>Ga0134123_10000567_pt1 | contig 24233 bp, 22 predicted proteins | sample KB303_FD_96460 | JGI IMG/M metagenome (GOLD analysis project Ga0134123, IMG submission 96460) | Terrestrial soil microbial communities without Nitrogen fertilizer from Kellogg Biological Station, Michigan, USA - KB3-0-3 | ecosystem: Environmental > Terrestrial > Soil > Unclassified ...
CCCGGCAGGAACGGCGGCAGCTGCAGCTCCTGGCCGACGTGGTTCTGGTAGTCGTAGCGGACGCCCAGGTTCAGCGTCAGGCGTGACGTCATCTTCCAGTCGTCCTGCAGCCACACGCCGAGCGTGTCCTGCGGGATGGTCCTGAAGAACCCCCGGATGTCGGTGAACGACGCCTCGTAGCGCGTCGAGATCGGCGCCAGCGCGTTGAGGTTCCACGTCGCCGCATCGTTCCAGACGGGGAACGCGTTGACGAGCAGCGCCGCCGAGTTGGCGGCCGACGCGCCCTGCGCGATGAGCCGCGGCGTGCAGAGGCTGCCGCAGCCGACGAGGTTGGCGAGGTTGTAGATGAACTCGCCACCCGTCTTGATGTCATGACGTCCGCGCGCGTCGAAGGACAGCGTCAGGTCGTCACGCACGGACGACAGGTCCTGGTTGTGGTGCTGGACGACCGCGGCGACCGAATAGCCGGTGAAGGTGACGCGCGGCGGCGCGCCCCAGCCGAACGACGGGATGCCGAGGATGTCGGGGTTCGGCCCGCCCTTGAAGCCGGCGAGCGAGTGGTTGTTGCGGTTGAAGTTGCTGTAGCCCGACTTGACGACGTTCACCATCCGGTTGTTCAGGACGAGCGTCCAGACGCCCTGCGCCTGCTTGGTGAAGCGCTGGTTGTCGAGGCCGGTGGACGGGTGCGACGTCGCGCCGCCGCCCGACAGGTATTCCTGGTCGTAGCCGTTGCCGCGAACCGACAGGCGGTTGTTCGGCGAGAACTGCACGTCGCCCTTCAGCCCCCAGATGTACTGCGTCCGCGGCGCCGGGATGTTGCGGTTGAACGCGGCGAGCGCGCCGTTGGCGGCGAAGACGAGCACCTGCGGCTCGCGCTCGTACTCGTAGTTGGCGAAGAAATGGACGCGGTCCTTGATGACCGGCCCGCCGAACGTCGTGCTGATCTGCTGGTTCTGGTACGGCAGCACCACGTGCTGCACCTTGTCGGCGGCGTTCAGCTTCGCGTCGCGGAAATAGCCGCCGATGCCGCCCGAGAAGGCGTTGGTGCCCGACTTCGTGATGGCGTTGGCGATCATCCCGGCCGAGCGCCCCTGCGTCGCGTCGAAGCGGTTCGTGATCACCTCGAACTCCGCGATCGAGTCGCGCGAGAAACGCGGCTGGTCGTCGCCGATGCCGATGTAGTTGTTGGTGACCTGCTGGCCGTCGATGTTGATCTGCGAATACCCCTGGCGCAGCAGCGGCACGCCGCTCGACTGATTCTGCCGGCTGCCCGGGGCGAGCATCGCCAGGTCCATCCAGTTCCGGCCGTTGATCGGCAGCTCCTGCATCTGCTTCGGGTCGATGTTGCCCGCCAGCACCGAGCTCTCCGTGTCGATGAGCGGCGCTTCACCGGTCACGGTCACCGACTCCTGCACCGTCGAGGGCGCCAGCTGCAGGTCGAGCGCGGCGATCTGCCCGAGCAGCAGGTTGACGCTGCGGACGACGGTGGCAAAGCCCGGAAGCTCGAGCGTCAGGCGATAGCTGCCGGTCCGCACCGGCAGGCGGAACGAGCCGACGCTGTCGGTGACGGCGACAAAGGTATTGCCCGACGCTTCGTGCAGGGCGGTGATGGTGACGCCGGGGAGGACGCCCCCAGACGAGTCCTTGACGGTGCCGGTCAACGTCGCGTCCTGCGCACGCGACAGCGCGGGAAGCGCGAGCAGGATGGTAGCCACGATCACGGTTCTGACCACTGGGGAACCTCCTTCATGAGGATGGACCTGGGGCGCGATAGATTCGCGGGGAAAAACGTTGAAAACCCGAATGCCGCGCGGATTCTAGCAGGTTCCCGGCGGCCGGCCCGGCGGCCGGCGACGCCCGCGATTCGCCTTGACTTATACCGAGCACGGGTGTTTATTTGCGCCCTGCGTTCTCTCCGGGTGGCTACTTTTCAAAGTGGAGGAACGATGAACCCGAGATTCGCGCGGCTCCTGTTGGCGTGCCTTGCTCTGTCGGTACCCGCCATCGCGTGGGGACAGGCGGATAGCGGCAACATCGCCGGCGTGGTACGAGACACGTCCGGCGCCGTGATGCCAGGCGTCACGGTCGAAGCAAGCTCTCCAGCGCTCATCGAGAAAGTCCGTTCGGTCACCACTGACAGTCAGGGTCTCTACCGCATCGTCGACCTGCGGCCTGGCTCGTACGCGGTTACGTTCACGCTGCCCGGCTTCGGCACGGTCAAGCGTGAAGGAATCGCCTTGACTACGGGGTTCACGGCGACCGTGAACGCCGAGTTGAAAGTCGGCTCGCTCGAGGAGACGATCACGGTCACGGGTGAGGCTCCGGTGGTCGACACGCAGAACGTCGAGCAGCAGCAGACGCTCTCGCGCGATGTCCTCGATGCGATCCCGACCAGCAGGCGTCCCGCGCAGTTCATCACGCTCATCGTCGGCGCCGACGGCGGCGCCAATGCGTCGACGTTGCACGACGTCGGCGGCGTCGGCAGCGACCGCGCGTTCTTCGGCGTCCACGGCCAGCGCGCCGACGACATGACCTACAACTTCGGCGGCATGGACTCGCGGGTGTTCAGCGGCGGCGGCTTCCAGTACAACGCCCACACCTTCGAGGAAGTCGTCGTCGAGACGGCGGCCGGCTCCGCGGAGGCGACGACCGGCGGCGTCCAGATCAACATCATCCCGAAGGATGGCGGCAACATCTTCTCGGGCACGATGAGCGCGGAAGTCACCGGGCCCAAGCTGCAGTCCAACAACATCAACGACTTCCTGCGCACGCACGGCATCGCGAGCGCGGGGGCCGTCAAGAACTACTACGACGTCGGCGGAGGGCTCGGCGGCCCGATCCGGCAGAACAAGCTGTGGTTCTTCGCGGCGGTCCGCTACGAGGACCGCTCGCTCTATCAGGCCGGCAACTACTACAACAAGCGCCAGGGGACGGTGTTCTACGAGCCGGACCTGAGCCGGCCTGCCTACAACCACGATTATTCAAAGGACGCCTCGCTGCGCCTCACCTGGCAGGCCACGAGCAAGCAGAAGATCGTGGCGAGCTTCACCGAACATCCAGCGTGCCAGTGCACGTTCCAGCTCCTGGAGCAGGTGAGCCCCATCTTTGCGCCGGAAGCGGTCGCCGAGCACCGCTACGTCCCGCAGTACCTGGGGACGGCCCACTACACGAATCCGCTGACCAGCCGGGTCCTGATCGAGGCGGACTACTCGAAGAGCCGTTACAACCGCGAGCAGCGGCGGATACCAGGTGTGGGGCGCGAGACCATTTCGGTCACCGATACGGGCCTCAATCTCAGGTACGGCTCGCGGAGCACCCTCTATCAGCGGCTGAACGACCTGCGCTCGCACGAACGGGTCGCGATGTCCTACATCACCGGCACGCACAACTTCAAGGCCGGCGTGGACCTGAACCAGTTCAGCCAGGGCGAGAAGGAATACAACGATCCGTTCCTGGTCAACCAGGCGATCTCCTACGGGTTCCGCAACCAGTTGCCCGTGTCCGTCTCGATCTACACGGGACCGTACGGGCCGTATCAGGAAGGCATCGAGAACAACCTCTACGCCCAGGACCAGTGGACGATCAAGAGGATGACGCTGAACGTCGGCCTCCGCTACAGCCTGTACGACATGACGATCCCGGCCATGCACCTCGGGCCCGGCGTATACGTCCCCGCGCGCGATTTCCCGGAAGTGAAGCACTCGCCGCGCTGGGAAAGCCTCAGCCCGCGCGTGGGCTCGGCCTTCGACCTGTTCGGCGACGGGAAGACGGCGCTCAAGTGGGCGCTCGGACGGTATCCGCAGCGCAACACCGGCGTCGCGGTGAACCTTCCCGTGTCCAACCAGCCGACGAGCACCACGATCGCGTGGAACGACCAGTTCTACGGTGCTGGCGATCCACGGTCGGGGAATTTCGTCCCCGACTGCGATCTGCACAACCCGACGCCCAACGGCGAGTGCGGCGCATGGGGTGACCGCTCGTTCGGCCAGGTCGTCGGCGGCAACACGCGCTTTGCCCAGGACGCGCTGAGCGGCTTCAACGGGGAGAACTACAACTGGCAGGCCAACGTCTCGCTCCAGCAGCAGCTGCGGACGAACATGGGCGTGACGGTGTCGTATTTCCGCACCTGGTACGGCGCGATGCAGGCGCTGGACAATCAGGCCGTGACACCTGCGGATTTCGATCCGTTCTGCTTCACCGCCCCGGTGGACTCCCGGCTGGGGGCCGATGTCAGCGGCAAGCAGTTCTGCGGCAACTACGACGTCAAGCCGGCGAAGTTCGGCCAGGTCGACTACCTGCGCACGCGGGCCTCGCATTACGGCGACATGAGCGAGGTCTTCGACGGCGTCGACATCACCACCATGGCGCGGTTTGGAAAGGCGCAGTTCCAGGGAGGCCTGGCGACCGGACGGACCGTGACCGACAACTGCAACCTGAAGATCGACTCACCGGCGACGGCCACCGCCGGGTCGCCGGCAGGCGCAGCGCTCAATCTGTCGGCCGTCGATCTTCGGCCGGGGTTCTGTAACGTGAGCCGGCCGTGGGGCTCTTCCACGCAGGTCAAGTTCAACATCGTCTACGCCCTGCCGTGGGACTTCCAGGCCAGCTCGATCTATCAGAACATTCCGGGCGTGCCGATCAGGGCCAGCTACGTCGCCACCGACGCGGAAATCCTGCCGTCGCTCGGGCGACACCTTGCCTCGTGCCCCAGCCAGACCGCCGCGACGTGCAACCAGACGTACACGGTGGATCTGATCCCGCCGTTCTCACGGTATGGCGACCGGATCCAGCAGGTGGATCTGCGCCTGACGCGAAACTTCCCGCTCACCAGGGGCCGCAAGCTCCAGGGGAATTTCGATATCTACAACATCCTCAATGCGAGCACCGCCCAGAACGAGCAGGCGACCTTCCGTCCCGGCCCGGCGAACCAGTGGCGGAACCCGATTCAGATCATGGGCGGACGCCTGATCAAGTTCAGCGCCCAGCTCACCTTCTAGTGGACAGTCAGCAGTAGGCAGTGGGCAGTAGGGGCCGACCTCGAAAAGGTCCGGCCCCTACGGCCGCCCGGGCGGACGTCGCGCCGCCGCCGCGCATTCATCGAGCACCTCTCCTATCTGATCGATCGCCCAGGCGGTCTCTTCTTCCGTGATGACGTACGGCGGCATGAAGTAGAGGATGTGGCCGAGCGGCCGCAGCAGCAGGCCGCGATCGAGGAACGCGGCGGCGAGCCGCGGACCGATGTCGTCGAGGTACCCGCCCGCGGTCCGGGTTGTCCTGTCGGACACCAGCTCGATCGCGCCAACGCCACCGATCACCCGTAGGTCGCCAACGAGCGGATGATGCGCGAGCGGCGCGAGCCCCGCGCGCAGCTGCGCTTCGAGGCGCGCCACGCGATCGAGCGTGCGATCGCGTTCGAACAGGTCGAGGCTGGCGAGCGCGACGGCGCAGGCGAGCGGGTTCGCGGTGAACGAGTGGCCGTGGAAGAAGGTGCGGCCGCGGTCGTCGCTGAGGAACGCGTCGTACACCGCATCGGTCGTGCACGTGGCGCCGAGCGGGAGGTAGCCGGCGGTCAGCGCCTTCGACAGGCAGATGATATCGGGCGTGACGGCCGCGTGCTCGCACGCGAACATGCGCCCCGTGCGGCCGAACCCGGTCAGCACTTCGTCCGCGATCATCAGCACGCCGAAGCGATCGCAGAGCCTGCGGACGCCCGACAGGAATTCCGCCGGCCACACGATCATGCCGCCCGCGCCCTGCAGCATCGGCTCGACGAGAACCGCGGCCGCAGTCGCGCCAAGCTCGGACAGCTTCTCCTCCAGATCGCCGAGACACTCCACGCGGCAGGTCGCACGCTCGAGCCCGAGCGGGCAGCGGTAGCAGTACGGCGCGTGCGCGCGGGTGACCGGGAACAGGAGCGAGGTGAACGCGCGGGTGAAAATCGAATCCTCGCTGACCGACATCGCGCCGACCGTGTCGCCGTGATACGCGTGGTGCAGCGTGACGAAGGCCGTCCGCTGCGGCTCCCCCTTGTTGATCCAGTACTGGACGGCCAGCTTGACCGCCACCTCGACGGCCGTGGATCCGTTGTCCGAGTAGAAGACGCGGGTGAGGCCCCGGGGCAGCAACGCGACGAGCCGCTCCGCGAGATCGACGGCCGGCGGATGCGTGCAGCCGGCAAACATCACGTGCTCGACCCGCGCGGCCTGCTCCGCGAGCGCGGCGTTGAGCGCGGGATGCGAGTGGCCGTGGATGTTCACCCACCACGACGAGATGCCGTCGAGAATCCTGCGGCCGTCTTCCGTGTGGAGGTAGACGCCGCGGGCACCGACGATCGGCAGCGGCGGCGGCGCCGTCCGCATCTGCGTGTAGGGATGCCAGACCAGTGCGCGATCGCGGTCGAGCAGCCTTGGCGGACCTGAAAAGGTCCGCCCTGCAGCGGTCATCGCAGGCCTCCGACAAAGAGCACGCCCGAACGATCGAACTCGGCGTGCACCCACCGCTCGAGCGCGTCGGGCGTCAGTGGATCGAAGCGCGGCATCTGCGCAATGACCTCCGCCGCGCCGTATGTCTCGATGGCCAGCCGATTCTCGTCGTTCGCATCGCCGACCATGACGACGCCGGCGACGCGCAGCCTGCGGCGCCGCAGCGCCTCGACGGTCATCAGCGTGTGGTTGATGGTGCCGAGCGTCGAGCGCGCCGCGACCAGCACCGGCAGATCGAGCGCGCACATCAGGTCCGCCATCGTTTCGCGCTCGTTGAGCGGGACGAGCACCCCGCCCGCTCCCTCGACGATCCAACGCGTGTCGTCACCGCCACCGTTGATGTGCTCGAGCAGCGAGCGCACGGTGATGCGCGTGCCCGCCAGGCGTGCCGCGAGATGCGGCGACACCGGGTGCGGCAGCCGCACGCCCTGGTCGTGGATCGCCGGCATCCCCGCCAGCCGCGCCACCTCGCGCGCATCGTCATCATGCTCGATGCCGGTCTGGACCGGCTTCCAGTACTTGAGCGGCGCCTCGCCGCGATAGCGCACCATCAGCGCGGCGGAGAGCACGGTCTTCCCGACGTTGGTGTCGGTGCCTGTAACGAAAATGCCCCGCTGCATGCTCTACCCGTGGTCTCTCAGACCGATCCTCATGATCCGCCACCTGCTCGTGCGGCCGATCTACAGACCAGCCCCGACACCGGCTTCGCGTGCGAGCGCCGACGCCAGCGCCGGCACGAACCGATCGATCAGGTCGTCCGTGAGGTTGACGTTGACCGAGATGCGCAGCCGCGCGGTCCCGGGCGGCACGCTCGGCGGGCGGATGGCGCGCACGTCGAAGCCGTCCGCCTGCAGCGCCTCCGCCACGGCGATGGCGGCGGCGTTGTCGCCGATGAAGATCGGGATGATGTGCGAGGAGCCTGCGCCCGCCGGGACGCCGGCCGTCGCCAGCCGCGCGCGCAGCCGCTCGACCGTCGCGCGCAGGCGCGCGCGCCGCTGCGGCTCCCCTTCGATGATGTCGAGGCTCGCGTCGAGCGCGGCGGCGAGCGAGGGCGGCGGCGCCGTCGAGAAGACGAACGGCCGCGCGCGCTGGACGAGGTAGTCAATCGCCCATGCCGGGCCGGCGACGAACGCGCCGGCGGCGCCGAGCGCCTTCCCTGCGGTGTTGATGGAGAGGAAGACGCGGTCCGCGACACCGCGCTCCTCGGCCAGCCCCGTTCCACGCTCGCCGTAGATGCCGACGGCATGCGCCTCGTCCACGATCAGGTGCGCGCCGGTCGCGGCGCACGCCGCCGCGTACTGCACCAGCGGCGCCTCGTCTCCGTCCATGCTGAAGAGCGACTCGACGACGACAAAGGAGTGACCCGCCTCTGCCGCCCTGCCGGCCCGCAGCAGGCGCCGCACCGTGGCGACGTCGTTGTGCGCGACGATCTCGCGCCTCGCCGGCGAGAGCCGGATGCCGTCGATCAGGCTCGCGTGGTTCCGCTCGTCCGACACGATGACGTCGTCGCCCTCCGCGAAGGTCGTCATCACGGCGAGGTTCGCCAGGTAGCCGCTCGAGAAATAGAGCGCGCGTTCCGTTCCCTTGAAGCGCGCGAACCGCGCCTCGAGCGCCGCGAAGCCGTCGCGCTCGCCGCGCAGCAGGCGCGAGCCGGTGCTGCCGACGCCCTCGCGGCCGATGGCCGCCGTCATCGCGTCCTTGATGCGCGGGTCGGCGGCGAGCCCCAGGTAGTCGTTCGACGACAGGTCGACGCCGGAGGGGGGCCGCAGCGCGCGCAGGAGACCGTGCTCTTCGAGACCGCGCATCCGCGCGCGAATGCGATCAGAGAGACTCATAGGCGGGCGGCTGCAGCTGCATCCCGAGCCGATCGAGGAGCGAGCGATCGGCATCCGGCGCCGGGTTCGGCGTCGTCAACAGGCGGTCGCCGAGGAATACCGAGTTGGCGCCGGCGATGAAGCAGAGCGCCTGCGCCTCGTCCGAGAGGGAGAGCCTGCCGGCGCTGAGGCGCACGTAGGAGCGCGGCATCATGATGCGCGCGGTGGCGACGAGGCGCACGAGATCGAACGGATCCACCGGCGGCCTGCCGCCGAGCGGCGTCCCTTCGACCGCGACCAGCATGTTGATGGGCACGCTCTCGGGGTGCGGGTCGAGCGCGGCCAGCTGCTGCAGCAGGCCGAGGCGCGCCTCCGTACTCTCCCCCATGCCGATGATGCCGCCGCAGCAGACGGTGATGCCGGCCGCGCGCACGCGGCCGAGCGTCGCGAGGCGATCGGCGTAGGTGCGCGTCGTGATGATCTCGCCGTAGAACTCCGGCGAGGTGTCGAGGTTGTGGTTGTAGGCGGTGAGGCCGGCGTCGGCGAGCGCGTCCGCCTGGTCCTGCTGGAGCATGCCGAGCGTGCAGCAGGCCTCCATGCCGAGCGCGCGCACACCGCGGACCATGTCGAGGACGCGGTCGAACTGCGGGCCGCGCGGCACGTCGCGCCATGCCGCCCCCATGCAGAAGCGCGTGGCCCCCTGTGCCCGCGCGGCGCGCGCCGCCGCGAGCGCCTCGTCCACGGCGACCAGCTCGCTCCGCGCGACGCCGGTCCTGTAGTGCGCCGACTGCGGGCAATACGCGCAGTCCTCGGGGCACCCGCCGCTCTTGATGTTGAGGAGCACCGAGCCCTGTACCTCGTTCGGCGAGTGATGCTTGCGGTGAACGAGTTGTGCCTGGAACAGCAGGTCGACGAAGGGGGCGCGGTAGATCTCGTCGATCTCGGAGAGCGACCAGTCGTGCTTCACGGCGCGCCATTATATCCAGCGAAGCGCCTCCGGCCGGTAGATGGCTCAGCTTGCACGGGGCATGCTTGACGTCTATTCTGCGAAGAGGCGTCGCCCCCTCGGCGCCGGATCGAACTGAACGTGGCGCCCAAGCCTGCTGGTCTGCACGATTCCTCCGCTCCTTCCCACGCGACTGCGCATATGGTGCAGCTGTTCGACGCGCCGCGCTCGCTCGCCGACGCCGTCTCGCACTTTCTCATCGAGGGGCGCGCCCGCGGCGAGCACCTGCTGGTGATCGCGCGCGCGTCGCACTGGCAGCTGATTCGCGCCTACCTCGAACGGCGCGCGTTCCCGGTCGACGACAGCACCGACGGGCTGACCGTGATTGACGCCCGGAAGATTCGCATGCGCATGATGCGGCGCGGCCTCATCGACCCGGGGCGCATGGAGGATACGCTCGGCACGATGCTGTCGGAGCTGTCCCAAAGCTCGCGCGGCCTCCGCGTCTACGGCGAGATCGTCGAGCTGTTCGCGGAAGAAGGCAACTTCGAGCAGGCGTGCGCGCTCGAGGACTACTGGAACCACCTGCACGGGAAACACCGCTTCACGCTGCTGTGCGGCTATTCGGCCGCGCACTTCGCCGACCCGCGGAACGCGCAACACCTGCGCGACGTCTTCGGCCGCCACACGGCGGTGAAGTCGCAGTCGGCCGACTCGCTCGGCAGCTGGCTGGCCACCCGCTGACCCCGCCTGCGGATGTCTCGTGGCGCGTCAACGCCGAGCGCCTCGTCGTGCTCAGCTGGCTGCGCGCCATCCTCCTCCAGCTCGCGCATCCGCTCGTTGCCGCCGGCGTCGCCGAGCACAGCACCTTCCGCGGCGGCGCGTCAGCTGCGCTGTCGCGGCTGCACCAGACCGTCGGCGCCATGCTGGCCATCACCTTCGGTGACGACGAGGCGTGCGAGCGCGCGCTCGAGGGCATCCGCGTCATTCACCGCCGCGTCCACGGATCGCTGCGCGAGCCGTGCGGCGGCTACCCCGCCGGCACGCCCTACTCCGCCGAGGACCCGGGGCTGCTGCTGTGGGTGCATGCGACGCTCATCGATTCCGTCGTGCGCGTGTACGGAGAGCTGGTGGCGCCGCTCGCCGGCGCCGATCGGGACGCCTACTGCGCGGACGCCGCCGCTGCGGCGACTGCGCTCGGCGTCAACGCGCGCGACGTGCCGCGCTCGTGGCACGCGCTCCAGGATTACCTCGACGTCCAGCTGGCTTCGGGCGCGATCCAGCCTTGCGCGCAGGCGCGGCAGCTGGCGGCAGCGCTGCTCGCGCCGTCGCGCGCCTTCGTCGCGCGTCCGGCCCATACACTCCTGCGGCTCATCGCGGCGGGACTGCTGCCCGCGGACGTGCGCCGCGGCTATGGATTGGAATGGAGCGCGCGGCGGGAGCGGGCGTTCAGGGCGCTGATGACGACGCTGCGCATGACGCGGCGCGTCGCGCCTCGTCGCGTGGCCTGGTGGCCGGCGGCGCGAGCCGATCGCTCAGGGCCGCCGCGCCGGGCCTGAGGCCCTCGAGCTCGCGCGGTTCACGAGCGCCGTCACCGTCCGGTAGCACTCACACGAGGCATCCTCCAGCCCGGCACGATCGACCACGGCGACGCGGCCGCGCCGGTAGGTGATGAGGCCTGCCTTCTGCAGTGTCGCGGCGACCAGGCTCACCGTTGGCCGCGTGACGCCGAGCATCATCGCCGCGAACTCCTGCGTCAGGTCGAACGAATCCTTCTCGACCCTGTCGTGCGCCATCAGCAGCCACCGCGCCAGGCGCTGTTCGACGGTGTGCACCGCGTTGCAGGCGGCCGATTGCATCACGCTGCCGACGAGCGCCTGCGTGAACCGGGCCGTGAGCTCGTAGAACGCTCCGCGGCGATCCGCCTCCGCCCGGTATGCGGCGACGCTCATTCTGAAGCAGGGATCGATATGTGCCTGCACCATCGTCACGTGCGTCGCCGGTGTCGCGTCGAGCACGGCGGCCGTGCCGACGACGCCCTCGCGGCCCACCGTGGCAACTTCGATCAACCGTCCATCTTCGAGCACCGCCAGTACGGAACAGAACCCGCTTCCGGGAAAGTACAGGTGCTCGATCATCTCGCCGGGCTTGTGCAGAATTTCCTTGACGGTGGCGGGAACGATCTCGAGGGACTTTCGAATGCGCGCGTAGTCCTCTCGAGGCAGAAACGCGAGAAGACGGTTGGGGTTGTCTCTCGGAGCGAGAGGAGCGGACGGACCTGGCATCGGTGGCCCACCCCTATCTCATCCCGGACCGGGGGCCGTCTGTCACGAACCCGACGCAACTTTTATGTAAGGAACCCGACAGACAGAGCGGCCATTCCGTGTCAGAAACTGGACATTTGGAGGGCAACTTATGTAACCGATCGAACAGACGGGGGGGGCGAATTTTTCTATCTTTTTCTGACTGACCGCGGGAGAACTGTCATGGATCGTGGTTCTGTTGCCGCCTCGCATCTTTCATCCCTATCCCAACCACAACTGGGCGTGCGGATCCCGACTCCGGGGCCGGCGGCCGCGCCGAGCTACGAGATCCTGCTGGTCGGAGAGGAATCGAGCGCCTCCTCGCACGCGCGGGTGCTTCGCGCGAGCTACCGGGTCGCCACGACGATCAACACCGACGTGGCCGTGCAATACATCACGAAGAGCGCCCCGACGCTCGTCGTCATCGAAGCGGATGCGGTGGGCGACGGCGCGAAGCAGATTTGTCTCACGGCGAAGTCCGCGTCGGTTCCTCCAACCACGCTCGTGACCGCGACACACGCGGAAGCGGCGCCCGAGGTGCTGAAAGCCGGCTGCGACGCGATACTGCTGAAGCCGTTTGCCCCCAACCTCCTGTACTCGCGCATCGGCCGCCTGCTGCGCGACCGCGCCGACCGGCTTCGCGCGCGCACGCGGACATCCAACGGCTCGAACGGTTCGGAGCCGCTCGCCACGACCAATCGCGTGTGGCCGGCGACGAATTGTCCGGCGTGCGATCGTCCTGGCGTGGTGAGCTTCGAGTTCAGCAGCCATCGGCGCGCGTGGTACGCATGCCTCGGCTGCAAGGCGGTCTGGATCCAGAAGCGCCAGGAGTAACGGGGAGGCGTCAGCGCTTCGGTCTGCTGCTCTCGAGCAGGCCGACGATCCTGCGATAGCACTCGCACGACAGCCCTTCGAGCGCGGCGCGGTCGACGATCGTCACATGGCCGCGGTGATAGCGGAGCGCCCCCGCTTTCTGCAGCACCCCGGCGGCCAGCGTCACGGTCTGGCGGCTCGCGCCCAACATCATCGCGGCAAATTCCTGCGTCAGATCGAACTCGTCGCTCTCCATGTGGTCGGCCGCCGCCAGCAGCCATCGGGCGAGGCGCTGCTCGATTGAATGGGTCGCGTTGCACGCGGTCGACTGCATGGCGATGCCGATGAGCGCCTGCGTGTGGCGCATCACCAAACGGTGGAACGGTCCGAGCCTGTCCATCTCCCTTCGGAACGCATCCGCCGGCATCGCAGGGCACGGACCCATCTTTCCCTGCACCATCGTGGCGGTCGGCGTCAGAACGTCTTCCATTGCGCCGAGCGCACCGACCGCCCCTTCGCGGCCGACGGTTGCGACCTCGACCATCCGTCCGTCGCGAAGGAGCGTCACCATCGAGCAGAAGCCGTTGGCCGGAAAATAGACGTGGTCGACGATTGCGTCCGCTTCGTGCAGCAGTTGCCTGAGCGTCACCGACACCGGGCTGAGGTCGCGCCGCACACGCGCGTACACGTCCGCTGGAAGTGCGTTCAAGAGGAGGTTCGGGTTCTTTTCGCGAACCGATCGGCCGGACGACGATTGCCCGGTAACTGGAGCCATGGCGCTGCGCCTCCGTCCGCCAACTGGCGGCATGTGTAAGAGGCTTTCGCAGGCCAAGCTCTACCCTTATAAGGGCGAGGCAGGCGGGAGTCCCTTAATTGTCTTCAGGATATCACTGACGGCTCGCCCTCCCACCGTGCGATCACCACGGTCGCGAGGCAGTTTCCGAGCACATTGGTCGCGGTGCGCGCCATATCCATCAGCGCGTCGATGCCGAGGATGATGAACACCGGCTCGGCGGGCAGGTTGAAGCTGCTCACCGTTCCCAGCAGGATCACCAGCGCCGCGCGAGGGACGCCGGCGACGCCCTTGCTCGTGATCATCAGCGTCAGCAGCAGCAGGAACTGCTGGCCGATCGGCATCTGAATCCCGGCTGCCTGCGCGACGAAGATCGCCGCCAGCGAGAGATAGAGCGTCGATCCATCGAGGTTGAACGAATAGCCGGTGGGGATGACGAAGGCGACGACGCGGCGCGGCACGCCAAACGCTTCCATGTTCTCCATGGCGCGCGGCAGCGCCGCCTCCGAGCTCGCCGTGGCAAACGCGATCGACGTCGGCTCCGCGGCGGCGGCGAGGAAGCGCCTGATTGGCACCCGCGCGACGAGCGCCACGGGCAGCAGCACGCCGAGGACGAACACGATCACCGCCGCGTACATGGTCGCCAGCAGCTTGATCAGGTTGACGAGGATGCCGAGTCCGAGATGGCCGACGGTATAGGCGATCGCCGCGCCGACGCCGATCGGCGCGAAGAGCATGACGATGTTCGTGAACTTGAACATCGTCTCGGCGAGCGCCTCGGCGAAGGTCAGCATCGGGCGCCGCCGTGCCTCGGGCAGCATTGCGAGCGCGGCGCCGAAGATGACGCTGAAGACGACGACCTGCAGCACCTCGCCGTCGGCGACCGCCTTCGCGATGTTCTCCGGGAACACGTGCAGCAGGATGTCCTGCCACGACTGCGGGGCCGGCGCCGCCGCCTGTTCGCCGGCTGCCGGCGGCGGGAGCGCGATGCCGACGCCCGCGCGGCTGATGGTGATCGCCGCCCAGCCGATGAGCAGCGCCAGCGTCGTCACGACCTCGAAGTAGACGAGCGCCTTGACGCCCATGCGCCCGACCTGCTTCAGGTCTCCATGCGAGGCGATGCCGACGACGAGCGTGGCAAAGAGCAGCGGCGCCACGATGGTGCGCACGAGGCGGATGAAGATGGTGCTGAGGACGCGCAGCTCCGTCGCGGCGTCGGGGAAGAAGTAGCCGAACGCGCCGCCGGCGACGATGGCGATCAGGATCCAGGTGGTGAGCGACGGCCGGCGCACGAACTAACTACCAACCACCAACCACCAGCCATCCATCAACCAGCTACCGCGTGTTGCCGGTGAGGGTCGGCGGCGCGGCGCGCGACGGAGTCACCTCGAACGAGAAGCGCAAAGCCGGGATGCGATTGCCGGGATGGTCATCGGCGTACGTGAGCTGCGGCAGGCGATAGAGCTGCTGTCCGCCGTCAGGCCCTTGGTAGATCCCGGGATAGAAATCGATGAGGTGAACGCCGGGTGTCCCGGCCGCGGTGAAATGAATGACCACGTCGCCCGCGGTGTTGAAGCCGCACGCGTATCCCATGTACGCGTTGTCGTAGGTCGCGACGTAGATGTTGTCGTACTCCGTCCAGCCGACGCCTTTGAGGTGAATGGTGACCGGAGTGCCGGCGGGTCCCGACGCGGGCGTCATGCTGACGATGGTCGTCTCGACGACGAAGTAGGTGGTGGCGAGCGTGCGATCGCCGGCTCGAACCGAGAGCGAGTGCTGTCCGCCGAGGTCGTCGGGAATCGAGACCGGCAGCGAGAGGCGGCCGTCCGCGGTCGTCGTCGCCTTCGTGAGCTCGTTGTCGATCGGCTCGAAGCCGTTGCCGCTCACGCGGTTCCCCTCGTAGCTTCCCCACACCAGCGACACCGGGGTGTTCGCCGGGAGCCCGGTCACGTCGAGCGATGCTTTCGTGTTCGCCGGCCCCTGCGTCGGCGTGATCTTGGCGGCGGCGCCGTTGACGCCGGTTGACGCGGGCACCGGCTGCCGCTGGTACGGCTCGGCGTAGAAGGCGGGCGTGGCCGCGCGACCCGGCGTCACGCGAAACGCGAACTGCGGCACCGGCAGATACGCGTTCGGCGCCTGCTCGTGATTCAGGTAGCCCTGGCCCATGTAGCCCGTGAGCACGTTGATCGTGTGCTCGCCGGCCGGGCCCGTGGCGCGGAAGCGCGCGACCGCGCTTCCCTTCGTCCCCGCCGCCGTCACGTAGCCGGCCTGCTGGTTGTCCCAGTTCACCACCCACGTGCTTTCCATCGTCCGCCAGCCGAGTCCCTTGACGCGAAGCTCGATCGTCGTGCCGACGGGCCCTTCCTTCGGCGACAGCTCGAAGGTCTGCGCGACCTCGACGCCGCCCTGCGCGAGCGTGGTGTTGCCGTCGCGCACGAACACCTCGTGCACGCCGCCGAAGTCTTCGGGAATCGCGAAGCGCGTGGCGAGGCGGCCGTTGCCGTCGACGGTCGCCTGCGCGAGCGTGCGCGTAGTCTCCGCGTACTTCTTTCCGCGGAAGTGGAAGTAGTCCTCGATCACCCAGCCGCCCTCGACCGTACCCCAATCGAGGTTGAGCGTCTTGTTCGGCGGAAGACCTTCCGCCGTCACGTCGACGCTCGTGCCGACGACCGGCTTCGGATGCTGTGTCCTGTCGTAGGTGAGCGTCAGGCGCCCGGGCGCGGACGCTGCCTGACTTGAAGTATCGGTCGCGGGAAAATGCGCGGGGCCGGGAAGGACGCGCTCGTCGTCGGACGATGTGGCGGCACCGGCAGGCTGGGTCCCTACGGACCCGGCGGACTGATCGCCGCGCTCACACCCGAAGGCGGTGAGCGCGGCCACGCATGCGGCCCCGACAACAGCGGCGGCACGCATTGCGGTTCCTCTCCCGTGCCTAGTTGGTGGTCGGGCCGTCGGCGACGATCGTCAGCTGCGAAGCTTCGACGTCGAACGGCTTGAACTCGCCGGTGCGGCCATTCTTGTCCTTCGCGGTCACCGTGAAGCGCACGATGCCCGTCGGGGCGTCGTTCGGCACGATCCACTTGGCGACCCAGAAGGTGCGCTCGGGCTGAGTGGCCGTGGCGCGCCACCGCATCGGGATGTCCTTCGTCTGGCCCGCGTACGTCAGGTGCACGACCAGCTGCGTGTCGGGTTCGGCGTGCTGCCCGGTCTGCGGATCGACGGCCTCGATGCGCCAGCCGACCGGCTCGCCGCGCTTGTAGACGTTGTTCAGCGTGCAGTTCTTCGGCTTGCCCGGCCCGAAGAAGTACGTCATGTCGCCGCGGAGAATCAGGTTGCCCGTCTTCGCGGCGGGCGCCTGGGCGGCGACGTGGAGCGACGCGAGCGCGAGCCCGGTGACGATGACTGCGGCGGACAACGCGATGGTCAGTGTTCTGCGCATTGAATCTCCTACTCGACGCGATCTGCTGGTCGACGACCGTGAACGGGGACTGCCCCGGCGGGCAGTGTCCTCCGGCGGAAAGTCTACCCGATCTGCAGGAAATTGGGGTCGGAAAACGAGCTTACTTGCGGGATTGGCGGCCGCGTTCGAGGGCGGCGGCCACGGCGGCCCGCTGCTCTTCGGACACTTCGAGCCGTTCCACGTGGATCACGCTGCCGGGCGCACTGACGACGTGCCGCTCGATGATGCGGGGGGGCTGAGCCGAGGTCACGGCCGGACCCTGCGGCTGGGTTTTCGTGGGCGCCATTTCTAGCTCGTCCTGGATTCAGTATAACGTTTGCCTACAAAGACAGCAATTCCGCGAATGGCGGCGAGCACCAATTCCTGTCGCTCCGGCGTGAAGAAATCGCGCTGATTCGCATCGAGATACAGGATGGCGTCGCTGCGCCCTTGCCGGTCGTAGATGGGTGCGGCCATCCATGCCATCGCTCCGGGATTGAGGAGGCGCGCCTGCTGATCCGTATAGCTCCAGGCGGTGATCAGTTCTCGAACGTATGCCTCGTACTCGTCGTTCACGCGGCGGGCGATGAACACGCGGTTCTCCCGGAGCGCCTTGCCGATGATCCCCGCATTCGCCGGAAAGCGACGTCCGACCTGACCCGTCTTTGGCGGATCGCCGACGTACTCGGTAACCTGCTCGAGATCCCCGTTGACCGGCACGTGTATCGCCAGACGCACCTTGCATGTTCCTGGCGCCAATACCTCGTGCAGCGTATGGAGGCATCCTTCGAGTTCATGTGTCGACTGCCGTTTCCGTGCGGCGGCAAGGCTGACGGCCTGTTTGATCACGGAAAAAATGAGGACGCCGAGAGTGCCCGCCAGCGCCAGCGACGCAGGGAGTGGACGATTCTGCGACCACGAGGTCCATGCCGCCGACAACCCGGCAACCGATGCGAAGAGCGCAATCGCGATGTCGTAGGACGACGTCTGCGAGAATATCCAGCGGAGTCCGCGTGGTGGTCGTGGAATCGCCACGGCCGCGCGAGTCTAGCACCGGGTTATACTCAGAGGTCCTGCCCGCGCGCGGAAGTGGCGGAATTGGCAGACGCGCTAGCCTCAGGAGCTAGTGGCCGCAAGGCCATCGGGGTTCGAGTCCCCGCTTCCGCACCAACCTTCAAATACGTTCGGTTTTACGGGAGCTTTCGGGCTTCGACAGGGCAGCGTTGCACGTGCGTTGCACAGAGCCGGGTCAGCGGCGCTGTAACAGGGCTCCCAACGCGTCGGCGGCTTCCGACTGCATGTCCGGCAGGACGTGCGCGTAGACTTCCAGCGTCATCGACACCTTTGCGTGGCCGAGCCGTTCGCTGACGACTTGGACGGGCTGACCGGCTTGCAGCATCAGCGTGGCGCAGGTGTGGCGCATCCCGTGGAACTTGATTGGCTTCACGCCTGCCGCCTTGATCAGTCCGGCGTATTCCCGCTGTCCGAGGTTGTTGATTAGGAGCGGCTTACCGTCCTCGCGGGCGAAGACAAGGCCGTGTTCGCGATACGCCGGTCCCTGCGCCATCTTGTCCTCGCGTTGGGCGGCACGGTGCACCCGTAGCAAGTCGGCGGTGTGGTGGTCGATGGTGACCGTCCGAACCCGTCCGGTCTTGGTGGGGCCGAACACCGGCTTGCCGTCCTCGCCCACGAAGCCCTTTGAGAGCGAGCGGACCACCCGCACCTTGCGCGTGTCGAAGTCCACGTCGGCCCACGTCAGGCCGCACAACTCGCCCTTCCGCATCCCGGTGTGAAGCGCCACCCCGTAGAACGCGGCGGGCTGTGGACCGGCAGCATTGGCGGCGTCGAGGAACTTCTGCGCTTCGGTCACGGTCCAGCAATGTTGCCGAGCGTCCTCGCTCTTGCCCCGGCTGCGGCGTGGACGCGCTTCAAGATCGCGGGCCGGGTTCGACGGGATAAGCCGGTCGCGCACCGCCTTGCGAAGCGCCGAGTTGATGACGTTGTGATACAGGGTCTTCGTGGATGCCGATACCGCAGTCACATTCGCGTAGAACGTCTCGATGTGCAGCGGCCGGAGCTTCTGGATCGACAGCGTTGCAATCGGAGCCTTGCTGATCGTGTTGTCGATGATGCCCTTGTAACGGTCATACGTGGCGGGCCGCACGCGCGGCTTGATGACTTCGATCCAGTCCGTCAGCCATTGCCCGAGCGTCATCTTTGATGCTTCGACGTAGGTTCCGTTCTCAACTGCGCTGACCAGATCGCGCAGTTTCTTCTCTGCGGCTTCACGCTTGCCCCGGAACGTCACCATCGGCTGGCGGCGCTTGCCGGTAGCGGCGTCGATGCCCGCGTCGTAACGCAGGCGATAGACGCCTTCCTTAACCCGTTTGATTGATCCCTGCATGGTTCCCCCTTGTGGATTACCGGCGCGCTTTGCGTCGGGTTGTTGTTGCTCGTCCCTCACCCTCGCGCTTGTCCAACCACTCACTGAGGGCGCGGCGCACCTGTTCGGCCGCAGGCACACCGTCCCTCTCAGTTACCGCCTTCATCCGCGCAATGAGATCAGGATCGAGCCGAAACGCCGTCAGTACCTTCTCTGCCATACGCGGATTGTATAACGATGTATAACGCTAGATCAACACGTCGCGTGGCGGCTTGAGCACCGACTTCGGCACGAGCCTGCGTCCCCCCACCTTGATGCCGTGGCGACGCGCCAGGTCGTACGCCGCCGACCGCGACAGGTTCGTAACGATCCGCAGTTCGGCCACGGTCAACAACTCGGGCAGGTCCCGGTGCGGCGTAGCAACCGTCACACAAGGCCGCGCGGCGCTTGCTCCCTGATCGGGAGTCCGAGGGTCAGCGGGCCGCTCATGCGCTCCGAGCCACCATGCGACGCTGACAAGCATCTGTTCGCGTTCGGTGAGCGAATCCACCTACGCCGCCTTCCCTTCCTCGTCCACCACCTGCCCCGCCACCCCTTCGGGGGTGGTGGCGTGGCTGACGGATGTGGGCTCGGTGCTGCTGGCGTTCGATGGCGCGCCAATGGCGGACGCACCCTTATCGGTCAGCCGATAGCGAGCAGGCTTCGAGTCGCCTACGGCTTCGACGTAGCGGTCGTCAACGAGCGCCTTGCGCCATTTCTCAAACGTGTCCGGGGCAATGTCGCCCTTCTGCTCCTTCGAGGCCGTCGCGACCCGCCACACGCCGGTCTGAGCTTCCCCAAGCGCCTGAAGCGCCAGCAGCGCGTCACGGTGCGTTGGCTGCAATGCCTTCGACTTTGCCGACCGAACGAGCACCGACGCGGGCTCCAATACGCAGGACGTGATCGGCTGGCGGTGCGCCGTGGTGCCGATCGTGATCGGCGTCAGCTTCAAGTGGACCGGCCGAAACTCGGCGTCGTCCTTCTGCTTGTCGTTGGTGACCGTTACGACATCGTTGTCGTCCTTCGACACGGCGATCATCACGTCAACGCCAGCGAGCAGCGCACTGCTGCCACGCGCGCCGTTCTTCTCCTTCTTGCCGGTGTGGTGGATGAGCAGCACGGTGCAGCGACCCGCGCCTGCTTCTTCCTGCAACCGCTGCGCGGCGCGGACGTAGTCGCCCATGTCCGCCGAGTTGTTCTCGTCGCCCGAGAAGCTCCGCGCCAGGGTGTCGATGATGATCAGCGTCGGCTTGATCCCCTTCTGGTTGATGCGGTCGATCAGACTCTCAACGTCGCCCGTCAGCGTGACCGATTCGAGGACCATGAATGCACGGTCAGCGGTCGCCATGTCATGGTGTTGGAGCCATGCACGCACCCGCTTCTTGATGCCCCGTCCGCCCTCGGTCGCGATGTGGATGACCGCACCGCGCCTCACATTGCGTCCGTGCCACGGCGTGCCGGTCGCGATGCAGAGTCCCCAATCAAGCGCGAGGAAACTCTTGCCGTCACCGGGCGGCCCGAAGACGCACGCGAGCGCGCCCTGTTCGATCACACCGTCGATCTGCCACACCGGATCGGGCAGGTCGAGCACTTCGTCGATGCGCAGAATGTTCAGCCGCTGACGATCACGCGGCTCGTTCACGTTCACCAATGGTTCGTCCTTCTGATGCCGTGCGCCGAAATGACGCACACGTGTGAGAAGTTCACGGTGAATGCCGTAGCGCTCGCGGGATGTGAAGGGACGCATCGGGATCTGGCGGGTCGCCGTGGGATGTGTGGTAATCCGGCTGAGCGCCGAACTTCTGACTCGGTCTCTTACGATCTTGTGCGTGGATGACGAGACGCCAACCACTCGTCGCACCAATCACGCGTCGTCATATAGCCGCGTCCGCTACGGACTGAGCGCAGCGCTCCCTCGCGGCACGCCTTACGGATCAGCTTCACGCCGCAATGGGAATAGCGCGCTGCTTCTTTCGTGTCGATGTAGTCGAAGCTCATCGTCGGACTTTCCGCTGAGCTTTGCGACCCGGACCGGCCGGGGCGTTAGCTCAGCCGCATGACCGGACGCCATGCGAACGATCCAACCGTAGCCGGTTCGATGGTCGCCGTGCAACCAGTAAGTCCTTATTTAGCTGATAGTTGATAGCTGCTGATAGCCGGGAGTTGAGAGCGGCGAGCTATCAGGACTTGATAGCAAAAAGGCCGAGATGATAGGCGGTCCTATCAGGGCACGGGCCGGATGATAGCGACGCGGGAAGTTGACAGCGGACTTGTAGGCCCTATCAGCAAGTCACATCAAACGGCGCGGGTCAGAGCCGGGCGACCGCGCCGATCACTAGCCGCCTTCGTTCCTCGCCCCGGCCCGGAGAACAAGTCGCGGCCAGAGTGGCGGACGCTCGCGACTAGCGGAGAATCGCGAGCAACATCCACCCACCGCTCAGAAATAATGCGAAGCCTGCAAGAGGAACTAAGACAAAGCGCGCTACAAAGAATGCTCGGAAGGCAAGCCACATCGACATGACGTGACAAGAGAACGGGAATATCGGATTCGTCCACCACGATGCCTGGGTTGCCACGAAGGCACTCCCGATCCACAGCCAGCCAACGCAGATCAGAAGCGGACTCAGAACGCTCGCTGTTAACGGATCGATTCGTTGCACGCTTGAGTATCGGCGCGGGGACGGACTGAGGGCAACAGGCCGACGTGCGCTTCTCAGCAGCCGCGTGCATTCCACACCCCGGCCCGGAAGGGAAACGCGGGCCCAGAAGTGGCGCACGCTACGGAGTGAAATCCTGCGACACGACGAAAACGTCTACGCCGCTCTCCGAGCATTCGTCGAACGATGCGTCGTTCACGGTGATCACTTCGATCCGCCTACCGGAGTGTTCCGTGAACACCACGCGGTGAACCTGCCGGAATAGTCTCCGGCTCGCCTGCTCGGATGCGAGCCGCGTGACCTGCGTCTTGGTGAAGTCAAGTTTCTCGTTGTCTGTAAGACCAGCGTTCTTCAGTTTGACGAAGGCCATCGAAGCGGGCCATTGTTCCGATCCGGTGCAATCCGGCGCTGCTATGCGGTTTCGTGGCGTCTGCCGCGTTTGGCTCGTCACGACCGTCGAGAATCCGACCAACGCAACGACTGCACACGCAATGAAGGCGACGTGTCGCAATCTGACCATGAGTTGCTTGCTCCTATCTACAGTATCGGCTGAACGAAGCTGCGACACATTTGACAGTGCGCTTCTCAGCAGCCGCGTGCATTCGTCCGACCCCGACTCGGAGAACAAGTGCGGGCCAGCAAGTGGTGCAGGTCGGTCTCAGTGCTCACACATCCGCGTCGCGTAGTTCCACCGACCGCCACCATCAAGGCAACTGTCGATGCTGAGGAAGTCGGGATTGCCTCTGTAAAGGGCAAACATGACGGCAAGATAGATCACCACCACGAGGACGATGCCGACGCCGAGCCATTTCAGCATCGTGTCGCTATGACGCTGGCGAGGGCACCAGATCCGATGGTGGTTCGACAGGTGCAATGATCCGCGTCGTGCTCACCGCGTTGGTATTCAGCGGTGGTAGTGGCACCGGCATCGCCATCGCCGCGGTCTTCAGCGGTTCATCATCATCGGGCGCAGCCTGATAGTGAGCTTCCGCAATCGCTGCAAGCCGATCGGCTCTTGCCGTCCGGCCCTTCGAACGGTGGTATTCAGACAGATCGGAATAGCGAACGTAGAAGAAAAGGTGAGAGTCGAGAAGTTCGCCGTTCCGGCCAAGGATCCCTACGAACAGCTTCATCGACCAGATGTCGATCAGCAGCCGAACGTGCGCCCAAATCGCGGCCATCGTCTCGATCGATTGTCTCACCTTCAGAGATTCGCCGTCTCGCTCTGGCCCTCCTATCTGTGCATGCCTGTGTAGTCTGACGCATGTCTTGAGTCCCACTCTCGACGCGAATGCCGTAGCAGCCGCTCTTGTTCCTCGACCCCGGCCGGGAAAGGAAGCTCGGGCCAGGAACTGGCGCACGGAATGCGATTGGCCGGATACTCGGGTCGAAGCATGAACGAATCCATCGAGCACTCGCATGGACTCTGACGATCTCGCGCCGCTGATCGTGTTCGAGGGCGACCCGGCCGACGCAGTGTTCTTGAAGTCACTACTGGCATCCGGTGGTATCGACGCGCAGATTGTCGCTCCCGTGCGTTCGGGACGGCACAAGGTCACGGTTCGCCGTATGGATGCCGCCGACGCCCGGGCAATGATTGAAGACTTCCACAGACGCAAGGTTGCTGATAGCGATTGACGCCGATGCTAGTATAGATGTATATACATCTGGATGTCGCGTAAGCGCCGGGACCCAACCAAACGCAAGCACATGACTTCCATCGAGCTACCGCCCGAGATGAAGGCGGGACTCGACCTCGTGCGCGAACGCGACGGCATCCTTCAGAGCGAACAGATTCGGCGTGCAGTCGCCGCGTGGCTAAAGGACAAGGGTGTGGACGTGGATGCGCTGAAGCTGAAGGCAACCAGGGCGAGCAGCAGGGGGAAACGATCATGAGGGCAGCGGTCTACGCGAGGGTGAGCACGGCCGACCAGCACACCGAGAATCAACTCCAAGAGATGCACCGTTACTGCGCGGCGCGGGGCTGGACTATCGTCAGCGAGTGGACCGACAACGGCGTGTCGGGCGCGAAGCAAAGCCGACCCGCCCTCGACGGGATGCTGCGTGACGCCAAGCGGCGCAGGTTCGACGTGGTGATCGTATGGTCGCTCGACCGACTCGGACGCAACCTGAAACACCTGATCACGCTGCTGGACGAATTTCAGGCGCTCGGGATCGCGTTCATCTCGTTGCGGGAAGGATTGGACTGGACGACGCCTGCCGGTCGTCTTCAGGCGCAGCTACTCGGCATGATCTCCGAATTTGAGAGGGCGCGTATCGCGGAACGGGTCCGGGTCGGGATGGCCCGCGCAAAGGCGTCAGGGACGCACGTAGGCCGTCCTGTGAACGTCGTGACGGACGATGCCGTCGCCTCGGTTGCTCACCTGTCGGTGCGGCAGGCAGCGGCGGCGTTAGGCGTGTCGAAGTCGCTGGTCGCCAACCGGCGCAAGCTGTCCACAAGGGTCGCGTAACCACGCGAGTTTTGCCGCGAGTTTTCGCGGTGTTTTTGGACCGAGTTTCCGGGTGTCCACGGAATACCTTGATGGACACCGAGTGCCTACACC
>Ga0134123_10000568_pt1 | contig 24219 bp, 46 predicted proteins | sample KB303_FD_96460 | JGI IMG/M metagenome (GOLD analysis project Ga0134123, IMG submission 96460) | Terrestrial soil microbial communities without Nitrogen fertilizer from Kellogg Biological Station, Michigan, USA - KB3-0-3 | ecosystem: Environmental > Terrestrial > Soil > Unclassified ...
AGGGCGGCGATGAGCGCGGCCAGAATCCACCGTCCATAGGTCATTTGGTTTTGTCCTTCTCTTGGCGTTCCTGCGTCATCGGATCGATCCTGGAAGTCAAAGAAATGACAGGAGATCAGTCGCGAGTCCCACCGCCTGACGTGCGAGGTGCTCATCGATCTCCGCGTAAAACACGACGTGGCTGGTTCCCATCGATGTGAGTCTCCCTAACTCGCGGCTTCTGTCGCAAAGAGCGGCGCGGCAGTCCCAATCCGCCGGCGGGCCAGCTCCGCATACGCCGGATTCAGTTCAATCCCGACAAACGACCGCCCGCACTGAATCGCTACCTGGCCAGTGGTGCCGCTGCCGCAGAACGGATCGAGCACGGTATTACCGAGTCTCGAGCCAGCCTTGATACAGCGTTCAGGAATCGCTTCTGGGAACGTGGCAAAGTGCGCCTCGGGATACTGAGCCGGCGCGAATGACCATACGCTCCGGCAATTCGAACCGCCCATCCGCTGCTCATCCTTCGGCATCGCGTCCCACCGGTCATTAAATCCTGCGTGGCGGCGTCCGTGGCCGCGCTGCTTGTCGCAGATGCGCCGCTTCACATCGCTGGCGTTCTGCGCGCCAGTGCCCGCGTACGCCTTGCGCGCCTTGCCGTCGTAGCCGTCGCTGAATTCGCGGAGCGTTGAAGCCGCATACATCTCGCGGATGGCGGGCGCGTCGTAGAAGTACCGCCGCCGCTTCGACAGCAGGAAGATGTATTCGTGCGCCTTCGTCGGCCGGTCCTGCACTGATTCAGGCATCGGGTTTGGTTTCGACCAAATGATGTCAGCGCGGAGATACCACCCATCGGCGCGGAGGGCGAACGCCACCATCCACGGAATCCCCACCAGGTCTTTCGGCTTCAGCCCCGGCACGGATACATCCTGTGGTCGCAGGCCGTGCCGGCGAGCCGGCTGTTTCGGATCAATGCCATGCGCCTGCCCCTTCGCGTTCTGGTAGGAGTCGCCAAGGTTCAACCACAACGTGCCGTCAGCGCGAAGCGTGCGGCGGACGGAGGCGAATACATCGACCATCGCGGCGACGTACGCCGCCGGCGTCTGCTCGACGCCGAGCTGCCCGCGCGTGCCGTAATCGCGCAGACCCCAATACGGCGGCGACGTGACGCAGCACTGCACGGAGCCGTCCGGCAATTCAGCCAGCTTCTCGCGCACGTCACCGACGATCACCCGCCACTCCGTCAACGTCCGTCCTCCGAATTACGTGCCACGAATCAGCTTTCTGATTACTGCGCGGTAGTTCCTGTCGCCACGAGTCACCACTGGGTACGCCCGCGCGCATCCTCTTCGTCGTTCTTCTTCCTCTGCCTGCTTCAGGAGACCTCTCCACTCGATGACTCCACGATCACGCGGCTTCCCATCGCAGTTTCGTTTGCGTCGGATGCTTGTCCACTCGCGGCCGACTGGGCTTGTTCCATGATCCGCCCCCAGCCTCACCGACGCACCGATACCCAGCTCCTCGGAGGCTTGCGCCGCTCTCTGACGGCAGCGTGTAGGTCACGAGCCGCTTATAGCCAAGCGCGAATGCCGCACGCCTCGCGGCCCCGTAGAGCGCCGAACACGCGTCCTTACTGCCGTCTGTCGCCACGCGCGTAATCTCCAGTGTCAGCCCGTCGTCGAGATGCCGCGCCACGGGACGGCCGATGATGGCGACGCCGCGAATCTCCCGCGTGACGTCAGCGACGCCAAGCGAGAACCGATGGCCAACGACGCGCCCATGATGCCGATGGTGCTGCTGCACGAAGGCGTTGGCTTCGGCCAGCGGCAGCGGCACCACGTCGTATTTCACAGACAATCCCCACTCGCCGACGTCGCCATGGCGAAACTGGACATCGGCTGCAATTGACTCGCCCTCGCTTGACACGTCGCCCGATCAGAGACGTATGCGCTGTTCATACGATGCCCTTAATCGCCTGCTCGACGAGCGTCAACGCCGAGCCATCCGCGATCTGCTTCGGCGTCACCCGCAGCACTTTCCACCCGGCGAGCGTCGCCGTGTTGTACTTCTCCATGTCGTTGACCATCCCCGCGCCTCGTGAATGCCGCCCCGCCACGAACACGCCCCCTTCCACCTCGAGCGCGACTGGCGGTTCGACCTTCGGCCACGCGTAATCGAATCGCCAGCGCCGCGGAGGGGCAAACCTGTACTCCGCAGTCGGCTCCGGCAAGGCGGCCAGCCGGCATTGAATCGCCAACGGGACTGCGGCTCTTTTCATTTCACGGGCCTGATGAGAGTCTCCCTCCGCCGTCTCCCCTGAGTCGGCCGGACCTGACACCCACTGCTCATGGCCGTCCTTGTTCTCCCACCAGGCCCAACTTGTCACGACGCGAGGTCATCGAGCGATGTGATGATCGGCTTGCCGATCGACACGGCGTACTCTCGTTCCTTGAGCGCACCGGCACTCGTCTCCCAGCGCGGCAACATCAGGACGTGGGTGCAGCGATCGATCACCGCGAGGTCGTAGTCGAGCCAGCGATCCCACGGCACATCCGACCACGCGGACGGAAAGGCACCCGACAGATGCGGGCAGAACACTGGGATCCCGCGCTTCAGCGCATCGAGAAACACACGCAGACCAGCGGCGACGTTCTCTTCGACGGTGAAGCCATGCTTCGCCGTCATCGGCCCGGAGAGGTAGACGAATACGTCTCGCCTCACGTGCCCACCTTCTCCGGTGGCTGCGCGTACTTCGCATTTGCCTCGCGGCGTCGCCGCAGCGTTGGGTTCCACGATCGACAGGCACAGGGTTCGACCCATTCGTGCGCCGCGTGCTCGAAGTCTCGGCCGCACGGCTCGACCGGACACGCCCGCGGGTGCCAGCCGCTGTCCCCGCACGTCGCACAGTCGAACCGCCAGAGCCTGGTAATCGGGATCCGGATGTCGATCCCGCTCGCCGGATTAGTCAGGACGAGCTCGCGTCCGCCGCCGACCAGGTCTTCGACGTGCGGCTCGGGCAGCGGCAGGGGCAGCGTGTTGACGGCGTCGCAATCGGCGCGCAACTCCGCCGGCGTCGGAAACCACTGCCGGGTCCGGATGGCGTGGTTCACGGCGCGGGAAAACAGATCGTCCGGCACGTCTTGGAGCGCCGCGAAATACTCGACCACGTCACCAGGGACGCCGCGCAGCACGCGCAACCGGTCGATCTGCTGGTCGCAATGGGCCGCCGTCACGGCTTGGCCTTCCCCGCGCGGGCGGCTTCCAACTGCTGCCACTCGGCCAGCCGCGACGGCCACGGAGCCTTGCGCGCGGGCGCCGCCGCCGCTGGTAATTCCTGTCGCCAGCGTTCCTCCTCGAACCAGACGTCCATGCCCGGAATCATGCGGGGATTGGCCCACTGCTCAGACACAAGATGATTTTCCAGCGCTGCCATCAAGGCGGCGAACCCTCCCGCTAAGTCGAGCGCGCGCAAGAAGTTCTGCTCGACCAGCGGACCGCCTTTGCGCCGCGACCGCGGATACGCGTCCCGAAATTCCGCAAACGCGACGTCGTTCTCTTTTTCTTTGAAAGAGCTTTGCAGTCTGCTATCTGCACTCTCCATTACGCGCGGGTTAAGCGGTGGGCTACCAGTGGCTTCGATCTGGCTTAGGGGTTGGGTTAGCCGGCCACCCTTCTTTCCGTTCTCCGACTGGCGCTGCCGAAAGGCAATCTGTTTGCGCCGCTCGTCCTCCAACCGCGCGTTGACGAGCCGGCCGTCGCGCTCGATGAAACAGGCCGAGAGGACGCCGCCCCACAGCTTCCGAAAGCGCGGCTCTGAAAGGCCGAGGATGCGGGCCAGGCCGCCCGGACTATTCGGGAGACTCCCGTCCAACCATTCGACCGACAGCAGCGTGATGTAGGCCCCGCGCTCGGTGAGACTCATCGCCATCACTTTCGACGAAGACAGAAATTCCTTCGGGTAGAACTGAAAGGCCGGACTCGCTTTCTCCGCTTCCGCCATCAGTTGCCGCCTTTGCTACGCCACGTACACCGAGTCCGCGCGCGGCCCTTTCGGCCCCTGCCCGGCTTCAAACTGCACCGTCTGCTGTTCTCGCAGGTCATCGAACCGCGCGCCTTTCACGACCGATCGATGGAAGAAGAATTCTTCCCCCGTGTCGGGATTGCGCAGGAAGCCGAAGCCTTTCTCCGTGTAGAGCCGTTGAATCAAGCCGGTCGTCATCGCGTCGCCTCCGTCGTCACGTAGCGGTACCAGAGCAGGACGTAGGTGTCGGGTTCGATCAGTTGAATGGCCTCGACGTGCGCGTGGGGCATCCGCGCGATCTCATTGAGCCGCGCCGCGCACGCGTCGTCCGTCGTCACGCGCTCGATGGCCCAGTGCTCATGCTGGACGCGCGGGTCGTCGTGCATCCGGCGATAGGCGGCATCGAGCGCGGCGGCGTCGGGATCGATCTCCGCGAGATGCTCCGTGTCGATCAGGGCCTGTTGTTTCATCGGTGCGGCTTCAGTAACTCGTCAAGTTCGCGCAACGCGCTCGCCTGCTGCACGCGTGGCACCCAGCGCATCACCCAACGAGCGAGCGCTACTTCGAGCGGCATCTTCTCTGGCGCTGGCGTCACGACGTCGCCGAAGAGATTGCGATCCATTAGTCGCGCGCCATCCATCTGTCGCGTGGCCGAATGACAGCGTGCGGACCCTCATCAATGGCCGCTTCCAGATGGCAGGGATGAGTCGAGAGGCCCCACTGGGCGCTGCGCTCGAACCGCTCGATGTAGATCGGCCGGTCCTTCATCGGCAATCGCTGCAATTGCTCGATCAGGTCGTTGATGGTCATCTCACTTCGTCTTTCCGTTGCTTCGTTCCCGCGCATACGCGACGTGGATCATCAGATTCCAGAGCACCCGTTTCGCTTCTTTCAATTCGCATTTCGCTTCATGCCGTGGAATGTCCTCGCGGTCCGCGAGTGGCTGATGGCAATAGCAGCACCGGAATCGCGGCGGATCCGTTGGCACCTCATTCCCGCTCGATCCTGTCTGTCACGCGCACTACATGACCCCTCGACCAATCCTGTGAGGCATGCTCGGCCAGATGGCAATCGGCGCAGAGCGGCTGAATGTTCGCCTTCACCGTGCGCAACTCCGGAGCTAATGACCGCGGCCTGATGTGATCGTGGTGAATGCCCGTGACCCACCGGCCGCACGTGGCGCACTCGACGTAGCCGTTCTCGCCGTGCTCACGATCAATCTCCGCACAGACAGCCCGATACACGCGCTGGCGTTTCGCACGCTTGGCGCGCCGCGCTCGCGCCGTCGGACCTGCTGGAGTCGCCATTACAACCGTCTCTCCAAGAGCCGCTCGCAGATCTGATCGGCCGCGGTCTTGACCGCCGCATCCAGTGCCGCCTCGAGCCGTGCAATCTCCACCAGCAGCACACGAATGTCGGCTGGTGTCGGGTCTGAGGCGCAGGGATGGCCGTGTGCGATGTGCTCCAGCCGTAAACGGTGAGCAGCCGTCATGGCTCTCTCGCTTTCAACATGGCGTCGGCTTGCTCATACGACCACGCCGCAGCCTTCGCCGGGTTGTCGCGGCAATCGCTCACCAGCAGGAATCCGACGAGCGCTTGCCCGGCGAAGTAGTCACGCAGCGACATGCCGCTATGCCTCGCTTCGGCTGTGGCAAAGTTTCGCGGATCGTCTGGCTCAAACACACCCTCAGCGACATACCGCACACGCTTAGTTCGCTCGCACGGAAACGCGGGGCCGCCGTCAGGCTCAGTCATGCGACGGCCACGCTCGGGAAATCGACATCGATATTGGTGAGCGTCAGGCCCATCGCGACCGCCCGCGTCCGGCAGCTGCCGCACAGACACCACTCCTCGTCGCGTCGGCCGTCCGCCTCCGGACGCACCCAGATGCAGTCGTCCTTCGCCTTGCCGCAGCGGTCACAGATCGCTTTCCGATAGACGGCCGGCATCAGAAGGCCCCAGCCAATTCGACCTGCCGCGCATCCAACGCGTCCTTGAGCCCCTTGGCCGTCACGTAGGCATCGAAGTCACGCACCAACCGCTCGCAGTCCTGCCGCATCCCAGCGTAGGGATACAGCGTGAACGTCTCGATGCTGTTGAGGCTGATGACGTTGTTGGTGGCTTCGTGCAAGCAGTACACCTGGTAGGTGAGCGCCTTCGCTTGGAAGGTATCGAGCAGGTAACGCCACTGACAACTCGCTGCATACTTGTCAAAGTCGAACGACGACAGCCGCGCCTTCGTCTCGATGATTTGCGCCCCCACCAGTTGATCTGCCTTCGTGACCACGTCGTGTCCGGCGTAGACGCCCACCGCCTTGGGTTCGAACACGGCGTGCGCGCGGTCGATCAATGCGAGCGCCGGATCCATCACGTCATCGTCCAGCTCGATGACGTCCGTCGTGCCACGCGGGGTCACGCGATAGCCACCGGATACCTTGAAACGTTCCGGGTCGCGCAGGACAAGACCGAAGGCTTGGCCAATGTTCACTAAGTGATTCGGTGTCCACCGATTGCAGATGGTGTCGAGGAGTTCCGACTCTTCCATCCATTCCTGCTCGGGCTCCATGAACAGCCGGAAGGATTCGAGGACCGTGGTCGAGATCCTCACGGCCGATCACCCGCCACGATGACAAGGCCCTCCATCGTGGTGATGACCGTGATCAGCGCATCGGCCAAGGCCCGGGCGTACGCGACCGACTCCGCATCGAATCCCGGCAGGAAGATGGACACGTCGGTGCCCAGGCGCAGCACGATGAAACGCTTGCCGCCGTCGGGCCCTTCGTTGGCCATCTGCCGCATGACCGCCTCCGGCTGCGCGTCCTTCGCGTCGTAGAGGCCCACGCTCACGTTGACCGCCATGACCTACGCCCCCACCGCCGCCGGCTCCGCGGCCGTCTTCGGCGCCTTCACAAACGCTTTCTTCGCCGTGTCATAGGTCAGCCCGAGCGCTTTGGCCCGGTCCCGCAGGAGGCCCTTGACTGGCGCGACGATGAGCGGCTTGCCGACCGCGTTGATCGGCTCCACCAGCGCCGTGCATTCGTCCGCCTTCGAGCAGTTCTCGATCTTCGTGCGCCAGTCCGCGACCGCTGCCGTGATCGCCGCGCTCTCCTCGGAGATCGCCCCGAGCGCCATCCGCCCGTGGTCGAACAGGTCCGCCATAAACGTCTGCGCCTTCGCCACCGGCGGGACGACGAGCGGCTTCCACCCCGCCGGGTTCTTGCCGATCCACCGGTCCGTCGGGTTGAAATCGAGCACCCGCTCCCGCCCGTTCATGTAGCAGTAGCCGACGAAGTCGCTGACCTTCATGACTTCGGCGTAGCTGCCGCCGACGATCTCCGGTCGTACCACGCGCGTGTCGCCGTCCTTGTCTTCCTTGTCGTGCGCGATGAGCAGGACGTCCTTGCCTTTCGCGCGAAGGTTCGACATCCACGTCCGGAAGGTGTTCTTCAACTGCCCCCAGCCCTGCTGGCTGGGATTGCCGCCGGGGAACTTCTTCGGATCGGCCGACGCCAGGTGCGCGATCATCACGTCGAGACAGCGCCCGACGGTGTCGACCGTGAGCGAGGCGTAGGGCTCGAGCACGTCCGGTGACTCCATCAACTCGATGACGTCGGCCCACTTGTCGATGACGAGCGTGTCTTTCCGGTTGGCCGCCCGGTGCGCGCCCTTGTCGAAGTCGAGCGTCAACCCATCCTTCGTCGAGTAGCCGAGCGAACTTTTACAGATGCCCGGCTGGCCGAAGATGAGGAACACGGGGTGCTCGACGGTGATGGGTTCGGTCGCCTTGATGATTTTCATGAGCGACCTCCCTTGATCGCTTTCAGCGTGCGTGAGATCCGCAACGGCTCCGGCACCTCGCGCTCCGAGAGCGGCGGTGTCCCGTAGACCGTGCGCCAGATGGCATTGCCAATCCGCAGTCCCGCCAGGAGGGGATCGTCGTCGTAGGGGATCACGGGGAGTGGTTTCGGTGTATCCTTGGGTGTCACTGGTTCGACTCCATTTCTGAGTCCGCCAACAGGGCCGCACGTTCACCGCGTGCGGCCTTTCGTGTGTTTACGCCGCTTTCTTCCGAAGCTCCTCCGGCCCGGTGATCACGACGCCGATCGTCTGCGCCGCGTAGACCTCACAGGCCTGGAGAAAGTCGCGCATCTCCTCATAGGTGGTGTCCGAGAGCGTCACCACGCCCGGCGATAAGCACTCGGTGCGGAAGATCGCGTCCATCTCGCGGAGTGAATAGCCGGTCGCTTCACAGCACGGACGGACGATCCAGCCGAAGTACCATTTGAGTTGCCAGTACTGCTTCGCGTCCGCCGCACGGCTTACGCGAATCTCGAGCTCTTCCCCCTCGCCGATCCGCATCTGCCGCAGATCGCGCGCGTACTGGTTCGGGTCGACGATCTGCAGCACGCCGCCAGTCATGACCGCTGGCGCGCTGACGTGTCCCAGCGGTTTCGAATCGCGTCGAGCAACTGATCGCCGAGCAGGCGGCGCCGATCGGTCCGCTCGTTCCACCGCGTCGCGAGATTCACCCACAGCCACGTCCACCGATTCACCGGAGCGCCTCGCGCATCCGTCGCGCGCGCCGCTCTGGCCATGCAATCTGCTCCTGGTGGATGCGTCGCCGCAGACGGCGCTTGATGAACGCGGCGCGAATGTCGGCGACGATCGGCGAGACGAGCCACAGGGACAGCAGGATGGCGACGGCCAGCATCAGGTACGGCAGGTTATTGGACACGGGGATACTCCTCATCAGAATCGCCGGGGGTGGTCCACATCGGCCGGCGCGCGGCGTAGTCACGACGCAGGCGGTCGCGTTCGGCTTCGCTCAGCCGATGATGGCGTAACTTCACGAGGGCCCAAGCAAAGACCAGCAGGACGAGCAAGCCGATGAGCGCGGAGACGTGCTCGAGCGCGTGGAAGAGCGTCGTCACGCAGCAACCCTCCGGCCGCAGGTCTTGCACTCGTGCTGAACGACGATGCGGCCGTCTACGGTCACGTTGACTCGTCGCAGCCGTCCACCACACGGGGCTGGTTGCGGATTCTTTTTTGAGGGCTCGACGACGAACTGGCAGCGCGGCGCGATCTTGATCTGCGGCTGCTGAATGCGCAGGCTGGCGAACCACGCCTTGGCGCGTGTCACAAGCGAGACGCGGGACTCGTCACGTACCACGCGCGGAGCGCGGCGAATCTCTCGACGCTGAACCTTCCGCACGCGCCGCGCCTGCTGCGCATCAGTCCGCCGTTCGTGCAAGGTGCCGAGGCGATACATCATTCGATCCCCACCGCCAGCAGGCTCAGCGACTGCACGGCATCGCGCTCTTGTTGCTGTTCGATGGACTCAACCCAATCGGCAATCCGCTCGCGGGTCCAGCGATGCTCGTCGTTGAGCGTGAAGATGGCCTGTAAAAGCGTGACAGCAACACCATCAGTCGGCATCGGAACCGAAGCCGTTAAGAACGGCCATGACTGCTGCAACCCGTGGTAGTTGATGCCCGAGCCCCAGCACCAGATCCCAGTGGCCTCACACGCAGCCCTGAGCGCGCAACTGGCAATAACGGACGTGCCATCGAACGCTTGCGGCTTCATCATCGAACCAAGTCGGATCGCTTCTGAGAGCTTCATCAATCGATCCCCACCGCGATCAGACTCAACGCCTGCATCGCTTCCCGCAACGCCCGCTGACCGAACTGTTCTTTGTGATGCAGCGCGACGTGGAACTTCCACACCACCACGGGTCCGCAGCGCAGGAGTTGCACGAGGGAGACGCACTCGCGGTAGTTCGGCGAGCGCATCCGGTTGATGAGCGATTCGGAGACGCCGACCAGATGCGCGGCTTCAGCGCTCGTCACGCGGGCGTCATCCAGCGCGCGGTCGAACAATTCAGACGCGAGGATGGTCGTGGCGTCCGGCTGCGAATCTTTTGTTCGGCCGGCGCGCTCGCTCTCTAAAGATGTTCGTGACGTCGCCTTGCCCGAAGGATTCGCAACTAGCGACGGCGGCAGGTTCAGTTGAGACTTGGACATGGACTTAGGCCGCCGCGTGCTTCTGGGCCAGCTGCCGCCGCTCTCCGCGCAGGTAGAGCGAGACAAATCCTTTCGATACGCCGAGGTGCGTGGCGATGGCGACCTGTGTCGCCCCGCCGGCATAGAGGGCGTCGATCTCACGCAACTGGGCGGCGGACAACTTCTGACCGCGCGGGCGCGGGACGTGGAGCCGCCCCTTCGCCGCCGCGTCCTTCATGTTGTCGGCCTGCGTGCCGAGAAACAGGTGCGATGGATTGACGCAGATAGGGTTGTCGCAGCGATGCAGGACGCTCATCCCGTCAGGGATCGCGCCATGCGTCAACAGGTAGGCGTAACGATGGGTGTATTCCGGCCCGCGGTAACGACGTCCGTCGCGGGCGGTGCGTGTTACATTGATGCCGCCATAGCCGTCTGGCCCGTTCTTCGATCCGAGCCAGGCCCAGCAGTCGTCACGGCCGACGCCGCGGTCCACCCTGGACCAGAATCGACGCGCGTCCGCTGTCGTGAAATCAGACGATGTTTCACGGTTTGTGACGTTAGTGGAACATCTACTATACGACGTTGGCATTTTCCCGAACCATTCTGCGCCGAGCCTTGGTCGTGCGCCTGAAAGTCTCTTGTATTCGTGAAATCCGCGCGTCATCCCAGCGGGTCAAGACGTCCATGTCCACGCCGGTCACCATGTGGAGCGCGTACGCGTTGACGCGTGAGCATCGCCGCGAGCGGCTCAGGATCATTGAGAGCAAGGACTGGGAAATGACATGGCCGGTCTGCGCCTTGACCAGCGCCAGGAGCGTAAGACCGTTTGTGCCGGTCCGCTCCATCCAATCTTGCAGTGAGGTATAGGGTCGTCTTCGCTTCACGAATCGGAACTATATCACTAAGAGTGAACGGATCAAGTGCTTTCTGTATACGCGCGGCAGAAACGTGAAAGTAGCAGTAAAACCAGTGATATACGGGTATCCCATGACCGCCTCCGACGCGACGGCCAAAGAGCGAGTCAGCCAACGGATCAAGGAACGCCTCGACGAGTTAGGCATGAACGCCCGAGCCTTCGCGCGGAAGATGGGCTACAAGGACGGCTGGATCAACGCGATCAAGGATGGGCGTAATGCCCTGCAGTTAGAAGACTTGGACCGTGCGGCGTTTCACCTGCGCACGACCGCCGGCGACCTGATACGGCGGGGCGACGAGCTATACGATTTACGGCCGTCAGAGGCGCGCCTCGTTCGCGCACTGCGCCTGTTGCCCCCGGTGATTCAGGATTACCTGGTCACCCTCACCGAGTATTTGGTCGGCGTGCTACCCGAGGAGGTCGGACTTTTAGAGGAGTTCCGGGACCTGGGAGACGACCAGCAGGCGCAGATCCGCCGGTGGGTCCATGTGATGCACATTGCCGGTCCGCGTGGAGCGCACGCGCCAGAAGCGCCAAACCTTGACGATCTGTCGAGCCTAGTCCGCGGAAGTGGGCCAACAACTCACGCTCCAGCACGCGGGCGGAAGCGTCCGAAGTAACCGTCGCCGTCAGCGTGAACGGGAGCACGCGCGCCATGCGTAATTTCATCCTCGTGTGGGGCCGAGGTCCGTACGGCGCGGGCATACTAGTGGGCCCACTTTACTGAGCGCAAGAGCGGAGATCGTAATTGTTCTCCGAGACGCGCAATTCTTGTCCGCGATCGTCTGACAGCACACGATTTATCTTGCACCGTCCGATACAGTGATTAGGTATGGCGAAATTCATCCCCTTGGCCGTCGCCCTGTTCCTTGCCGGCTGCAACGCCGAGCAACTAACACCGGTCGCCCCGTCCGCGACGACACCGGGAGCGCCCTCCACGGGGCCGCGCCTGCCCCAATTCACCGCCTTTGACGTGACGCTGCGCAACGGCACCACCTTCGCGATTGCCGATAGCGCCTGGCTGGGCTTCCTCTCCGTCCTGCCGCACGAAGGCGCGCTCATCACGACGCCGAGCCGCGTGCTGGTGGACTGCGGCAACGGCACCGTGATCAATCTGGGCGCCGGGATCGGCTCCGATATCCGCTTCAGTTGTCGGTGGGCCACCGCCGGAGATGTCGTCGTGCGGGCGGTGGTCGAAGCGCAGAACGGCGTGACGACCAGCGCGCAATTGCCCCTGCACGTCGAGCCGCCGATCGTCGTGACGGATCTCGTCTCGGTGGATATTGCCGTGGCGTCAGCCGTGCCGGAAGGCGGCGTGCAACGGTGGACGTTCACGCCCACGACCGTCGGCCCCGTCTCCTCGATCACGTGGGACTTCGGCGATGGCAGCGCCGGGCTCATCAACGGTCCCGCCTCGGCGGTGACGCATCACTACCAGCAGAATGGCGTCTACGTCGTGACGGCGACGGCAAAACTTCAGGATGGCAGCACGCGCGCCGCCGGCCGCGTCGAGATTCTCGTCTCCTCGCTGTGATCCGTCACCAGGTCGCCAGGATCTGCGCGCCGCCGGTCACCGACCCGCCCCAGGTCTTCCCCACCCAGGCCTGGACGGTCCACGTCTCGTTCAGTTTGGCAACGACGGCGGCGTTGACGCCGGCATCGGTCGCCACGCCCACGATCGCCCCGGACTTGCCCTGCGGTAAGGCGGCCACGGCTCGCTGAATCGACGCCGCGATGTCGGGGATGAGATGGTCGGGCGGCTGGTTGAAGACGACGCCGGTCATGTAGCATCCGCGGCGGTGCCGGCCTGCACGCGGCTCCACGCTTCCGCGTAGTGGTGATTCCAGGCGGTCCGCAGTTGCTGCCGCTGCTCTTCGGTCCCTCGGGTATAGGCCCCTGGTTTCCAAATGGCGAGGTATTGCCGCCACGCCAAGTCGGGATTGTCCGGACCCGCCAGCGCCGGGGGAAACGTCCACAGGTTCAGCCGCGCCAGGCAGTACGCCAACGTATCGTTGTGCGTCATCGCTTCCCAGAGTTCCAGCGTCTGTCTCGCGATCGTCGCCTTCGGCACCCGGTAGCAGAGCGCATCGACCACGCTGTCCGCCGCGGCTTTCGTGCGCGCGTGCTCGAGCACTTCGCGCACGGCCACCGGCTCGAGCTGCCAGAAACTATGTGCCGGTCCGCCGTGGTACTGCTTCCGGGCGGTGAAGCCGTCGCCTTCATGCAAGCCGATGGCGAGGAGCATCGCTGTCGCGCGATCCGACGCCATCGCCGGCGGGAGGAGCGCGTAGGCCGCCGGCACCGTGAAGCGGTGGATGTGATCGATCATGCCGGGAGCACCAACAGATACACCTGCCCGTCGACCATGTAAGTCGCGACGCGCCCGCTCGGATCGAGATTCGCTTTGACGCGGGCGTCGTAGTCGTTGCTCCGCACGCCGTGGTCAATGAGCGGCGTCTCACCGGACCCGTCGAGCGCCACGAGGCTCAGGTGCGTCTCGCCGCTATGGAGACACCGCCCGCCGCGGATCGACACGTAGCCCATGTTCCACGTCGGGAACAAATCCCGCCGCCGCCCGGGCGTGAGCGGCTGAGTGAGATCCCAGAGGACGCACGCGCCGTGGATGTTGTCTTCGCCGACCAGCAGATGCGGCCCGCAGTCGGAATGCCCCACCGCGCCGTCGGCGTCGCGCAGGATCTGCGTGTGCCGGGTGTCCAGGTTGATGACGCGGTTGTCGTCGTCTTCCTTGATGACCAGCCACCCGCCGTCAGGTGTCACCTGGGATTCATCGAGTTCGCCTTGCGCTGGGAAGTATTCCTGGCGTCCCTTGCGAAAGACGACCGTGCCGAGCGCGGGATAGGCCCCGTCGCTGACGACTCGTTTCACCGTCGCCGAGTGCGTCTGTCCGTCGTCGGAACTGTGCGCTTGCCAGAGGATGCAGCCGGGATGCGTGTCCGCGAGATCGAACACGACGCGCGCTTCGTTGGTGAAGGGACTCACGCGCATCAGCCGCGTCCCGTCGAGAAGATAGATCCAGCCGTTGGCGTCCCAGTACCACCCTTCGGTCGTGCCGACAAAGCCGAGCATCGGGCCGAGCCGTTCTACCGCGCCGGTCGTCAGGTCGACCTTGAAGAAGCGCGGCAAGCCGTCGACGTGCCCCGCGAAGACGTAGGCGGCATTGCCGTGGATCCAGGCGTTGCTCCAGTAGCTGTACATGCGAGGGACGAAGTCCCCATCGCTGGCATCGGTGACGCGGATGACTCGCGGCGTGGCTGACGAGGCGGGCCCGGGGGCCGGCGGCTCAGGCACCGGGGCCGGTGGCCGTGGCTCCACCGGCGGCAGCACCACGGGCGGCCGGCTCGCCCCGAGCCCAGCTTCATAGGAGAACTTGTCCCACACCGGCGTCATCTGCCCGGGCACGATCCAGTTGTCGTACACGACGTCATTCCCGTCACCTTCCCCTTCGGTGGTGATGGCGTGCGTGTAGTGCCCGTCCGGCGTGGTGAAGAGCGGCATCGGTCACGAATCCTTCGGCCGCTCGCCGTCGGCATTCTTGTCATGAATCGACTGGATGGTGTCAATGACTTGATTGAGGTCTTCCGTCCGGACCGCCGGGACCGTAATCGTTTCCTTCCGGTCCGCACTCGCCTCGAGCACGCGTGTGGCCGTGAGGATGTTGACGAGCGTGGTCACGGTCTTTTCGAGCCCCTCGTTCCGGGCCATCAATTGGTTCACTTCGTCGGTCAGTTTCGTCAGATGGCCATTGGTCTGCGCGGCGATCTTGTCGCTCTGCGTCGAGATGTCCTGCGTCGCCATGCGGACGGCTTCCACCTTGGCGGCGGTGTCGCTCGCGTGCGTGGCGGCCGTCTCCGCCTTCATCGCGGCAGCGTCCGCGCTGCTCGCGGCCTGATCCACTTTCCGGCCATTGCTCTGCCCCTGCCGCAAGGCACCCCACGCCACGATCGTTGGCGGCAAGGCCGTCAAGGCTGCCACCACAATGGCCTGAATCGTGGCGTCCGTCACGACTCAGCCCGCCCCCACGGTCGCGCGCCGTTCGTCCACGCCCGCGTCACGTCAGACCCACGGACGCGCCTTGTACGCGTCGATGATCTTTTGTCGCGCCGTGCCGTACTTCGCTTTACTCGCCGGGGCACTGTAGGTGTCGATGATCGCCCAGACGACCGCCGAGATGAGCCGCTCGGCATCCAGCGCCTGTTTCACTTCGCTATCGAGATCGGTGTCGACGTTGGTCGGGTCGTTCGGATCGAACGCGTCGATGATTGGTTGCGCCTGCGGCTGCAGGGAGGCGGGTGAGACCTTCCAGGTCGTCTTGTCGCTGGGGATCCCGATCGCCACGCCGGTAATCGCGACACCGGAGGCTTTCAGTTTGCGGTCGAGCCATTCTGCGAGTGCCATACGCCGTCCCTTCAGCAGTGCCACATCCCGACCAGCCCCGAGCCCAGCTCGCCGCCGTTGTCCCCGTACCACGTTGTCGTCCCGACGGCGCCGCTGTTCTCAAGCGCCGCGTAGTAGTGCCGCCCGACCGCGGGTGTCTTGTGCAACCGCGAGATCGCCTGCAGGAGCTGTGTCGCCGGACTCGCGGCGGACTTGGCGACCTGATTCCCGACCTGCGTCGAGCCGGTGCCGGTCGGCGCCGAAACCGTGTCTTCCCCGATCCCGCAATAGAGATTCACATTCCCCGAGGAATTCGAGACATAGGTAAACAGCATCACATCGACGCTGCCGACGATGTAGCCGTTCATGATCTCGACTTGGTTCGCGGTGGAGTTGTTCGCCTGCCGCCACGTCGCCGTCGTGTACGTCCACGAGTCGGTCGTGTCGATCCGTCGCAGATGCCGGGGCGCCTGGTGGTAGTAGTTGAAGAGATACCGCTTCGCCGCTGAATCCTCAGTCGTGTTCGTGCCGCTCGCATAGAGCGAGCCCACATAGCGCCGCGTCGTCGCGCCGGACTTCACGAGCACGCCGTCTTGCAGCACCAACGCCGTCGCCCGTGTCGTGTCGTTGGTCCAGACCAGGACTTCGAGGGTCGGTGTGCCGCTGCTGTCGTAGACGAAGACGTCGTAGGGCTTGCCGCTCGTGAGCGTCAGGGCCAGCGACTGCTGCGCGGCTTGCCGCACGTTCCACGCGGCGCCGTCGTAGAGCGCGATGGCGTTGCCCTTGAACGGCGTGAGGTAGAGCGTGCCGGCGCCCGTGACGTCCGAGTCGGTCACCGGGACGTTGGTGGTCAGCGTCAGGCGGAACCCGTTGGTCGCCGGGTCTACGGTCCCGCCACCCGCCGCGGCCGCGCTGCTGCGCGCGAGTTCGTACCACGTTGTCCCGTCCCGGTAGAGCATCAGCCGGTGGTCGGCATCGCTCATCGCGAAGTCGCCGCCCTTAAGATGGATGTTCCCGGTGCCGTGCTTCACCGTCACGACGCGCGCGACGTTTTCTGCTTTCAGGATCAGGAATCGCGCTTCCCGTCCGCCGCTGTCCAGCGTGATCGTGGCGAGATTGTCGGAGGCGGCGTTGGCTTCCGTGTCGATGCTGTAGACGTTCTTCCCGGCGGTGAGCGTGACGGCATCGGAGGCGATCGTGAGTTCGGTGGACGCCGCGAAACTCAGGGCGCCGTTGTCGTCAATCGCATCGAGGACGTTGTCGACGTCGTCATAGATCGCGTCGATCATCGCCTTGTCGACGGGCGTGCCGTCGCCCACGCCGGTGTCGTCGACAAGCGTGTTGTAGTAGGTGCGACTGAGCGCCATTAGGCCCTTCCCTGTCTCAGCAAGGCTTCAAACGTAAACCGGCGCGAGCTGGCGTCCACCTGGCGCCGGGGCCAGGTGCGCTGCAGGCCGTCGAAGTCACTAATCGTCACGCTCTGGATCTTGAAGGTGCCGGTCAGGCCGAGCAGGGTCGATGTGAACGTGACTTCGCGCCCGGCGCGGGTGTGGCGATCCCGCGTCTCATAGCGCACGGAGACGAGCGGATCCTTGACGAGGTCCAGTTGCGCCTGGGCGCGCGCCGTCGCTTCCGTCGAGGACAGCCGGCGGTCTTGGATGTACTCCTCGATGACGCCGTCCCCACCGACCAGCGCCGCCAGTGTCGCCTGCGCGCCGGCATCGTCCACCGTGACGAGCAGGTTCACGTCGTCACCGGTCGTGATGTCGTAGAGGATCGATCCCGCCCCATTCGCCGGGATGCCGGTCAGCGCCGACGCGGGCGTGACCGTGGAGTTGTAGCTGATGCTCGCTTCGATGGCTCCAACCCCGGTTGCGGGGATGCCGGTCAGCGCGGTACTGGTGAGCCCGGTATAGCGAATCACCTGTTGCCCGTTGCCGATGACCGCCCAGCCCCCGCCCGAGGCAAACGCGCTGAGCCCAGCAATGATGAGCGACGTACTCCCAGCCGTGACCTGACCCGCTGGCTGCGCCAACCCGGACGTGTCGGACGTCGGGACATTCGCGCCGAGGCTCGCATCGGCCGTGCTGTCGGTGGCGGTCGTTGTCGTGTTGTCGGCGATGGTGGACTGCAACTTGAGTTGGCTGCCGCCGGCCGTCGTGCGGTAAATCTTGCGCTGCGTGACGCTCGCGCCGCCGATCGGAATCGCCGAGAGCGCGACTTGGTTCGCGGTGGCGGTGTTGCTGGAGGGCGCGTCGGCCCCTAAGCTCGCATTCGCGGCGGTATCGCTGTACGTCGTGGCCGTATTGTTGGCAATGGTCGTGACGAGCTTATAGGTGCCGGCTCCATTGAATCGCCGATACAGCTTGCGTCCCGTGACGAGCGTGCCGCCAAGAGGGATCGCCGTCAGCGGAATCGTCTGTGCCGCCGTGGTGTTTGATGTCGGCGGATGTCCGCCGAGACTCCCGTCCGCTTTGGTATCGGTATACGTCGTGGTCGTGTTGTTGTTGATCGTCGTGAGGAGCCAGAAGTCTGTGGCGGCGCTCGCGCCCGTGGGGCCATCGACAAACGTGCGGTACACTCGGCGTCCCGTCACGCCTGATGGGCCAGTCGGGATGCTGTTGAGATCTAATGCACTATGACCTGAAATCACAAAGAAGTCCGCCACGTGCGCGTTGGAGAATTCTGTTTCGCCCGTCGCGCTGAGAAACGTCGTGATGTACCAGTAATGACCGGTAGCCATCGAACCCGCTGTGAGTGTCGAGGTGGCACCAATCGCCGATGACGGCGTTGAGAGTGCCGCCGTCGCGGTCACTTGATTGCTCGTCGGCCCGGGCGTGGTTTCCCCGCTCGCGGTGACGAAGGTGACTTCGTAATCGTGCGCACCGGCGTCGACACTGCCGCCCGCGGTCGCACTCCCGGCCGTGGGCGCTGCGCCCGGAGCCGACGTTAGCCCGACGGTGATACTGGCGGTCGGTCCGGCAATCGATTCGCCTGCCGCGGTTACAAAGGTGACGGCGTATCCGTGGCTGCCGCTCTCGACGCCAGACCCGGCCGCCAGCGCCAACGTCGGCGTGCCGGACGGAGCCGCACCAGGCCCCACCAGCCCGCCGCCCGCCCCGGTCTGCACGCCGGTGTAGGTGATGCGCTGCGGACCGGAGACGACCGTCCCGCCGCTCGGCTCGTACCACGTGCTGTCCTCCACAGGGAGCATCGTCTCGCCCGCCACGACGGAGGTGAGCGCGGTCGAGCCGCCGCCTTCTACGACCACGCGGGTCCGCACCGGGGAGAGATCCCGGTCCCACCGCACCTGACTCGCGCCCCGGTGCGTATCGTCAATCGCCGTCGCCGTGAGGGTTTCGCTGAGGAAGAGATGCAGGTCTTTCGACTCGTCCACGTACCACGCCCCGCCGATCCGGTCGGTCAAGCGGTCGAGCGCATCGGTGAGGTCTTCATTGGTCAGCGTGAATTCCTCGAGCGACGGCAAGCCGGCCGCGACGTTCGCCACGGTGAAGTCCGGCGCGTAACTCGCGATGAGGCTCGTCGCGATCGTCGTCGCCGACTGCGACATAAAGCGCGCGTTGACCTTGTGCCGATTGAGCCGCCACTCGTACGAGATGCACGTCAAGTCGTAGGCGACGTTCTCGACGTTGTCCGCTTCGTAGATGCGCGACGTCTTGAGGATGTGTCCGGCGAAGATCGAATGCGCCGCATCGAGCGCCCCGAGCCCGAGCCGGACGGCCTGCCCTTCTTGCGGGTCGAACCCCGACACGCGCATCGTCGCGGTGTTCGGGATGCCGCCTTCGGTATCCCGCACCGTCAGGTGATCGATCCGCAGCCGTCTCGCCACGCCATCGACCGACAGGTAGACGTACGGCCGGTAATCGCCGAGTCGCGTGGCACCGAGTCGCGCGATGCCGAGCCGGGCTTCGCGCCGCATCAGCGGCCCCCTCGACTCGCGGAACGTGTCCCGAGCGCGGTGACGACCTTATCGGCAAGGCGTTGCATGCCGGCGGGCGTGTCGAAGATCGACTCCCGTGCGTCCACGAAAATGGAGTTCCCACCGGTTGGTGTGAGCTTGCCCGGCTGATTGACCCCTGGAATGTAGCCGTAGGGGTTGCCGTAGTCGTCGTAGCGGATGGAGGAACCCGCGGCGCCCGGGGCCACGCTCTGAAAGGAGCCGCCCAGCGTGCCCTGTCCCGCGCGCACCGCTGCCATCGCGTCATCCCACGACGTCTTGGTCTTCGCCGCCGCCTCCGCCGCACTCTGGCCGATGACGACGAAGTTCTCTTTCATGGCCCTGGCGAGTTCATCTGATTCGCGCGCGAGCCGCTCTTCGTCGGATTCCATCTGGGTCGTGGAGGCGGTGTGCGTCTGCTGCGCGGCGACGACCGCCAGGCGGAACTGTTCGAACTGATTCGTCAGGTCGTCGGCCGCCAAGCCTTGCCGCACCATCCCATCGATCCCGGCGGTGAGTGCGTCGAAGACGTCCTGCAAGGCCGCCGAACTGAGCACCGCCACGTTCTCCACCCGCCCGAGTTCCTCGACGTAGTCCTGTGCTGCCTTGACGGCATCGTTGCCGAAGAGTTTGTCCGCGCCCGCGTGGATGGCGTCTTCGTGCGCCTTCTGCAATTTCTGAATGGCTTCCGCTTCCCGTTCGGCCGCCTCCTTGGCGTCCTTCATCGCCTTCTCGTGGGCCTTGGTGACTTCGGCCGCTTCCCGCACGCGCTCGTTGCTCTTGGCCGCCCAGTCCGTATTGAACTGGATCGCCTGCGTGTAACTGATGGTTGCGTCGGCGCCTCTGGAGATCGCGAGGTTGATGGAATCCTGTTTCGCGCCGGCTTCCTGCGCGGCCATCCCGAGGCCCATCACGCGATCGACCAGATGCGCGATCTTGTTGTCGGCGTCGGTCCACTCGGCGATCCGGCGCCCGATGCCGATCCCGCCGAGCGCCGCGGCAGCGACCAGTGAAGCCGAGCCAATCAGCCCGAGTTCGCTGGCGGTCTTGCCGGCGGCCTGCGAGAGTTCGTCGAGGGCGTGAATCTCCGGGCCGATGTGGACCCCGAACGCGCCGAGCGTCTTGTCCGCCGCCGAGAGCCCCGTGGCGAGATCGCCGATCGCCCCGCCCGCACGCGTGCTGCTGCCGTGCACCAAGCGGAGGGAGGATTCGCTCCGGTTCGAGCTGTCGGTGAATTGGCGGAGCTTGCCATCGGCCGCGTCGACGGCGCTGTTGAACTGGCTGAAGTCCGCTTGGAAGATTCCTTGGATCGCCATTTAGGTCTGTGGTTCCAACTCCTTCACGAGGTCTGCGATCAGGAGGTCATAGACGTCCGCCGGTAGCTGTTGCACGTCGAAGTACGTCATCCCACAGCGGCGAGCGATGAAGAGGTCGGTGCGAACGCGCTCGTCCCAGTGCCTCTTTTTTTTTCTGCCTGTTGTGCGTCGTGATGCGCCTTGAGCGCGTCGCGGATCTCGTCGTAGCTCTCGGCGTCGAGCGCGTTGATGGTGGCGATGCGATCGTCCTCCGGCATGTCCAGCGAGTACGGGACTGACGAGGACCAGCTCACCAGATAGCCCGCCAGTTCCGCCGCGCGCAGGTCTTTCCCGTCGTTGGCGCGCATCCGGGCGAGCATCGCGTCGCGCTCGCCGTGTGAGAGACGTTTCTTGAAGATCACGTAGTCGCCGTCCTCGATGGCGGCATCCACGCGCGCTTGTGACTTGGCTAACTTCTCCGTTGCAGCCGCTTGCCGTGCGAGTGCATCCGACGGACTCTCGTCTTTCGGTTGAGGGGCGTTGGCTAGTTCTGTGACTAGCGCGGCATGGGCACGGCGCGCAACATCAGCTAGCGCTATGCGTTCAGTCTCAGGCTTGATGAATCGAATCCCCATCTGACTCGTCTCCTTACCGGCGTGCGGTGACCATCTCTGGCAACTGCGCGCCGAGGGTGCCCTGTATCTCCCGAGGTCCGCGTCCCTCCCCGAGGTCCAGCGTGCGAATCGGCCAGCGCCATTCCCCATCCTTGTGGGGCGCGACAAAGATGAGCGGGCGCTGGCGAATCTTGAACGCGTCGACACTGACGGCGGTCCCGCGCAAGGTCCACGACCCATCGGCGCACGGCCGCACCGCGTACCCGTTGATTGCCGCCGCCGCGAAATACCCCCAGTCGATGCGGCCCACCACGCCGCGGATGACTTCCATCCGGTTACGGCGCGATCGTCCAGTTGCCGCCGGCATCCCACTTCCCGGCCGTCTTGATCGCCCCGGTCGCGCTCACGTTCACGCTCCCGTCGATGTTGGCCAAGCCTTGGAAGTAGACGGTGGGATCGTTCGTGTTCGGGATGAGCCGCAAGGTGACCGGTGTGCCCGCAAGCACCGCCGCGAAGTAGGCCGGCGAGGAGCTGGCGACGGCGTTCCACCAGCCGCTCAGCGTCCCGGAGAAATCCGGCAAGCCAGCGACGCGTCTGACGTTGGTATCGCCGAAGGCGGTCACCACCTCGCGCGCCGTGGACATATCGAGCGTCCAGGAATCGAGATCGGTCAGCGTGACGAGCGCCGACCCGCCGGCCGGATCCATTTGGACCCGCCCGTTTTTCCCGTGGAGCCGTTGATCAAGAGGCATGTGTCACTCCCCCACAAAAGGTGTCCCCGAGTCGCCCTAGGCACTCGTCCCGAGAATCAGCACGTCGTAGGTCACGCCCGTGCCGCCGGCGCTGTTGGTGATCGTCAACAGGTCGCCCGTCGCCGGGGTGACCGTCACGCCCGTCCCGCTGCCGAACCAGGCGAAGACGAAGCCGGGCTTCAGCGCGATCCCGTCGCCCGCCGCCATGAGGAACGGCACGCCGTTCGACGCCGGGCGCGTCAGTTGCACGTCGTTGGTATTCCCCGCGGCGGCCTTGATGATGATCGCCTTCACAGTGACGAAGGTGAGCACCGCGCCGTACGCGTCCGTCAGCACGCCTGCGAGATCGAGGTTCTCGGTCCCGCTCGCGGCCAGGGTCCGCGTGTCGGCGAAGATGCGATCCGCCTTTCCGGAGGTCGTCCCGTCGGTGAAGGCGACTTCCGTGCTGATGGCAAACGGAAACGTCGCCGTCCCCTGATCGAGGACGCTGGTCTGCTTGCCCGTCGCGTAGAGATTGATGTTGGCGGTCAGTGCCATTGGCCTGTCCCTTTCTCTGGGTTACGTGCTCATGACGACGCGATACTGACCGCCGCGGTGATACCACCGCACCGTCGGATCCACATCGTCCACTTCCGTCGTGCGAATTCGCGACTCGCGCTCCACGACCATCGTGGAATAGCCCGACACCATCAGCGTGGCGCCCTCCAAGAGTTCATCGATCCGAGCGGCGGCGCTCTTCACGTTTGCGGCGGCATTTGGCGCGGTTGAGAGCGCGACGGCCAGCACCAGATACCGCGCTTCCTCGAACGCCCTCGATTCGAAGCGCGATTCATCGTGCTCGTCGACCAGCGTGATCCGAACGAATCGCCGTGCGACAAAGTTCTGCGACTGCGGCGGCGCTTCATCGAACCAGACGTTATCCGGCATGTAGGAGAGCAGCGTCGGATCGCTACTGAGCTTCGTGAGCAGCGCCGTGTCGATGTCCTGGCTGTCAGGCATCGCCGAACACCCGCGAGAAGCCGAACTTCGTCAGCATGTCCTTCAGCATCAGAAACATCGCCCGCCGCCGCTGCAAGACGATCGGAAGAAACACATGCCCCGGCGGCATCGAGCCGCGATTGGCCCCGATGCGCGTGTGCCGCGCCTGCGTCCCGTATTCGAAGATCGCCGCGTGGCGCGCCGTGTTCTTCACGACGTAGCTCACCAGTCCCCCACGACTGACGCGCCGCTGCACGACGACCTTGCTGCGCAGGTTCCCCGTGCGCGCCGGGTAGCGGGAGCGAATCGCAAACGCGGCCGCGTTGGCTTCGCCCTGCACGATGTGCTCGGCTTCCGTCGAGACGTTCTCGGGGAGGCTCTCGAGCCACGTCTGGAATTCCCGCAGGCCCTTCCAGGTCACGCTCGCGCTCACAGCGATCGCCCCTGCAGGAGTCTCACCACGATCAGGATGAGGATGACGACGAGAATCAGATGCACGAGCGACGTGCCGACCGGGAAGATGACGCCCCCGAACAGCCACGCGACCAGCAGGATGACGATCAGGATTTCGAGCAGGCTCATGGCGACACCACCTCGTTACACAGCAGGACCAGCGTGATGTTCCGCTCTTCCGGATTCTTGACGTCGTTGACGTAGAGCGTGCGCGTCCCAAAGACGATCTGCGTCGCGGTGGTGATATCCGCCCGCCAGTCGCCCTCGACGATGTGCGTCGCGACCGTGAGCGCGGTCCCAGAAGTCACCCGCTCGAGATCGCGCTGCGAGGCCGGACGAATCGAGCAGTACCAGGTGGGCGGGGTGAATGCCGTCGGCGTCTGCGTATACCCGCCCTGTCCATCGGGCACCGTCGTCGTCGGCCCCTGCAACGTCACGAGGTGGCGATAGTCGCTGCGTCCCATCAGGCCACCGCCGGATCACGCATCCGGGCAAGCAGACGCCCGACGGCATTCCAGAGGTTCTCGTCGGCGGCCATGTCCTCGCCGCGGTGATCCCAGAGATGCGTGAGGACCAGCAGGATCGCCGCCTTCACCGGCGTCGGCACCGTCACGTCCGTCCAGGTGAAATTCGCAAACAGCCGTCCGCCAGTCGCAGGACTCGCGGGCGAGCCGCTGATCGGGACGGTGAAGGTCGTCGTGCTCGTCACCGTCGAGACGAACGAGCCGCTGTATTCCGGCTCCGCCGTCCCGATGACCCGCACGACATCGTTGGTCGTCAGGCCGTGCGGATAAGGCGTGGTCACCGTCGCAATGCCCCCACTGCTCGTGATGGAGGTGAGCGGAATCGGCCG
>Ga0134123_10000570_pt1 | contig 24190 bp, 46 predicted proteins | sample KB303_FD_96460 | JGI IMG/M metagenome (GOLD analysis project Ga0134123, IMG submission 96460) | Terrestrial soil microbial communities without Nitrogen fertilizer from Kellogg Biological Station, Michigan, USA - KB3-0-3 | ecosystem: Environmental > Terrestrial > Soil > Unclassified ...
ACCCGGGGGTCTCCGTCGCGCTGGTCGTAGCCGGTACCCCGCCCTGTGGGCGGGTCGTAGGACAGGATCCCGGCGTCCGGCCTCACGACAGGCTTCGCCGGGGCGGTCTTCTTGGCCGTCTTGGCGGGGGTCTTCTTCGGAGTGGTCTTCGCTGGTTTCTTCTTGGTCGGTTCCCCGCCGCCACTGGTGAACTGGCCGCCGGTGGTAGTGCCCTTCTGTCCGCGCGGGTGGTCGGTTTCGCTGAACATCCGCGTGATGGCATGGGTCATCGGCGCACCCCCCTTCGGAAGATCCGCCGATTAACTGTGAAGCTGGTTCAGGGTCAGCCCGGTCCGACCGGGTTGTGGCCCTTCTCTTCGCCGATCCAGTGGCCGGTCACCTCGTGGTACCACTGGCTGGCCATGCGGTTGGCGCGCTCGCGGCCGACGTGCTTCTCCAGGTGGTTGCGCAGCGTCGTCCATGGGTGAGGGTGACCGAACCACTTCGCCAGACCCTCGCCCCGGGTCCAGTAAAGGTGCAGTTGATCGTTGCCCGAGGTGATGTCGTGGCCGCCGGCGGCCCGAAGAGCCTCGCCGTCTTCCGTGCTCTCGGTAATCCAGCCAGGTAAGTCGCCAGCGTTTTCGACGGAGGAGAACTGTGTTACGGGGACGACCTCTACGTCGAGATGACGCGCGCCTTCCGGCGTCAGGCCATGGTCGGCCACGACCCGATACGTCAAGCCCCGGCCAAGCAGGATCTCCGATTCGCCAAGACCTTCCAGACCCAGGGCGGGTGTTCCCTCGGGTGCAGTGATCCGCAGCAGCGCCGCGCCCCGGCCAGCGAATGAGTGCTCAGCAACGCTGCGATCGGCCGATGTCGACGTGAAGCCCGGATCGTTCCATGTGTGACCGACGGGGTCGCTGGGCAGGTCGCCGAGGGCCTTCAGGCGCACGCCTCGGTAGGTTACGACCGGAGCCGAGAGGCGTGACTGGTCCATGACTCGATCCAGTGCAGCGATATGCCGGTCGGCCAGTGCTGCAGCCTTGGCTGCCTTTTCGACGTCGACGGGACCACCGGACAACTCGGCCATGCTCTGGTCGTGCAGAGGCTCGCCCGGTGAACGGAGGCGCTGGTTCGCAAACCACGGCGCGCGAAGATACTTGGTGACCGCCGCGACGGCGCCACGATCTGCGTTTGGCAATCCTTCGAACCCAGCGGCGCTCCATGTGGACTGGTCCATATTGGCGGCGCCCTTGAAGGTGGCGCTGACGGGCACAGCCGCAAGAGCGGCGTCTCCTTCGCGCGCTACCCGCTTCGCCGTTGCGACTTTGGCCGGAGCATCCACCTCCTCGACGATCGGCTTAGACAGGCGGATGTCCTCGCCGTCGCGGGAGAGCACGAACCCGGGCCGCACCACCTCTACCGCCGCGCCGTCGCGGAGCCGGATTCCCGGCATCGCCTCGTGCGCCGCGCGGTCGAAGTGGGCCGAGTCGCCGGCCTTACCGACCTGCCGCACGCCCTTGGACTTGAGCAGGTCATCCATGAGGGAGCGGGCGTCGGTCATGTCTGCGGTGCGGGGCGACGGGTCGTCGATCGTCAGCCAGTGGTTGGGGTCCTCCGCGCCGTAGAGCGGGATCTTGAGTTCGGCATCACGATCGCGTGGTGTGATGCGCTTCCGGTCTTCATTCGGAGTGAGGAGGACCCCTCCCCCCGGGGTGCGGGCCATGCGGATCAGCGCGGCATCCACCTCGACGCGATCGAGATCGGGCAGTCGGTCGCGGATCCCTGCCAGGGGGATCAGCGAATCGCGACCAATCGACGCACGTGCCTCCCGGTACGCCTCACGGATCCGGTTCTCCACCTCGACCTGCCGCGCCTCGGACTCGATAGCGTCGCGGATGGGTTTCAGCTCCGACGTGAGACCTCCACGCCGGCCGACGGAGTCGATACCGCGCAGCACTACTGCCGGGTCGGCTCCGTTGTTCAGCAGCTCGTCCAACTCGCCGGCCACGTCGGCGAACCCACGGGCGTGGTCGATGTCCGCCTGGCGGGCGCGAGCCTTCTCTTCGGCCGCTGCCGCGCCGGTGTGGGCGGAGCCTTTCCCAAGGCGGTCGAGCGTCCGGGACCAGTTGCGCAGGTTGTCACCCGACGCCGACCCCGGATACTCGTCGGCCAGCGCGGCTAGCTGGTCACGCACATACGCATCGGACAATGACCCGTCCCGCAGTCCAGCGACTAGCCGGTCGAGCTTTTGCGCCGTCTGGTTGTCGTGGGCGTCGAAGCCATTGCCTATCAGGTCCGACATCACACGAAGGTCATGCGCCACACGGATGCGTTCAATGTCAGGCGCGGGTCGTACCTGGCCGCTCCCGACCTTCTCGGCGATGTGGAGCAGGATCGCCGATTTGGCCCTCATGTTCGACGGAATTTCGATGCCTAGCCCGTCGGCAACTTCCCTCAGCCTGGCCGCCGTGAGCCGTGTGTCTGAACTCAGTCGCTGGATCGCGTCAGACTCCGACAGCCCCGTGGTCAGTTGAGCGGCTACCTCGCTCAGGTCGAGGGCGGTGGCCTTACGTGGCGCGTCGGCCTTCCCGCCGTGGATGTGCTCCACCAGCCGGTCGACCAGTTCCCGCTTGCGTCCCGACTTCTTCAGCCCAGCTGCACCGAGCATCGTCTGAAGTTCGGGGACCTTGTGCAGGTCCAGGGCGTCGCGGATCGCTTCGGGGTCGTCGAGCTGGCGCAGTGCGTCTAGGTCGGGCTTGTCGGGGGCCTCTGGGGTCGCCTTCTTGGCTGGAGTCTTGGACGGCAGCGGTCGCGGAGACGGATCGTCGAACAGTATGGCGTGCTGATCGTCTCCGCCAACCTGTACCGCTGCAGCTCGGTCGCGGTCCGTCAACGCCTTCCGGTTCGCCACTGGGATCAGCCGAATCACGTTCCCGCGAGTCGAACTGTAGGCGTCCCCAAACCGGATGACCCCCGCCAGCGCCTCATCCTGCTCATCGCGCGTCAGGTCACCCAACTCGGGGTGCTCGCGCAGGTCCGCCAGCCCTACCCATTCACCGGGCTTGCGCAAGTCGCGATAGGCAGCCCGGACCCGATTATCCAGTTGCACCGCGCGTACGTCGGGATCATCGGAGAGCGGGTCCGGCTTATCGGGTGTCCCCGAGGTCACTCTTCCGGAAATCTTCTCCCGCACGTCATCGAGCAGTTGCTTGCGCAGGTCCGCCGCCGTCCCGCGGGGCTTTGGGGTGAGGCCACGGGCCTGCACCGCCTTGCGCAACTGCGGCTGGGTGAAGTCCTTCAGAACCGCATCGTCGTCCCCGTCGCCGTGTGCCCAGGCTTCCAGTGCGTCGAGGATCCGCGCGGCGACCGAGCGGAACCGCCCACCACCTGGACCACCCCTCGGGTTGCGGGGGTGGTCCGCGGGGTTCCAGTCGGACCGACAGATCTCGCCCAACGCCCAGACCAATGCCCGGACGGATTCGTCCTGGTCGGGGATGGGGCCGTCGGTCTGGGTCGACAGCGCGAGCGATGCCGCGAGGCGAGCGAGTTCGGCGGGAGTGAGCTCCATCTGGACGGCGTTGCCGTCCTCGTCGCCGAGTTCGAAGTGGTACGAGCCGTCCGGGCCCCGGCGGGACCAGTCGGCGTAGCCCTTGTCGCCGGAGAAGTTGACCGCATTCTGATCCCCTGCGGCCAGCATCGCCGCGAGCGAAGTCGGGTGGTTGCTACCGCCCTCGTCACGCAGTTGGGTCAGCGAGAGGGCATTGAAAAGCCGAGTCATGTCCTGGTCGTCGAGGTCAAGCGCTACCGCGTCCCCTTCGAGACCCGCCTCGAAGGAGTACGTACCGGCGTCCGGGTTGTACGACGACCAGTCGAAGTACCGACCGTCCGGGTCGTCGGGGTCGAGGTCGACATGCCCCTGCGTACCACCGAGCGCCTTGAGTGCGTCCACCGCAGCTGCGGTGAGGCTCCATCGTCCGTGGGTGTCGCGGGGTTGGCGGGGATTGAACCGGCGGGAAAGCTCCCGCTCGCCAACCAAAGCGAGCGCCCGAACCGTTTCGTCGACTCCGGTACCCGGGGGCTGCAACTGAACGGAGGTCAGGCCGCTGTGTTCAAGCAACCCCATGTTGCGCTGGGTTGTGGCCGCCACCGACGAGTCGGAGGTGAAGCCCTCCCTGACCAGTTTCGTTACCGTCTCCGCCTCCGTCGCGGCGATGTCAGCTGCGTCCTTGGCGTCCTCGCGCAGGAACGGGATCGCCCGCTCTCGGATCCACAGTTCGTACCCGCCTGGGACCTCGACGAAAGCGGCAAGCGCTGCGCAGGCGTCCTGCCACAGCGGCATCAGCGTCACGTCGGACACTAGGCGGCGGGCGGCCTGGAAGTTGCCCGAGTTCAGCGTCGAGCCAGCCAGACCCTCCGACAGGCCAACGATGGCGGGGTGAACCCCTGCGGCGGCGGCGATCCGGGTTTCGTTCGCGCCCTGGGTCGCCTTCAGTTCGAGTTGCTGGAAGGTCGACGCGGTCAGGCTGACCGTCGCGCCACCGCCGATGTACTGGGCCTTGTAGGCATTGCGGGGTCCGGTGTGGGCGGCCTCGTTGCCCTCGCGGAACTTCTTGAACTGCTCCGCGGTCAGGGTCGCCGGCAAGGTGTAGATCGGACCCAGGGTGGCGCCGTTGTCGAAGAACGCCAGCTTGTGCTCGGTCGCGGCCTTGTCGCCCTGGACATCACGAAGGGCGGAGGTCATCCATGACATGCCCACGTACTCGGCACCCGGCATCGGGATCGGGGACCAGTGGCACACGTCCTGGACCAGGTACGGCTTGCCCTCGCCGATACCTATCCCGCCGGGGCTGTAGACGTACCCGAACACGTCCACGTCGTCATCGACGCGCGGATCCCCGGTCAGGACGATGTACATCCAGTCCGGCCGTCGCCAGCGCAGCCGGTCCCCGTCGTTGACGATGAAGCTGTTCCCACACAGGTCAACATCAGTGATCATCTTGGCGAGCAACTCGCCGGTTGTCCCATTCGGCCAAGGCCTGTCCAGAAGTGTCAGGCCGGCGTCGTGCAACAGCATTCCCGTGCCGTCGTCGGTCAGTTCGCGCCAGGTGAACCGGGCCTGGCGGAAGATGTCCCGGCGTACCCGCATGCACGCCCCGACCACGCTGGACGAGCAGTACGCCGCCTCGGCGTAGGACGCGTACGAGGTGGGGATCTTCTCGACCGGCTTGCCGCCCACCGAGTACACCGACGAGCCGAAGCCGCCCCAGCCGTTGGCGATCTGCGCCAGGTACTCGGTCAGGCTGAACCGGGAGACCTCAGTCCGGCGCAGGAAGGTCGACAGAAGGTTCGCCATGCCGCTCCCTCACCGGTACGAGCAGCCCGACGAGCACCAGCACGAACCCGGCCGCGAGAAGTCCCCATGGCCCGCACAGCCACACCGCCGCGGCGACCAGCAGCGCCAGCCCCACCGCGGTACACCCCAGTGCCAGGGCCGGACTCACTCGTAGAACACCCACGGCTGCACGACCTCGGCCGGACGCGTCACGAACCCGTACACCGCGTCAGTCACCGCCTTGATCGGGGACATGACCACCTCGGTCTTGCACTCCCACGCGAACCCCTCGCCCAGGGACCGCTTGGTGCCGGACTTGACTGCCGTGGTCAGCTCCTCGGCGAACACGTCGGAGCGCCAGAACAGCCGCTTGCCCGCCGGCAGTACTTCCTCGTCGGGGGAATGGGGGCGGGGTCTGCTCGACAGAGCGTCGTGGACCATGCCCCAGCCGGCCGCGGCCTCCCGCGCCGTCAGTGGAGTGACCTGCAGGTAGTTCCCCACCCAGTCAGTCGCTTCGGCTGTCTTGAGTGCCCGATTGAGCGGTTCGAGCATCGAGTTCGTCGCGCCGGACGGGTCGAGGATGATCGCGGCGGGTTTCCACTTCAGCGCCAACTCGACCATCCGCTTGACCGGCCAGTCCCCGTGGATCCGGTGATCGACGATGACCGCGTGCAGGTTCCCGTCCGCCCGCTCCCCGACCGCCGCGACGCTGGTGTGGGTCCGTTCCCACGTCGTGTACATCGCGAAGACGACCGGGTCCTTGGCCTGTGACAGGGGATCGGCAGCCCTGTCCCAGTCGGCCTTGGAGATGACCGACCATTGTGGGCCGCCCTCATCGGGCCACTCACCCAGATGCTCGGTGGAGAACTTGGCCAGCTTCCCAGCGGCTACGAAGTTGTCGTGCTGCTTGCGCAGGAACCACTCGGCGATCCGCCGCCCGTTCCCGGGCTTCCCGTGGCTGTATGCCGACGGGTTGCACGAGTACCAGACATCCGGATTTGACCGGTCCGAGCCCGGCTCCGGCGACCACTCGGCGTAGAGCACCCGATCGGCGGCGGACTTGCCCCGCTTGCGCACCGAGGGCAGCATCGCGTCGTCGGGCATCGGCCCGACATCCTCGTCCGGCGGGGTCGAGTGGTAGTGGATCTGCGGGTTCTGGACCGTCGCGAGGGTTGGGGTCTGGGCCTGGTACTGCCCGACCGTGAGCCACGCGGCCTCGTCGAAGACGGTGCAGTCCCCGGTCTCACCTCGACCCGCGCCCAACGTTCGGGCGATGAAGTCCAGTTGCCCCCCGCCGAAGCGGGACATCAGCTGGATGGACTCCGAACCCTTGCCCCGGTCGATCCTGTGCACCTGCTTGCGCAGCCAGTCGTTGCCGTCGACCAACTCGACGACCTTCTTGAAGTGCTTCGCCGAGGTCCGGAACAGGTGCGCGGAGTGCAGGATCAGCTTCTCGCGGAGTTGGAACAGCCCGAACAACTCCCGGCACTCCGCCACAGCACCCTTGCCGTTCTGCCGACTGAGCAGGAGCACGACCTCGAATGCGGCCCACAGACCCTCGTCGTTGATCCCGAACATGTCCGTCGAGATCCAGGCCTGCCACTCGTCCAGCGGCCGGCCGATCTGGGCCATGAACTCGACCGCTTCCTGACCCACCCCATGGGAGTAGGTCGGGGTGCTGTGGAGCCTAGGAAGCTGACTCCCGACGCGCACGGGCCGCTGCGAGCTCATCGGCGACGCGAGCAGCATTGAGGTCAAGAGCGCTCGCCCCCTCGCTGACCGGCAAGCCGTCCAACTCAGCGATCACGGCTCGGAGTTCCCTGGCGATCGCGACCATCAGCCGGCCGTCACCCATCCCGCATACGCAGTGGCACTCGCTCTTGTGTCGCGCCCAGCGGGTGTCGTTGGCCTCTTCGGCCAGGCGATCCCGCAGGGCTTGCAGGGATTGACGCCGGTCACCGCGTGTGACCACAGTGGACAGTGACTCAGGGTCACGGGGCTGGGCCAGGTCACTCTGTGTCAGGGGGGGGGTGACGGGAGGTTGGAGCGGGTCCTTCATTTTGTCCGTTTTGCGTGACAACCCCGCCCCCCTACCCCGCATACATACAGGTCAGAGGCTCGCGCTTGCTGTCCTGAAGCCGCACGTCGCACAGCCACGTGCCCTGGTCGGCTTTGCAGTCACGTAGAGTTACCTCTTGCTCGTCACGCCCGTCACCACGGCCGATCACCTCGGGCTGCTGCGCGCTGAGCCAGAGCCACAGCCAGCGGTCGGGCGCCGACTTCCCCGTTGCAGTTGCGCCGCACCATCCGCCGCGCTTTACGACTCCACCGTCTTGGGCAGACCGGGCACCCCGAGAAGGCCCCGTGGATGGGCGAGCAGTAGTCCGGGTTGTTCGCTACTCCGAGGGCGCGCGCTTGGGCGAGGCCAAGGTCGTGGTTGGTGTCCATGGCGCCGGGGTGAGCGCACCAGCAGCAGATGTCGGAGCGTGCCCGCACCGCTTCCTGGCACTGGCGCCAGGGTCGGCCTTTACGACCAGCGGTGCGGGCAGAGCCATCACCCGAGGCGGCCGGGCTCAAGTCGTCGCCATATCGACCACCCGGCTCCCATTGAGGGAACCGTCAGGAATCAGGGGTGACTTCCTCCGGCGTGCCCGTGACGATGGTGACGCGCTCGGCGTCGCCGGCCACGACCACGAGCTGAAGGTCGCCGGTGGCGGTGTGGTCGCCGTCCGCGTCGGTCCAGGTGGTCTCGGAGTGGATGTTGGCGGTGCCGAGCGTGCCGGTGGCCGCGGCCTCGCCGGAGCCGTCGCCGTTGTCGGTCAGCGCGATCACGGTCGGGTCGTCCACGGTGTACACGGTGGTCGCGCCGTCGGGGGCCGGGACGGGGTTGGTGACCTCGTCGATGAAGCCGAGGCTGAGTGCGACCTTCTTGTCGGCCTGCAGGTCCATGGTCAGATCGATCCTTCCGGTTGGTGTGGAGTATGGCGGTGGCTTGATGACCCGGTCGGCCGGGTCGGTGTCGCGGGGGGCGCCGATGTGCCAGGTGGTGCGCAGTACCGGCGGGTGTAGTCCGGGGACCTCGATGCCGGCGACGAGGGTCACGTCACCGAACGGCAGCCGGAGCAGCGGCATCGAGGTCTCCTTCGAGGTGTTAAACATTCGATCTCTGGACGGGCTAGTGTTAAACACATGAAGTTCACCGCGCGCATGAACGCTGGTCCGCACGAGCGGTTCTCCGAGTCTTTCGCCCGTTCGCTCATCGGGCAGCGCCCGAAGTTCAACGCCCGCGAGTTCGATGGCGGGCCGGTCACCGCCGACTACGGTCACTGCACTGTGGTCGGTGCCGAGTTGGTCGACGACGGCCGAGCGGTACTGGTCACGTACGAGCCCGAGGGATACGGCACACCGCCCACCGAAGACCCGACGCTGTTGCCCGAGCGGCTACGCGGCTTGTCGGTCGGGCCCGTCGAGGAGCACCGATTCGACGAGCAGGACTTCAGACGGTTCATGACGGACAACGCCGAGACGCTGCGCAGGTTCACCGATGGTCAACCGTAGGCGGCCAAGGTTCGTGGGTGTGTGGCTGTCCGAATCTGGCGCCCGCGCTGTCGCCGATCGCGCCGAGTCCGAGAAGACCTCGAAGTCGGAGATGGTGCGGCGGATGCTGGCCTACGCCACGTTGAAGATGCCGAACGGATGGAAGCCCAAGACGTCAAAACGCCCGAGGGCCATCGGCCTCCGGGCATAGTGGTACGTGCCGCGAGCATGACACGGCCGATGATCGCTGTCAACGCAGGTGGCGCCGCGTGGCGCGCTCTACCTCGACCACGTCGCCGGCCCGGTAGAGCGGGCGGTTGCGCTGCCAGTGCCGACCTCGCACCGGCATGGTCTGCGGGTAGCGGTGCGCCCAGTGGCGGATCACGTCCGGGCTGACCTTGGCCAGCGCGGCGGCCTCTTCGGTGAGCAGGAGGGCTTCAAGGTCCACGCCGTCATTATGGGCCCGGTTCGATGAAGACCCGGCTGCACGGATCGTCTGGGTGGGTGCACGTCAGGCAGGTCCCGTCCTCGGAGTTCACATCGCCGCAGCGGTAGCACCGACCGTCGCTGTCCACCAGGAAGCCGACTTCGTCCGGGAGCAAGACGCGGTAGTCGCGGTAGTTGCGCCTCTGTAGCGCACCATCCTCGAAGATCTGCCGCACGATGTCCATCACGAGGTCATTATGGGCGCTCATACGTCGGGACTCCATGGGATCTTGACACGGCTCAGCCAGATCTCGTCGCCTGGCAGAAGCCGTGTCGGGACGGTCACCTGCGAGCGCTTCCCGTCGCGCACGATGGAGGTGCCGTTGGTGGAGCCCAGGTCCTCGACGTAGTAGGCGCCACGGCGGCGCGTGATCCGGGCGTGGTGGCCGGATACGTACTCGTTATCGACCCGCACGTCGCAGTCGGGGCTGGTGCCGAACACCAGCGCCTCTTCCGGCCCGGTCACGCCACGCTCCTGTCCGCGATCTCCTTGACCCACGACCGCCACTCCGGAGCCGAGATCAGCTGGGTCCACCGTAGGTAATCCTCCGGCGTCATCAGCACCGGACATGACCCGCACTCCACGTAGTCTGAGCCGGGCCAACGGAACAGGGTGACCCGCTCACAGTCCCGGCAGGGGACGCCGAACTTCACCTCAGCCTTCGGCCGGGTCAGGCCGGCGGCCGCACGAACCACACCGACGAGCGAGCGCAGCTCGGCGGCGAAGTCGTCGATTGCTGGGTGTTGGTCGCAGGCCCACTCCAGCCGGTCGGTCAGCCAGCCGGTCAGGGACGAGACGTTCGGTGATGGGAGCAGTTCGGGGCGGTAGGTCTGCCAGTCCCGGGCCCACGAGTCCAACACTGAAGCAACGCCGGGGTGGCCGACCTGGTCTCCGTCGGTGTCGCGGACCACACAGACCCGCGCTGGCATGGTCAGGTCCAGCGCGGTCACCGCAAGGGGTAGGGGTGGGGTGCGGGAGCCGGACACCCTCGCGCCCGCGGTGGAGCCCTTGACCAGTTCGAGTTGGGAGTACGCCTCCAGCAGCTCGGCGAGCAGGGAACGCAGCCGAGAGCGGCAACCCTCGCAAGCCTGAGCGCGTTCGTAGATCCGCGGCTCGCCGGCGCGGAGTTGGGGACAGGCGATGCACTGGTGCTCGGTCATGAGCGACCTCCGTGGCATGGACAGATACAGTCGCCGCCGTCCTCGCAGGCGCCACCGCACAGCTCGGACTCGCAGGGTACGTACAGCCTGCCGTCGAGGCACATGGTCCATTCGCCGTCGGTGCCCTGGCAGACGTGCCGCTCGGGTCCGGTCATGGACGCCACCCCTCGTCGTACCCGGGGAGGTCGGCGTACGGCAGGGCGAGCAGGCGCACGATGTCCCAGTACGCCTCGCCATACCCGCCGAGTGTGACCGCGCGACCCGTCTCGTCGTCGAAGTGCAGATCAACGAGATCCAGGATCCGGCGCTTGGCCTCAACCTCGGCCAATGCGCGGCCGGCGGTCCAGACCTCGGCATGGGTCGTTACTGCCGGCGGGTCCCAGCGGCGGTCGACGGCGTCGAGCCGAGCCAGAACGACCAGGTGGCCGTGAGTGCGCGCCACCCGCTCGTCCTCGTCCAGTTGTGCCCGTAGCCAGGTCACCAAGTCGTCCATCAGTCCTCCGCTCCCGGGTCGAAGTACGCGGTCGTCAGTGTCTGCCGCGCCGGAGCGCCGCCGCTGGCCAGCTCCCACTGCGCCGAACACCACGCCACATCGGCTTCGGTTAATGCAGCCAGTTGCTCCTGCCAGGCCTGGTCGGCGGGCAGCCAGCCGGGCCGACACGAGCCGGCCGATCCTGTCAGCCAGTACCTCCACATCTGCTCGGTGTTCATCGTGTTGACCCAACTCACGACTCCTCCGCTCTCGGCGTCGATGGAGACCCTCCTCGAAGTCGTCGTACCTCGGTGATCAGCGCCTCGATCACGTCGTGGACGCTGTACTGCGGGTCGCGCATGGCCCGGATGCCGTCGTGCTCGGACTCGACCGCGTCAACGTCGGAGCCGCCCAGTTCGGACATGAACCGCAGCAGCGGCCAGACGCTGGACTTCTCCGCCTCCGGGCCGGGGTACATCGCCGACCACAGCAGGTCCAACGTGGCGTCATCTACCGGGAAGGGTGGAAGGCTCATCCGTCCTCCGCCGGTGTCTGGGTGCTCAGCCACTTGTCGCGCAGCATGCCCCTCTCGTTGATGACCTCGTCGCGTTCCAGTGCGATCGCTGCCCGTTCCTGCCTGGCCTGGCGGAGGTCGGCGAGCAGGGCCAGGACCCGCTTGCGTTCGGAGTCCAACTCGGCGCGGAGCTGCTCGACCTGGCCCACGTGATCAGCCGAGACGAACACGTCCACCTCGGCCGGGTGCAGCAGCAGCACGCGGCCGTCGGGTGCGCGCCAGCGGTAGCCGGTGCCGTACAGGTTGACCGTGCGGACCAGGGCGCGGAGCTTCTCGGCCTCAGCGAGCGCGGCCGCCAGTGTCTCTCGCGCCTCGCTGGTGTCGAGGTAACCGCACGATCCACATGACCGGGTGGCAATCCGGGGTACGCCGGCATGCAGGGTCGTCAACCAGTTGTGGCCCTCTTCGGGCCAGCGCTCGCACCAGTCGAGCGATGAGCCGCGCCGTACCTGTCCGACGGCTTCGGTGGTTGGGTGGGTATACCCGACGATCGGCGTGGGCTGGCGCGCCCACTGAGGGAGTCCGGACTCGTCGCTCATGGAGTGGCCTCCGGGCCGAGAAGATCCTTCTCGACGTGCTCGATGCCGGCGGGCGTGAGCCGCCAATGCAGTTCGCCGTCCTCGTCGACGCCTACGAGTTCGACGTAGCCCTGCTCTACCAGCTCGCCGAGAGCCTTCTCGGTGGCGGCGCGATCAGCTCTGTCGGTGCTCATGGGGTGGCCTCCCACTCGCCGTAGGTGATCGTGACGGTCCGGCGCTCAACCCGACCGCCCGGGTGCGCTTCCCGGACAGCCCGGCCGCCAGTTATCCACGACTGGTCGCCGTAGACGTGCCGCTCGCCGTGCTCGTCGATCACGCAGAACTGCACGGCGGCGGTGGGGTTGTCGACCATGTCCGTCAGCGCATCGATGGAAACTAGGTGGTTGCCGACCTGGTTCATGCTGGCGTCTCCTCGGGCTCGGGATCCTCCACGCGTGGATCGAGATCCATGCCTTCGGGTGTGCACGCCGGACAGAGCACCGAGGCGGGCCGGTGGGTCACGGGATCGTCGAACCCGACCTCGCCAGTGCCGCCACACAGATCGCAGTTGGTCACGTCGTCTCCTTCGGGGTGTACGGCTCGGCGAGCAGTCCGGTTTTGTGGAGGTACTCGGCGATCGCCTCTTCGGTCCGGCCGCCGACGATGACCACAACCATGGGCGGTAGCCCAAGTTCGGCGAGGTCGAAGCGGATCGGCTCGTCGGCCATGAGGCGGGTGACGTTCTCGCCCGACAGGCCGAGCAGCAGCAGCGGACCATCGCCGGTCGAGCCGACGGCCTTGATCACAGCGCCTCCTTGAGATCGGCCAGGGCTTGGTCCCAGTCGACGAAGCGCACCGCGCGGTCGTCCAGGTAGGCCACGGCGGGCAGCTTCCGGTTGGTCACCAACACCACGGCCTGGCTATTCCAGAACGCAGGCACGTTATCCGGCGGAAGGTCAATGGTCGACGGGATGCCGCGCTCCTCCAGCCACCGGCACACGGTGAGCGGGTCACGCGAGGTGAATACGAACACGGCGTACGTTTCCTGGAGCGCCTTCACGCCGTCGATGGCGCCGGGGAGTGGCTCGTCGTAGATCGAGCCGTCCTGCCAGCCCCGGCCGTAGGCGTGGATCACGCCGTCGAAGTCCACGGCCACCGTCTTCATGTCGTCGTCTCCTTGGTCACATACCGGTCCACCAGGTAGCGCTCGATCCGGCCCCGCAACTCCTCGTCGAGGTCACGCAGGACCCGGTCGATCCTCGTCATGGCGGGCAGTTCGGCGCGAAGGGCCAACTCCTGGGGTGAACGCTCGATCATGGTGAGGACTCCTTCGGGATGCAGTCGAACGCAGCGGCGAGGGACGAACTGACCTAGCTCGCCTCACACTTGAACCAGCCGTCGTTGCCGCCGTGGGTGCCCTTGCATACCTCCCAGTGGTTGCGGATCGCCGATTCGATCCGTGCGCGCCGGGCGTCCTCGTAGTCGGTCCGCTCGGTCATGCCACCTTCTCCTCGTCTACGATCTCGCCGTAGCCCTGCTGGGCGATCGCGAACTTCAGGTAGCCGGGCGGCCCGAACACCCGCACGCGGCAGGTGTCGCCGTTCCACGTGCCCTCCACGACGACGGCCGGGCCGAGCTGCTGAACGGTCTTGTCGAGCAGTTCCGGGTTCGCGGTGCGGACGATCAGGTCGGTCGCATCGATCTCGCCCTCGGTCATGACGCGACCGCCGGGTCCTCGAGGAACTCGACCTGGCCCAGCGACCCGGTCAGCAGCGAGTCACGGAACAGTTCGAACTCAGACTCCCGGAAGACCAGCTTGCCGTTTCGGTCATGCGTGGTCTCAGCCGAGCCCTCCGTCGACCACACGGAACAGTGGACGTGCGCACCCAAGGTGGCGTACCGGATCCGGATGTGGCCGGCCGGCGGCAGCGCCGGGATGCGCATGACGGTGCCAACCGGGATTGTCGCGGTGGTCGGGTATGTCACCGGGTCGGTGTTGATCGCGTCGCTCACGTTCTTCTCCTTCGCTGCGTTCTTGGTCTTCGCTTGTTGCCGTGCTTCCAGCCCGGCCTTTCGTGCTGTGGCCATAGCGGCCCGGATGGTGCGTTTGACCTGCTGTCGTCGCTGGTACCGGTCGAGGATCTCGGCGAAGCGGGTAGGCCAGTCGTCGGTCACAGCGGGTCCTCGGGAACCGGCCAGCCATCCTCTGGCGGCACGCCGGTGAACGCCGGGTTGGGTTCGGCCCGCGCTTCGCGTTCGCGCTGCCGGTCGACCTCGACCCACTCGGGCCGGCGGAAGGCGTTGGGCTTGCCCGGCCCCAACCGCTCGCGCAGGTCGTCGAGGAGTGCCTGGACTTCGGCTGACCGGTCGCGCCGGGTCGGGTCCGCGGCCTCGGACGCGAGCGCCGCCTGTTCCAGGTGCTCGCGCCGGACTCGTCGGCGGTCCCGGTCGATCTCGGCCACGATCCGCTTCACGTGGGCGGGCATCAGCCACTCGGCCGTGTCGCCGAAGTGCTGGAAGACCGCCTGCCGTGCGTCGTCGAACGTCAGCGACCCGAGGATCTCCTGCCAGCACACCACCACGGCGTCGTCGAAGCGACGGTTGTCGAACGTGGCGATCAGCGTCAGCAGATCGTGGGTTTCAGCGAGGTTCACGTCGGTCCTTCGATCTCACGTTGTTCGTGGGCGCGGTCCATTGCTTCGAAGCGTTGGCGGTCGGCGAGCCGGGCGGCGGTTTCGGGTCTGAGCCGCAGCCCGTCGACCTCGACGAGACCGGGGGATGCCCGGGCGTGGCCGTTTCGGGCAGCGGCCAGGCGGAGCTGGTCGTACTTGTCCCGAAGGGTCGGCATCGAGAGGATGTTGGCGCGCCAGAACGGGTCGGTCTGGCACCAGTCGATCGCTTTGATCACCTGCTCGACGGAGCGGTGGTCCTTGTCGATCAACAACCGGGCCTCGGTGCGCCACTTGGCGGTGATCGTCGGGCGTTTGGAGCCGTTGTCGACGATCCGGTCGGCCAGGTGGCGGCAGATCTTCTCGACATCGGGTCGATCACCCGTCGGCGTTTTCGCCGACGAAGAAGGTTCTTGAGGTTGAGGGGTAGTACTAGGGGCTTTATAGGGCGGCACAGGACCGCCAGCGGAGGGATTCTCTGCCGCCACCGGTGAGTCATTGTCTGGCGGCATAGAACCGCCAGGTGGCACCATGCCGCCACCTGTCTGGCGGTCTCCTGCCGCCACCTGAAGCCGGTACCGGACCCGCTCGCCCTTGAGTTGATCCGCGATCCCGGGCCGGAGGCGCGAGATCCAGCCGGCGGTTTCGAGCGCCGTCAGGTGACGCTGGACGGTGCGGCGGTCCAGCCCGGTCTGGTCGGCCAGAATCGCCAGGGAAGGATTGAACCGGTCGGGTATCTCGGCGGTGCCGTTGTCGGCTACGTCGGCGAGGACGAGCATCACCAGGCGTGACGCCGCGGGCAGATCCGACGTGCGGACCGCCCGTGTGACCTCCTGCCGCGTCGGCACCGTTCGTCACACCTTCCGTTCCGGTTCGCCGGCGGTCGCCACGGGGACGAGGCGGTAGCCAATTTCCTCGGCGAGACGACGCAGCTCCGTCAGCCGCGGGCTCTCCTTGTCGGTTACCTCGACCAAGGCCCCCTTCTGGGCGAGCAGTTGGCCCCACCAGTAACGGCGGTACCGGCTGTCGGTCTCGCGCCACATGTCAGGGAAGATCTCGTCCCGGACGAACTCCTCGTCGGGGCGTTTTTCGGAGCGCAGGTGCACCTCGGGTCCCGGTTCGACCGGCATTGACCAACGACGTGGCTCGTCCATCACCGACCACCCCCGGTCGTGTGGCACGAGCACGGGCACCGCGCCTCGCAGTACTTGCACTGACCGGCGATCTTCTCGGTCCCGTCCCACCGGGTGGCGTTGGTCTGGCATTCGCGGTGCAGCTCGGGGCGATCGTGATAGCAGGACGAGGACAGGTAGTGGTGGTGGTGAGCGTCGCCCCCGGTTGGCTCGGTGGGAGACTCGGCGATCCGGGCAGCGACGGTAAGTCCGACGCGGACGGTGTCACCGTCGAGGTCGGCGATGCGCCGTACGTCAACGCAGCGGATCGCCGCGGCGGCCTGGCGGCGTCCCTCGGCGATCAGGAACGGGGCGGCGGCATCGAGGACCTGGCCGGCGTACTCGCGGTCGCGCTTGCGCACCGCCGGCATGCCGAACCATCGGCTGAACCAGTGCGCTGCCGCGTCCAGTGCTTCGGTGGGGGTCTCGTCCTTCACGAGCGACCTCCGTGGATGCGGCCCACGTCCAGGGCGCACTGCGCGCAAATCGCCGGACCTCCGCACCGGGCGACCGCGTCCGGGCGACCTCCGACGGGTGCCTCACCGCAACACGGATGCCCGTGGCCGGTGTGGCGGTGGTGGCCGGTCGCACCGAGCCAATCGTCGACTGCCCTGGCCACCCGGACACCCGACTCGATGATCGGCACGAACGGTGCGGCGTAGGGCTCGGCCCAGTGGGGAGCGAGTTCGGCCAGCCGCTCCAGCATCTCCGCTACCGATCTGACGAACCCCGGATCGACGTTGCACAGCATCGGATTACGCAGCCTCGCCGCAGCGGCGGCCAGGTCGAGGTCGGCGGTTGGGGGTGTAGGTGTGGTCACGATGCCTCCCCGGTGAGGGCCTCGACGACGGCGGCGATCAGGTCACGGGCGGCCGGCGGAGTGACGGCGCGACGCCAACCCTGGCCGCTCGCGATCCGAGTCACGGTCGCGCCGCTCACGCCGAACGCGGCCGCGACCTCCTTGCGCCGCTCACCGGCCAGCCGTCGCCGACGGATCTCGATGGCCTCGGCGACGGTGAGCTTGGCCGTTCCGGCCCGCTCGCCGTGCGCGACCCGGTCCCGCTCGACCATGTCGGCCGCATTGTCGGCGGGCGTGCCCGGCCGGAGGTGCGCTGCGTTGCAGCATGGTGGGTTATCGCAGGAGTGCAGGACGTCGCGGCCCTCGATGTCCATGCCGGCAAGCACCGCGGCGACCCGGTGTGCCTTCAGTCCAGGTCCGCACCGCCGCCCCTGTGGCCGCAGGACGCCGTACCCGTGCTCGTTCGTGGCCGCGGTCCAGGGCCAGCAATCATCGGGTCCGCGCCGGTCCACCTTCGCCCAGAATCGTTCGGCCAGCGAGCGGACTGGGCTCGCGGTGGTGCCAGTCCGGCGCTGGCGCTGAAGGTGCATGTCGCACATACCGCGGCCCTTGTGGCGGCGGCCGCAGTTCGAGAGTTCGCAGGTGCGCATCAGGCGAACGCATCCTCTCCGGTCAGCGCTTCAACCACGGCAGCGATGAGGTCCCTTGCAGTCGGAGGGGTAACGGCGTTCCCGAGTTGTCTCGTACGCTCGCGTTTGTTGCCGAGCACCACGTACGCGGCGTTGAACGCCATGGCGGCCTGGATTTCGTGGGGTTCGAGCATGCGGAAGGTGCAGTCGTCGACGGCGATGTCGGGGCCGAGCAGCGCGTCGCCCTGCACGGTGGTCTGTGCGGGCATCGGTTCGTCGACGCCGCGGACGAGTCCGGTGCGGCCGTAGGGGATGACCAGGTGGTCCCAGCGGATCAGGGACTGGCGCTGCTCGGCGAGGATGGTGCGGATCGGCTCGGTGACCGGGGTGGACATCTGGCCCTGGTCGCCGCGGGCGGTGTTGTTGCGCATCACCAGGGCGTGGTGGTTGCCTGCTGCGGCCACCGTGGGCGCCGGCGCGGCACCGGCGGGCCGGGCCACGCCGTTGTTGCGCAGCGGGACCACCAGCGCGTCCTGAAGCCGCGCGGTCTGGGTGCGGCCAGGCTCGGCGACGGATCGGGCGGCAAGCCCTTCGCGACCCTCGACGGGGACGACCAGCGCGTCTGTGTCGCGGGTGGTGCGGGTGCGGAACGGCTCGGTCACGGGCTGGGCGGTGTCGTTCCACGTACCGCCTGCCGGGACCAGCATCGGGGCGATCAGGGCATGGTTCGAGCCGTCGGCGACCACCGTGGCGAGCGGCTCGTCGACCCGGGAGGTCCGGGGCCGGCCCGAGCGCAGCGGCGCGAGGAACGGCGGGCGGGCGTACCGGCGCAGCCCGGCCTCGATCCGGGCGAGCGTCTTTGGGGCCAGCGGCCGGGGCCGGTCGCCGATGCGTTCCCCGGCCAGCGTCCAGTCGATCGCGACAGCGGCTGGCAGCACGCCCGGGTACACCTCGCCGCCGCGGCACGCGACGGCGGGGCAGCGGTAGAGGTACTGCTGGCGGTAACGGCCGTGGCGGCGGGCGGGGTTCTTCCACGCCCGGACCGGGGTGACCATCGCGTCGCAGCGGGGGCACCACGCTGGCGGGCGGGTCCAGCGGGTCAGGTCGGGGGCCCGTTGGCCGCGCCGCCACGCGACGACGTAGAGCCGGTCACGGGACTGGGGCGCAGGTGGCCCGGCGGCCTGGGCGTGCATCGAGTTGAGGTAGACGACCTCGTGGTCGTAGCCGAGATTGTCCAGGCCGGTCACCCACGCCGGCCAGAGGATCCAGTCGCGCACGTCGACCACGTTCTCCACGACGATGGCCCGGTACCGGTGGTGCTCGGCGAACCGGAGAACGTCGAACATGGTTGCCCGGCTGCGTTCGGCGGCAGCGTCGGGGAGCACGTCGTCGAACAGGTCGGGTTGCCGGTCGGCGCGGCGGCGGCCTTTGGCCTGGCTGTGGTTGGTGCATTCGGGGCTGGCCCAGAGGATGTCGGTGTGGGGGTAGCGGCGCGGGTCGGCCTGGGAGATGTCGGCGGTGTCGTGGTCGGCCCATGGCAGGTTGGTGTTGTGGGTCTGCACGGCCAGCGCCCAGTGGTTGGCGGCCATCCGCACGCGGACGCCGGGCACGAGTTCGGCTCCGGAGGAGCTGCCGCCGGCCCCACAGAATAAATCCGTCACCGTCAATGACATCAGGCCGCCCTCCCGGTGCGGTGGGCGTAGCGGGCGCGCTGGTCAGTCCGGTCGCACTCAGCGCAGTAGCGGCGCCCGTTGGGGCGTATACGTACGTTGCGCTGGTCCGTCCAGTCGTGGCCCGCACGTCGGCAGGCGGTCTGGTGTCGGCTGAGTCGGCGTTGATTCTCGGCGTGGGCCACTCGCTCGCCGTGATCTGGCCGGACACAAACGACTACGCGGCAGAGGTGGTCTCGGTCGTAGCCGCCGAGGTCTTCGCCGGTGAGGAGTTGGTGGATGACGCGGTGCGCCGGCTGGTCTCGGCCCTGCCACCGGATGTAGCCGTACCCCCTATCGTTGAGCCAGCCGGTCCAGATCCAGCAAGGCGTGGAGATGGGCACGAATGGGTCGGGGGGCATCGGGCCGGCTGTGTTGATCCGCGAGCGGATCCGGAGGGGCAGATCCGTAATCGTGAGGGTCACGGTGTGGCTCCATCGGTGCTGACCGGGATGCGCTCCGGAAAGCCTTCACGCACGCTGACCCGGTTGAACGTGTCCACCACGCACTGCGCAAGGTCCAGGCCATAGTGCTGGGCCAGCAGGTCGAGGTAGAGGAACGTGTCGCCGATCTCGGTGGCCAGCTTTGCCAGCAGCTCCTCGCGGGTGACGCCGGATGCCTGCGCGATGCCGGTCTCGATGCGGCGCAGCTTCTTGACCACGTTGCCGGCCTCGCCGGCTTCGCCCTGCATAGCGTTGGACCAGTCGGCACCGGTCCATCCGTCGTCGTTGTCGGGGAAGCCGCCGTGCCAGCGGTCCGCGCGGGCGCGGTTGACTTCGCTGACCGCGTGGAAGGTGAGCTCGTTCACTTCGGTGCCTCCTCGGTGTCGACTTGCTCAGCCGGGGTGGTGATCACGAGGTGGCGGAAAAGCGCTCGCGCGGTCCGATGCCACTCGCCGTCCTTCTGTCGCACGAAGGAGCGGTGGTCTCGGCGTTCCTCCACAGTGCACACACCCAGAGCGGCGGTCAGGCCCGCTCGTGCTCGATCGCAATAGGCCTTCCGGACGAAGGGCAACGCTTGCTCCCACGGAATTGGCTCGAAATCGTCGGACTCCTCGCGGGCCATGTCGATCGCATATTCGGCGCGGGCGGCCGCCTCGACCATGGCCTCGGGGGCGTGAAGGTCGGCGCTCATCCGGTACCGTCCTCGGCCAAGCCAGCCAATATGCCACGGCACTGCACGGGCACGTTCTGGCTGCGCAGTACCTTGCCGTCCTGGTCGTAGTAGACGTTGCCCCACATCAGCAACTCATGGGCCGCCGCGTACAGCTCATCGGTGAACCGGTAGCGGTCAAGGCGGTCGCCGCTCTTGAGTAGGTGGGCCGGCACCTCGACCGGGTGCACCGTGCGGCCGTGGAAGCCGCCGGTCTCGTGGCAGATCGGGCAGGGGCCGCTACCGGGAATGGGTGGGGTTGCGGCGCTCATCCGGCATCACCGGCGTCATCCCGCAGGGACCGCTCCAGCTCCAGTAGCCGGTCGGCCGGCACCAGTGCGGAGACGGTCGGGATCTCACCCAGGAACGACCGCGCCTCCTCCGACTCCAACGCTCCGGCGACGAGACGGGTGAGCAGGTCGGCCTCGGTCCGGTCCAGCTTCAACAGCGCCGACTTCACGGTCGCGGTGATGCGCGCCTGACCCTGCCGCCGCATGACCATCCGCTCCTGCTCGTACGGCTTCGCGCCGACCACCGAGTTGCGGATCTCGCTGAGACTGCACGACCGGACGATGCGGCCGTCGTGGGGCCAGCCGTCCCGGCCGACCTGCTTGCGCACGATGTCGTTGGCTTTGCGGTTGGCCTCTTGCACCGCCTCGTCGATGAGGAACGCGACATCCGACCAAGCCTTGTCGTCGGCCGCGAAGTGATCCTTGAGCTTGTCCTCCAGTTCGGCGTTCAGTTCGCTCTCGCGTGCGGTCACGTCGGCGCGCAGTACCTTGAACCGCTGCCGGATCAGGCTGCGCAGCTCGGCCCGCTCGCCCTTGGTGATCACGTCGTCTCTCCTATCCGCCGCGACTCAAGCTCGCGCTGCTCGTCGGTGCGCTCAGGAACGTCATGCGACCGGTGGATCTTCGGGAAACCACATGCCGCGCACCGCGGGTCGCCCCCGGGTCGGTCCGTCGCCCCCGGGTCGGGCAGGAAGGTGTGAGGTCTCATACCGCACCTCGCCGATGGCTAGCTGCCTGTGGGCAACTGGCGAAATGTGAGGTGTGCAGATCCTTGCGACCGAACTGCTCGACCACCTTCAGTACTCGGTACAGCGGCAGCGCGTGGTCGTTCCTCGGCGGCAGTAGCACGACGTTGCCGACTATGCCGGCGGCCGCGTCGATCACCGACGGCTTCAGCGTCCGTTCGTGCACTGCGCGGATGATGTCGGCGCCGCAGGTGGAGCACCGCTCGATCAGGTAGTCGCTCATGCCGAACTCCGTCGTTCGTCGCGTTCTCGTGCTCGCCTTTGCCGTACCCGCTCCGCTTCGACGGCCAGGCATTCCTCACACAGTGGCTGGCTGTAGTACTGATGCCGGCGGACCGCGGCGAGAGTGCCGTGAGGGCGCAAGCCGGACGCGAACCTGTATGCCGACGCCATCAGGGCCGGATCGCCGGACCGGACGGCGCAGCCGGGGCAGGGCCACTCCTTCGGCTGCGCTCCCGACGGTCGGGGCTTGGCGATGGTGCCGACGTAGTACACGCCGGCCCGCACTGTTCCTGCCACATACTGGGGGTGGCGCTCGGCCTCCAACGCGCATTCACTGCGCACCGGACAGTGGCGCAGGCACTCATGGATGGCCCGGCCGCGCTTGGCCTGCGACTCGGCGTGCCACCAGTTGGGGTCCACGCCAGGCGCGCCACAGCGGGCCTGACCCCGCCATGGCTGCTCGTCGCGGGGGGTGTCCAGATCCCAGGCGGTGAGGTTCACTGGGTAGCCTCCCCGGGCATTGCCGGTACAAGTCCGCGCTCAACAGCAGCGAGATACCGGCCGGTGTGGGAGTGGTCAGGCGTCTCGTCGCAGACGTTCCCCGGCTCCGCGCCGCAGATAGGGCAGTCAACTGCCCGCACGGTGCGTTCCCGGCGCGCCTCGATCTGGGCCACAGAGACGTCGGGCTTCATGGCGCCTCCCCGTCGATCACCTGGATCGTCTTGCACGGATGCGTCGATCGGCAGTTGACGCAGTAGTACGGGAAGTGCCCGTTACGGGCGTGGATCAGCCGTACCCGGGCGACGGCTTCGAGTGCGGCGTCGCGCTGGTCGAACAACGTGGCCGCCCATTCCTCCGGTGCACCCTCCTTGGCGTCGAGCTGGTCGCGCAGCATTCCCCGCAGCAGCGCAGCCAACGTGGTTCCCCGCTTCGCCGCCAATTCGTCGCCCCGGGTGCGCTCGTCCCAGGTCAGCCGGACGCCGACGAGCGCCTGAAGGTTGCGGCTCTCAGCCACGGCCGTTCACCCCCGGCAGCAGCGCGGGCATCTCGTTCCGCTCGTACGCCGCCGCGATCTGCGGCCCGGTCCACTCCCCGACCGTCGCGCCGTTTGGCAGGACCACGTCGGCGAGAAACTCCCGTTCCACCGTGGTGATTCCGGCGGAGACGGCCTCCAGCTTCGCCTTGACGATGAGCAGCAGCGCCCGCCACAGGGCCCGGCACGCCTGCTCGTACGCCCTCTCGGCCGACTCCGCGTCGCGGGGGCCACGGGAGTGGTGGGTGAACTGCCGGTCGCGACGGTCCGGCAGCGGCAGCACCATCCGGATCCGTCGGTGGGAGACCTCGAAGATGATGGTGGCCCCGGCCTCAGTCCAGGCGTAGCCGAACGCGGTCGCGTCGTAGCGGCGCAGCGTGGACTCGATCTCGGTGCGGGTCCTGTCGACCGGCACCGTGGTGGTGGAGGCGTAGCGGCTCATCCGGTCGCCTCATTCCGCCAGATGCCACGCTCCAGCATCTCGGCCGGAGTCACCACCTGATCGCCGTACCCGACCCGCTCGGAGTCCAGCAGCGACCACAGAGCCTTGTCGTGGGGTTCCGGTTCCAGCCCGGCGATGGCACAGGCGGCGCGGTGTTGGGCGATTCCAACCGCCAGGCGGACGGCGAGGCGTCGACCGTCATTCCGGTCAGCCTCCACCATCTTCGCGTGCGCCTTCAGCGAAGCCGTCCGGGCCTGCGCCCGCCGCTCATCGAGGGCCGTGCGGGTGGGTTTGCCCACCTTGCCCAGCCAGCGCCGGTACTCCAGCTCGGACAGCTCGGCCTTGTTTTCCTCGACGGTGACCATGAGGTCCCGGGCGACGTCGGTGATCGCGGCCTTGGTCCGGTGCACCAACTCCGGACTCAGGAGCGCCTCCCAGAGCTGCGGAGGTGCGCCGGCCGGCAGGTTCTTGAACACCAGGTCGCCGAACGCCTCGTCGTCGAGGGCTTCCAGGCGGGCGATGAGGCTGGGCTCAGGCACGGGGGACCTCCTCTTCGAAGGTTCGGCACCCGCAAGCCCCGGTGGCGTCCATGTGGCTGCACGCCGCGCGGACCTTCTTGGAGTTCAGGTCATGTACCGTCTCGCCGTGATCACACCGGCAAACCCGGCGGGGTTCGTAGGTCTGGTTGCCGCGAGCGGATCCCGGGTCGGTCATGGTGTGCCCCGTTCGGCCAGGCTGGCCAGCAGCTCGGCCTGCTCGACGACCATGGCCACCACAAACCGGGTGCCGCGCTCGTGCCGGACCGTGGCCTCCACACCGATACGGGCGAGCCACGCCACCGCAGCATCAGCCTCCACGCGGGCCCGGCCGGTCTCGTCGGCTCGGGCCTGCTCGGCCTCGCGGCGCTTCTGGACCGCAGCGGCTACCTGCGCGGCCGTCGATTCGAACGGACCACGCAGGTGCGCCGGCAGGACGGGTAGCCGCGTGACCCGCACGGTGCCGTCAGGGCGGGTTTCGTGCAGGTCAACGAGTACGCAGGTGTAGCCGACTTTGGCGGTGGTGGACTCGATAGGTTCCCCTCGCCGCCACGGGTCGCTGGAGTGGCCCCAGAATCCGAGGTCGACCACCACCGCCTTGCAGGCCGTGCCGTAACCGGAGGCGTCGGCCCAGTTCGACGACCGGTCGTAGTAGTCCTCCCCGCCGATCTCAAGGTCTGCGCGCTTCATGACGTGGCCTCTGCTGCATCGGCTGTAGTCCACAGAGCG
>Ga0134123_10000573_pt1 | contig 24136 bp, 22 predicted proteins | sample KB303_FD_96460 | JGI IMG/M metagenome (GOLD analysis project Ga0134123, IMG submission 96460) | Terrestrial soil microbial communities without Nitrogen fertilizer from Kellogg Biological Station, Michigan, USA - KB3-0-3 | ecosystem: Environmental > Terrestrial > Soil > Unclassified ...
AAGAACTCCGAGCGCCGGCTCCAGCAGAAGGAAGAGAGCCTCGACAAGAAGACGCAGCAGGTGGAGAGCCGCACCGCCGAGGTCGAGAATCGCGATCGTTCCCTCGCGAATCGCGAGAAGAAGGTCGAGGCGAAGGAAGCGGAGCTCGACGCGCTCGTCGAAGAGCAGCGCCACAAGCTCGAGCAGGTCGCCGGCCTCACCGCCGATGAAGCGAAGCGCGAGCTGATCCGCGGCATCGAGAACGAGGCGAAGATCGACGCGGCGAACATCATCAAGCGCATCGAGAGCGAGGCCACCGAGCTTGGGAACCAGAAGGCGAAGAAGATCCTCGGCATGGCCATCCAGCGCATGGCCTTGGATTACGTCGCCGAGAACACGGTCTCGGTCGTCGATCTCCCGTCCGAGGACATGAAGGGACGCATCATCGGCCGCGAGGGACGCAACATCCGCGCGCTCGAGCTGGCGACGGGCGTCGATCTCATCGTCGACGACACGCCCGAGGCGGTCATCCTCTCCGGATTCGATCCGATCCGCCGCGAGATCGCGCGCATCTCGCTCGAACGGCTGATGCAGGACGGCCGCATCCATCCGGCGCGCATCGAGGAGCTGGTGGAGAAGGTGCGCCAGGAGCTCGATCAGAAGCTGTTCGAGGAAGGAGAGGCCGCTGCGTTCTCCCTCGGCCTGACGGACATCAATCCCGAGGTGCTCAAGCTGCTCGGACGGCTGCGCTATCGCACGTCGTACGGACAGAACGTGCTCGTGCACTCGCTCGAAGTCGCGCAGCTCGCGGCGCTCATGGCCGTGGAGCTCGGCGTCAACGACACGATCGCCAAGCGCGGCGGACTGCTGCACGACATCGGCAAGGCCATCGACCGCGAGATGGAAGGCACGCACCTCGAGCTCGGGCGCCAGGTGCTGGAGAAGTACGGCGAGAAGCGCGAGATCATTCACGCGATGGAGTGCCACCACGGCGACTACGATCCGACGACCGTCGAGGCCGTGCTGGTGAACGCCGCCGACGCGCTCTCCGCCGCGCGCCCCGGCGCCCGCCGCGAGATCCTCGAGAACTACGTCCATCGCCTCGAGCGTCTCGAAGCGATCGCCAATGCGATGGAAGGCGTCTCGAAGAGCTTCGCCATCCAGGCCGGCCGCGAGCTCCGCATCATCGTGAACGCGGAAAAGATCACCGACGAGCAGTCGATCTGGCTGTCGAAGGACGTCGCCCGCAAGATCGAGTCGGAGCTGCAATACCCTGGGCAGATCAAAGTTACCGTCATTCGGGAAATGCGGGCCACTGAATATGCGAAGTGATGGATTGGGTCACGCAGTCACGCGGTCACGCAGTACTGCGCCGCGAGACCGCGTGACCGCGAGACTGCGCAACCGATGATCCGCGTCCTCTACATCGGCGACGTCGTCGGCCAGCCTGGGCGGCGGGCGTTGCATCAGAAGCTCGAGACGGTGACCGACCGCGAGAAGGTCGACTTCACGATCGTGAACGTCGAGAACGCGGCGGGCGGGTTCGGTGTGACCGAGGCGATCATGGAGGAGCTCTCGGAGCTGCCGATTCATGCCTACACCTCGGGGAATCACATCTGGGACAAGAAGGACTTCGTCGACAACTACGAGCACTATCCGCAGGTGGTCCGCCCGGCGAACTATCCGGCCGGCAACCCCGGCAAGGGCAAGGTGGTGCGGCAGACGGCGGGCGGGGTGAACGTGGCGGTGCTGCAGTTCATGGGCAACGTGTTCATGCCGCCGATCGACAATCCCTTCCACTGCGCGGACCGCGAGCTGGCGGAGCTCGGCGACGGGGCGAAGGTGATCATCGTCGACATCCACGGCGAGGCGACCTCGGAGAAGCAGGCCTTCGGCCGCTATCTCGACGGCCGCGTGTCCGCGGTCCTCGGCACGCACACGCACGTGCCCACGGCCGATGAGCGCATCCTCCCCAACGGCACCGCCTATCAGACCGACGTCGGCATGACCGGCGCGTACGATTCCGTCATCGGCTTCCGCCCCGACGAAGCGCTGCATCGCTTCCTGATGAACACCCCGCGCAAGCTCGAAGTCGCCAAGCGCGACATCCGGCTGTCGGGCGCGCTGGTCGAAGTCGACGAGGTGTCCGGGCGCGCGCATCGGATTGTGCGGATTCATGAGCACCTGGGAGAGTAGTCTCCTGGTCTCCTAGTCTCCTAGTCTCCGAGTCTCATAGAGCCTCCAGGAGACCAGGAGACCAGGAGACCAGGAGACTATGAGACTCTCAATCATCACCCTCGGCCACGTCCACACAGAGGATCTCGAGCCTCTGACGAAAACGTGCACGCACATCGAGCAGCTCGTCCTCGACATCGCGCCGCGGGATGCGCTGGCGGGGCATCGGGCGGAGTTCAATCGGGCGGTGGATGCGGCGACGGCGGACTGGATCCTGATCGTGCGGGAGCGGGAGACGGTGGGCGAGGCGCTCGCGAAGGAGATCCTCGACGTCGCGACGGCGGCGAAGGCGCGCGGGTTTCGCATCCGTTCGGTGCCGTTCTATGCGGGTAAGGCGCTGCATCTGACGCGCGACGACGGCGAGGTGCGGCTCTTCCATCGCCGCAATTACATGCGCTACGCGAACAAGGGACAGTGGGACGAAGTCACGGTGCAGGGGAGCGTGGTGCGGCTCGCGAATGCGCTGCACTCGATTACGTTCGCGACGTATGACGAGCATCGCGAGCACCTCGCCAAACAGGCGAAGCCGCTTTCGTTCGTACGGCGCGGGTTGCGATTTCTTCGTTACGTTGCTGGAACGCACGCTCGCGACGCGAACACTTTGCGCTATCTTTGGATCGAGGCCGCGTACGACGTTCCGGCCTCGTGACGATGCGGCGCATTCTCTTTCTTCTCGTTCTCGCCACTGCAGCCGCGGCGGAGCCGTATCGCTTCGAGCCGCCGGCGCCGACCTCGGCGACCTCGGTCGTGTTGAAGGTCAGCACGACGTGGCGGGACGGCTGTCTCCCGCAGAGCCCGACCGTCACGCGCAACGGCAAACAGGTCGACGTCCGCTGGTCGACGCCGCTCGGCTTCGGATGCATCACCGTGATCAGCCCCTGGCGGACGGAGGTGCCCCTCGGCCTGTTCGAGCCCGGCGCGTACGAGGTCACGCTGCGCGTCGACGACGCCCCGGGCGAGACCACGCTCGCGAAGAAGACCCTCGTCGTCGGCGAGTTCGCGCCGTCCTATCAGCTCGTGCCGCCGTTCGCGAGCACGCGCGGCGGGTCGCAGGTGGCGTTCCGCGCGCCGGTCCTCGACTTCAGGTGCGGCGTGGATGCCGAGGTGCGCGTCGATGGGGTGCTCGTGCCCTCGTCGGCATTCGGATGCCCGGTCACCGCGTTCCTTCCGGCTCACGCGCCGGGGCCGGTCGACGTGGTCATCCGATATGGCGGCACGACGACCACGATTCGCTCGACGCTTCGCTACATCGATCCGGCGGCGGCGCCCGATCCCGCGGTCTTCGAGCGGATCCTCGTGCCGATCATCTTCTCCGGACCGGGAGCGTTCGGCTCGCAGTGGGTGACCGAGGGCCAGATCTACAACGGGGGCGACTTCGGGTTTCCGTGGTTCCCCGATGTCGCGAAACCGGCGTGCAGCGGGTCGTGCGAGCTCGAGTGGCGGGGCCTGATTCCGCTGAGCGCGTTCGGCAGTCAGCCGAACGGCCGCATCCTGTTCGTGCCGCGCGGATTCGCCGATCAGCTGGCGATCGGCGGCGTCGTGCGCGACGTGTCGCGCGAAGAGATCTCGCGGGGATCGGAGCTGCCGATCGCGCGCGAGAAAGACTTCCGCACCGAGGAGATCGCGTTCCCGAACATCCCCGTCGATGCGCGCTATCGCCTCATGCTGCGGATCTACGATCTCGAGGGAGTGGCGCAGGCCGCGACCGTCACGATTTACCGCGGCACGCCGTCCTCGGGTCCGGGCATCTCGCTGCCGATCACGACCCGCCTCATCCCGATGTCGGCGCCCTGCACCACGACGCCCTGCAACAGCGCGAGGCCCGCATACGCGTCCGTGGACATCAGCGCGTTGATCCCGGCGTCCGTCCCCGGCCCGGTCACGGTGATCGTGAGCTCGCCCTCGTCGAGCGCTCCCGCCCCGATGTGGGCGCTCCTCTCGATCACCAACAACACCACCCAGCAGGTGACGACGATCCGCCCGCAGTGAGCCCGAACTGCGGAACGCCGCCGTCCCGGCGGCTCTCGAGAACGCGCAGGCGAGACGCCTGCTGGCCAGCCGGCGAGCCGCCGGCGTTCCGGTGCGAACGCACCTGCCGCGCAACTGCGTGACCGCGAGCTGCTCGACGAGCAGCGGAACGCCGCCGTCCCGGCGGCTGGACAGGCGGCGTCCTCGCCGCCGCACAACGGGCGCAGGCGCGGGACGCCTGCTGATCAGCCGGCGAGACGCCGGCGTTCCACGGGGCGGCGGGCTCAGGCGGTCGCGAGCACGAGCTGCGGCCGCCGCGGCGCGCTCCGCAGGTTGCCGTTCGCGCGGAACTGACGCGGCGACATGCCGTAGCGGATGCGGAACTGCTGGCGGAAGTAGTTCTCGGAGTCGAAACCGCAGCGCCGCGCGACCTGGGAGACGCGGAGGTTGCCGCCCTTCAGCAGGCGGGCCGCCTTCTCCAGCCGCTTCTCCTTGAGGAACTGGCTCAGGAGCCGCCCGGTCATGCGGTGAAAGCGCCCGGAGATGTACTGCCGCGTGTAGCCGAGCTCTTTCGTCACCGCCTCAACGGTGACTTCCTCGTCCGCGCGCAGACGCCGGCGCACCGTCTTGATGAGTGCTCTCAGGAGGCCGTCCATAAGCTTCTCCTTGAATGACTCAGCGACCGGCGACATACGCCGGCCCCGGGTTCGTCCTTTTTTGGATGGAAACAATGATAGCGGAAGGGAGGCAAAAGGTGAAAGGTAAAAGGTAAAAGTGCTTCGCTGCTTCTACTTTTACCTTTCTCCTTTTAACTTTTACCTTTCCTCGTCCATCTTTCCCCATCGCGCTGCCGATATTTCTGCATCATCTCCGCGAAGGCGCGGTCGAGATCCACGTTCAGCGCATTGGCCATGCACACGAGGACGAAGATCGCGTCGGCGATCTCTCCGGCGGCGTCGCCGGGCTCCTCGCCCTCCTTCGGCTTCTTGCCGCCGTATCGATGCATGAGGACGCGCGCGAGCTCGCCGGTTTCCTCGGTGAGGCGCGCCAGCATCGCCAGCGGCGGGAAATAGCCCTCTTCGAACTGTGAGATCCACTCGTCGACTTCCTGCTGGATCGGCGCGAAAGACATGCGGTTAGGATAAACTGATCGCTCATGCGCATCACTGGTGCGGGCGTGGCGGTTCTCTTCCTCGCGACGGTTGCGAGCGCGGACGTGCGTCTGGCGGTGAAGAAGGACGGCACGAAGGTCATCTACAACGTCGGCAGCGTCGGGCGCGGCAGCGATCTGTCGTGGCTGGCGAAACGGCACGACCGCCGCACGAAGTACGACCCGATCATCGAGCGCTACGCGAAGAAATACCGCATCGATCCCGTCCTCGTCCGCGCCGTGATCCAGGTCGAATCCGATTTCAATCCGCGCTGCGTGTCGAACAGGGGCGCGCGCGGCCTGATGCAGCTCATCCCCGCCACCGCGCGCCGCTACGGCGTGACGACGGTGCACGATCCCGATCAGAACATCCACGGCGGCATCCGCTACCTCTCCGACCTGCTGGAGATGTTCGACGACGACCTGCCGCGCGCGCTCGCGGCGTACAACGCCGGCGAAGGGGCGGTGCAGAAGTACGGAGGGATTCCGCCCTACGCCGAGACGACCGAGTACGTGCAGCGCGCGCTGACCGTGTATTACGGGCGCCCGCACGGGCAGGGACCGATCACGTTCGCCGGGCGGCGCGGAGGTCCGAAGCTGAAAGGCGGCTTCGGCTCGGCCATCGTTCCCGACGTCGCCGCCGCACTCATTCCGGGCATGAAGTACCTCGGAACGCGTTAATATCGCCGCCGCATGCCTGAGCGTGATCCGGCCGTTGCGCCGCCATTCGATCAGGGCGTCTTCCTTCTGCATTACAACCGAGGCCGTGAGGCGTTCCAGGAAGGACGTTACGCCGAAGCGCGCCGCGAACTGGAGGCGGCCCAGCGTCTGCGTCCCGAGGACGCGGACGTGCTGAACCTCCTCGGCCTCGTGTACTTCAAGACCAACGCATTCCCCGAGGCCGAAGTCATCTACCGAAGACTCATCCGCGAGAACCCCAACGTCTTCATTCTCCACTCGAACCTCGGGCTGATCCTCTTCAAGCAGAGCAAGCACGACGAGGCCGAGACCTATCTTCGCCGCGCGATCGAGCTCCGTCCGAATTACGCCAAGTCGCATCTCTACCTCGGGCTGCTGTACCGCCAGAAGAAAAAGTTCGGGCTCGCGCTCGAGCACCTGCGCTTCGCCGGCTCCGACAAGCTCGTGCGCGAAGTCGAGGCGGAGATGCGCCCGACCGTGAAGCCGGAGCCGGCTCCGGAGCCCGCGCCGCCGCCGCAGCCGAAGCGAGTGATCACCGAGAAAATCCCGGCGGTCACGCAGAAGATCCCGGTGGTCACGCAGCCCGGCAGGATCCCGACGCCGATCGTCACCGCGGAGATCCCGAAGGTCAGCATCCCCGATCCGGCCGCCATCACCGCCGCGCGCAAGCTGCAGGAGGCGGTCGACGAGACGCACCACATCGAGGCGAAGGTCATCGACGTGGCGCGCAAGATCGAAGGCGCGTCGAAGACGTTCGCGCTGCACGAGAACGGATTCCTCGAGATCAACTTCGCGCGCAACGTGCACGTCAAGCGCGGCACGGTCTCGAGCTACTCCGGCAACCTGAAGTTCATCGCCGAGTCGATCCTCCTCGGCACGACGGCGCAGACGCTGGTGAAAGCGGTCGGTCAGGGGAAGATCTTCGTCTACGAGAAGGGCCGCAAGACCTTCCTCCTCGATCTCAACGACGAGTTCATCTACGTCGAGGGCGGCAACCTGCTCGCGCTCGAGGACTCGCTCACCTACCGCGTCGAGCCGATCTACGACGCGTCGTACCAGAAGAAAATCGACACGGTGAAGATCTTCGGCAAGGGCTCGCTCGCCATCTCGACCTCGATCGAGCCGCTGACGCTGCGCGTCACGCGCGAGTACCCGCTGTCGATCTCCTCGAACGCCCTCGTCGCCTGGACCGGCAACCTCATCCCCACCGTCGTCGACGATCAGGCGATGGACAACGTCATGATCGAGGCCGAGGGGGCGGCGGGGTTCAAGATCCGGTTCGAGGGAGACGGCGTCGTGGTGAGCGAGCAGTAGCGCACCCTCTCACTCCTCGTGCGCGGCGCCCCACTCGAGCGCGAGCTTGTACGCCTCGCGCAGCTCCGGATCGCGGTCCCAGTCGGTGAAATACGAGCGGAGGGCCGGGTCCTCGAAGGCGTGCTCGAGGACGCCGCAGAGCACGCGGTTCCGCGTCGCGTCGTCGCCGCGGCGATAGACCTTGTCGAGATCGAGCGCGATGCCGCGCAGCGCCTTCGCCGCCCGGCCGCCCTGCTCGCGCCAGTGCTTCAGGCACGCCGCGAGCTCCCAGGCCGCCTCGTAGCCGCCGTGCAGATAGTCGCCGGACGGCGGATTCTCCTCGATGCAGCGCAGCAGGTAGCGCCGCATGAAGTCGACCATCTCCTCTTCGGGAATCTCCGGCTGGATGCGCGACCACGCCTCGCGCGTCAGGACATACACCGCGCTCCAGGTCAGCAGGTCGCCGCTGTCGATCCAGCGGCGCACTTCGTCGCGCGTGATGGGCTCGTCGCTGTGGAGGCGACCGATGATGTCGGCGTAGGCGGACATGGCTTTACGCGCCGCCTGCCCCGATCAGCTTGAAGGCGATCGGGACGATGACGAAGAGCTGGATGGCGTCGAAGACGCCGTGGGCGATGACGCCCGGGACGACGTTCTTCGTGCGATAGAAGGTGAAGCCGATGATCAGCGAGATGATCGACACGCCGATCAGCAGCAGCGGGTTGCCGTAGGTGAAGTGCGCGAGCGCGAAGAGGATCGTCGAGGCGATGAGGCCGATGCGCTTCTGCAGGAACGAGCGGAAAAACGCCTCTTCGATCGTCATCGCCGACAGCACGATCGTCGCCTTCTTCCACAGCGGCAGCGCGGCCATCCACCCGATCATCGGCGGCGGCTCCGCGGGCTCGGTGATCAGTCCCGTCGCGCGAAGGAGCAGCGCGACCAGCAGCGCCGCGAGCAGCGTGAAGATCCAGCCGCCCACGCCGACCGAGACTCCGATCGCGACGACTTCCACCGGCCGCTCGTGGCGGATGTTGAGGAACGTGCGGAGGTCGGGCGCGCCGGAGAGCGCCCACCAGCCGATGAGAAAGACGAGCAGGATCGCGTGCAGCATGAACAGCGCGTAGAACGGCGTATTCGCGAGCTGCTTCACCGTCGGCGGCGTCAGCGCCGACCCCGTCACCAGCGCCGCCAGCCCGATCATGAACAGCCCGAGCCACACGTACGCGATGTACTTCGCCGACGGCGTCGGGAACCGGTCGCAGGCGAGCAGGCCGTGTTTTTCGTTGAGGAAGACGATCGTTGCCCACACGAGGGTCGTGAAGGTCACCGATGCGAGGTACGGGAGCATTAGTCTCATAGTCTCCGAGTCTCATAGTCTCATAGAGGTCTCCGGCGACGTGCTCCTATGAGACCAGGAGACCAGGAGACTACGCCCTCACCTCCACCATATTGTCGAAGAACGTCGCGCCGCCGCCGATGTCGGTCACGGCCTGGGAGGTGGTGTGGTTGGCGTTGCGGTGGTCGTCGCTGAGCTTGGCCCACCAGATCGAGGGCGCGACGACGACGCCGGGGCGGACGCGGTCGGTGATCACGGCGTCGGCGGTGAAGGTGCCGCGGTCGTTGAAGATCGTGACTTTCATCCCCTCGGCGATGCCGCGTGCGGTCGCGTCCTCGGCGTGAATCTCGAGCGTCGGCTTCCCGGCCGCGCGGCGGAGCGAGGCTACGTTCACGAACGACGAGTTGAGGAACGAATGCGCGGGCGGCGAGATCAGCGCGAGCGGATAGCGGCGCACGAGCTCGGGATCGCGCTCCTCCGACTCGTGCGGCGGAACGTACTCGGGCAGCAGATCGAGTCCCTCCGCCGCCGCGCGCTCCGACTCGATCTCGATCTTTCCGCTCGGCGTCATCAGGCGCACGCCGCTGCGGTACGGCAGGTGCGGCGTGCCGACGTCGAGGCGGATCGAGCCGCGCTCGCGCAGCTCGTCGAGCGTGAACGGCATCGCGCTCAGCGCCTGGCGCATCATCGTGTCGTCGCTCTCCTGCAGCTCCGGAAAGTCGAGGCCCATGCGCGCGGCGATGCGGCGGAAGATCTCGCTGTTCGGCAATGCCTCGCCGAGGGGCGCGATCGCGGGGCGGTTGTACATCACGTAGAGGTGGCCGTACGCGCGATGGATGTCTTCATGCTCGAGCTGCGTCGTCGCGGGCAGCAGCACGTCGGCATAGTCGGCGGTGTCGGTCTGGAAGTGCTCGAGGACGACGGTGAAGAGATCCTCGCGGCTCAGGCCCGCGATCACGTTCTCGCGATCGGGCGCGACCGCGCCGACGTTGGTGTTGTAGACGACGAGCGCCTTCACCGGCGGATCGTCGACGCGCGTCAGCGCCTCGCCGAGGCGCGACATGTTCAGCGTGCGCGTCCCGGGAGGCGAGAGATCCTTCCGCTGCAGCGCGGCGGTGTTCAATCCGCGGAACGTGCCGGACGTCGACAGCAGGCATCCGCCGCCCACGTCGTTCCACGCGCCGGTGACGGCGGGCAGGATCGAGATCGCGCGCACCGCCGACCCGCCGCCGCCGTGCCGTTGCAGTCCATAGTTGAAGCGGATGAACGTCGGCCGCGTCGTCGCGTAGCGCGTGGCGAGGCTTTCGATCGTCGCGGCGTCGATGCGGCAGATCTGCGCGACGCGCTCCGGCGCATAGTCGCGCAGCACGCGCTCGCGCAGCTTCTCCCATCCGAGCGTCATTGCGTCGAGGTACGCCTGGTCCTCGAGACCGTCGCGGAAGATCACGTGCATCATCGCCAGCGCGAGCGCGGCGTCGGTGCCAGGGCGGATCGCGATGTGCTCGTCGGAGCTTTCCGCGGTGCGCGTGCGCAGCGGGTCGATGCAGACCACCGTCGCGCCGTTGTCCTTCGCGGCGCGGATGAACGGCCAGAGATGCGGATTCGCGGTGAGCGTGTTCGTGCCCCACAGCAGGATCAGCTTCGCCTCGCCGACGGTCTCGGGGTCGGTGCCCATGCGCGTTCCATACGTCACGTTGAGCGCCTCGGTGCCGGCGCTGGAGCAGAGCGTGCGCTCGAGCAGCGTCGCGCCGATGCGGTGGAAGAAGCGGCGGTCCATCGACTCGCCCTGGATGAATCCCATCGTGCCGGCGTAGGAGCAGGGGAGGATCGCCTGCGGGCCGTGCGCCGCGATGACGCCATGCAGGCGCGCTGCGATCCGGTCGAGCGCCTCATCCCACGTCGCGCGCCGGAACTTCCCCTCGCCCTTCGCGCCGTCGCGGATCTGCGGGAACAGGAGCCGCCCTTCGTGATACGTCCGCTCCACATACTTCGCGACCTTCGTGCAGAGAAACCCCTGCGTGAACGGATGGTCCGGATCCCCCGCCATCCGAATCGCGCGCCCGTCGTCGTCGACGGTCACGAGCATGGAGCAGGTGTCGGGGCAGTCGTGGGGGCAGACGGCGCGGATGACTGGCATTGCAGGTTGAGTGTAGCAGCCGGGTTCCGGGTTCGTGGTCCGTGTTCCGTGTTCCGTGACCCGGGCCTTTTGGCCTGGACACCATGTGCGAATCGTGTCGTGCTGGTGTCCAGGCGGTAAAGCCCGGGTCACGGACTACGGAACACGGAACACCTTCAGGCAAAATGTCGCGACACATGCTCAAACGCATCATGTTCCTCACCCTCGTAGCGATCAGCCCGCTCACCCGCGCCGCGAACTGGCCGGATCGTCCGACCTTGCACGCGGTGCGGGTGGCGGCTTCGCCGGTGATCGACGGCGATCTGTCGGACGCGGCGTGGCAGTCGGCGCCGGAGTTCACGGACTTCACGCAGCACGATCCCGAGGACGGCGCGCCGGGGACGATGCGCACCAGCGTGCGCGTCGTGTACGACGACGATGCGATCTACTTCGGCGCGAAGATGGACGACCCGGGCAGGCCGACCGCGCTCCTCGTCCGCCGCGACAGCTTCGCCACCTACGACTTCATCTCCATCAACATCGACTCCCAGCACGACCGCCTCTCCGGTAACGCCTTCACGCTCTCGCCGGCGAACGTGCAGGTCGACACCATCCTCTACAACGACATCGGCGAAGACGTCGCGTGGGACGGCGTCTGGAGCTCGGCGACGAAAGTCGACGGCGGCGGCTGGATCGCCGAGGTGCGCATCCCGTTCTCGCAGCTCCGCTTTCCTGACAAACCGAGCCACGTCTGGGGCCTCAACATCACGCGCCGCACGGTGCGCAACAACGAGTGGGTGCGCATCGTCAACACGCGCAAGGGCGAGAGCGGCTTCGTCTCGCACTTCGCCGATCTCGACGGCATCGAAGGCATCCATCGCGGGCGGCCGCTGGAGCTCGTGCCGTACGTCGTCGGGCGCTCCGACATCATGACGCGCGCCGACCGCTCGGATCCCTTCCTCGAGCCGCGCGATCACCGCGCCGACGCCGGCCTCGATCTCAAATACGCGCTGACCTCGAGCCTCACGCTCACCGGCACGATCAATCCCGACTTCGGGCAGGTGGAAGTCGATCCCGCGGTCGTGAACCTGAGCCAGTTCGAGACCTTCTATCCGGAGAAGCGCCCGTTCTTCACCGAGGGGCTGAACATCTTCAACTTCGGCGACTCGCCGGCCGGCGCGCACTTCAACTTCTTCTTTCCGCCGAGCGTGTTCTACACGCGGCGCATCGGACGCTCGCCGCAGGCCTCGATCGACGCCGACTTCGTGGGCGGCCCGACCGACACGACGATCCTCGGCGCGGCAAAGATCACCGGCAAGCTCCCCGGCGGCTGGTCGATCGGCCTCCTCGACGCGCTCACCGACGCCGAGCGCGCGCGGTTCATGACCGCGGGCGTGAGCGGGCGGCAGCAGGTCGAGCCGATGACGAATTACTTCGTGTCGCGCGCGACGAAGGAGATCGGCGCGAACTCGCGCGTCGGCTTCATGCTCACGTCGGTGAACCGCCGCCTGCCCGACGAGCTGACCGAGCTGCGCGAAAACGCGGTCACCCTCGGCGTCGACGGCTATACGTGGCTCGACAAGAAGAACTGGGTCTTCGAATGGTCGGGCGCCGGCTCGCGCGTCGCCGGCAGCGAAGAGGCGATCGCGCGCACGCAGACCTCGTCGTCGCGCTATTACCAGCGTCCCGACGCCGGCCACACCGAATTCGATCCCACGCGCACGTCTCTCAGCGGCTGGGCCGGGCGGGCGATGATGTCGAAACAGACGGGGCTCTGGCGCCCGATCGTGCAGGTGCAGGCCTACTCGCCGGGCTTCGAGACCAACGACATCGGCTTCATGCAGCGCACCGACATGATCTCGTCGCACGCGCTGGTGCAGTACGTCAATCAGAATCCGACGAAGCGGTTCCGCGAGCGCTATCTCTGGACCGGCGTCTGGAACAACCGCAACTTCGACGGCGACTCGATCGAGACCGGCGTCTTCGCCGACGCGTTCGGGACGCTGCAGAATTACTGGAAGTACCGCGCCGCGCTGTTCGCGTCCGGCGCCGCGTTCTCCGATCAGGCCACGCGCGGCGGCCCCGTGGTCCGTACGCGGCCGCACCGCACGCTCGAGCTCAGCTTCGGCAGCGATGACCGGAAGAAGTTCTTCTTCGAGGTCGCGGGCTCGCTGTACGACAACGAAGACGGGTCGTACAGTCGGCAGGGGAGCGTGGCGCTGAACTTCCGCCCGTCGTCGAACGTCGTGCTCAGCGTGGAGCCGAATTACCAGCGTTCGTACGATTTCAATCAGTACGTGACGACCGTGCCCGACCCCGCGGCGGCGCAGACGTTCGGCGCGCGCTACATCTTCGCCGAGATCGATCAGCGCGCCTTCGAGCTCGCGACGCGCGTCGACTGGACGCTGAGCTCGCGCCTCTCGCTGCAGCTGTACATGCAGCCGTTCATCGCGTCGGGCGACTTCCACGACTACCACGCGCTCGCCCGTGCCCGCACGTCGGGCTACGTACCCGCCGCCGCCCCGTTCTCCGACCCCGACTTCAACTTCCGCAGCGTCCGCGGCAGCGCCGTCATGCGCTGGGAGTTCCGCCCCGGCTCGGCGCTGTACGTGGTCTGGAACGAGAACCGCGCCGACCTCGCCCCGGTCGGCGACTTCCGCTTCCGCCGCGACCTCCGCGCGATTCCCACCGCGCCGTCCCACGACGTGTTCCTGGTGAAGTTTTCGTACTGGCTGCCGTTGTAACGCTACCGCGCAACCGCGTGTGGATCCGGCATGTCTCGTTTCCGGCTTGGCCAGATGCCGGTGTGGCGCGCCAGATCGTAGTGCCGCGGAGCCGCGTCGCCGCCGTGCCAGAGCAGGAGTCCGAACCGCCCCGTATTCACGGCCGCGGCGACGCCTCTCATCGCGGAGACCTGCTGCCAGGCGCGGCGCATCCCGGCGTAGAGCAGGATGTCGTCCAGGACGACGAGCGCGCCGTGCGAGAGATGCGGAAGGAGCGTGCGCACGTAGTGCAGGGTCGGCGCCTCGTCGTGATGGCCGTCGATCCAGGCGAGATCCACCTTCAGCTGCTCGGCGGCGAGCAGCGCGAGGGCGCGATGAATCCCGCTCTCGAACGGACCGCGGACGATCGTCGTGCGATCCGAAAACCGCGCGAGCGTCTCTTCGGCGATGGCGGCGAGTGCAGCCGATCCCTCGAGCGTGACCAGTCGCGGACGCGAGGGTGCCGAGGCGAGATACGCGCCCGAGATTCCGACGCAGGTTCCCATCTCGACGATCGCGCGGGCCTCCATCGCACAAAGGTGGAGAAAGACTCCCCAGCGCCGCGGAACGCTCGCCGCGGCCAGCCATCGCGAGGAGAGCGCCGGCTCCTCGGACTCCATGCGGCTCGGCTCGGGCCACCGCGCCATTCCGTGGGCGGAACGCGCGTACGTGAACTGATACGTCCGGTCGCTGCCGGCGATCTCCGCGCGCCGGGTCTCGATCTTCGCGGCCAGCGCGAGAACGTCCGGCGCGGCCTCGCCCGTGAAGAGGAACCGCAGCGGTGCCTCGAGGCGCGGCGGGAGACCGTCCCGGAGCATCCGATCGAGCGAGCGCGCGCCGAAAGGCGCGGCCAGTGCTCGATACAAATCGCCGGCGATCTGACGAAGGGTCATTTCCTGGCGAACGCGAAAACAGCCCCGGCCAGCTCGATGAGCCGCGTCATCACCGCGACGGCGGCAAAGTACGACACCGCGGGCAGAGAGATGCCGATCTGCCGCCGCTCGCGGACGAGTTTGATCCAGTCCTGGACGAGCCGCCGCAGCACGATCGGGGGGAGGGCCAGGACGCCGAACCGCCGGACGAGAAGCGTTCCGCGCAGCACGCCGCGCTCATCGCAGTGATAGACGCTCACGCTGTCGTAGCCGCGATCGAAATGCTTGCGCGCAAAGCCGAGGCCGCGGATGTCGAGGCCGTGGGTGACGCAGGCTCGCGGCTCGTAGGCGATGACTTTCCCGAGGGTCCGCAGCTGGTTATAGAGGAGATAGCAGCCGCCGTTGCGGCGGATGCGTGCGTCGAGCGGATGGGACAGCAGCACCTCGCGCCGGAACGCGACGTTGTTGAGGTTGAACCCCGATGCGGCGCCGGTCTCGTCGCCGAGGACGTTGGCGAAGTCCGGAACGGAGAACGTGCGCGCGAGGAGCGACGATCCCGCGTAGCGCGTACGCCCGGCGACCGCGTCGACCCCGGGCTGGAATCGCGCGACGATCGTTTCGAGCCAGTCCGGCGACGGCTCGCAGTCGCCGTCGAGCAGCACGACGATCGAGCCCTTCGCCTCGCGCGCCCCGCCGTTTTTCGCGCTGAAGTAGTTCGCCGCCTCGGAGCGGACGAAGCGGGCATTCGGATAGCGCAGCCGCAGTTCCGCGGCCGTTTCCGGGGCGACCTCGTCATCGAGCACGACGAGGATCTCGATCTGCGCCCGCGGCCAGGTCTGTTTCTCGATCGCCGCCAGCGCGGCGCCGAGATTGTCGGCCAGCGTGCCTTCCAGCGCGTCGTAGCGCGCGGTGATCGTCTCGACGACGACGGAAACCAGCAAAGGGTCGGTCATGAGAACAGACGCCGCGTCCGGATCCGGACCTGATTCGCGGCGAAGCCCGCGATCCACGGACCCGCTTCGATCCGCGCCACCATGGCCGCAGTATGCCATGCCAGCCGCAGGGGATGGGAGACGCTGCGCGCGCGGCGTCGCACGCTCGCCAGCAGCAGATGCAGGGCGTGATTGAAGAGCAGCCGCCGCAGGGTATGGCGCGTCTGCGGATCGCTCGCCCGCGCGAGCTCGTCGCGGAAGAGGCGGATGCGCGCCTCGAGCGACCGCCCGAGGTCGGAGCTGATGCCGCCGGAGTACACGGTGTATTCGGCGACCGGCGCGGGCACGTAGTCGATCTCGTGGCGCTGCGCGATGCGAAACCACATCAGATAGTCGGACGAGAGCGTCGCGGCCTCGGAGAAACCGCCGAGCTCCTCGAGACAGCTGCGGCGCACCAGCGCCGTGATGGTGGGGACGAAGTTTCCCCAGGCGAAATGCCGCATCACCCGGCCGCGCCGCGGCGGCGTGACGTCGAAACAGGTGCGGCCGGCGGACCGTCCGTCGGCGAGCCGCCACGCGGCGTCCCCGAAGACGAGACCGACCTCCGGCCGCATCAGCGGAAGCTGCGACGCCAGCCGGTCCGGCAGCCACGCGTCATCGGAGTCGATGAAGGCCACGAGCTCGCCGCGCGCGTGCCGCAGTGCGTGGTTGCGCGCGACGTACGGGCCGGCATTCGGCTGCTCGAGGAGGGTGATGGAGGATCCGAAGCTCTCGAGAACCCGACGAGTCCCGTCCGTCGAGCCGTCGTCGACGACGATCAGCTCGAGCGGACGATGGGATTGCCCTAGGACGCTCTCGATCGCCCGCGCGACGGTCCGTTCGCGGTTGCACACCGGCAGGATCGCGGACACCAGGAGCTCGGTCATGCCGGGATCATAGCGTCACGCGACGCTCAGGTACCGACCGTTGCTTCAACAAGGGGCGAGAGGAATCTCCAGTGCCTTAGCTGCATCGATCATGCGGCGGTCATAGACAGCGAGAGATACATCCACGCCCTGATCTCGCAGAAACAGCAACGTCGACAGGTGGAGTGCATCGAGCGTTCGAACCTGCACAGGGAAGCGTTCGGTCGCTCTGGCAAGGACTTCCCTCGACAGCTCGGCGAACGCGAGCTCCTCCAGCAGCCGGTGTGTGTCCTCGCTGTGCGTGCTTTCCAGTCCTCGACGATGAATGGCAGTCCAGACCTCGTACTCCAGCAGCCTGCTCGTGACGAGGTTCTGACTCCAGAAACCGGACGGTGGACAACGATCCTCGGCGAGCAACTGCGCGAGCGCCACCGAAGTATCCACGTAGATCATCGATCATCCCGGGATCGCGACAACTCTTCGAGGATCTCCGCCAGCGGAGCGACTGGCTGCCGGGGTCTCAGCGCATCGCGAAGGACCGGCGGGGTGATCCATCCCTTTCTGACGGCCTCGGCCATGACGGCGTCCGTCACCGTTTCGCTGCGTCCGGGACGAGGCGCTGTGATCTCCGCAACGACCCGATCGCGATCCGTTACCAGCACGGTCTCCCCTTCGGAAGCAAGGCGGATGTACTCGCTGAGTTTGTTCTTCAGATTTTTGATTCCAACAGCTCGCATGATTCAAAGTAGCGTCGTGGTGGCTACCTGTCAACCTCCTCGGGGCGACTCGGCCGTTATGAAGCTGATCTGAAACGACTTATCCGTAATTCCAATGCAACACGCGCGGTGTCAGCGCACCTGCCATCTCCGCTGACGCCGGGACACCCGCCGCAAGTCACGGTGCGAGCGCCGTCGATCCGCCGGTTTGCGTCACTTCTGCCGGCGACCACGCCGTGAGTCGCATGCCGAACGGCGCAGGCCACGCTGCATGCCCGTGCAGCAACGCCACAGCCGCGCGATCCATGCGCGTTACCGCGCGAGCCCACCTTCTTACCGCGCGAGCCCAACTCGTCGCCGCGCGAGGCCATCTTCTTACCGCGCGAGCCAGCGCATTTACAGCACGTGACAACCATGGTTGTCACGCGAACCAAACTGTTTGCCTCGCGAACCAAACCCCTGACTTCGCGAACCAGGCGGTTTAGCTCGCGAGCCAAGCCGTCAGCTTCGCTAGGCAAAAATCTCGCCGCGCGCGGTAAACGTTTTGCCTCGCATGACAACCATGGTTGTCACGCGAGGCAACGACTTTGGTTCGCGAGCTAAAGTTCCTGGTTCGCGCGGTAAAACTTTGCCGATCATGCGGCCTCACTCCGGCTACCCACGCGAGTTGAACCCAGGGGAGTTTGACAAGGACCATGTCCTTGCTAAAGTAAGGACATGGCGAAAGTCACGAGCAAGCTACAGGTTACGATTCCAAAGACGCTCGCCGACCGTTCCGGAATTCATCCGGGGGATGAGATCGACTGGGCCGAAAGTGGTGATGGGCTGCGGATCGCTCCTGCGCGCGCGCGTGATTCGATGACCGTTGAGTTGAAGCTCGAGCTTTTTGACAGCGCAACCGCTCGTCAGAAGAGGCGTCAGCGGGCGCGAAAGACCGTGGGAGTCGGCGTCGCCGGCCGAGGATGGACGCGCGCAGACCTGTATCGCGATGGCCGCTCTCGTTGATACCAACATCCTCGTGTATCGCTTTGATCCGCGCGACCCGGAAAAGCAGCGAATCGCAACAGAAGTCCTGCGTCGTGGGATCGAAGATGATTCCGTTCGCATCCCTCACCAGGCGATCGTTGAATTCTATGCCGCGGTCACTCGCCCGATCGTCGGCTACGGTCCTCTGCTGAATGAGAAGGACGCACTTCGTGAGGCCGAAGAGCTGCTCGCCCAGTTCGCGATTCTGTTTCCTGACGAATCGGTTGTTCGGACGGCGTTGCGCGGCGCCGCGGCGTACCAGCTCGCGTGGTTCGATGCACACTTATGGGCGTATGCCGAAGCCTTTGGACTCCCGGAGCTGATCTCTGAAGACTTCCAGCATGGGCGGTTGTACGGAAGCGTACGCGTCGTCAATCCGTTTCGCCCGCAGGCATGAGATTACTGCAGCCGCGCAACCGCAAAATCACTCCCTCTCCAGCACCATCGCCACCCCGATCCCGCCCGCGGCGCACACGGTCACGAGGCCGTAGCGCTCGCCGCTGCGTTGCAGCTCGTTGCACACCGACGTCACGATGCGGGCGCCGGTGGCGCCGAAGGGGTGGCCGAGGGCGATGGAGCCGCCGGTGCGGTTGATGGATTCGGGGTCGATGTCGCCGACGGGCTCGCTGCGGTTGAGCTTTTCCTGCGCGATCTTTTTGGAGCCGAGCCACTGGATGTTGGACAGTACCTGGGCGGCGAAGGCTTCGTGCATTTCGATCACGCCAATGTCGGTCAGCTTCAACTTTGCGCGCTCGAGGGCGGTGGGGAGCGCGAAGACGGGGCCCTGCAGGAGCTGATCGAACGGGTCGGTGGCGGCGTAGGCGTAGCTGCGGAGGAAGCCGATCGGTTTGAGGCCGAGGGCTTTCGCTTTTTCCTCCGACATCAGCAGCACGGCGGCGGCGCCGTCGGTGAGCGGGGAGGCGTTGCCGGCGGTGATGGTGCCGTATCTGCGGTCGAAGACGGGCTTCAGTTTCGCGAGGCCCTCGGGCGTGGAGTCGCCGCGGATCAGGTTGTCGGTCTCGACGACGTTCTCGAACTGCGGCGGGACGACGACGGTCATCACCTCGTCCTGGAACAGGCCGCTCGCCGTGGCCGCGGCGGCGCGGTGGTGGCTTTGCAGCGCGAAGCGGTCCTGCGCCTCGCGGCTGATGTGGTTCTCCTTGGCCATCTTCTCGGCCGACTCGCCCATGGTGAGGCCGGTGGTCGACTCGGCGATCGCGGGGGCGTCGGGCGCGAGGTCTTTGATGCGGACGCCGGAGAAGGCGCCGAGCTTTCCGCCGATCGATTTTTGTTTGCTCGAGGAGACGAGGGCCTCGGAGAATTTCTTCGAGAAGAGGATCGGCACGTCGGACAGAGACTCCGCGCCGCCGGCGATGACCGTGTCGGCGTAGCCGCGGGCGATCATGTCCGAGGCCGCGGTGATGGCCTGGTTCGCCGACGCGCAGGCCTTGCCGACGGTGTAGCCCGGGATGTTGCGCGGGAGGCCGGTGCCGAGCACGATCTCGCGCGCGATGTTGGGCGCCTTCACCGACGGAATGACGTTGCCGAACACGACTTCCTGCACCAGCGAGGGCTCGATGCCGGAGCGCTGCACCAGCTCCGCGACGACGAGCTTCCCGAGGTCGAGGGCGGAGAGGTGGGCGTAGTGCGTCCCTGATTTCGCGAAGGGGGTCCGCAGGCCGCGGATGACGGCGACGCGGGGGGTGTATTGCCAGGTCATAGCGGGAGCATAGTCGTCGAGTCGTCGAGTCTACAAGTCGTCGAGCAACGAATTGCCTCGACGACTCGAATACTCGACGACTCGAATACTCGACGACTCGACGACTACAATGCGCCCATGACCGCAGTCGCACTCGAGCCCAACCCGTTGCGCGAGGGTCTCGACCAGGAGCGCGTTCCCGAGGCGTCGAGCCTCGTGATCTTCGGGGCGTCGGGGGATCTGACGCAGCGGAAGCTGGTGCCGGCGCTTTACTCGCTCGCGCATGACGGGCTGCTGCCGGCGGGGCAGACGATCGTGGGGTTCGCGCGGTCGGAGATGTCGGACGAGGCGTTCCGGGCGGCGATGCGCGAGGCGTGCGACAAGCATGCGCGCACGCGGCCGGTCGACGACGCGGTGTGGGAGAGCTTCGCGCGCGGGCTGTTCTACGTGCAGGGCGAGTTCGCCGACGCGGCGGCGTATCAGCGGCTCTGCCGCCGGCTCGAGGAGTTCGACCGCTCGCGCGGCACGGGCGGGCGGCGCATCTACTACCTCGCCGTGCCTCCCGATTTCTTCGACGACATCGCCGAGCAGCTGGCGGCCGCGGGGATGGTCAACGATCCCGAGCAGCGCCGCCCGTATACGCGGGTGATCATCGAGAAGCCGTTCGGCCACGACCTCGAGTCGGCGCGGGCGCTGAATCACGTCGCGGTGACGACGTTCCGCGAGCGGCAGGTGTTCCGCATCGATCACTACCTCGGCAAGGAGACGGTGCAGAACCTGCTCGTCCTCCGCTTCGCGAACGGGATCTTCGAGCCTTTCTGGAATCGTCAATACATTGACCACGTGCAGATCACGGTCGCCGAGTCGATCGGGGTCGAGAAGCGAGGGGGCTACTTCGACAGCGCCGGCATCACGCGCGACATCCTCCAGAACCACATGCTGCAGTTGCTGTCGCTGATCGGGATGGAGCCGCCGGTGGCGTTCGAGGCGGACGCGGTGCGCGACGAGAAGGTGAAGGTGCTGCGGGCGCTGCGTCCGATCGACGCGGCGGTGCGGGGGCAGTATGCCGAGGGCTCGGTCCTCGGCGAGCGCGTTCCGGGGTATCGCCAGGAAGAGAAGGTGAGCCCGGGCTCGAATACCGAGACCTTCGCCGCGCTGAAGGTCTTCGTCGACAACTGGCGCTGGGCGGAGGTGCCGTTCTACCTCCGCGCGGGCAAGCGGCTGCCGAAGCGCGTCACCGACATCTCGATCCATTTCCGCCTCGCGCCGCATCCGCTCTTCAACCGCCTCGGCGTGAAGATGCAGCCGAACGTGCTGGCGATCCGCATCCAGCCCGATGAGGGGATCTCGCTGAAGTTCGAGTCGAAGATCCCCGGGCCCGCGGTCCGCACCGCACCGGTGACGATGGAGTTCCGTTACGCGACGTCGTTCGGCGTGGAGCCGCCGGAGGCGTACGAGCGGCTGCTGCTGGAGACGATGCAGGGCGACGCGACGCTGTTCGCGCGCCGCGACGAGATCGAGACCGCATGGGCCTGGCTCGATCCGCTGCTGCAGCGCTGGGCCAGGGACCCGCGCCCGCCGCACTTCCATCCCGCCGGGACGTGGGGGCCGGAGGAGGCGGATACGCTGATCGAAGGAGACGGACGCAAATGGCGAAGGCCGTGACGGCGGTCACGCAGTGGCTGCATGTCATCCCGAGCGTGAGCGAGGGACCTGTGCGGGCGGGGCGCGCGGCTCATGCCTGCCGCGATACCCTGCCCGGGTCCCTCGCTACGCTCGGGATGACAGAGGCGCCGCGTGACTGCGTGACTGCGTGACCCGAGGACGACGATGGGAAAGGCACTCGAAGGTGAGGACGTACCAGTCAACGCGCTCACGATCGAAAAGCGTCTGAGCGACATCTGGCGCGAGGAGGGGGAGGGCGACGACGAGGCGGTGACGCGGGCGGCGCTGTGGAACGTCGTCGCGCATACGTGGAATGCGGAGCAGCATTCCTTCGCGACGGGGATCCTCGGGCGGGCGAGTGCGTCGGTGCCGCAGCGGACGATCGTCATCCGGGCGGATCCGCAGGCGGCGGACGAGCTGTCGTCGTGGATCTCGGCGAACTGCCACATGATGGGCGGGGGGCGGCAGGTGTGCTCCGAGGAAGTGTCGATCGTGGCGGCCGGCGACCGCGTGCAGCATGTGCCGCCGCTGGTGTCGGCGCTGCTGCTGCCGGACATGCCGGTGGCGGTGTGGTGGGTGGGCGATCTGCCGGGCGACCGGCACGCGTATGTGGAGTCGCTGCTCGATCCCGCCGATCGTCTGATCGTGGACTCGTCGCACTTCAACAGCGCGGAGGATTTCGCGCTCGTGTCGCGGATCGCGGAGCGGACGACGACCGCGCCGGCGGACCTGAACTGGGCGCGCCTCGATGAGTGGCGCGCGGCGACGGCGGCGCTGTTCGATCCGCCGCGGATGCGCAAGCGCCTGCACGCGATCGCGAACGTGCGCGTGGTCAGCGGCGGCGGCGCGCTCCTCGGCGATCGTTCCGAGGGCGTGCTCTATGTGTCGTGGCTCCAGGCGCAGACGGGATACGAAGTGCGGTTCGAATTCGTGAGCGAGGGGACGGAAGCGGGGATCGGCCTCGTCGAGATCCACTTCGCGGACGGATCGGTCGCCACGATCCGCGTCGACCGCGAGCGCGGGGTCGTCATCGCCACTTCGGACGGCATGGAGACCGCGCTCGACTGCGTCGCCCGCGCGCGCGGACGCGAGCTCGAGGACCTCATCGTGCGCCTGCTCAAGAACCCGGAGGCGGACCGCGTGTACGTGAAAGCGCTGCGCGTTGCTACTAGTTTATCCCGCGCGTAGACGCGGGATCTCCGGTGATCCCGCGTCTGCGCGCGGGATAAAATAAAACATGAATCTGCGCATCTTCGACACCGTCGACGAGCTGGTCCGCGCCGCGGCGCGCACGATCGTGCAGCGCGTGGAAGGGCTGGAGTCGGCGTCGATCGCGCTCTCCGGCGGCTCGACGCCGAAGCCGCTGTACGAGCTCCTCGGCGCGCCGCCGTGGCGCGACGCGCTGGCGAAGACGGCGATCACGTGGGTGCTGGTGGACGAGCGCTACGTGCCGCTCGACGATCCGCAGTCGAACGCGGGCATGATCCAGCGGACGCTGTTCGCGAACGGGATGTCGCCGTCGCATCGCTTCGTTCGTTTCAGGACAGAGCTGAACGACCCCGAGGCGACGGCGATCGAATTCGAAAAGGAATGGCCGGGCGGCGATCTCGATCTGGTGCTCCTCGGATGTGGCGACGACGGTCACACGGCGTCGCTCTTTCCCGGCACGCCGGTGCTCGCGGTCGAGGACCGAATCGCCGCGGCGGTGTTCGTGCCGAAGCTCGACCAGTGGCGGGTGACGCTGACGAAGCCTGTGATCCGCGCCGCGAACCTGCGCCTCGTCCTGGCCGTGGGCACGTCGAAGGCGCAGATCATTCGCGAGGTGCGCGAAGGGGTGGAGCATCCGATTGCGCTGGTGACGCGCGGGGTGGAGAGCTGGTGGCTCGTCGATCGCGCAGCAGCGGGAGCGTAGTCAGGAATCCCATGGCGATTCCTCCGGCGACGTCGACGAAGTAATGCTGCTTCGTCGTCATCGTGGAGACGGCGATGGCGATCGCCCACGCGATGCCGATCCATCGCGCCCGCGGCCAGTACGCGGCGGCGATGATCGCCAGCGACACGTGCAGCGAGGGGAAGCAGTTCTCGGGCACGTCGAAGAGCCAGAGCCCGTCGAACGCGGCGCTGTCGACGGCGGGCCGGGCGATGGTCGTGGGATAGAGCACGAAGATCGCGCACGAGATCAGCGTCGCGACGGCCATCGGCACGTAGACCCGCGCGTCGCGCTGCCACCGGAGCGTGAGGAAGAGAAAGGCGAACTGCGAGAGATAGACCGCGATGGTCCAGGGCAGGAACGGGATCGCGCGGTCGATGAGCGAGGGCTGCAGGAGCTGCGGCGGACGCAGGTCGATCGCCGCCGCGCCGAGATAGAAGAGGCAGAAGACCAGATACGCGGCGAGGATCCTCACGCCATCGCCTCGCGGCGAGCGAGGCGCTCGCGGATGTCGCCCGTGTAGCGGCCGGTGAGCACGCGCACGAACATCCGGTTGAGGCAGCGCGAGGCGCGCGTGGAGAAGACGGCGTCGCGAAGGTCGATCGGGCTCCGCTCGAAGAGCGCGTGGCCGAGGAGGCCGGTGAGCTGCGAGGACGGCAGCGCGAGCAGCAGCCAGGCGTTGCGCGTCGCCAGCGCCGCGACCGCGATGCCGTAGAACAGCACCACGCCCGCGAGGTGCAGGGCGATGTTCGCCGGATGGCGGTGCTTGAGCACGAACACATCCCAGTAGTCGGTGAACGGATGCGGCGCGTCATCGATCCGCAGGCGTACCGCGGTGTCGGCGCGCCGCGCG
>Ga0134123_10000579_pt1 | contig 24023 bp, 21 predicted proteins | sample KB303_FD_96460 | JGI IMG/M metagenome (GOLD analysis project Ga0134123, IMG submission 96460) | Terrestrial soil microbial communities without Nitrogen fertilizer from Kellogg Biological Station, Michigan, USA - KB3-0-3 | ecosystem: Environmental > Terrestrial > Soil > Unclassified ...
CTCGTCGATCTCGTTGCCCTTCTCGTCCTTGCGCCCCAGTTCCTTCTGGATCGCCTTCATCTTCTCGTTGAGGTAGTACTCCTTCTGCGCCTTCTCCATCTGCTTCTTCACGCGAGACTGGATACGGCGATCGACCTGGAGCTTGTCCACCTCGATCTCGAGGATGCCGGCGATGCGGTTCAGGCGCTCGAGCGGCGAGATGATCTCGAGCAGGTTCTGCTTCTCGTCCACGCCGACGAGCAGGTGCGCGGCAATCGTGTCGGCCAGCTTGCCCGGGTCGTCGACGCGGACCGCGGCAATCATGGCGTCGTAGTGCAGGTTGTTCGACAGCTTCACGTACTGCTCGAACAGCGACACCACGCGGCCCATCGTCCCTTCGACGTCGCCGGCGGCTTCCTTCTGCTTGGCGAGCACCTTGACGACGACGCGGTAGAAACCCTTGTCTTCCTTCCACTCGACCGCGCGCGCGCGGTCGACGCCCTCGACCAGGACCTTGATGTTGCCGTCGGGGAGCTTCAGGCTCTGCACGACGTTGGCGACGCAACCCATGGTGTAGACGTCATCGGGACGCGGGTCGTCAATCGAGGCGTCGTGCTGCGCGGCGAGGAAAATCCGCTTGTCCTTCAGCAGCGCGTGCTCGAGCGCGCGCGTGGACGACGGCCGTCCGATTACGAACGGCATCATCATGTGTGGGAAAACGACGACGTCCCGCAGCGGGACGATGGGGAGGGTCTCGTAGACTTCCATTCGGGCTCTAACCCGCCTTTTCTATCAGCGTGATCGACTTGTCCTTGGCCTCGACGATTTCGCGCGTCACGACCACCTCGCGAAGCTTCTTCTGGCCCGGCACCGAGTACATCAGGTCCAGCATCAGGTCCTCGATGATCATCCGCAGGCCGCGCGCGCCGATCTTGCGGTTGAGCGCGGACTCGGCAATCGCCTCGAGGGCATCGTCGGTGAAGCGCAGCTTCACGTTCTCGTACTCGAAGAGCTTCTGGTACTGACGCGTGATCGCGTTGCGAGGTTGCGTGAGAATCTGCACCAGCGCCGGCTTGTCCAGCTCATGGAGCGTGCCGACGACCGGCAGGCGGCCAACGAACTCCGGGATGAGCCCGTACTTGATCAGGTCTTCCGGCTCCACCTGCTCGAGCGTCGCGCCGACCTCGCGCTTCTGGACCGACTTGACCTCCGCCTTGAAGCCGAGGGTCTTCTTGCCGACGCGGCGCTCGATGACCTTGTCGAGGCCGACGAACGCGCCGCCGCAGATGAAGAGGATGTTCGTGGTGTCGATCTGGAAGAACTCCTGGTGCGGGTGCTTGCGTCCGCCCTGCGGCGGGACGTTGGCCACCGTGCCTTCCAGGATCTTCAGCAGCGCCTGCTGGACGCCCTCGCCCGACACGTCGCGGGTGATGGAGGGGTTCTCGTCCTTGCGGCAGATCTTGTCGACCTCGTCGATGTAGATGATCCCCTGCTGGCACTTCTCGATGTCGCCGCCGGCGGCCTGCAGGAGCTTGAGGATGATGTTCTCGACGTCCTCGCCGACGTACCCGGCCTCGGTCAGCGTCGTCGCGTCGACGATGGTGAAGGGGACCGAGAGCAGCTTGGCGAGCGTCTGCGCAAGCAGGGTCTTGCCGGTGCCGGTCGGACCGATGAGCAGGATGTTCGACTTGGTCAGCTCGACGTCGTTGCGGCTGCGCGGCTGCTTCTGGATCTCGATGCGCTTGTAGTGGTTGTAGACCGCGACGGCGAGCTTCTTCTTGGTCCGCTCCTGGCCGATGACGTACTCGTCGAGGAACTTCTTGATGTCGGGCGGCGAGGGGAGCGACGAGCGCACCCCGCGGTTCTCGAAGCGGTTGTCGTCCGCGATGATGTCATTGCAGACCTCGACGCATTCATCACAGATGAAGACAGTCGGGCCCGCGATGAGCTTGCGGACGTCGTTCTGATCCTTGTTGCAGAACGAGCAGCGGAGAATCTCAGTCTCGCCGTTCTTCTTGACCATAACTCGCTCAAGAAACCGGATTTAGGGGGGTGGCCAGGGACACCCGGGTTATCGACCTTTGAACCCGGCCTCTTTAACTTCGATGTTACACCCGTTTACGGATGACGTCATCGATGATGCCGTATTCCTTACCCTGGTCGGCCGACATGATGTAGTCCCGCTCGGTATCCTCCTGGATCCGCTTCATCGGCTGCCCGGTGTGGTGCACGAGAATTTCGTTCAGGCGCTCGCGCATGCGCAGTATTTCCCGCGCGGCAATATCAATATCGGTCGCCTGGCCCGCCAGCCCCTGCATGAGCGGCTGGTGGATGACGATTCGGGAATTGGGCAGCGAATACCGCTTACCCTTTTCGCCCGCCGCCAGCAGGACGGCCGCCATCGACGCCGCCTGCCCGATGCAGACGGTCTGCACGTGCGGCTTGATGAACTGCATCGTGTCGTAGATCGCCAGCCCCGCGGTGATCGACCCGCCCGGGCTGTTGATGTACATCATGATGTCCTTGTCCGGATCCTCCGCCTCGAGAAAGAGCATCTGCGCAATCACGAGGTTCGCAATCGAGTCGTCGATCGGCGTGCCGATGAAGATGATGCTGTCCTTCAGCAGCCGGGAGAAGATGTCGTAAGCGCGCTCGCCGCGGTTGGTCTGCTCGACCACCATCGGCACGAGCTGAGAGTAATTCGTCATCGAAGAATTGGGGAATTTTCGGAACGTTTTGGCGGGTTAGTCGCTGGTCATCTTAGCACGCGACATCGCGAAGTCAACCGCCTTCTCCCGCCGCAATCCCGCCGTCAATCGTGCCAGCCCGCCTTCTTTCTCCAGCTGAGCCCGGAGGGCCGCGGGCGTTCGCCCGGAGCGCTCCGCGTACTGTTGAATCTCCTTATCGACATCTTCGGGCGCCACCGTCAGCTGTTCACGGCGCGCCACCTCGTCGAGCACGAGCGCGCTGGCGACCGCGTCGCGCGCGGGCTCCCGTTGAGCTTCCCGGAACTGCGACCAGTCGATGCCCGCCTTGCGCGGATCCACATTCTGATCCATTAACCGCCGCACGAACTCCTCGAGCCGGCGCTCTATTTCTCTATCAACGAGCGAGGCGGGCAACTCGAACGAGATCCGCTGCCCGAGCTGCTTCAGCAGGTCGGTTCGCACGTGCTGCCTGGCGTGATGCTCGGCATCGGCCTGCATGTCGGCGCGCACCCGTTCGCGCAACGCCGCCAGCGAGTCGAAATCGCCGACGTCCTTCGCGAACTCGTCGTCGAGCTCCGGCAGGACCTTGCGGCGAATCTCCTTGGCCTTGACCGTGTAGCTGACGTCGGTGCCGGCCATGTCCGTCACGGCGTAATCGTCGGGGAAATGGATGACAAAAGTCTTCTCATCGCCGACATTGATGCCGATCAACTGCTGGTCGAAGCCGGGCGGATTGCCGCTCGCGCCGAGCTCCACCGACACCCCTTCGTGGTGATCGATCTTGCCGTCAGGATCGGTCCGATCGAGATCGACCACCACCGTGTCACCCTCGCCGACGGGCCGCCCTTCGACGCTTTCGTGCTTGGCCGCGCGCTCGCGGAGCCGCTCGAGCGTCCCGTCGACCGCATCGTCGGTGACCGCGGAGGGGGGCCGGTGCAGCGAGATGGTGGAGAGGTCCCCGGGGTCGAACGGGGGCACCGTTTCGATGTCGGCGGTGAACTTGAGCGGCTGCCCCTCGCTGAGCGAGACGTCCTTGATGTCGGGCGTGGCCACCGGCTCGATGCCGCGCTCCTGCAGCGCCTCTTCGACCGCGCGCGGAATCAGGTCGTGCATCACGTCGTGATGGATCTGCTCGCGGAAGCGCTGCTTGATGATATTTGACGGCACTTTGCCGGGGCGGAAACCGGGGAGACGCGCCTGCTTCGAGTAGCCCTTCGCGATGCGGTCGATCTCCGCGTCGACGATGTCGCTCGGGATCTCGATCGTGATCTTTTTCTGGGTTTCGCTGACGTCCTGGAATTCAGTTTTCATCGAGGCGACAGGCCACGGAGGCACGGAGAAAAACAGGTACGGGTCCTCCGTGTCTCCGTGACTCCGTGGCCCGTGGGGACATGCGAAAGGAGGGACTCGAACCCCCATACCCTTTCGGGTACCAGATCCTAAGTCTGGCGCGTCTGCCAGTTCCGCCACTTTCGCGTGCAAAAAGGAGCCTAACACGCCCGTAACGGTCGTGCTAGGATTCCGCACCTGTGCCTGATTTCCACACCGATCTCTTTCACGGTCTGTTCGTCTTACATCAGGGCGACAACGGGGCGGGCCGGCTTACCCGTCATGCTGCCGCCCCCCGGGTGGTACCCGATCCACACACGGGACATCCGTTGAAAGTCGCCGCGCTGGAGCTCAGTGAGCGGGCCGTCTGTCCCGCGTGCACCCAGCTGGGAGCCGGTGGTTACGTCTCGTTCGAGTCCGACATGCGCCTGGCGTTCGCGTGTCCGAGCTGCCGCAAGCTCGTCTGGATCGCCGGCACGTAGTTACCGGCGGGTCCGACTCGCCAGGATTCCGTTGCTCGGTCCCCGCTCCACACCGGCTTTGGCGAGGCCGGCCTTCGCCATCCTCAATTTCACGGGGCGCCCGACGCGAGCCGCATCGAGGTGAACGCTTCGTCGCACCGCCACGTTCGTCACGATCAGCTCGGTCACGAAGCCGCGCGCGTCGGCGCGCGAGTTGATCGCCCGCCGCGCGTTCACCCGGTCGATGCGCAACTGCGCGCGCCGCGCGTCGATCGTCGAATACAGCTGCTCGATGTCGGGGGCGGACGAGTTCGAAAGGACGACCGCCGCGCCGCGCTCGGCCGCGGCGACGAGCGCGTGCTGCAGGCGTGCCTGGTCGTCGAGCGTGAATCCGCTGGCGGTGTAGTTCGCGAAGCAGGCCGTGCGGCTGAGCGGCGCGTACGGCGGGTCGCAGTAGATGAAGTCTCCCTGGCCGGCTTCCGCGAGCGCGCCGTCGAAGGACCCGTGCACGAGCGTGACGCCGCGCGTGCGCAGCGCCGCCGCCACCTGGCGCAGGTGTCCTTCGTCGACGATGCGCGGGTTGACGTAGCGCCCGGCGGGCACGTTGAACGCCCCCGACTTGTTCAGCCGGAAGAGGCCGTTGAAGCCGGTGCGATTCAGGTAGATCAGCATCGCGGCCATCTCGGGGGTGTAGGCGCCCGAGGCGGCGCGCATCGGGTTGAAGCGGGCGTCGCGCACGTCGTAGTAGCACTCGCTGCCGCGCGCCCGGTGGTCTTCCGCGAGCAGCCGCAGGTGCGCGATCACCTCGTCGGTCCGCGACATCAGCATCCGGTAGCAGCCGACCAGGTCCGCGTTGTCGTCAACGAGCCACGCCTGCCGGCCGTCGAGCCGTCCGCCCGCGTGAAGGTCGAAGAAGACCGCGCCGCTGCCGAAGAACGGCTCGATGTAGCGTCTGAAGGTAACCGGGTAGTAGCCCCGCAGTGCCGGCAGCAGTTGACGCTTGCCGCCCGCCCACTTCAGGAGGGGCCGTCCCGGGGCCGGTACTGGCTCGTACGCCTGCACGGTCGTCATTATCGGCGCTCTCGCAACCGATACTTATAGCTGAAATCATGCCGTCTCCGCACGTCAGCGTGCTCCTCACGGCGTACAACCGCGAGCAGTACCTCGCCGCGTCGATCGAAAGCGTCCTCGCCCAGACCTGGGGCGACTTCGAGCTCATCGTCGTCGACGATCGATCGACCGACGGCTCCGTCGAGATCGCCCGGCGCTACGAGCGTCTCGATCCGCGCGTCCGCGTGGTCGTGAACGAGCGGAACTACGGCCAGTTCGCCAACCGGAATCACGCGGCGTCGCTGGCGGCCACGCCCTACCTGAAGTTCCACGATTCCGACGATTTGATGTACCCGCACTGCCTTGGCGTGATGGTTCCCGCGCTCCAGGCGGAGCCTCGCGCCGGCTTCGGGCTGTCGAACAGCCGCGCGTGGCCGGGTGGGCCGGTACCGATGCTGCTGACGCCAAAGCAGGCCTACCAGCGCGAATTCCTGGGATTCGGCCTGTTCATGTGCGGGCCGGCCGGCGCGCTGTTTCGCACCGAGGTGTTCCGCGAGCTTGGCGGTTTCAAGGATTACGGAACGCCGTCGGACACGATTTTCTGGATGCGTGCCTGCGCCAGGTACCCGGTCCTTCTCCTGCCCGGCGACCTCTTCTATTACCGTGAACACCCCGGCCAGGCGTTCCAGGCGCCGGACGTCGCGCGGCACTATGCCACGTTGAACCACCACCTGTGGCAGGCGCTGGCCGCTCCCGAGTGTCCGCTGGACGACCGCGACAAGACCGTGGGGCGTCGAAATGTGGCGTTTTCCACGGCCAAATCCGCATGGCACGCCGCCAGAGGGGGCGACCTGGGGCTGGCCTGGCATCGGGTGACCGCGAGCGGGATTCGCGCGTGGGAGTGGCTGCGGTACCTGCGGCCCCCGCGGCGGTCGCCGGACGCGGGCCTGTGAAGGCGTCCCCTAACTCGTTGGCGTTCCTGCCGGTTGCCTGCACAATTCTGCCGCTCGAACCGATAAAACAACTGGATTCGGCTGTCTGATTACATGGTTGGTGGGTCCAGAGCAGCCTGGCGGCATGCGAGATCGCTGTAGCAGCGCCCGGGATGTAAGGGAGAGGGCGAAGCTGTGTTCAGCGGGCAGCTGGCAGCGCGCAGCTGGCAGCAACGTGTCCGCCGGCAACTGGCGCCGCGTCACTGTCATTCGATTGCGGAACATCGCGAAGAAGCTGCTGCCTGCTGCCTGCTGCCTGCTGCCGGCTGCGGGCTGCGCACGGGACCGCGTGACGCCCGTTTATGATCCGGCCGGCACGATCAAGCGGCTCGATTACGACACCGATCGCGACGGCCGCGTCGACATGCGCGCCTATCTCGAGAACGGCAGGACGGTCCGCATCGAAGCGGACGGCAACGGCGACGGCGTCGTCGATCGCTGGGAGTACTACCGCGCCGACGGCCAGCTCGATCGGCTGGGCAGCTCCAGCGAATCGGACGGCGTCGAAGACACGTGGGTCGTCCAGAACGGCGACCAGATGCGCGTGGACATCGCCACGCGCCGCGACGGCGTGGCCGACCGTCACGAGTTCCACGACCAGGGCGCGCTCGTGCGCGCCGAACAGGACACCAACGGCGACGGCCGCATCGATCAGTGGCAGCGCTTCGACGGAGGCAAGCTGCGAGAGCTGCTCGTCGACACGTCGCGCGCAGCAGGCCGCCCGGACACGCGGCTGGTGTACGAGGCCGACGGCTCGCTGCAGCGCGTCGACTCCGACATCGCTCCCCAGTAACATGCTCGACTTCGTCCCCCGGCGCGCGTTCGTCGTCGCAATGATGGTGATGGCTGCCGCCGTGTCGTCACCAGCGCTCGCGCAGGCTCCGGGCCAGGGCCGGTTCGTGACCGGTCCGCTCACGTGGAGCCCGACGTTCCAGCTGCGCGAAGCCGGCGTCGACTCGAACGTGTTCAACACGCCGCTCGACCCGAAAGAGGACGTCACCGCCGGCGCGCTGTCGTCGGTCAGCTCGCTGCTGACGCTGGGCATCCTCGAGGCGACGACGACGGGCAGCCTCGAGTACCTCTATTTCGATCGCTATAAAAACGAACGCGGGTTCAACCGCCGGGTGGCGACGCACCTGGAATTTCCGCTGACCCGCTTCAGCCCGGACGTGACCGTGGCGTGGAACCGCGTCAAGGAGCGGTCCGGGAACGAAATCGACACGCGGACCCCGCGCACCGATTTCTCGTACGCGGGCGGCCTGCAGACGCGCATCGGTTCGCGCCTGGAGATGACGGCGACGGCCGGCCGGCAGAAACAGACCTATGAAGAAGGGGTCACCTTTCGCGACGTCGAGATCGCGCCGCAATTGAACCGCGAGTCGACGCTCGGCACCCTGACCGGACGGGTGACCGTCACACCGCTGACCACATTCGAAGCCGTGGCCACGCTCGGGCGCGACGCATTCCCGTTCAGGCCGGCCGCGGATACCGACAACATGCGGCTCGACGCGGGCTTCGAGTTCTCGCCCGACGCAATCATCCGCGGACGCGCCTCGATCGGCTATCACTCGATGCAGCCGCATCGCAACGTCTCGAACGCGGTCGCCGCGAATTTTACGGGCATCACGTCGTCGGTCGATCTTTCGTATACGCTCCTCGAGGTGACGCGGTTCACCGGCCGGTTCGCGCGCGACTCGAGCTACTCGATCGACACGAACCAGCCGTATTACGTGTCCACGGGCGGCTCGCTGGAGGTGCTGCAGACGCTCTTCGGACCGGTCGATCTGACCGTGCGCGCCGCCCGGGAAAAGCTCGATTACCCCGCGACCGACCTGGAGGCCGGCCACGCCGATTTCGCGGATACTTTCGGGGGCGGACCGTCCATCAGGATGGGGCCGCAAGCGGTCATTGCACTGCTCTACGACAGCAGCGAACGGCGATCCCCCCGTGGCCCCGAATTTGGATATCAACGACGCCGTATCTACACGACTGTCACATACGGGTTCTGAAATGAAGACTGACATGAAGAAGCTACTCACGTCATCGTGTGCTCTCGTCACCCTGCTCGCCGTGTCGCTGGCGGCGGCGCAAAACGCGCCCGCCGCAGGCGCGCAGGCGCCGGCGCAGCCGGCATCGACGCAGGCGGCCGCCAACAGGCCGTCGGACTACGTCGTCGGACCGCAGGACGTGCTGAAGGTGAGCGTCTACGACGAGCCGACGATGTCGGGCACGTTCCGCGTGGATACCGACGGCAGCTTCCAGTACCCGATGCTCGGGCGCGTCGCCGCCTCCGGCATGCGCGTCCGCGACATCGAGCAGATGCTGAAGACGAAGCTCGAGGACGGCTTCATCCGGCGCGCGCAGGTGACCGTCGACGTCGATCAGTTCCGCAGCCGCAGCGTGTTCATCGTCGGCGAGGTGCGATCGCCCGGCAAGTATCCGATGACGGGGCAGATGTCGCTCATCGAGGCGCTCGCCGCGGCCGGCTCGACGACGCCGACCGCGAGCAGCGAGGTGCTGATCCTGCGTCCGCGCAACCCGACCACCGCGCAGCCGCTGACGCCCGACCAGGTCGACCAGACCAACGTCACGCGCATCAACCTCGGCGACCTGCAGCTTGGCCGGCTGTCGGACAACGTGAGCCTGATGGAGGGCGACACGATCTTCGTGCCGAAGGCGGAGAAGTTCTTCATCACCGGGCAGGTGCGGAACCCCGGCGCATACACGTTCGAGCGCGGTCTCACCGTGTTGCAGGCGATTTCGCTCGCGGGCGGGCTCACCGACAAGGGCTCGAACCGCCGCATCAAGGTGATCCGGAACGTCAAGGGCAAGAAGAGCCAGCAGAACATCGACCTGGCCGATTCGATTCAGCCCGGCGACACGCTGCTGGTGCCGCAACGACTCCTCTAGACGCGGGGAACACAGTGGTCAAGCGCTTTTGATCCCTGGTCCCCGATCCCCGATCCCTTCCGAAATACCATCATGTGCGGGATAGGTGGCGCGTTCAGCTGGTCGGAGGCCAGCGCGTTCGACGCCACACGTACGGCCGCCGATCTCTGCTCGGCGCTCGCGCATCGCGGCCCCGACGGCGAAGGGACCTTCACCGATCGCGGGCTGCTCTTCGTCCACCGCCGCCTCGCCATCATCGATTGCACGCCCGGTGGCCGCCAGCCGATGACGACGCCGGACGGCCGCTACGCCATCGTCTACAACGGCGAAATCTACAACTATCGCGAGCTGCGCGCCGACCTGGAGCGGGCCGGGGTGCGTTTCGCCTCGGCGTCCGACACCGAAGTGCTGCTGGCCCTCATCGTCCGCGACGGCATCGCGGCGCTGAGCCGCGCGCGCGGGATGTTTGCGCTGGCGCTGTGGGACGGCGCCGCGCGCACGCTGACCGTCGCGCGAGACCGCTTCGGCATCAAGCCGCTGTACGTCGCGGCGCGGGACGGCCGCGTGGCGTTCGCGTCGGAGATCGCGGCGCTGCGGCGCGCGTCGCTCGTCGAACGCGACGTATCGCCCGCCGGGGTGCTCGCATTCCTGGCGTGGAGCTACGTCCCCGCCCCGCTGACATGGCTGCGCGGCGTCGAGAGCCTCGCGCCCGGCACGTGGAAGCGGTGGCACGACGGCGGCGGCGAGGAAGGCGGCACGTTCGCCGACTTCACCACCGTCTACGAAGGGGAGGCGGCGATCGGCGAGGACGAGCTGCGCGCGCGCACGCAGGAGGCGCTCCGTGACACCGTCGCCGCGCACATGGTGGCGGACGTGCCCGTCGGCATCTTCCTGTCGGGCGGCATCGACTCGGCGGCGGTCGTCGCCAGCGCCCGCGCGACCATCACCGGCGAGCTGCACACCTACACCGTCGCGGGCGATGTCCCGTCGATGTCCGAGCTCGAGCCGGCACGCCGCGTTGCGACGTCGTTCGAGACGAGGCACCACGAGCTGATGATCGGCGCGGCGGCCATCGAACGCGCGCTTCCGGCGATCGTGCGGCGGCTCGACGCGCCGAGCGCCGACGCCATCAACTCGTATTTCGTGTCGCAGGCCGTGGCCGCGACGCGCGTCAAGGCCGTGTTGTCGGGCGTCGGCGGCGACGAGATGTTCGGCGGCTACCCGAGCTTCCAGCGCATTCCCTCCGCGATTCGCACCGCGAAGTGGCTCGCACCCGTGCTGCCGGTCACGGCGCTCGCGGCGTCCGCGCTGCCGGACTGGCGCGCGCGGAAGCTGCAGCATTTCGCCGGCGCGCCGGATGTCACGTCGGCCTATCGCGCCGTGCGCGGCAACTTCATGCCCGAGGAGTGGGCCGCCCTGCTTGGCCCGGCGTTCGAAGGAGAAGCGGGACGTGCCGCGCGCGAGACGCTCGCGCAGGTCGAGGCGCGGACCTTCCGGGACGGCGCCGCGGAGACGCCGATGGCCTCGGTGTCGCGCATGGAGACGTCCGGGTATCTGCGTGGCCAGCTGCTGCGCGACATCGACGCGGTCTCGATGGCGCACGGGCTCGAGGTGCGCGTGCCGTTCGTGGATCATCGGCTCGCCGGAACCATCTGGCCCGCGCTCGGGCGTCATCCGCACCTGCTCGAGGGCAAGCGGCTCCTGCACGAGAGCGTGCCGAAGATGCCGGAGGCGGCGGCGAGCGGCCCGAAGCGCGGTTTCACGCTGCCGTTCGACGCGTGGATGCGCGGCGCCCTGCGCGAGACCTCGCTGCGCGGCATCGAGTCGGCCGTGGCGCTCGGCTGGGTGAACGCACGCGCGGCCGCGGCGGTCTGGGGCGACTGGCAGCGCGGCCGGGCGCACTGGTCGCGTGCGTGGGGTCTCGCCGTCCTCGGGCAGTTCCTGCAGGAGGCTGCGTGAGCGCGCGTCCGTCCACGCTGCCGGTGACGCACATCCGTCCCGGCGCGCGCGCGATGTCGTTCACGCTCGACGAGGTGTGGCACGCGCGCGAGCTGCTCTACTTCCTCGTGTGGCGCGACATCAAGGTGCGCTATAAGCAGACCGCGCTCGGCATCGCCTGGAGCGTGCTGCAGCCGTTCCTGACGATGGTCGTGTTCACGATCTTCTTCGGCAGGCTGGCGAAACTGCCGTCGGACGGCGTGCCGTATCCGCTGTTCTCGCTCGCGGCGCTCGTGCCGTGGACCTACTTCGCGACCGCCGCCTCCAACGGCGCCTCGTCGCTCGTCGGCAACCAGCACCTCATCGCCAAGGTGTACTTCCCCCGCATCCTCGTGCCGCTGGCGGCGGTGCTGATGCCGGCGGTCGATCTGGCGGTGTCGTTCGGCATGCTGGTGGTGCTGATGGCGTGGTATCACGTCGTGCCGACGGCCGCCATCGCCGCGCTGCCACTCTACGTCGGGCTCGGGATCCTCGCCGCCTTCGCGGTCACGCTGTGGACCTCCGCGTTGAGCGTTCGCTACCGCGACGCGCGCTACGTGCTGCCGTTCGTGATCCAGATCTGGCTGTTCATCTCGCCCGTTGCGTATCCGGCCTCGATGGTCCCGGAACGCTGGCGGCTGCTGTACGCGCTGAACCCGATGGCGACTGTCGTCGAAGGGTTCAGGAGCTCGCTGCTCGGCACGCCGGGACCTGGTTCGATGGCGGCTATTGGCGTGGCGGTCGTGGCCGCCGCGCTCGTGGCCGGCGCCGCCTACTTCCGATCGGTCGAAGGATCGATCGTGGATCTCGCCTGAACGTGGCCGACGTCGCGATCAAGATCAGCGGGCTCGGCAAGCGCTACACGATTGGCGCGCGCGAGCAGCAGTACGACACGCTCCGCGATCGCATCGCCGCCGCGGCCACGCGTCCGTTCCGCCGGCTCGCGCCGGGCGGCCTCGGCGCCTCGACGACGATCTGGGCGCTCCAGGACGTCACGCACGAGATTCGGCGCGGCGACGTGGTCGGCGTCATCGGCGGCAACGGCGCCGGCAAGTCGACGCTGCTGAAGATTCTCTCGCGCATCACGACGCCGACCGAGGGCGAGGCCGAGATTCACGGGCGCGTCGGTTCGCTGCTCGAGGTCGGCACCGGCTTCCATCCCGACCTGACGGGACGCGAGAACATCTTCCTGAACGGCGCCATCCTCGGCATGCGCAAGGCGGAAATCGAGCGCAAGTTCGACGAGATCGTCCGCTTCGCCGAGATCGAGGAGTTCATCGACACGCCGGTCAAGCACTACTCGAGCGGCATGTACGTCAGGCTCGGCTTCGCCGTCGCCGCGCAGATGGAGCCCGAGATTCTCATCGTGGACGAGGTGCTGGCCGTCGGCGACGTGCACTTCCAGCGCAAGTGCCTCGGCAAGCTCGATGACGTGGCGCGCAGCGGCCGGACGGTGCTGTTCGTCTCGCACAACATGGCGGCCATCCAGCGGCTCTGCACGTCCGCGATGCTGCTGCAACGCGGCCGGCTGGTGCGCGTGGGCGACGTGCGATCGACGGTTGCCGCCTACCTCGGCGGGGAGGCACGCGGGGGCTTCGTCGCCGCGGCGCGAACCGGCGAGCCGCAGATCCTGTCGGCGGATCTCGAGGACGTGACGGGCCGGCCGCTCGAGAACCCCGCCTGCACCGAACCGATTGTCTGCCGCATCCAGTTCACGCTGCCGCACCGCGCGCCGGGTACGCGCGTCGGCATCGGCGTGCTCTCGTGCGACGGCGTCCCCGTCTTCACGACGAACAATACGGACGCCGGACTTCCGTGTCCCTCCGGCCCAGGCGATTTCGAGGCGCGCGTGACCATTCCGCCGAACAGCTTGCTGGCCGGCGACTTTCACCTGGCGCTCTGCCTGTGGAACCCGGGCGTGATCCTCGACCTGCAGGAGCCGGCGCTCTCGTTTTCGGTGGACGCCGGCCGGTCGCCGCTCTATGCCGAGAACGCGACGCGCAAGGGCTACGTGCACGTGGAGTGCGCGTGGTCGGTGACGCCGCGCATCGAATCGGCGGCGGGGATGCTGTCATGACGCTCGTGCACCGCGCCATCCGGCGCGCCAGGCGCGCCGCCGGCTACGAGACGCGCGATGTCATGACGCAGCTGATCAGGCGCGACGCCCGCTGGACGACGTTCTGCCGCGCGATCGAGTACGTCGACTACGAAGCCGTCGCGGGCGACATCGTCGAGTTCGGTGTGTTCACCGGCATCAGCCTGGCGCTGCTGGCGAAGGCGCATTCCTTCGATCCCAAGGGGATCGAGCGCCGCGTCGGCGGGTTCGACTCGTTCCAGGGGCTGCCCGGGTCCGGCGAGCCGCACGCGCGCTGGCAGCCCGGCGACTGCTCGCGCAATCACTCGTGGCACCCGCTGCTGCGGATCGGCGATCCCGTGACGCCCGAGGTGACGCGGCGCCTGTTCGAGGCATGCGCCCTCGACGCGCCGCTGCTGCACGTCGGCGCGTTCGACGAGACGCTGCCCGCGGCGTTTCCGGCCGTGCATCGGCAGGTGGCGCTCGCGCACTTCGACTGCGACCTCTACGAATCGACGCGCGACGCGCTGGCCGCGCTCGCGCCGGTGCTGCAGGACGGCGCGATGCTGCTGTTCGACGACTGGTTTCACTACCGCGGCCATCCGGGCAAGGGGGAAGCGCGCGCGCTCAGCGAGTTCCTCGCGGCGCATCCCGAGTGGGGCGCGGTGCAGTACCAGCCCTACGCGACCTTCTGCAATTCGTTCATCCTCCACCGCCGCTAGTGCACCCCGACGCGCAAAATCCGCGCGTTGGGGGCCCCGCACCCACATGACTTACGTGAAGGTTAGACATCTGATCATCGGCGCGGGGCCGACAGGTCTGGGCGCCGCGTGGCGCCTCGAACAGCGTGGCATCCGCGATTGGGTGGTGCTCGAGGCAGGGCAGGTCCCCGGCGGCCTCGCGCGGTCCGTCGTCGACGAACACGGCTTCACGTGGGACCTCGGCGGCCACGTGCAGTTCAGCCACTACGAGATGTTCGACCAGCTGATGGACGACCTGCTCGGCGTGGACGGCTGGCTGTATCACGATCGCGAGTCGTGGGTGTGGATCCGCGACCGCTTCGTTCCCTATCCCTTTCAGCTGAACCTGCACCGGCTGCCCGAATCCGATCGAGCGGCCTGCCTGCGCGGCCTGGACGAAGCGGCCGCTGCGGCGGCCGCGACCCGCGCGCTGCCCGTGGACTTCGGCGAGTGGATCGCACGCACCTTCGGCGCCGGCATCGGCGACCTGTTCATGCGCCCGTACAACCGCAAGGTCTGGGCGCGCGAGCCGGAGCTGATGGACTGGCGCTGGATCGGCGATCGCGTGGCCGTCGCCGACGTGGCGCGCGTCCGCGAGAACATCCGCCTGCATCGCGATGACGTGTCGTGGGGGCCGAACAATCGCTTCCGCTTCCCGCGGCGGGGCGGCACGGGCGCCGTCTGGAAGGCGCTCGCGAAGCAGCTGACACAGCACGAATCGCTGGCGGCCGGCTCGCGGCTGATGTTCGGGGCCACCGTACGCCACGTGGACACGACCGCGCGCCGCGTGGCGCTCGCCGACGGCCGCGAATTCGGTTACGAGCAGCTGCTCTCCACGATGCCGCTCGACCGGCTGGTCGCCATCAGCGATCTCGCCCGCGACCTGCGGGCGGCCGCGCGCGACCTGGAGTACTCGTCCACGCACGTGATCGGCGTCGGCCTGAACGGCGCGCCGCCGCGCGACCTCGAGCAGAAGTGCTGGATGTATTTCCCCGGGGCGAACTGCCCGTTCTACCGCGTCACGCATTTCTCGCATTACTCGCCGAACAACGTGCCGGACCCGTCATCGCAGTGGTCGTTGATGGCCGAAGTGTCCGCATCGGCGCACAGCCCCGTCGACCACTCCCGTGTAGCTGCCGACGTCGTGCGCGGGCTCGTCGCGACCTCGCTCGTCGCGTCGGAGTCGCAGGTGCACCACGTGTGGCACACGCGGCTCGAGCACGGCTATCCGGTGCCGTCGCTGCATCGCGACCGCGGGCTTGGCGGCATCCAGACCACGCTCGAAGCGCGCGACGTCTACAGCCGCGGCCGGTTCGGCGCATGGAAGTACGAGGTCTCGAACCAGGACCACAGCTTCGCGCAAGGCGTCGAAGCGGTGGACGCGTGGCTGGACGGCGCCGAGGAAGTGACGCTGCGCCGCCCCGATGACGTCAACGCGCGGCGGCCCCGGCCGGTGATCAAGGCATGAACGTTCGCCAGTGGCATCACTGATCTCACATTTCAGGCGCTTTGCACGCGACACGCAGCGCGACGTGTGGCCGACGCCGGAGCGTGCGGTGCTGCAGGAGCTCGAACGCCGGGCCGCGTGCGAGGCGCGCCGGACGCCGGGCCGGATCGACATCGCGCCGTATCGGTTCGAGTACTCGGACGCGATGTCGGCGTGGCCGCAGTGGGACGACATCTTCGTCCACCGTTCGCTGGCATTCGACACCACGGCGCGCGAGCCGCGCATCCTCGACTGCGGCGCCAACATCGGCCTCGCGTCGATCTATTTCAAGCGGCATTATCCCGACGCGCGGATTACCGCATTCGAGGCGGACCCGGCGCTGGCGGCAATCTGCCGGCGGAACCTCGCGGCCAACGGCGCGGCCCGCGTCGAGGTGCGGGATGCCGCCGTGTGGGTCGGCGACGGCTCGATCGAATTCGTCTGCGAGGGCGCGGATTCAGGCGCCATCGCCTCGCTCGGACCGTCTGTGAGCGGTCCGCTGGCGTTCGTGCCCGCCGTGCGCCTGCGCGACTGGCTGCTCGAGCCGGTCGATCTGCTGAAGCTCGACATCGAAGGCGCCGAGCTGCCGGTGCTCGACGATTGCCGTGACGTGCTCCACAACGTTCGCGCGCTGACGATCGACCTGCACGAGTTCAACCCCGTGAAGCGTCAGACGGGAGCCATCTTCGACGTGCTCGCCAGCGCCGGGTTCCTGTTCGACATGCGCGGCCTCGTGCCGCTGCCGTGGCGCGCGTCGCGCGTCGAATCGCCCTTTCCCGACGCCTCGCCGGTCTGGGTCGCCACGGTGCGGGCATGGCGCCGCTGACATCTCCCAGCGTCGTCTGCATCGTCCCCGACAAGCTCGGCGGCATGCTGAACATTGTCCAAGGCCTCTTCCGCTTCCGGCAGCCCGACCAGTTCGCCTGGGCGGCCATCCTGACGCACAACCCGCTGCAGACCGACGCGCGTTTTGGCGGCCGCTTCAACGCCGACTATCAGGCGAGCTTCGAGTTCAGGACGCCGGTCGAGAATTTCCACGCGGTCCTTCGGCGGCTGCGTGCGGCGGTGCCGGCCGGTGAGGGTGTCCTCGTCGCCAACGATCTGCTGGAGCTCGCGCTCGCGTCGGCGTTCGACTGCGGGCGGACGGTCGTCCAGATCCTGCACGGCGACAGCGACTACTACTACGACCTCGCGGCCCGCCACGAAACGGTCATCGACGCGTTCGTGGTCTACGGCCGGACGATGGAGCGCAAGCTGAAGGCGAGGCTGCCGCATCGCGCCAGCGACGTCTACTTCCTGCCCTACGGCGTGGTCGAGCCACCGCGCCGGCGGGCCGCCGCGCCCGGGACGCTGCGCCTGCTGTTCGCGGGCCGCTTCGAGCACGGGCAGAAAGGCGTGCTCGACCTGCCGCCGATCGATCGGGCGCTCGCCGAACGCGGCGTGGACGTCGCGTGGACGATGGTGGGCGCGGGACCCGACGAGCAGCGGCTGCGCGACGCGTGGCCCGGTGGCCGCGTCACGTTCCTGGGGCCGAAGACAACCGCGGAAGTGCTCGACATCGCCGCGCGGCACGACGTGTTCGTGCTGCCGACGCGCTACGAGGGTGTGCCCGTGGCGCTGATCGAGGCGATGAGTGTCGGCCTCGCTCCGGTGGTCAGCCACGTCGAAAGCGGCGTCACGGAAATCCTCACCGAGGGCAGCACCGGCCTGATGCCGCCCGTCGGCGACATCGGCGCCTTCGCGGACGCCATCGCCGCGCTCGATCGCGATCGCGCGCTCCTCGAAAAAATCAGCGGCGCCGCGTGGCGGTACGTGGCCGCCGCGCACGACATGCGCGAGCGGACGGACGCCTACCAGGCGCTCTTCGCCCGCTACCGCGAGCTGCGGCGCCCGCGTCCGGCGAATGTCGTCGTGCCGTACGGCAGCCGGCTCGATCGTCCGTGGATCCCGAACCTCGCCGTCCGCACCGTGCGCTCGATGATCCGCCGCGCAAAAGGGAAACCGTACTAGTGCGCATCGTTCAGGCCGCCGGATGGTACCTCCCGAGCTCGAAGGGCGGCACGGAGGTCTACGTCTCGGAGCTCGCCCGGCGGCTGCGTTCGGCGGGACACGAGGTACTGATCGCCGCGCCCGAGGCGCTGGGGCAGGACGAACGGACCTACGACGAAGGCGGCCTCAAGGTCTATCGCTATCCCATCCCGGTGCACGCCACGCGCGAGGAGGCGCAGGGCAGGGTGCCCGTGCGCGGCGCCGAGCGGTTCCACGACTGGCTTGGCCGCGCGCGACCCGACGTGGTGCACATGCACACCTACGTGACGGGCCTCGGCCTGGCCGAGCTTCGCGCCGCGAAAGCGACCGGGGCCCGCGTGATTGCGACGACGCACTCCGCCAGCCTCGGCTTCACGTGCCAGCGGGGCACGATGATGCGGTGGGGGACGACGCTCTGCGACGGCCTCGTGCGGCCGATGAAGTGCGCCGCGTGCCAGCTGCAGCACCGCGGCGTCGCGCGGCCGCTCGCAATGGCGGCCGCGATGATTCCGCCGTCGGTCGGCGCGATCGGCCGCAACGTTCCCGGCCGCGTCGGCACGATGATCGGGATGACGAACCTGATCACGTTCAACCAGTCGGCGCAGCGGGAGATGCTCGACCTGGTCGATCGCTTCGTCGTCCTCAGCGAATGGGGGCGCGACGTGCTCATCGCCAACGGCGCGCCGGCCGACAAGGTGGCGCTCAACCGGCTCGGCGTCCGCTTTCCGCAGACGCCTGCGCCCGCGCGCCGTTCCGGCGCGGCGGTCACCGTCGCCTACATCGGGCGATTCGATCCCATCAAGGGCGTGACCGATTTTGCGCGCGCCATCGCGATGGTGCCACGCACCGAGCAGATTCGCTTCGAGTTCCACGGGCCGGTGCAGTTCCGGACCGAGCTGGCCGTGGTCGATCGGCTGAAATCGATCGTCGGTCCCGATGCCTGGGTGCATTTCGGCGGAGAGCTCGACGACGCCGGCGTGCGCTCCCTGCTGACGCGCGTGGACGTCGTCTGCTGCCCGTCGCGGGCCGTCGAGGGCGGACCGACGGTGGCGCTCGAAGCGCACGCGGCCGGCGTGCCCGTCATCGGCAGCGACATTCCGGCGCTGTCGGAGCTGGTTCGCGATGGCGTCAACGGCCGCCTGTATCCGGCGGGCGACGCGCGCGCGCTCGCGACTATCCTGACGGACCTGGCCGGCAACCCGAACCTGGTCGAGCGGTGGCGCGCCGGCCTGCCGTCGGTGCGCACGATGGACGACGTGACGCGCGACTATCTCGCGCTCTACGCCGCATGATTGGCGGCACCGCCATCAAGAGCCTGCTCGGACCCAGGTGGACGACCTGGGCGCGGACGGTGACGCGCGGCCTCGAGCGTCCGTCGTGGGGAAACCTGCGCCGCGTGACGCCGATCTCGGCCAACTACGGCTTCGATCGCGGCACGCCGATCGATCGCTACTACGTGGACAAGTTCTTCACCGCCCATCGTCAGCGCATCGCGGGACGCGTCCTCGAAATCCAGACGAGGGATCACACGCGGAAGTATGGGGCCGCGGTGACCGTGTCGGACACGCTCGACATCAGCCCCGAGTTCCGGCCGACCTGGCAGTGCGATCTGGCGAGCGCGTCGGTCGTCGCCGACGGCAGCTATGACTGCTTCCTGCTGCCGAACACGCTGCCCTTTCTCCGGGACCTCGACGGCGCGTTGCGCGAGGCGCGGCGTATCGTCCGCCGCGGCGGGGCAATCCTGGCCACCGTTCCCGCGTTCGTTCCGCTGACGCCCGACGTCGCGGACTACTGGCATGCGAGCGCCGACGGGTGGCGCCTGGTTGCCGCGCGCGTGTGGCCGGGCTGCGAAACGACCATTGAAGCGCACGGCAACTGCCTGGCTGCCGCGGCGGCGATGTACGGCATCGCGGCCGAGGAGTTGACGAACGCTGAGCTCGATGCCACCGATCCGCGGTACCCCGTCCTCGTGACGATCGACTGCCGCACACGCTGATGCAGAACGGTGACGCCGCGCCGCTGTTCCGCATCCGCCACGGGGTCAAGCGCACGCTGTTGTCGTCCGGTTACTACCGGCGCCGCCTGGCCCGTCTCCAGTTCCCGGGCGTGGCGGTGCTCTGCTACCACAGCGTCCGCGACGACACCGGCGGGGCGTTGCCGTTCAACGAGTTGCACGTCTCGACGAGCACGTTCGAACGCCACTGCCGGTTGATCGCGTCCTCGTGCCACCCCATCTCGCTGGCCGACCTGCGCGAAGCGCGAAACGGCACCCGGGCGCTGCCGCCTCGCGCCGTGCTCGTCACCTTCGACGACGGGTATCGAGCGGTCCTGGGCCTGGCGCTGCCAATTCTCGAGCGGTACAAGGTGCCGGCCGTCGTGTTCGGCTGCTCGGAGCCGATCCTGCGTGGCATGCACTTCTGGTTTGATTCCGTCTGCCAATCGGCTGGCGAGCATGCCGTGCTCGAGGCACGGCGCGCGCCGGCGGGGGAATGGGCGGCGTTCGTCAACGCGCACCAGGTGCCGGCATCGCCGACCGATCGCCATCGTCCGTTGACCGTCGAGGAGCTCAAGCAGCTGGCGGCGCATCCGCTCATCGACATCGGCGGGCATACCCTGACGCACCCGACGCTGGCGCTGCTGCCGTACAAGGAACAGGCGCGTGAGATCGGCGGGTGCCGCAGCGCGCTCGAACAGCTGATCGGATCGCCGATCGGCGCGTTCGCATACCCGTACGGGATGTCGACCCACGACTATTCCGTGGACACCATCTCCGTTGCTCGCGACGCGGGCTTCAACCTCGCCTTCACGACGGAACAGGGCTTTGCCGCGCTCGGCTGCCCCGCGTACGAGATTCCGCGCTTCGTCATGCTCGACGCCGTGGACGAGGTCGAGCTCGCGCACCGGCTCTCGTATTCGTGGCACTCGCTTCCGCCCGTCGGGCTACAGCGAAGCAGGCTCGCATGACACGGCGCATCTGCGTGGTGACGGCCGGGCATCTTGCGACCTGCCCGCGCATGCTGAAGGCGGCGGATGCGTTCCTCGCGCAGGGCTACGACGTCCGCGTCGTCAGCACCCGCACGATGGGATGGGCCACGGCCGCCGACGCGGACATTGCCGCCTCGCGCGGCTGGCGCTGGCGGGTCGTCAACTACGGCCGCGCGGAGGCGCCCGCCACGTGGCTTCGTTCCGGCGCCCGCCACAAGGCGGCGCGCACGCTGGCGTCGGTGCTCACCTCGCTTCCGCACATCGTCGTCACGGCGGCCTTCGCCCGCGTCCATCCTGAGCTGGTCGAGGCCATACTCGAAGAGCCGGCGGATTTGATCTATGGCGGCACCACGGGCGCGATTGCCGCGGTCGCGGAAGCCGGGCATCGCGCGGGGACGCCGTTCGCCGTCGATTTCGAAGATTTCCATTGCGCCGAGCACGAGTCGCCGGCGGGCGACCTGTCCAACGGCCTGGGAGCGGCAGTGATGCGTTTTGCCGCCGAAGGCGCTGCGTTCGTCACGGCGGGAAGCGACGCGATTGCCCGCGCGTGTCTCGAGGAGCTGCGCATTCCCGCAATTCCCATCAACAACGTCTTTTCGCTGCCGGCGAGTCCTCCGTCCGATGCACGGTCGCGGCCGCGGGGCGACGAGTTCGCCGCGTACTGGTTCAGCCAGACCATTGGGCCGGGCCGGGGCCTGGAAGATGTCGTTCGCGCGCTGGGCTTGACGCCACGATCTGCGTCGTTGACGCTGCGAGGATGCCCGGCGCCCGGTTACGTTGAGAGCCTGCTCGCGCTCGCCGGCCGCCAGGCACCGCGCGTCCGCATCGCGATCGAACCGCCCGCGCCGCCCGCCAGCATGATCGACGCGTGCCGCGCGTTCGACCTTGGCGTCTCGGCGGAGCAGGGGCACGTGCGGAACCGGCTGCTGAACCTGCCGAACAAGGCGACCACCTATCCGCTTGCCGGGTTGCCGGTGGCGCTCACGAGCACGGCGGGACAGTCGCCGCTTGCAAAGGACCTCGGTTCAGGCGCGCTCGCGTTTGCACCGGGCAATGTCGCCTCGCTGGCGGAGCAGCTCGTGCCGCTGATGACCGACGCCGCGCGTCTCGCGGAGGCGCGCGAGGCGAGCTGGGGCGCGGCCCGCGTCCGCTGGCACTGGGATCACGAGCTGGAGCGCGGCGCGTTGCTCGCCGCGGTGTCGCGCACCCTGTCATGAAGCTTCGCATCGCGATCACCGCGGACCCGTACCTGCCCGTTCCGCCGCGCCTCTACGGCGGCATCGAGCGCGTCGTCGCGCTGCTCGTCTCGGGGCTCGTACGGCGGGGCCACGAGGTGACGCTCATCGCGCACCCCGAGAGCCAGACGCCGGCCGACCTGATCGGCTACGGGGTGCCGCCGCACACCGGGACCGCGGCGCGCGCGCGCGAGTTGATGCAGGTCGGCTCCGCCCTGCTGCGCCTCAGCGCGACCGTGGACGTCATTCACAGCTTCGGCCGGCTCGCGGCGCTCGTGCCCGTGCTGCCGATGCGCCGCGTGAAGAAGATCCAGAGCTACCAGCGTCCGATTCCGTGGACCGGCGTTCGTCGTGCCGCCGGGCTCGGCGGCGATTCCATCCTGTTCACGGGATGCTCGACGAGCCTGTACGCGTCCGCCAACGGCGCCGCCGCCGGCACCCGGTGGCGGACGGTGTTCAACTGCGTCGATCCGTCAACGTACGTGCCGGTCGTACGGGTGCCGGCCGACGCGCCGCTCGCGTTCCTGGGCCGAATCGAGCGCATCAAGGGGACGCACCACGCCATTCAAATCGCCAGGGCCGCGGGGCGCCGGCTCGTGATTGCCGGAAACGTGGCGGACCAGGAGTACTTCCGCGCCGAGGTGGCGCCGCACATCGACAGCCGGCTCGTTCGCTATGTCGGCGAAGTGGACGACGCGGCGAAGAGCCGGCTGCTCGGCGCCGCCGCCGCGCTCCTGATGCCCATCGAATGGGACGAGCCGTTCGGCATCGTCATGGCGGAGGCGTTCGCGTGCGGGACGCCGGTGATCGGCTTCGCGCGCGGCAGCGTGCCCGAGGTCGTTCGCGACGGCGTCAATGGGTTCCTGGCCCGCAGCGTGGCGGAGGCGGCGCAGGCCGTCTCGCGTCTCGATCGCATCAATCGCGGCACCGTCCGCCGCGACTGCGAGCAGCGCTTCTCGAGCGATGCCATCGTCGGCGCCTACGAAGACATCTACCGCGAGGCGCTCCGCTAGATGCGGCGCCTGCTGATGATCTCGCCGCACTTTCCGCCCGACAGCAGCGCGGGAACGCACCGGGTGCGGCTGCTCGCGCCCCATCTGGAGGCGTACGGCTGGCGTCCGACGGTGCTCACCGTCGACGAGCACGATTACGAAGGGCGGATCGACCCCGCGCTGTGCGCGCTGGTGCCCGCATCGCTCGACGTCGAGCGCATCCACGCGCTGTCGCCACGGCTGACGCGGACTGTCGGCTTCGGCGACCTCGGCCTGCGCGCGCTGCCCGGGCTGCGCCGCGCCGCGTGGAAGCGGTTCGAGCGCGACGCCTTCGATGCCGTGTTCATCACGATCTATCCGTCCTATCCCGCGGTGCTCGGACCGATGATCAAGCGGCGCTTCGGCGTCCCCTTCATCCTCGACTACCAGGACCCGTGGGTCGGCGCGTGGGGACGCGAGGTCGGCGGCGGCGCGGACGGAGCGGTCGATGCGAGGAGCCGCTTGACGCGTGCGCTCGCCGAGCGGCTCGAGCCGCGCGTGCTGCGCATGGCCGACGGCGTCACCGCGGTGTCGGAGCGGACGTTCGAAGAGGCCATCAACCGCACGGGCGCACGCCCCCGCGTGACCGCGGAGATTCCCATCGGCTGGGACCCGTCTGACATCGACGCGCTCGAACGGCGGGCGGGTGGGCCGCGGCTCATCCCCGACGACGGCCGCGTCAATGTCTGTTACACGGGAACGCTGCTCCCGCTCGGAATCGAGAGCCTGCGCGCGATCCTGCGCGCGGCGCGCCTGGTCATCGAGCGTGAGCCGGCGGCCGCCGGCCGCCTGCGCTTCTATTTCTTCGGCACGAGCAACCAGAGCCAGGGCGGCGGCGAGCGGGTGATGCCGCACGCGCGCGAGCTCGGCGTCGACTCGATCGTGCACGAACACCCCGCGCGCCTCGACTACCTCGACGCGCTCGCCGTGCTGCGCCAGGCGTCCGCGCTGCTGCTGATGGGCAGCTCCGAGCCGCACTACACGCCGAGCAAGGTGTTCCCGGCGCTGCTCGCGAACCGCCCGCTGCTCGCCCTCTACCACGAGCGCAGCACGGTGATC
>Ga0134123_10000582_pt1 | contig 23970 bp, 29 predicted proteins | sample KB303_FD_96460 | JGI IMG/M metagenome (GOLD analysis project Ga0134123, IMG submission 96460) | Terrestrial soil microbial communities without Nitrogen fertilizer from Kellogg Biological Station, Michigan, USA - KB3-0-3 | ecosystem: Environmental > Terrestrial > Soil > Unclassified ...
GCGACGTGACGCTCTCCGACGCCGAGCTGGCGAAGAACCGCTGCAACTTCGGCGACGACGCGCTCGCGCACCCGCTCGACGACGAGTACCACAAGGCGCGCTCGCCGGACTGGGACAAGATCACGACGCCGCTTTTCAGCGCCGCGAACTGGGGCGGGCAGGGATTGCATCCGCGCGGCAATTTCGAAGGCTTCGTCCGGAGCAAGAGCAGGGAGAAATGGCTCGAAGCGCACGGCATCGAGCACTGGACGCACTTCTATACCGACTACGGCCGCAAGCTGCAGCTGCGGTTCTTCGATCACTTCCTGAAGGGGAAGGGCGACTGGAAGAATCAGCCGAAGGTCCAGCTGCAGATCCGTCACATCGACAGGTTCGTCGAGCGGCACGAGAACGAATGGCCGCTGGCGCGCACCGAGTGGACGCGGCTCTGCCTGAACAACAACCACCAGCTGCGGTTCGGCAAGCAGAACTCGAGCGCCACGGTCACGTTCGACGCGATGAGCGATGGCGTCACCTTTCTCTCCGAGCCGCTGGAAAAGGAAACCGAGATCACCGGCCCGATCGCCTGCAAGCTGAAGATCTCGTCCAGCACCGAGGATGCGGACCTGTTCCTGGTGCTGCGCGTGTTCGCCCCGGACCTGCGCGAAGTCACGTTCATGGGCGCGATCGATCCGCACACCCCGATCGCGCAGGGCTGGCTGCGCGCGTCGCACCGCAAGCTCGACCCGAAGCTCAGCACGGAATACCGTCCCTACCACACGCACGATCAGCGGCAGCTGCTGAAGAAGGACGAGGTCGTGCAGCTCGACATCGAGCTCTGGCCGACCTCGATCGTGGTGCCCGAGGGCTACCGGCTGGCGCTGTCGGTGCGCGGACGGGACTACGAATGGCAGAAGTCGACCGGCGCCAAGCTGTCGAACTTCAAGAACGAGCTGCGCGGCTGCGGCCCGTTCCTGCACGACGACCCGCGCAACCGGCCGCCCGCCGTGTTCAGCGGCGCGACCACGCTGCATCTCAAGGATTCCTACCTCCTGCTACCGGTGATTCCATGAAGCTCTACGGATTCTGGCGTTCGCTCGCGACCTACCGCGTCAAGGTGGCGCTCAACCTGAAGGGCATGAAGGTCGACGAGACTTCGATCGACCTGCTGAAGGGCATGCAGCACCAGGCCGACTTCAAGACGGTCAATCCCCAGGCCGTGGTGCCGGTGCTGATCCTCGATCAAGGCGGCCCGCCGCTCTTCCAATCGATGGCGATCATGGAGTACCTCGAGGAAACCAGGCCGCAGCCGGCGATCCTGCCCAAGGATCCCGCGGGGCGCGCGCGCGTGCGCGGGCTGGCCTTGATCGCGGCGGCCGATGGCCATCCGCTCGTCACGCCGCGCATTCGCAGCTACATGGAAAAGGAACTGAAGCTCGACGAGCCGACGAGAAACAAATGGCTTTCCCACTGGACGCTCGAGGCCTTGAAGGCGATCGAAGGGCATCTCGCGAAGGAGAAGCAGACCGGCAAGTTCTGCCACGGCGACTCGCCCACCATGGCCGACATCTGCCTGTGCGGCCAGGTCGTCGGCGCCACCGCCTACTTCAAGTGCGACGTCTCGAGCGTGCCGACGGCGATGCGCATCTACGAGGAATGCATGAAGATCGACGCCTTCAGCAAGCCGCACCCGATGAAGCAGCCGGGCGCGCAGGCGCACTGACCATGAAGGTCGAAATCGTCGATCGCAGCAGCTTGCTTTCGGGCTTGTTCAAGGAGCTCGTCATCAGGAAAGGCGAAACGGCGCTCATCGCCATCGACATGCACCGCGGCCACCTCGACATGGACGTGGCGACCATGCCGGCCAAGCCCGAGGACGCGAAGCGCCTCATCGCGCGCGGCAAGGAGGCGCTGGATTTCGCGCGCAGCCTGAAGATCCCCGTCTTCCACGTCGTCCTCGTGCATCGCCGCATTCCGGGCGTCGGCACCGACGCCATGGTCTCGCCGTTCTGGCAGGCGATGCACGCCGCGCAGTCGGAGACCGACCGCCTCGTGCCGGGCCGCAAGAGCACGGTGCGCGAGCACAACGTGGAGGGCTCGAAGGGCACGCAGATCATCCCGGAGCTCTACCGCGAGGGCGACTACGTCATCAACAGCAAGAAGCGCCTCGACTGCTTCTACAACACGGACCTCAAGCACCTGCTGGACGTGCTGAAGGTGAAAACCACCGTCCTGCTGGGCATCAACACCAACACCTGCGTGCTGAACACCGCCTTCACCGCGTTCAACTACAGCTACCGGGTGGTGGTGCTGTCCGACTGCGTCGCCAGCATGTACGGCGACGACCTCCACGAGCTGGGGCTGCAGAACATCTCGCGCTGCCTCGGCTGGGTAATCACGAACCAGCAACTCTTCGAGAAACTCAAGGAGACGAAGCATGAGCTTCAACCGTAGACGCTTCATTCAGGCGACCGGTGCCACGGCCCTGACCGCAGCACCCCTCATCGGAAGAACACAGGCCGCTCCCCTGCGGTTGGGACTGATGACCGTGAAGACCGGGCCGCTCGCGTCCGGCGGCATCGACATGGAGCGGGCGCTGCTGCAGTACCTGAAAGAGAAGAACAACACGCTTGCGGGCCGCAAGATCGAGCTCTTCGTCGGCGATTCGGGCGGCGTGCCGGCGCAGTCGCGCACCAAGACGCAGGAGCTGGTCGAGCGCGACCGGATCCAGGTCATGATCGGGCCGCTCGATACTGCTTCCGCGCTGGCCACCGACGACTATATCCGCAGCGCGCAGCTGCTGACGCTCTCGGTGGCCGCGGCCGAGGACATGACGCAGAGGAAGCCCAACCCGTGGTTTACGCGCGGCACCTCGACGTCCTCGCAGTGCGCGATGCCGCTCGCCGACTACTGCTACAAGACGCTCAAGATGCGCCGCATGGCGGTGATCGCGGACGACATCGCCTACGGCCACGAGATGTGCGCCGGCTTCATGCGCGTCTTCGAGGACCTGGGCGGCAAGGTGGTGCAGCGCATGTTCCCGCCGATCGCCGTGCCCGACTACGGCACCTACCTCGCGCAGCTCAAGACCAACGTCGACGGCCTGTTCCTCGGCTTCGCCGGCTCGAACGGCTTCCGCTTCCTGCGGCAGGCGAACGAATTCGGCCTGATCAAGAAGGTGACGCCGGTGGGCGGCATGACCGCGCTCGACGAGGCGGTACTGCGCAACATGGGCGACGAGGCGCTCGGCATCGTCACGTCGTGCTGGTACTCGGCCGAGATCCCGAACCCGATCAACCAGAAGTTCGTCGAAGCGTTCCGCAAGGACTGGAAGTACGACCCTGGCTTCTACGCTGCCGCGACGTATACCGAGGCCGCGGTGCTCGACGCGACGTTGCAGAAGCTCAAGGGCAACATCGAGGACAAGCAGGCGTTCATGAAGGCGGTGCGCTCCGGGACGGTCGAGACCTGCCGCGGGCCGGTGCGCTTCGACCAGTACGGCAACGTGGTCGGCAACATCTACATCCGCAAGGTCGAGCGCAAGGACGGCCGGCTGGTGAACCGGGTGATCCACACCTACCCGAACGTGAGCCAGTTCTGGAGCTACAAGCCGGAGGAGTTCCTGAAGAACCCGGTGTACTCGAGGGATTTCCCGCCTTACAAGAACCTCGAGGGATAGCCTGCAGTACTGGGCGATCCAGACGCTGAACAGCCTGGCGCTGGGAGGACTGCTGTTCCTCCTGGCCGCCGGCTTTTCGCTGATCTTCGGCCTGATGAGGATCGCCAACCTCACGCACGGCGCGCTCTACATGCTCGGCGCCTACGTCGGGGTGAGCATTCTCAAGGCCGTGCCGAACCTCTGGGCTGCAGCGGTACTGTCGGGCATCGTGGTCGCCGTTTTCGGCGGCCTGCTGGAAAAGCTGATCCTGAGAAAACTGGGCGGCAACGTGCTCGGCCAGGTGCTGGTCACGCTTGGCATCGCCTTCATCCTCGCCGACTTCTGCCTGGTGGTCTGGGGCGGCGACCCGATCCCGGTGCCGACGCCGGCCTGGCTGCAGCAGCCGCTGCGCGTCGCCGGGCTGGCGTTTCCCGCCTACCGCCTGGCCGTGGTGGTGATCGCGTTCATCGTTGGAATTCTGTTGTTTGTTTTCATTGAAAAGACCAGGCTGGGGGCGATGATCCGGGCGGGCGTGGACGACCCCGAGATGGCTCGCGCCGTGGGGATCCCGGTCTCGCTGCTCTTTACCACCGTGTTCTGCCTCGGCGCCGCGCTCGCCGGCGCCGGCGGCGTGATCGGCGGGCCGATCATGTCGGCGTACCCGGGCCTTGACGCCGACATGCTGCCGCTCGCGCTGATCGTCGTGATCTTGGGCGGCGTCGGCAGCCTGGTCGGGGCCTTCGTCGGCAGCTTCATCACCGGCTTCGTCTACACGTTCGGCGTCGCGCTGCTGCCCGATCTCGCCTACGTGATCCTGTTCCTGCCGATGATCCTCGTGATCGCGTTCCGGCCGCGGGGCTTGTTCGGGAAATTCGCTGCATGAAGCGCTGGATCGCGCTTTTCATCGCCTGCGCGGTGTTTCCGCTCTTCGGCGGCGAGTACTACGTCAACCTGGCAAGCCAGATTTTCATCTTCGCGGTGTTCGCCTCGAGCATCAACCTGCTGCTCGGCTACGGCGGCCTGCCGACGCTCGGCCACGCGGCCTACCTCGGCGTTGCCGCCTATCTTTCCGCGCTGGTCGCGCTGAAGCTCGGCATGGGGCATCTCGCCGCCGCGCCTGCGGCGCTGGTCGGCACGACGCTGATGGCGGCGGCGTTCGGCCTGATCGCGCTGCGCGCCACGGGACTGGGCTTCCTGATGCTGACGCTGGCGCTCTCGCAGGTGCTCTGGGGCACGGCGCTGCGCTGGGTGTCGATGACCGACGGCGACAACGGCCTGCGCGGCCTGGCGCGGCCGGCGCCGTTCGGCATCAGCCTCGACGGCGCCACCGCGTTCTACTACTTCAGCCTGGCGATCACCGTCATTGCCATCGCCTTCATGGCGCGCTTCGTCGCCTCGCCCTTCGGCGCGGCGCTGAAGGGAACGCGCGACCAGTCCCGGCGCATGAGCGCGCTCGGGCACGACGTGTGGATGATCCGCTGGCTGACTTTCATCTACGCCGGCTTCTGGGGCGCGGTCTCGGGACTGCTCTTCGTCTACTACCACAAGTACATCCACCCGGTTTCGCTCTCGCTCGCCAACTCCGCGGAAGGGCTGCTGGCGGTGATCGCCGGCGGCTCGGGAACGCTCGCCGGGCCGCTGGTAGGCGCGGCGATCGTGATGCTGCTCAAGAACTACGTCTCGGGCTACGTCGAGCGCTGGAACATGCTGCTCGGCTTCGTCTTCGTCGTGATCGTGGTGTTCATGCCGGAAGGAGTCGTTCCGGGGGTCAAGAGGCTGTGGCGGCGCTACATATCCAGAGCCTGAAGAAGGCTTTCGGCGGCCTGCCCGCCATCAACGACGTCTCGCTCAAGGTCGAGGAGGGCGAGCGGCGGCTGATCATCGGCCCGAACGGCGCCGGCAAGACCACGCTCTTCAACCTGGTGACCGGGGACCTTCGTCCCGACAGTGGAGGTATTTTTTTGTTCGAAACCCCCATCACCAGGGTTGCCACGCACCGCCGTGTACACCTCGGCCTGGCGCGCACCTACCAGATCATCACGCTCTTTCCGAAAGACACGCTCGAACACAACATCATGCTCTCGTTGCTCGGCCTGTCGAAGCGGAGGTGGAACGCTTTCAGCGGTGCCAGCGGCGAATTCGTCCAGGAAGCAAAGCAGGTTCTCGCCAGGGTCGGCCTCGAGCACCTGGCGCAACGGCCGGTGTCGGAAGTCGCCTACGGCGAGAAGCGCAGGCTTGAAATCGCCATGGCGCTGGCGCAGAAGCCGCGCGTGCTGCTGCTCGACGAGCCGCTCGCCGGCCTGTCGCGCGAGGAGCGCGTCGCGGTCAAGCAGCTGATCGCCGGCATCCCGCGCGAGACCACGGTGGTGATGATCGAGCACGACATGGACACCGCGCTCGACATGGCGGAGCGCATCACCGTGCTGCACTACGGCCGCGTCATCGTCGAAGGCACGCGCGCCGAGGTGGTCGCCGATCCGAAGACGCGCGAGGTCTACCTTGGCCACTGAAGCCCTCGCCCTGGAGGGAGTGGACGCGCTCTATGGGGATTCGCACGTTCTGCATTCGGTGAGTTTTTCCCTGCAGGAGGGCCATGTGCTCGCCTTGCTGGGCAGGAACGGCGCGGGCAAGACCACTTGCATGAACGCCGTGATCGGTTTCCTGCCGCCGCGCCAGGGCGAGATCCGCCTGTTCGGCGAGAAGATCGGCCGCCTCTCGCCCGAGGCGATCGCGCGCAAGGGCGTCGGCCTGGTGCCGCAGGGCCGCCGCGTCTTCCCGACGCTCACGGTCAGGGAAAATCTGCTGGTTGCCGCCCGGGGAAAGAATCAGTTCGACCACATCTTCGAGCTCTTTCCGCGGCTGAAGGAGAGGACCGAGCAGCACGCCGGCTCGCTTTCGGGCGGCGAGCAGCAGATGCTCGCCATCGCCCGGGCGCTGATGGGCAACCCGCGCGTGCTGCTGATGGACGAGCCATCGGAGGGCCTCGCGCCGCTGATCGTCGCCGAGGTCGGCCGCATCATCGCGCGGCTCAAGGCCGAGGGGCAGTCGATCCTGCTCGTCGAGCAGAACGTGAAGCTCGCCTTCGACCTTGCCGACCACGTCGCGATCCTCAATACCGGGCGCGTCGCCTTCGCCGGGCCTGCGGCGGCGGCACGCGACAACGAATCTCTGATCACCCAACACCTGGGAGTTTTCTGACCATGATGTATACGTGCGCGCCGGCCTCCGGAGGGTCGGCCAGAGTCGTGAAGAAGAGAGGCAAGAGCCTTCGAGTCGATATTCATTGCCACTATGCGAACCCCGACGTCGCGGCGAAAGTCGCCGACCGCAATCCCGCGCAGTACGAGCCGTCGGTAAAGTTCGCCAACGCGCTGACGCGCGAGACCAACGTCAAGCAGATGCGCGACCGCGCGGCGAAGCTCTCGAGCATCGAGGTGCGGCTGAAGGACATGGACAAGATGGGCATCGACATCCAGGCGGTATCGCCCGCGCCGCAGCAGACCTACTACTGGACCGAGCCGGGCGAGGGCGCCCAGCTCGCCCGCCAGGTGAACGAGCGCATCGCCGAGATCGTCGCCAAGTGGCCCGACCGCTTCGTCGGCTTGGGCACCGTCCCACTGCAGGACCCTGACCTCGCGGTTTCAGAGCTGAACCATGCAGTGAAGACGCTTGGGCTGCGCGGCGTGGAAATCAACCCGAGCGTCAACGGCATGGACCTGACCGACAAGAGATTGCTCCTGGAGAAATTCTTTGCTCGTGTGCAGGAGCTCGACGTCATCATCTTCATGCACCCGATCGGCTTCACGCAGGGCGAGCGGCTTCTCGACCACTATTTCAACAACGTCATCGGCAATCCGCTCGAGACCACCGTGGCGGCGAGCCACCTGATCTTCGACGGCGTCATGGAGCGCTATCCGAAGCTGAAGATCGTGCTGCCGCACGCCGGCGGCTATCTCGCCCACTACTGGGCGCGCATGGACCACGCGTGGCGGGCGCGGCCGGACTGCCGCACGGTGATCAGGAGGAAGCCGAGCGAATCGCTGGAGAAGTTCTACTTCGACACCATCACCTTCGACCGCACCATGCTGAAACAGATGGTGCAGCGCTACGGCGCCGACCATGTCCTGCTCGGCACCGACTATCCCTACGACATGGGGATGGAGCATCCGCTGGATTTCATCGGTGGGGCGCCCGGAGTCTCGGCGGCCGACAAGGGGCGGATCATGGGCGGCAACGCCGCCCGGCTGCTGAAGATTGATTACAATAAGCCCACAAGGAGGAGGTCATGAAAAGAATCGCGTTGTTCATCCTGAGCATTGCCTTCAGCGCGCTGGCGCTGGCGCAGCAGCCCATCAAGGTCGGCATCGGAATCTCCCAGACCGGCACGCTCGGCGGCGGCGGCAAGGCCGCGCTGCTCGGCTTGCAGATGTGGGTGGAGGACGTCAACAAGAAGGGCGGCCTGCTCGGCCGCAAGGTCGAGCTGATCGCGTACGACGACCAGTCCAACCCCGCGACCACGCCCGGCATCTACACCAAGCTGCTCGACGTCGACAAGGTCGACCTGCTCGTCGCGCCCTACGGCACGGTGCCGACTGCGCCGATCATGCCGCTAGTCAAGCAGCGCGACCTGCTGCTGATGGGCAACTTCTCGTTCCAGGTAAACCACACCGTGAAGCACGACAAGTGGTTCAACAACGCCCCCTGGGGCGACGCCACCAGCTGGACCGAGGGCTTCCTGCAGGTCGGCCAGAAGGCCGGCGCGAAGACCGTGGCGTTCATCGCCGCCGACCAGGAGTTCGCGCAGAACCTGGCGAACGGCGCGAAGGCGGTGGCGAAGAAGAGCGGCCTGAAGACGGTTTACGAGCAGAACTATCCGCCGTCGACGGTCGACTTCTCTTCGATGATCCGCGCCATTCGCAACTCCAAGGCCGACATGGTGTTCATCTGCTCCTATCCGAACGACTCGGTCGCGATCGTGCGCGCGATCAACGAGATCGGCGTGGGCCCGACGGTCAAGTTGCTCGGCGGCGGCATGGTCGGACTGCAGTTCACGCCGCTCATGGAGTCGCTCGGCAGCCAGCTGAACGGCATCGTCAACTACACCTCGTACGCGCCGGGGATGAAGTACCCCGGCATCGACGACTTTTTCGTGCGCTACCGCGCCAAGGCGGCCGAGGCGAAGGTCGACCCGCTCGGCTTCTACCTGCCGCCGTTCAACTACGCCATCGGTCAGACGCTGGAGCAGGCGGTCGGTGCGACCAAGAGCCTCGATTCCAAGGTGCTCGCCGCCTGGCTGCACAAGAACGAGGTGAAGACCATTGTCGGGCCGATCAGCTGGGGTCCCGACGGCGAGCGCGCCAAGCCGAGCGTGCCGATGGTCCAGTTCCGCAACATCGCCGACAAGAACCTCGAGCAGTGGAAGGGTCTCGGCAAGCAGGTCATCGTCTATCCGCCGCAGTTCAAGGGCGGCGAAGCGATCGTGCCGTACGACAAGGCGCGCGCGGCGAAATAGCCTGACGAACGGAGACCACGGCGGCGCGGCGATCCCGCGCCGCTTTTTTTAGCGCATGGACTTCGCCCTCGACCTGCTGCCGGAGGCGGTGCTGTTCGGGCTGCTGCTCGGCTGCTTCTACGCCGCGGTCAGCGTCGGCCTGTCGGTGTCGTTCGGCCTGCTCGACGTGCCACATATCGCGCACCCGGCGTTCATGGTGCTCGGCTCGTACTGCACCTGGCTGCTCGGCGTGCGCTTCGGCCTGGACCCGATCGTCGCCGGTATCGTGCTGATGCCGGCTTTCTTCCTCTTCGGCATGGCCGTCTATCGCTTCTATTACGAGACTTTCGAGAAGCGCGGCGCGGACGTCGGCGTGCGCGGCCTCGCGTTCTTCTTCGGCGTCGCCTTCATCGTCGAGGTGGGGTTGATCCTCGTCTTCGGCGTCGACCAGCGGATGGTCGAGGCACCGTACATCGGCAAGAGCCTCGAGTTCGGGGAGATGCGGATTCCCATGCGCATGATCGTCGCCTTCGTCACCGCGCTGGTGCTGACGGGGCTGCTCGCGCTCTACCTGTCGAGGACTTTTACGGGCCGTGCCATCAAGGCCGTGGCGCAGGATGAGGGGGCGCTGCGCCTGATGGGCGTCAATCCGGTGCGCATCAAGCAGTGGGCGTTCGGCCTCGCCACCGCGGTGACCGCGGCGGCCGGCGCGATGCTGATCGTCGTGGGCCCCGTGGAGCCGAGCCTGGACCGCGTTTATATCGGCCGGACCTTTTGCGTCGTCGTCCTCGCAGGCCTGGGCAGCATGAGCGGCACGCTGGTCGCCGGCCTGATCCTCGGCATCTCGGAATCGATCGTGCTCACCTTCTTCGGCGCGTCCTGGGCGCCCGCGGTCGCCTTCGGCCTGCTCCTGGTCGTCCTCGGCGTGCGTCCCCAGGGGCTGTTCGGTAGATGAGCGGCCGATGAAATTCTGGCTCTCCGCCGCCCTGGCCCTCGTGCTCGCGGTGCTCGCCGCGTTCACGATCAAGAACGAGTATTTCTTCTTCGCCGCTTACGTCGTGCTGCAGTTCGTCATCCTCGCCACCGCCTGGAACATCCTCGGCGGCTACGCCGGCTACGTGAACTTCGGCACCGGCGCCTTCTTCGGCATCGGCGCCTACACCGGCGTGCTGCTGATCAAATGGCTCGCGCTGCCGCTCGGGCTGCAGATCCTCGCTGCCGCCCTGGTCGGCGGAGCGCTTGGCTTCGCCATCGGCCTGCTGACGCTTCGCCTGCGCGGCATCTTCTTTTCCATCGCCACGGTCGCCGTTGCCATCATCCTGCAGACGGTGATCCTGAACTGGCGCTACCTTGGCGGCGCGACCGGGGTGCAGATCCTGCGGCCGGAGGTGACGCCGCCGTTCGAGAACTACATCAAGATGCTGTTCTGCGTCGCCGCGCTGCTGGCGGTGATTGCGGTGGCGGTGGCGCGGTACATCGAGAGCTCGTGGGTGGGGCGCGGCCTGCGCGCCATCCGCGACAGCGAGGAAGCGGCGGAGTGCACCGGCGTGCCGACGCTCAGGCTGAAGCTGCTCGCCTGCGTCGTCTCCGGCGCTCTGATGAGCGCTGCGGGCGCGCCGCTCGCCATGTACCAGAGCTTCGTCGAGCCCGAATCGGCGTTCAGCCTGAACTACTCGGTCTCCGCGCTCGCCATGCCGATCATCGGCGGCACCGGCCATTGGCTTGGGCCGGTCCTGGGCGCGCTGCTGCTCGGCACGGTGCAGCAACTGGTGACCGTGACCATCAGCTCGGAGCTGAACGTGCTGGTGGTCGGGGTGCTGCTGGTGCTGTTCGTGGTCGCGGCGCCGGAAGGCATCGTCGGCCTTTTCCGCAGGTTCTTCCTGCGCAGATGAGCCCGCTTCTCAAAGTCGAGAGGCTTTCCAAGCACTTCGGCGGCTTCACCGCGCTCGACGGGGTGAGCATCGAGGTGAAGCAGGGCGAGCGCTTTGGCCTGATCGGCCCCAACGGCTCGGGCAAGACGACGCTGATCAACTGCGTTTCCGGCTCGCTGCGCAACGAGGCGGGCTCGATCCTCTTCGACGGCGACGAGATCTCGCGGCTGCCGGCCTACCGGCGCACCCGCCGCGGCATTGCCCGCAGCTTCCAGATCCCGCGCCCGTTCAAGAGCATGAGCGTGCTGGAGAACCTGGTGGTGCCGCTGCAGTTCGTCGGCCACCTGAAGAATGCCGAGGCGCACCGCCAGGCGCTGGAGCTGCTGCAGCGCATCGGCCTCGCCGACAAGGCGCAGACCCCGTCCAGCCGCCTGTCGCAAGTGGAGCTGCGGAAACTGGAGCTGGCGCGCGCCATGGCGTCGCGGCCGCGCCTGCTGATCTCGGACGAGGCGATGGCCGGGCTCTCCGGCAGCGAGGTCGACGAGGTGCTTGAAATCCTCTTCGCCCTGAACAAGGACGGGATCACGATCATCATGATCGAGCACATCATGCAGGCTGTGATGCGCTTCTCGCAGCGCATCGTTTGCCTGGACGCCGGCAAGATCATCTGCGAAGGCACGCCGAAGGAGATCGTGCAGAACGGCGACGTGCAGAAGGCCTACCTTGGCGCTTGAGCTGATCGTCCAGGGTATCGACGCGGGCTACGGCGCGGTGCGGGCGCTGCACGGCGTCTCGATGTCCATCGGCGAGAAGGAGACGGTGGCGCTGCTCGGCACCAATGGCAACGGCAAGAGCACGCTGATGAAGTGCGTCATGGGCATGGTCAGGCCCACGCGCGGCTCCATTGCGCTGGTCATGGACGGCAGGACGTTCGACCTGACGAAGCTCTCCACCGAGGAGATCGTCAACCTCGGCGTGGCGATGGTCCCCGAGGGCCGGCGCCTGTTCCCGAAGCTCACGGTCGAGGAGAACCTGCTGCTCGGCGCTTTCCGGCCGCTGGCGCGCGGCGAGATTGCGAGGAATCTGAGCTTTTCCTACGAGATATTCCCGGTGCTGGCCGAAAGGCGGCGCCAGCTGGCGGGCTCGATGTCCGGCGGCCAGCAGCAGATGCTCGCCATCGCGCGCGCGCTGATGTCGGCGCCGAAGCTGCTGCTCGTCGACGAGCCTTCGGTGGGCCTTGCGCCGATCCTGGTGTCGCACACCATCACCAAGATCAAGGAACTGAAGGAGCGCTATGGCCTGACGGTGCTGATGGCGGAGCAGAACTTCCACCAGGCGATCCGCATCGCCGACCGCGGCTACATCATCGTCCACGGCGAGATCGTCTTCGAGGGCGGGGTGGCCTCGCTGGAGCAGAACGAGCTGGTCAAGAGCTACTACCTGGGAACCTGAGCCGCCACGTGAAGCTGAAGGACGTGCACGTCGGCAACTATGGTGCGGTGATGGGGCTCGCCGGCCTCGGCCTCACCGCGCGCGCCGCGGCGAGCGTCTGGCCCGGAGTCGTCCAGGCGCCGGCCTATGTCACCGAGCCCTGGGTGCTGCTCGGCTTGATCGCGCTCTTGCTGCTTCCGGCTTTGTATTTCCTGAAGGGCATCCGCGGCGTGAAAGCCGACTTTGCCAACCCGATGCTGTTCGGTTTTTGCGGCGCGCTGCCGGTGGGGATGGCGCTCGTCGCCGGCGGCATCGGATCGTATTCGCATGGCGCGGGCGTGTGGCTCTGGTGGCTTGCGTTCGCGCTGTTCACGATCTGCCAGGCCTGGGCGCTGGTACGGCTGCTATCGGGCGGGCTCTCGATTGGCGAAATCAACCCGGGCTGGCTGATCATCCTCGTCGGCGGCATCGTGCTGCCCGGGCCCGGGATGCAGCTCGGGCTGTCGGAGGCTTCGCACTTCACTTTCGGCATCTCGGCGACGGTCGCGCCGATCCTGATGGCGCTGCTCTTCTACCGGGTGATCGCCGGGCCGGCGGTGCCCGAGGCGCTAAAGCCCACCTGGTTCATCCTGCTGGTGCCGCCATCGCTGATCTACGTGAACGGGCTCGCGCTTTTTCCGGACGCGATTTTTCTGGAGAACCTCTTCTACTTCGCGCTCGCGCTCGCGACGGCGCTGCTCGTCGTCTCGCGCGGCTTCGCGCGCTGGCCCTTCGGCCCGGCCTGGTGGGCGTTTACCTTCCCGCTCGACGCGCTGGCTTACGCCGCCGCGCGCTACGCGCAGGACCACCCCGGGTCGCTTTGGCGCGGGGTTTGCGCGGCGACGCTGCTGCTCGCAACGGCCGCGGTGCTGACTGTCCTTTTGCGAACGCTTCGCAGCGCCGCATCGCTGCGGGCGTGAACTCGGCCTGCGGCTGGTTGCCGCCGATGATGAACATCAGCAGGTGCTCCTTGCCCGGCTCGTCGTAGGTGACGTTCATGAAGCGGCGCGCCACGCCGACCGGGAAGGAGATGACGTCGTAGGGATTCAGGTCCGCGTATTCCATCGCCTCGCCCTCGTTCCACTCGCAGCGCCAGCGCCCGGTCATCGGGATAAACGTCTCGTTGGTGTCGTGGTTGTGCATCAGCGGCCCCTTGCCGGGCTTCGCCTTGCAATAGCCGAGGTTGAAGCCCTCGGCGATCGCGATGGCGGGCATCGCCGAGGCATCGTCGCCTACCGGCGACGTCGTTGCGGTGCTCGCGCGATCCATCGGCGGCTGGAAGCCGATGACCGCATAGAGCTTTCGCCGGCATTCGGGCAGCGGGCTGTCGGGCAGGCCGCCGTCGGAGCCCTTCAGGTTTCTGAAGCGCGCCACGCGCTTCATCATTTCGTCATGACTCCAGTCGCGGATCTCTCGCCAATCGCTCATGTCGCCCTCCGATTGCGGATGATATATTCAGGCCAAGGGGTAAGGGGTTTCGTTCTTTGCGGAACCCTCAAACAGATGGCGGCGAACATACTCGTCGTCGACGACAATCCGGACCTGGGCCTGACGCTCAAGGTCGCGCTCGAGCTCGAGGGCTTCAGGGCCGAGGTCGCGTCGACCGGCAGCCAGGCGATCGCTCTGCAGCGGCAGAAGCCGGCTGACGTCCTCATTACCGATATCTTCATGCCCGACAGCGACGGCTTCGAGCTGATCGCCACGGTGCGTCGCGAATACCCGGAGACGAAGATCGTGGTCATGTCGGGCGGCGGACAGAAGCTGAAGCGCGACTACCTTTCCAGCGCCGAGCTCATCGGCGTCGATGCCACCCTGCAGAAGCCTTTCGAGATCACCGATCTGCTGAAGGTCCTGAAGACGTTCTAGCGTTTTACCCCGGCCAGCTTCTCCAGCACGGCACAGACCGCACCGGTGTCCTTGAGCGCGAAGCCCTGCGCCATCGCCGCGTTGTAGACCTGCGCCGAAGCGCTGAACAGCGGCGTCGGCACGCCGAGGCGCGCGGCGAATTCGCCGATGATCTTCATGTCTTTCTGCCAGACCTCGTTCTTCATCGTCGCTTCGTCGTAGTTGCCGGCGACCATCATCGGCCCGCGCACCTGGAACATGCGCGAGGTACCGGCGCCGTCCCCGGCGACCCTGAATATGGTTTCCGGAGAAAGACCGGCCTTCATGCCGAGCACGAAGGCCTCGGCGGCGGAGACGTTGTGGATCGCCACCATCAGGTTGGCGACGAATTTCATCTTGCTGCCGTTGCCGAACTCGCCCACGTAGTAGTGGGCGCGGCTGAAGCCCTTGAGGTACGGAACCGTCTTCGCAAAAGCGGCCTTGTCCCCGCTCGCATAGACCACGAGGTCTTTCGTCCTCGCCTGCGCGCCGGTGCCCGAGAGCGGGCAGTCGAGGAGGGTGATGCCCTTCTTCGCCAGGGTATTCCGGGCGGCGACCTTGTCGTCGATCGGCAGGGTGCTGGTCTCGATGACGACGCACTTGTGCCGCAGCTCATCGGCTACGGCGTGCAAGGCCTCGGCGCTCGGCAGCGAGGTGATGACTACCGCTGCGTCGATTTCGGAGACGGCGTCGACAGTGCGCCGCTTGGCGACGACGTCGTAGCCCTGCACCTTGAACCCGGCCTTGGCGAGGTTCCCCGCCATCGCCGAGCCCATGATGCCCAGGCCGATGACGCCGATGGTGCTACTTTTTCTTCTTGGCTTTGGCTTTTTTGGCAAGCGGTTTTGCATTCACCAGGACAGCGGCGATGATGCACGGCTCGCTGGTGCGCACGCTCCAGGAGTGCATGGTGCCGCGCTGGATCAGGACGTCGCCGGCACGCAGCAGCTTCTCGCCGGTCTCCATGACGGCGTAGATCTCGCCCTTGAGGACGATGATGTAGTCGACCGTGCCGGTCCTGTGCATCATCGGATCGGACGAGTGCTTGTCCTGCGCGTGGCCGGCGCCGATCGCCTTGAAGCCCTCGCGCCCGTCGTTGCCCTTCGGCCGGTTGGCGTCGGGCGGGAACTCGACGATGCGGACGATGGTGCCGTTCTTCGGCGGCTCGAGATGGATGGGGCGGTCCGCGGCGTCGGCATCACCGGCGTTCGAGGCCGGTGCACCCTTCGTTTCCCACAGGTCGGTGAGCGCAAGGCCGGGGAAGGAGGGCATCTCCTTCACGTTCGGCGCGTGGCCGTCGGCGATGAAGGTCGACCGGCCCTGCGCATCGTGGCCGGTCAGGACCCTGCGTACGCGCCAGATCATGCCCGCGCGACGGCGTCGGCGGGCGAGATGCTCTTGCGCGCCTTGGCTTTCGTCCTGCCCTGCGGCGAGAGCTTGAAGTCGAAGTCGAGCTTGAAGCTGCCCGCCGGCAGGCCGACTTTCTTCGCCTCCGCCTCGCCCAGTTTCTTGTACCTGGCGACCAGCGAATTCTTCACGGCGAACACCGCGTCGCCGTCGAGGTACGGGTCGCCTTCGACGAACACGTGGGTGATCACGCTCTGGTAACCGGGCGCCGAGACGATGGCGTGCATGTGCGCCGGGCGCATGTGGTTGCCGGTGGTGGCGCGGGTCAGCTCGCCGACCGGTCCGTCCATCGGGATCGAGTAGAACTTCGGCTTGTAGCTGGCGAAGGCGTATTCGCCCTTGGCGTTCGCCTTGACCCGGCCGCGCAGCTCGAATTCAGCGTCCGCCTCCTGTACGTCGTAGATGCCGTCGGCCTTGGCCTGCCAGATGTCGAGCACGGCGTTCGGCACGGGCTTGCCGTCGGTGCCGAGCACGCGGCCGCTCACCCACACGTCCTCGCCCTTCACCGTGCAGCCGACCCGCAGGTCGCCGCCGTAGCCGTATTCCTTCGCGCCGTGCGCGAAGAAGGGGCCGAGCACCGTCGCCTCGGTCGCGCCGGGGAGCGTCTTGTGGTTGAGCGCGACGATCATCATGGAGAGGCCGAGCACATCGGAGAGCAGGATGAACTCCTGGCGCTTGTCGTCGCATTTCTGGCCGACGGCGGTGAGGAACTTGATGCCCTCGAACCATTCCTCCTCGGTGAGGTGCACGTCGCGCGCGAAGGCGTGCAGGTGCTTCACGGCGCTCGCCATGATCTGGCGATGGCGCGCGTTCTTGGTCTTGCCGAGGCGCTTGACGACCTCGGCGGTCAGGTTGTCTTCGTTGAACTGGCGGCCCATGGAGTCCTCCTTGCTTGCAGGACCCAAGTGTATTATCAAAAAACCCCATGCAACTCGTGACGTTCACAGTGGGAAGCACCCCGCAGCGCACCGGCGCGCTGGTCGAGGGCGGCCGCAAGGTGCTGGACCTGCAGGCCGCCTACGGGCGGACCTACCACGGCAGCTCGCCGGTGCTCGAGAACATGCTGCGGATCATCACCGCCGGCGACGAGGCGCTGGACACGATCGGCCAGCTGCTCGAGGCATCCCATCCTTCCGTCTGTTTTTCCAGGGAAGAGGCAAGGCTCCTCGCGCCGGTCCCCGTGCCGCCGCAGATGCGCGATTTCCTCTGCTTCGAGAAGCACCTGACCCAGGCCTTCAAGGCGATCGGCCGGACCCCGCCGCAGGCCTGGTACGAGCGGCCGATCTTCTACCACCCGAGCCGCTTCTCGGTGTGCGGCACCGAGAGCGACGTGCCTTGGCCCGCCTACTGCGAGACGCTCGATTTCGAGCTCGAGTTCGGCTGCTACATCGGCAAGCCCGGCAAGGACATCGCGAAGGAGCGGGCGCGCGAGCACATCTTCGGCTACACCATCTTCAACGACTTCTCGGCGCGCGACGAGCAGTCGAAGGAGATGGCGGGCCAGCTCGGCCCCGGCAAGGGCAAGGACTTCGACAACGGCAATCCCATGGGTCCCTGCCTCGTCACCGCCGACGAGATCGGCGATCCCTACCGGCTGGAGATGGTGTGCCGCGTCAACGGCGAGGAATGGGGCCGCGGCAATTCGCGCGACATGAAATGGACTTTCGAGGACTGCATCGCGCACGCCTCGCGCTCCGAGACCCTGCACGCCGGCGAGTTTTTCGGCTCCGGGACCGTCGGCAACGGCTGCGGCCTGGAGCAGATGCGCTTTCTCAATCCCGGCGACGTGGTCGAACTCGAGGTCGAGGGCATCGGCATCCTGCGCAACCGCGTGGTGAAGTGAAGACGGCCGTCGTCACCGGAGCCGCCAAGCCGGAGAGCATCGGCCACGAGGTGGCGCTCCGGCTGCAGAAGGAAGGCATGCAGGTCGTCGTCCTCGATTTGTACGAAGAGGGCTTTCCGTCGCTTCCGGGTTGTCGTTGCGTGAAGTGCGATGTCTCCGACCCGGCCGCCGTCGATCGCGCCTTCGCGTCCCTGAAGGATCTTCATGTGCTGGTGAATTGCGTCGGCGGGAGCTGGGAGATCACGAAAGACGATCTGCGCGCCGGACCGCGCCGCGGATTCCGCGGCCTCACCAATTGCTCGCTGGAGGACTGGAACACGATCCGCGCCGCGAATCTCGACTCGGTCTTCTACTGCTGCCGCGCGGCGGCGCCGCTCCTGGGGAAGCAGGGCGGGGCAGTGGTCAACGTCTCGTCGGTCGCCGCGCGCAAGGGCATCCCGCCGGGCGCCGAGGGATCGAGCGGGCCGTACGCGGTAGCCAAGGCCGGCGTCATGGGCCTGACGCGCCAGCTCGCGCTCGAGCTTGGCAGCTCCGGGGTACGCGTGAACTGCGTCGCGCCGGGCGTCATCGCAAGCGGCCGGCTGAAGAAGGTGCAGGCGGTGACCGCAAAGGGCGCGGGCCCGGAGGGACCGTTGAAGCAGATCCCCATGGGACGGGTCGGCACCGTGGCCGAGACGGCGGCACTCATCGTCGCGCTTTGCAGCGACGACACTTCGTACCTCACCGGCGTGACGATCGACGTCAACGGCGCCTCGTATGCAGCTTGAGGGCAAGAAAGCGTTGGTGACGGGTGCGGCGAGCGGTATTGGCGCCGCCGTCAGAAAGAGGCTCCAGGCTGAAGGCGCGCAGGTCTTCGCCACCGACATCCACCAGACCGGCGGCCTGATCGTCGCCGACCTGACCGACGCCGACCACATCGAGAAGCTCGCGGCCGAGGTCGGCACGCCGGATTTCGTCATCAATGTCGCCGGCGGCCCGGTAGCGCCGTCGCGCAAGAACACCCTGCCCGAGATGCCAAGCCAGAGTCTTGTTCTCGAAGATATCGACGAGCTGCAGTGGGCGGCAGTCATCGCAGCAAACCTCACGAGCGCGTTCCTCGTCTGCAGGCAGTTCGCGCCGCGCATGAAGGCGCGAAAGAGCGGGCGGATCGTGAACTTCGCCTCGATCGCCGCGCGGCGCGGCTCCGACCGCGTCGGCGTGCACTATGCGGCAGCCAAGGGCGGCATCATCGCGCTGACCAAGACGCTCGCGCTCGAGCTCGGGCCGTTCGGCATTACCGTCAACGCCATCGCGCCGGGGTTCATCGCCACGCCGCGCATCGAGCAGGCGGGCTGGGGCCGGAGCTCGCCGGAGGCGCACCGCGCCTTCCTCGAGGCGATTCCGCTGCGCCGCGCCGGCAAGCCCGACGACATCGCCGGCGTGGTGGCAATGCTCTGCTCGGAAGCCGGCGGCTATGTCTCCGGTGCAACCATCGACGTCAACGGTGGTCTATATTTCGGCCCCTGAGGCCAACTACATCGGGAGTTCAAAAATGCGAAAAATTGCACTTGTCCTTGGAATCCTTCTCGCGCTCGCGGCCGGCCAGGCGCTGGCGCAGGCGCAACGCAACGAAGTGTCGGTCTTCGGCACCTGGAACTCCCTGTCCGGGAGCAGCGGCACGCGCGACCATGACTGGGACATGAAATACCTGCAGCTCAACTACGCCCGCTACTTCAGCGAGAACCTCGCGCTCATCGCCGGCTACTCGAAGCTCGGCAACATGAACGACAAGAACTTCGACATCGTCGAGCTCGGCGGCAAGTTCTCCATGGGCAACGTCCGGCAGGGCAACTTCGTGCCCTACATCGAGGGCGCGCTCGGCCTGTTCGATTTCAACGGCAACGACCTCGGGTTGCGCATCGGCGTCGGCGTGTCCTACATGGTCACCGACTCGACCTCCGTCGACCCGTACTTCAGCTATCTCACCACGCTGAGCGGCGACAAGCTGAACGGCCACATCATCGGGCTAAGACTGGCTACGCGCTTCTAGTTCCCTGATAAATGAGATTTTCGAAACGACGCTCTTTGAGATAGTCGTCGAGGTGCCAGCGCTCGACCTGCGCGAGCGTCTCGTCGAACTCGCTCTTCGGGATCGGCTTGTAGACGAAGCGCTCGCCGCGGGTGAATTTCGCGTAATTCCAGGGATGGGCGTCCTTGAACTCGGGCGGGATGCACTTCTCCCATAGCGGCAGGTATTTCTTGAGATCGGCGTCGAGCGCCTTCTCGGCGCGGTCGAGTCCCCGGAGGTAGGCGCGCACGTCGTCGAGCGGCGCCGTCTCGGGCACCCACCACAGGGTGTGGAACTCGTCGGCCATGATCTTGCGCAGGCCGAGCTGCTCGGCCATGTCGATCTGCGGCGGCAACAGGCTCGCGGCCTCCACTTCGCCGTCCAGCAACGCGCGCAGGCGCGCGCCGAAGCCGCCGGTGTTCACCGTCTTGATGTTCTCGAGCGGCAGGTATTTTTCCAGCCGGAAGGGCACGTTGAAATGGCTGCCGGCGCGCATGCCGACCGAGACCGGCACGTCCTTCAGGTCCTCGGGCTTGCGGATCTTCGACTCCGGGCGGACGAAGATCGCCCAGGGCGAGACGCCGTAGCAGTCGCCGACGAAGCGGCCCATGCCGGCGCTGGCGTTGGAGATCGTGCCCCAGACGCAGGCGCACTGGATCAGGCTGCTGTCCTTCGCCTCGGTATAGGGCTTGTCCTGGGGGCGCTGCAGGTAGTTCGTGCCCTTCCAGCTCGACTGCGTGCCGCGGAAGGTCTTGATGTCCCACTCGACCTCGATGCCTTCGGCGGCGAAGAACCCTTCTTCCTGGGCGACGAAATCGTTGAGGCCCATACCCTTGGGCGCGACGCGGACTTTACGCATTCATTCCTCCTGGCTTGGCGAACCCGGCAACTATACCCGTGGGAACGGGCGGGATTGCCGTGTCATCAGATAGGGCATAGAAGGGCCTTCCCACAGGAGGAGTACCAATGGCCAGAATCGTCAAGCGCACGCTGTCGGAACCGGTGAAGTACGTCATCGAGGGCAAGGAGCAATGGTTCTGCCGCTGCGGCCTGTCGAAGAACCAGCCGTACTGCGACGGCTCGCACAAGATGGCGAAGAGCGAAGAGGCGGGCAAGCTCTACTGGTACGACGAGGCCGGCAAGCGCCACGAAGTGCAGGACACCTTTAATGGCATCCGCCACTACTGAGGTCGCGGTGCGCCTGCTCGCGCGCGAGACGGTGGCGGAGGGCACCATGGCGTTCCATTTCGAGCGGCCGTCCAGCTTCGTTCACCAGGCGGGCCAGAATGCGCTTTTCAAGCTCGGCGAGGAAAGTCGTACGTTCAGCATTGCCTCGGCGCCCCACGAGCCGGAGTTGATGATCGCCACGCGCATGCGCGACAGCGCGTTCAAGCGCGTCCTCAAGACCGCGGCGCCCGGCCTGGAGATCGAGATCGACGGACCGGCCGGCATGATGGTCCTGGATGAAGACGCGGCGCGGCCGGCCGTATTCCTCGCCGGCGGCATCGGCATCACGCCGTTCCTCGCCATGGCGCGCGACGCGGCGCAGCGGCGCCTGCCGCATCGCATCGCGCTCTTCTACGCCAACCGGCGCCCGCAGGATGCCGCCTTCCTCGAGGAACTCCGCGGGCTGGAGCAGCGCAACCCGAACTACCGCCTGATCGCCGCGATGTCGGAGCCTCCCGCGGGCTGGAAAGGCGAGACCGGGTTCATCAATCGCGCCATGCTGGAGCGCCACCTGCCGGACCCGCTGCAGCCGGTCTACTACTTCGCCGGGCCGCCCGCCATGGCGATGGCGATGCAAACGATGCTGGGCGAGCTCGGCGTCGCCGAGGCCGACATGCGCTCGGAAGAGTTCTACGGCTACTAGCGCTCAGAAGCGGTAGCCGACCCCGGCGTTCGCGTAGTAGCCGGTGCGCCGCTCGACGAACGGGCTGCGCAGCATGTCGCTCGACAGCCAGCGCGCGTCGATGCCGCCGACCAGGCTCCAGGACTTGCTGAGGTCGTAGGAGCCGAGAAAGCCGAGCGCGGTGTAGAGCAGGCCCGGCTCGTCGATGCCGTAGTAGGCCTGAGTGAACTTCGAGCTCGCCCAGGTGGCCTGGCCGTAGATTCCAGCCTGGACGCGGTTTTCCCCGTAGATGCCCATCGTGACGCGAAAATCCGCCTGCGTGCCGTGCTCGCTCTTCAGATGCTGGCGCACCCGGCCGAGGAAGAAGAACGGCACCGGCCCGAGCTTCAGATCCTTCTCCAGGCTCGCGCCAAGCGAGGCCCCGGGGCTGCCGTCGCGCGGTCCGGCTTCGTACGCGAGCTGCGCGCCGGCGTAGAACTCCTGGCCGATGTTCGCGCGCGCGCCGCCTTCGAGGATCCCCTGCGTGGTGCGGGCGAACAGCGTTTTGCCGTAGTAGCGCAGATAGGGAACGACGTCGACCACGCGCGAGCTGGAGCCGTCGAACTCCGGGCGGGTGCGCACGCCGGCGCCGATCAGCGTGTAGTCGTCGTCGGCCGCGGCGGCGAGGGGCAGCAGGGCGAGCAGCAGCAGGAGGCCGCTTCTCATGGCCGCTTGAGCGCCTTCTGCGCCTTGGCGACGCACTCGTCGCAGATGAAAGCGGCGCCGCCGGCGATGAGCGCGCGCGCCTGGTCCTTTCGCTTGCCGCAGAACGAGCATGCGGCAAGCTTCGCCGGCGCTTCGTCCACCACTTTCAGATTGCGCTTTTCCTCGTCTTTCATGAGACTCCATAGTAATGCGTCTCGCATTATTCGCCTTCGTGCTCGCGCCCGCGCTCGCCGGCGCGCAGGACGTCCGCACCGAGGAGCACGCGTTCCGCGTCGTGAAACTGGTGCAGGGGCTCGATCATCCGTGGTCGGTCGCGTTCCTGCCGGACGGCCGCATGCTGGTTACGGAGCGCCCCGGAAGGCTGAGGCGCGTGTCGGGCGGCAAGCTCGAGCCGAAGCCGATCGATGGCCTGCCCGAGGTCACCGCGCAGGGGCAGGGCGGCCTGTTCGACATCGCGCTGCACCCGCGCTTCAAGGAGAACGCGCTCGTCTATTTCTCGTACAACGGCCGCGGCCCGGGAGGCTCCGGCACGGAGCTCGCCCGCGCGAAGCTCGTCGGCGAGCGCCTCGAGAACGTCCAGGTGCTCTTCCGCCAGGATCCGAAGGGGCGAAGCGGTCTGCATTTCGGCGGCCGTATCGTCTTCGACCGCGCGGGCTACGTCTACCTCACGCTTGGCGAGCGCGGCGAGATGCAGCGCGCGCAGCGGAGCGACGACCACGCCGGCTCGGTGATCCGCCTGCACGACGACGGGCGGGTGCCGGCGGACAATCCGTTCGTCGGCAAGGCGGGCTGGAAGCCGGAGAAATTCGACCTCGGGCATCGCAACCAGCAGGGCGCGGCGTTGCACCCGGGGACCGGCCTGCTCTGGACCCACGAGCACGGGCCGCAGGGCGGCGACGAGATCAACGTCATCCGCCCCGGCCTGAACCACGGCTGGCCCGTCATCACGTACGGGGCCAACTACGTCACGGGCACCAAGATCGGCGAGGGCACGCAGAAGGAAGGCATGACGCAGCCGCTCTACTACTGGGTGCCCTCCATCGCGCCCTCGGGAATGGCGTTCTACGACGGCGACCGCTTCCCGCGCTGGAAAGGCGACCTCTTCGTCGGCGCGCTGAAGGATCGCATGCTGGTGCGCCTCAAGCTCGACGGCGAGAAGGTCGTGAAGGAAGAGCGGATGCTGCAGGGCGTGCTAGGGCGCATCCGCGATGTGCGCGTCGGACCCGACGGCTTCATCTATCTCCTGACCGACGAAAATCCGGGCGTCCTCGCCCGGCTCGAGCCCTGATGGCGCGCCTGTCCTCCCGGGAGAAGGATTCCTACGCGAGGGACGGCTACGTGGTTCCCGCCTGGCGATTCCCGGCGAGGCAAATCGACGCAATGCGCGCGGCGCTCGACCGGCTGATCGCCGACAACCCCGGCGTGCGCCCCGAGAAGCTGGTGAGCGCGCATCTCGAGCGGGGCAGCGAAGGCGTCAAGGGCAGCCGCGCCTTCCTCGATCTGGCGCGCGATCCGGAGCTCGTCGAGCTGATTTCCGACGCGCTCGGCGAGGACGTGATCCTCTGGGGCTGCCAGGTCTTCTGCAAGCCGGGCGGCGACGGCCTCGAGACGCCGTTTCATCAGGACGGCCATTACTGGCCGATCCGCCCGCTCGCCACCTGCACCGCCTGGGTCGCGCTCGATCCTTCGAAGAAAGTGAACGGGTGCCTGAGAGTCGTGCCCGGTTCCCACCGCGACAAGCGCCTTTTCGACCACCTGCGCGAGGA
>Ga0134123_10000584_pt1 | contig 23962 bp, 19 predicted proteins | sample KB303_FD_96460 | JGI IMG/M metagenome (GOLD analysis project Ga0134123, IMG submission 96460) | Terrestrial soil microbial communities without Nitrogen fertilizer from Kellogg Biological Station, Michigan, USA - KB3-0-3 | ecosystem: Environmental > Terrestrial > Soil > Unclassified ...
CCCGGCAGGCGCTTCCGCACGCAGTGTCCCTGTTGCACGAGATGGGCACACTCGTCGTCATGGAAGGTGTGGAAACGGAAACGGAGGCGCTGGTCGCAATCGACGCTGACGCGGACTTCGTCAGCGGTTTCTATTTCGGCGCTCCTCACGAAGACCTGCGGGGATTTTCCGGACCAGGCGCGGTATTGGACGACCTGTGGAACACTTACAAGAAACGCGCACCCAGCCGGAACAAGGAAACTTCCTCCCGCGTTTCCCCTGAAGACGAGCCCCTCCACTCTTCGGAGTTCGGCAAACAGCGCAAGGCATCTCCGGCCGCGATCGGGCGCTACCGCGAAGAGCGCCGGCCGTTCATCCTGGCGATCCAGCGCATCGCGTCACTGGTGAGATCCGGCGACAATTTCTACATCGCGTGCAGCGAATTCCTGGCGCTGCCGGGCGCTATCCGCTGCTACATGCTCGACATGGACGGCAGGCAGATCGGCGCCGACGTGGCTTCTCTCCATCCTCCGGTCGCGCAGGGAGTGGACTTCAACACGCTGGCGGCCTCCACCGATGCCGACTGGTCGCGGCGCGATTTTTTCGGCCGCGCGCGCAAGGAACCGGAGGTCCCACAGGTCACCCGGCAGTATTGCTCACTCGGCGGATACACGCGCTGCGTGACTTTTTCTCTGGCGACGACCGTGCAAGGCAAACCGGTGATCGTATGCGGCGACGTGGATTGGACCCGGCACGTCCGCGCCGGACACTGAAAGTTGCTGGAGTGGCCAGGGAGCTCGCAGCCAAAAGTGCCTCTGCCAATCAGCGAAGATGACCTCGGGCTGCTGCAGGTCCCGCAACTTTAAGTCCTCCGCTATTGGTAAGCGTAGATCAGCATCACCCCGAGGGCGAAATCGGGGCTCCCGTCCGCAAAGCCTTTCACGCCGTAATACTGCAGCTTCATTTCGCGCGAAACACGTTGCGACAGGAACGCGGTTGCCTCGCTGACCTGGCTGCCCCCATCGGTGATGCGCGGTCTGAAGTCGTATGCGAGCCCGAAGCTGGAATCGGGCGAAATGCGATAGCTGCCGCCTAGAGAACCATAAAACACGCTGCGCAGGTCCACCCCGGGCGGATCGCCGTAGAAGCGGTAGCCCAAAGAGCCAAACGCGGTGGTCGCGTCTCCGACGGGCTTGTACACATCGGCTTGGACCGAATGATCGTTCTCGCCGGTGCCGAGCCCTTTGTCCTCGTCCGCCGTGCCCAGCTTCACTTTAGCGCCGACGTCGAGGCCAAACTGCGACGTGCGCTCATCGAGCAGGTTGTAGAACGCGCTGCCGGTAAGGTCGCCGAGACCGGTCTCCGTGCGCCGCGCCGTCGAGGCGCCGGGAATCGTCACGACATCGTCGCCGACCACGACGACGTTCGCGGGGCCGGTGACTCGAACGATAGGCAAGGACAGCCTGAAGGTCCAGAGTCCGGTTTCGTACTTGGCCGTTACCGGAAGGTTGTACATCTCCGTCTTTTCCGTCTCGCCGTACTTGCCGCTCGAATACTCAATGCCGGTGCTGAGGGTCAATCCCTGAGCGTGCGCCGCCGCGGGAATGATTGCGAATGCTGCGAGAAGGGCGCGGAGCCAAAGCGTTTCGTGGGTCATTCCAGTCTCCAATTTGAACAATTGCCGCCCGGCCCGCGGGCCGGTGTTGCTCTGCCGGAATAGTTCGCCTTTGGCGTCAAAATTGTCATCGCTAGCAGGGGTCCATTCGGCTTATGCCACGGTTCGTTTGTAACGGTAAAACATCACACGATCCACATAGACTGGTGGGACTTTATTCGAAGGAGACAGTCATGTGGCAAAAACACATCTTGGCGCTGGCGGCCGCTGCGTTGGCCCTTGCCGCGACCGCAGGGGGTATTGCACAAGCGGGCGAAGACAGGGTTCAAGAGCGCACGGCCGAGGCAACCATTGACGTGCCACGCCATGCCGATGGCAGCATTGACGGCGCAGCTTTCGAACACGAAGTTGACAGTCTCATTGCACAGGGCGTGCGGGTGATCAATGTCCGCGATGCCAGTATGACGATCGAGGAATCGAGAAGCCTGCTTATTCCGCTTGAGGGCAACCTGATCGGCGAGTTTGCGAACCGGCTGCCGAACGATGGCATCCAGCGCCAGATCACGCTGCATGGGGCCGTTGACGTTCGCGTGCAAAGGATGGCGAACGGCCAACTGCGCGCAAGCATCGACAATCTCTCGGTCGTCGACCCTACCGAAGCCCGCCGCGCGCAGTATACCCAGCTGCTTGCCGAGAAGTATGGGCTTGCCAGCCTGACTGTCCGCGCCATCGACGCCGCGGGCAATCATCTGCGCGTCGATTACCGTGCCGACCAGGGCATCGTGCGGAATGAATCGAGTGCAGACCAGGTTGCCAACAGGGAACCCCACGCAGACCGGCACGACAAGCGCAAGGCCGAGGTAAAGCTTGACGTGCCGCGCAGTGCCGACGGCACTGTTGATGTGGACAAGCTCCTCAGCGAAGTCGATGGTCTTTTAATGCAAGGCGTGCGCCGGATCGGCTTCCGCGATGCCTCGCTCACGCAGGACGAGGCGAGAAGCCTGGTTCTGCGAATAGAAGGAAACTTGTTGGGCGAGCTCGCCGCACGGCTGCCGAATGATGGCGTGGAACGCAAGATTACGCTGCGCGGTGACGTCGACGTTCGCGTGCAACGGCAGAAAAACGGCGAACTGCGCGCGAGCATCAAGGACATCTTCGTGGGCAGCCCGACGGAAGCCCGGCGTGCGGAGTTTACCGAGCAGCTCGCCGCGCAATACGGTTTTGACCGCCTGACCATTCGCGGCGTAGACGCCGACGGAAATCACATTCGCGTCGAATTCCGCGCCGACCAGGGTATCGTGCGCAACGAAGCTCGACCGGGATATCGTCTGGTCGAGGGCGGCCGCGGCAAGGACAAGCACGAGCGCCATGCAAAATCAAAATGGCGCCATCATGACGGCCACTCCGAGCAATATGCCGATCGCGGCAAGGACCGGAATTGGGATCGGGCCGAGCAGCGCGACGACTACGGCAAGGATCGCAATGAGCGGCAGGCCAAGGCCGACCGCAAGGATCGGGGCGAACGGTACGCCAAGGCGGACCGCAAAGAGCGCGCCGAACGGCCGGAGCGCAGCGAGAAGCGCATTGAGCGTGCCGAGCGGCACGTCAAATTCGAGCGTCCGGAGCGCCGCGAAAAAGTCGAGCGTCCCGAGCGTCCGGAGCGCGCAGCACGACCGGATCGCGTTGAGCGTCCGGAGCGCTCAGGCCGCCATTAAGACGCGGAAAAATTGCTGCTGATTTTTTGAACCTACAGAGGTAGAGCCGGAACGTGGGCGCCAGCAATGGCGCCCACGCTTTTTTACACACCTGCCAACGAGGTACTGTGCCTTACATCCCGAAGGTGAGCTGCCTTTGACTGACCTTTCCCCTAGCCCCTAGCCCCTCTCCCCTGGTCGCTGCATTCTTTGCTTCATGCACCAGCAGCATGCGCTTGCGCTCCAGACCCCCCGCATATCCGGTCAGCGAGTTGTCCGCGCCGATGACCCGATGGCAGGGAACGATGATGGAAATCGGGTTGCGCGAATTCGCCATGCCCACCGCCCGCGAGGCCTTCGAGTTGCCAATCCGGCGAGCCAGCTCTGCATAAGAAATGGTTTCGCCGTACGGGATGCCGCGCAATTCCCGCCACACGCGTAACTGGAACTCGGTTCCTTGCGGCGCCAGCGCCAGATCGAACTCGGTCAGTCGGCCCCGGAAATAAGCGTCCAGTTGTTTTTTGACTTCCGCGAACGGTGCGGCGCTATCCTTCTCGATCCAGTCCGGTCGCTTCGCCGGACGATGCTTGTCGCTGTCGGTATGCAAGCCGGTGAGCGACTGTCCGTCGGACATCAACAGCAGCGGTCCCACGGGACTTTGGTATGTCGTGTGAAATGTAGTCATGCCAAGCTTCTCCATAGGTGCATGGCGGCATACCCGCGCCAGGGCCGCCAGGCTTCAGCACGCGCCAGAATCTTGCGCTCGTCGTCGGTACCCAGCGCCTTGCGGATGCCGAGGTCGGTGGCCGGAAACGCGTCCGGCCAGGAAAAAGCGCGCATTGCCAGATATTGCGCCGTCCACTCGCCGATGCCCGGGATCTGCTTGATGCGCAAAAGCGCCGCGGCAACATCAGCGCCCGGGTCTAGCAGGTTCGGATTTGCCGCCATCGCCGTCGCGACGTTGGCAAGCGTGCGCGCCCGTGCCGCGGTTACACCAATTTTGATCAACGCAGCGGGCGCGGCGGAAGCGACGCGCTGAGCGGTTGGCATCAGCAAGCGCAATTCCGGTACCGGCATGACAACCGGCTCACCGAAGGCTGCAGCAAAGCGGGCGGCCAGCGTGGTTGCGGCCTTCACGCTGATCTGCTGCCCGAGCACCGCCCTGATCGCCACTTCGAATCCGTCGAACGCGCCGGGCAGCCGCAAACCGGGCTGCCGCGCGGCGAGTTTGCCGAGGCGCAGTGCGATGCGTTGCGGTTCGGCGCCGAGGTCGAACAACCGCCGCACCCTGTTCAGCACCGTCGGGATCGCGCGCCCGAGTTCGGGCGCCAGCTCCACCGTCAGCGCATGACGGCGGGCGCTCCGGCCCACGCGAATCCAGCCAACGCGCCCGCCGAGACTCACTGTGCGCAGATACGTCGAGTCGCGGATTGCCTCGACGCCGTCGTAGAGGCGTCTCGACAGGAACTCGAGCATCGCCTCCCAGTCCAGCGGCGGCCGGTAGGCGAGTTCGCAGACGAAGCGCTCACTGCCGGCGGAACCGGCGCCGCGCCGGAAACCGGTCGGACTAAGACGGTAGTTGGTCTTGAACGCGTCGTTGAAACGCCGCAGGCTGGAAAAACCGCTCGCAAAGGCCACGTCGGTAATCGGCAGCGTGGTATCGGTAAGCAATAGCTTGGCAGTCAGCAGACGCTGCGTCTCCAGCAGTTTGTTCGGTGACACGCCGAATTCGTCCTGGATTACCCGCCGCAGATGACGATCGCTGATACCCATCTCCGCGGCCAGGGCGCTTACACTGTCTTCGTTCAGCGCGCCTTCCTCGATGCGCCGGGCCAGAGCCACCGCCAGACGGTTGCGGGAATCGACCAGCGCATTGCCGGGTGCAAGCTCCGGGCGGCAGCGCAGGCAGGGGCGGTAGCCGGCCAGCTCAGCCGAAGCGGCGTTGGGATAAAAACTGCAGTTGCGGCGCAGAGGCCGGCGTGAATTGCAGATGAGACGGCAGTAAATCCCGGTCGATGAGACGCCGACAAACATGAGCCCGTCGAAGCGGGTATCGCGACTTACCAGCGCCTGGTAACAGCTTTCCTGATCGAGTTGCATGCGCGCATATTGCCTGCTCTCTGGCGCCGGCGCTAGCCATTTTCGGACATGCAGTTTTCCCGCCTCCCCCTCTCCCCAGTCTTCTCCCGTTAGGGGAGAGGGAGTTCTGAATCGAAGAGCGATGTGGGTGTAGGTTTCGCGGTGATTGGTTGGCCTGGGCTACATGAGGTCCCAATGAAGATGGGATCTACTCGCGCATTTGATCCTGCTCCCTCTCCCCTCGCGGGAGAGGGCCGGGGAGAGGGAGACTTAATCTATTTCGACCGCCGTAATTCTGGGTTGGGTCGGATGGTGGTGCACGACCAGCCGCCTGGCATTCATCCAGCTCGGGAATTCACCGGTGTCCATCAGAAACAGCGGCTCGGCGAATTCGGGGCTCATCACCGGCGGCGGTTCGCGGCGGCGGTCGCGCCTGCCGTAAAAGCGCAGCCAGTTGGTGAGCGCCCAACCCACCTGCACCAGTCCCATCGCCAGGACGATGGCGCCGTATACGCCGATCAGTTCGAGCAGCTTTTCCCAGCCGCGCCGCATCACCATCTCTTCATAGACCACCACGAAGCCGAGCCACCATGCCAGCAGGCTCGCCAGCGGCAACAGCAGGTACAGATAGAAAGTCCACAGTCCCGCCGTCAGCACGCCGAATAGCGCGCGTTTGCTTTTCGACTGGAGATCCGGCCGGTCGATGATGATGTTGCGGATGTCGAAGACGATGTCGTTCATGTCGTATGGATACCTCTGTCGGGACTGCGCCAGGTTGCACGCTTCCCGGTCCGGCGCATGAGGACCCGGGGCGTGGCGACGACGGTGGTGAGGACGTTGATGACCCAGAAGGCGACCGGGTACCAGATCATCCAGAAGTAATAGCGGAACAAGCCTTTTTCATAGCGGGAATCCATCAGCAGGCCGACCGCGACCTGCAGCATGCAGGTGAGGCCGATCAGCACGCCGCTGAAACCGGGAAGCAAGGTCGGCACCTGCAGCGGTTGCGGCACCTCCACGAACTTGCCGAGTCCCCACAGGATCACGGTGGTCGCCATGGTGTAGGCCCACAGCATGCTGGCGAAGTATTCGAGGTAGATCGGCCACATGCGCCGCTCCCGCCAGTCGTGCAGCTTGCGGAAGTGGCGGATGATCACCTGCGCGCCGCCCATCGCCCAGCGCAGGCGCTGCCGCCACAGGCCGGAGAGCGTTTCCGGCATCAGGATCCAGCACAGTGCGCGCGGCTCGAAGCGCACGTCCCACTTCGCGATCTCCAGTTTCCAGGTCACGTCGATGTCTTCGGTGAGCATGTCCTGGCTCCAGTAACCCGCCTGGTGCAGCGCCATCTTGCGGAAGCCCGCGATCACGCCCGATATCGTGAACAGGCGTCCATAAGTGCGCTGCGCGCGCTTGAGCAGGCCGGCGGTGGAAGAAAACTCGCCAACCTGGATGCGCCCGAACAGCGTCGAACGGTTGCGGATGCGGGGATTGCCGGTTACCGCGCCGACACGCGCGCTGGACATGAAATGCCACATCATCCAGCGCGCTGCGTACGGGTCGAGCAGCGCGTCGGAATCGATGCAGATCAGATACTCGTTCGGGGTCAGCAACGCGCCGCTGGTGAGCGCGATGGCCTTGCCCCGGTTCGCGGTGTGATGGATGACGCGCAGGCGCGGATGGGTCACCGCCAGCGAATCGAGAATGTCCCCGGTCCGGTCGCGGCTGCCGTCGTTGATGGCGATCACCTCGAAGTCCGGATACTTCTGCTGCAGCAGGTATTCGATCGTTTCGACGATGATTTTTTCGTCGTTGAAGCATGGAACCAAGAAAGTCACGCCCGGATACTTCGCCAGCTCCGGCGGTTCTTCCACCTTGCCCTGGTGCATTTCGTAGTGGAAGAAGTAGTAGAGCGCGCCGATCATCCAGTTGTAGGCCATGAACAGCGGGTAGTAGAACGCGAAGCCAAACAGGATCGCGCCGACGATGCCGAAGGTATCAGACATGCATCAGTCGCTCCGTGGAAAACTCTGCAGGGAAATCGCCGGCTTGATGCCGCCCAGCCCGGGGTGGTCGGCGATGAAATCGTCCGGGTAGTAGCCGAAATTGAGAGCGCCCTGGCGCTGCAGTCGGTTCATCTGCGCCGCCAGGACCCGCGTGGGTACGCGCTCGCGCGTATTCCAGTCCATGCTTTGCAGCTCGAACACCGTCCTCTTCAGCGCGCCCGGCTCGGCGGCGACTTTGCGCACCAGCGCATCGAGCCACGCATCGGGCTTGGCCGCGCCTTCCATGAGCGGCATCGCCATCACGGCCGCGTAGTCATAGGCCGCGAGAAAATCGCGCAGCGACTGTGCGAACCAGGCCTGCGCCGCAGGGTCCAGCACCGGCCGGGCGTAGAGATTGCGCGCGGTCTTGATCGCACCCTGGTAGTCGCGCACTCGCTCCGCAAGTTCGCCGGTGAAGTCGATCAGCGCGCCGGTCTTCAATTCCGTCCAGCGCTGCAGCTGTTGCGGATCGGCGCGGATCGCCTCGACCGAAGACGGCAGACCCCACTCCTGGTAGGTCTGCAGCGCCGCTGGACTTGCGTCCTCGAAATCGTCGAGCACGGCGTCGTCGTGGAACAGCAGTCCGTCGAAGGAAGCATGCCGCGCCAGGTCTTCGTAGATCTCGGCGATCACGCGCTTCGCCTCGGCGCTGAACGGCGACAGCCGCCGGTAGCGCGGGTGCGACGACGAGGAATCGGCATCGGCGGACTGCACCAGCAGCGCGGCAGCGGAATTGGTGGACGGCAACTCGAAGGCGAGCACCGGCATCCAGGCGTAGACCCTGACGAAGGCGCGGGTGGAAAGCTGCCAGGCCACGTACGAGAACAGGTCGGCGCGCAGCGGTAGATGCCGGTTCGGAAAATACATCGCTTCGGCCTGGCCGTTGCCATCGCTATCGGCGAATGCCTGCAGATAGACGGTAGTGACGCGCAGCGCGAGGATACGGTCGAGCAGAGCGTCGATGTTCGCCTGTTGCTGACGCGGATTGGCGTCATAAACATAATCGAGGTCCACTTGCACTACCCGTTCCGGCAACGGTTCCGGACCCTTGGTCAGCATCGAGATGAAGTCACGCAACGGCGGATTGCGGACCAGTTCGTCGCGGCGAACCCGGGCGAGATCCCCGGCGAGGTTATTCGCGCCGCTCATCAGGCTCAGCGTGATGGGCATGCCGAGTTCGCGCGCGACTTCGATGGCCTGCATGCTGTCGCGTCCGAAGGGCCACACCATGACCCGCGGCCGCCGGCCTGTTTTCGACTCGATCAGTGCGGAGTTGCGCGACAAGTCGGCGCGCAAGCGCGACAAGTGAGCGGCCTCGTTCTCGTAGGTGCCGCTGTCGTAGCGGTAAGCGATCACCGCCGGAATGAGGCTGCCCTGCGGGTTGGCCGGAACGCCGCGGTGCAGATCGTAGGTATGCGATGCAATCTCGACGAGGCCGGAGTCGGCCATTTCGCGAATCTGTTCCCAGGACAGGAAGCGTTCGCGCGCGACCTGTCTACCTTCGTACTCGACGGTTTCGCCCGCCGCCGCATCCAGCCAGCGGCCTGAGAGCGCGATAACCGCGGGATATCTGAACACCTTCAGCAGCGGAAAGACCCGCGCATAGAAGCTGCGGTAACCGTCGTCGAAAGTCAGCACCACTGCTTTCGGCGGCAGAGCCCGGCGTCCTTCCCTGGCGGCAATCACGTCGTCGAAACTCACCACGTTGTAGCCGTTGTCCTTCATCCACGCGAACTGCGCCACCAGTTGCGCACTGTCCACGGCGTAGGGGTCCGGGTGCACCCGCACGTCTTCCGGCACGTCGTGATAGCACAGCACGCGGTACGACTGCCCGCCGTCGGCCGCCCGTGCTGCCGTGTCGAACACGGCCATTGCCGTCGCGCCACCGAGCAGGAGCGCGAGCAAACTGGAGGTAAAGGCGCGGGCGTTCACTCTAGAATCTCCAGTTCAGCGACAGGTTGTAGAAGCTCGCGTATTCGCGCACGCCGTCGTAGGGGTGGAAGGTGCGCTGCGCGCCGTAACGCAGGCCGAGACGGTTGTCGAGGCCCCATTCCTGCTCATAGCGGATCCCGCCCGTTCCTCCGGATCCGAAGTCCTGCTGGCGGTAGGTTCCGAGGGAGAGGAGCAGCCGGTGAACCAGGCCGCGATCGTAGCGGCGCCACAGGCGTTGCTCGCCGACCAGGCCGAGGTCCACACCGAGATCCTCGCCCGGGTTGAAGTAATTCACGTTCGCAGCGGAATTATTCGACGCAGACACGGCGCCGGTCCCGTCGAGCTTCCACACCGGCCCGGTGATCAAGCGCTGGAAGGCCGAGCCTGTCAGGATGTTGCGGCGATTGCCGTCGCTGAAGTCAAGGGCTTGAAAGGACGCGCCGAAGCTGCGGGATTCGTGCGCGCGCCAGGTGACGCCGGCACGCACTGATTTGCCGTGCACATCGACGATTCTTGCCTGCAGCGGAATGTCGTTGCTGGAGGAATCGACGGCGCCCTCGAAGCTCCAGTAGTCGTCGAGCGCCCACTCGGCGTTCACCGAAACGCCCAAATCCGAATCGGAGTCGTAGCTGTCGCTGAGTTCGGCGGCCAGGCGCAAGTCGCGCGCGCGGTACTCCGCGCCGGCGCCGAGGCGGCGGCGGTAGCCCTTGCCATCGGAGAAAGTGGCGCTGGCTTCGTACTGGTGCAGGAATGCGCGCCAGTCCTGCTTGATGGGCTGCGAATAAAGCCGCGTCTCAATGGCATGCTCGTCGGTACCCAGCGGTCCGGCCCCGCCGCTGGATTCGCCTTTGCCCGCATCGATCTGCAGTTCGCGCATGTTGTGGATGCGCCAAAGCCGGCTGGTGCGCTGCACTTGCCTGTCCTCCGGATACGCGGCCTCCAGCGCGGCCGCTTCGCGGCCGGCGGGCGCCCAGTCCTGCAGCTCACGCAGGGTATTGGCATAGCCGATCCGGCCGTCGCGATAAGCCGGTTCAGCCGCCAGAATCCAGAGATGCTCCTGTTCCGCGCGGCGCGGCCAGCCGCGTGCGCCATAGATCACCGCAAGCTTGTCGCGTACTTCCATGTTGTACGGCGCAAGCCGGTGAAGCTCCTCGAGCCGTTGCTGCGCTTCTTCCAGATGGTCCTGGTAGCCGCGCGCCGCTGCAGCCGTGGCCGTAACACTGGCGTAGTCCGGATTGTCGGCCACGGTGAGCGGACTGTGGGCGTCGATGCGCTGCGGGGTGGCGGCCGCGACACGGTCGATCTGATCCAGCGCTTCACGGTGCTGCTCGCCGTCCGAGTAGGCGTAGAACAACTGCACCTGCGCGCTGAAATTGTCGCTGTTACCTCGAAGCGCCTGCAGGTAAAGATCGCGCGCCTCGCCGGGCTGCTCCAGATAGAGATAGGCATCGGCCGCGGCGATCTGCGCGTACGCCGGCACCTCGACGGCCTCGGCGACCAGACTTTGATGAAGCTCAACCGCTTCACGCATGCGCGCGCGGTTGCGCAGCGCCTCGATGCGGTCGAACTGCAGGCGCCGCGCTGCGGCGCTGCCGCCTTTGCCGGCCGCCTGCAGTCCCTGCAGCAGCCGCTCGTTATCGGCCAGTGCAATGTCGATGTTGGCGAAGCGATCCGCCGCGGACTGGTCGGCGGCAGCTCCCCAGCGCGTGGTCAGCGCCGCCTGGTCGCTCTTCAGCCCGAACAGCTCGTCCTCGCTCAGCGCGCCGGGGGATTGCTGCGCCAGCTCAATCGCGCGATGCGGCGCGCCGATCCGCGCCACCGTAAATATCCGGTTGCGAATCGCAGCGCGGTTCGCGGGGTCGAGCACCAGGATGCGTTCATAAACCAGCAGCGCAGGAACGGGATCGCGCCGGGCCTGCAAAGCTTCCGCGTAGGCTTCGAGCAGCGGAACCTCCTGCCACATCGCGCGCTTTCGCGCCTCCAGCAGGGCAACCGCGTCATCCGGCTTGCGATCGTCGATCAGCGAATACGCCAGTCCGGCGACGATGTCGATGCGGTCAGGCGCACGCTTGATGGCCGCCTGGTAAAGCTCGACCGCAAGACTGAACCGCTTGAGGTTGGCTGCGGCGCGGCCTGCCCGGCCGAGCACGGATACCGGGGCGGTATCCCGGTCGATGTTCGGAACGGACTCGACCAGTTCGGCATCGCGCCCGGCTTCGCCCAGCGCATTGAGGTAGTCGTAGAAAAAACGCTTGTTGCCGGGGTTGCGGTCGGCGCGCTCTTTGAGGCGCTGGATTTGTTGCGAGGTCGAATCGTTAGGGGGAGGCGGGGCCGACGATGGCGGATTCTCTGCCAGCGCCGACAAGGGCGATGCGGCCGCCAGGAACGCGGCGAAAACTGCGATGGGTGGGGGCGGAATCAGCCAGGCCCCTCTTTTGCTTCAATTTTCATCGCCCGTCGCGCGTCACCTCATGGGATTCCAGCGCCAGCCTGCGTCAGCCGCATGCGTCTTCGCGCAGCGGGCCCCCGTCACTGCAAAAGCTGGCGCGATTCTACGTCAACTTACGAAATTCAGGGGAAACTGGATGCCGGATTTTTGTCGCCAGATAACGACAGGTGGTATTCTTCCAACCGCCCACCACAACCTGTAGTCCCCCGCGGCAATGTCGGGTTGCCTGGTTCGCGATCCCCACAGCACGCTGATCTCGCGTTTTGCCGGCTTGCAATCCCCTTCGCTTCCGGATGCACCAGGCGAGCTCGTGTTCGATCCTGCCGTGCGACGCTACACTGGCATCCGTGTCCGATGCTCCACGAAAGATCATCCACCTCGACATGGACGCGTTCTATGCGTCCGTCGAGCAGCGCGAGGACCCGTCATTGCGCGGCAAGCCTGTGGCCGTGGGCGGCTCGCCGCAGTCCCGCGGCGTGGTGGCGGCCTGCAACTACGAAGCGCGCAAGTTCGGCGTGCGCTCAGCGATGCCGATGGCGCGCGCCGCGCGGCAGTGCCCGGACCTGGTGATCGTCCGGCCCAATTTCGCTTTGTACAAGTCGGTGTCGCAGCAGGTGATGGGCATTCTTCGATCAGCCACGCCGCTGGTGGAACCATTGTCGCTGGACGAGGCTTACCTCGACGTTACGGCAAACTTGTTGAATGAACCCTTGGCGATGGAGGTTGCCCGGCACCTCAAGGGCCGTATCCGTGACGAACTTTGCCTGACCGCTTCCGCGGGTGTCGCGCCGAACAAGTTTCTGGCCAAGATCGCTTCCGGCTGGAAGAAACCCGACGGCCTGACTGTAATCGCACCCGAGCGGATCGAATCGTTCCTGCAGAAACTGCCGGTCGAAGCTCTGTGGGGCGTCGGACCGGTCACGGCGAAAAAATTGCACGCGATCGGCGTGGCGCGACTGGTGGATGTGCGTGCTGCGGATCGGGCGCTGTTGACGCGGACCGTGGGAAGCCTTGCCGACTGGCTGGTGCGACTGGCGCATGGGGACGATCCCCGCGCGGTCACGCCGGACCGTCCGTGGAAGTCGATTTCGGCGGAGGACACCTATGCGGCCGACTTGGAGGACGTCAAGGAGATGCGCGCCGAGATTCGCAGGCTGGCGGGGCGGGTTGCCGCTTCGCTGGAGAAAAGAGGGCTGCGGGCGCGGACGGTGATCATCAAGGTGCGTTACGCCAATTTCACCACCATCACACGCAGCCACACCGAGGAGCCGCCGACGCACGATGCGGCGCGGATCGTGCAGCGAGCCCTGGCCTTGCTTGAACGCACCGACGCTGCGAAACGGCCCGTTCGCCTGCTCGGCGTAGGGACGCATGGCCTCATGCAAGGCGCCGACGTGGCGCCGTCATCCCAATCGCTGCCGCTGGAGTCTCTGCCATAGGTCTCAAGTCAAGCCGTCCTGAATCCAACTGAGAAAATGCCCCCAACAATCGATCTGAAACGCATCGTTCCCCGGATCATCGCCAGAGTCGGTCTTACTTCGATAATGGCCGCGCTCGCGGGCGGAAGCGTCGCCGCGCCCGCCGATGTGCTGACGCATGGCTACAACCGTTACCGCACCGGCGCGCAGCTTGAGGAAAGGATTCTGCATACGGGCAACGTCAGGCCCCCGACCTTTGGCAAGGTGGCCAGCCTGCCGGTGGATGGTTACGTCCATACCCAGCCGCTGGTCGTCAACGACCTGCAATTGGACGCCAACAAGACGGCTGACGTGGTCTATGCAACCACCGGCAAGAATTCTGTGTTTGCATTCGCAGTCACCGCCGAGCGCGCTCAACTACTGTGGAAACGGCATCTGACCGAGACGCGCGCGAATGCCGAACGTAGCGACGTCGGTATCCTCGGCACGCCGGTCATCGACCGGGAGTCCGCAACCTTGTTCGTCGTATCCGGCGCACTCGACGACAGGAAGGGTCGCTACTCCGTGCATGCGCTCGACCTGCGTGATGGCCGCGACAAGCACGGCGGCCCGGCGTTGATAGGGGGCAGCGTCAGGATCGGCGACGAAGATATCGCTTTTCAGCCGACCGACAGACGAATCGCCGTACAGCGCGCGGCGCTGGCGCTGGCCAACGGCAGGCTCATCGTCGCGTTCGGCGGCGATTTTTTCGAAGGTTGGGTGTTCTCTTTTGACGCCGCAGATCTGCGCCGGCCGTCATCGGCTTTCTGCACCACTTGCGTAAGCCGCATCCAGTCCATCTCCAAGGCCGACTATCTGTCGGCGGACTGCACCTTCATCGGCCCCGCCGGCGGCATCTGGCAATCCGGTAGAGGCCCGGTCGTGGACGACCGCGGCATGGTCTATTTCTTTACCGGCAACAAGTCGCATATCGTCAAACAGGGATGCGTGATTCCGCCGGGACGCAACGCGTGCGCGCAATGCACTCTGCCGGAGGGATGTCCCTGCAAAGGCGTCGGCCAGGAGAAAGTGTGCCGGGGCCCCGACACCTGTATCGCCAACCAGTCGCCGGATGGCCGATCGTTCGACACGCACGAAGCACTGCTCAAGCTCGATCCTGCTCGCGGCTTGAGCATCGCCGGCTGGTTCCGCCCGCACAACTGGAACGCCCCAGGCATTCACGGGCTGGAATTCAACGATCTCGATCTGGGCGGCTCCGGGCCGCTGCTGATTCCTGGAACGTCGCGGCTGGTCGGCGGCGGCAAGGAAGGCGTGCTGTACCTGCTCGATGCGAAATTGCCGCAGGACCGAGCGACACCGCTGCAGAGTTTCGCGATCGCCCCCGCTCCGAATCCGCCGCTGCAGTACTACCGCCACATTCTGGGCGGACCGGTTCTGTGGCCGAGGCCTTCGGACCCGGACGGCTCCAGGTTGTTCGTTTGGCGGATGAACGACACCTTGCGCAGCTACCGGGTCACCGACCGCTTCGCGGACTGCGATCGTCGCAATGTGCAGCCCAGCGGCACGGAAAATTGCCGCAGTATCGCTGCCAGCAGGGAACGCATCGACCACCATCCCGGCGGAATACTGGCGCTGTCAGCCAGCGGCGGGAAACCGGATTCGGCGATAGTTTGGGCCTACACCAGTTTGGTCGGCCACGGCCCGGGCAAGCTCATGGCATTCAGAGCCCTGCCGGACGCAACAACCCCGGACCGGTTGGAGAAAATCTGGGAAAGCGATACGTGCCCCGGCGATGCAATTGAAACCGGTTCCACCTTCGCGCCTCCGACGATCTCGAACGGCCGGGTCTACGTTGCCACGGGCGCCGACCGCGTCGACGTCTTTGGCCTGCTGCCCGAAAGACCTTGCGCAGGCACTCAACCGGAAGTCTCGGAGCATCTCAGGAATTTCTGAGCCCTCCCGGGGCGCGCTGGTACGGAGTCCGCCAGAGCCTCCGCGTTTCTGCGGGCTTGCGGAAAAATCATTCGAAACTATAGTCGCCGGTACTCTTGACGCACGCGTGCACGTTTCCGGGCGTGGCGGGGAAAGGAGCGGTCCGTTCGTACATTCCGCGCAGCTTCATCCCGGCGTACTTGCCCGTCCCATGCAGCCCTTCCAGAGTCCCGCCTTGTGCCGGCAGCCGGTTGAACTTCAACAGATACCTGTCTCCCTGTCCGTCGACAAACTCGCAGAATCCGTCGGTGGCATATTTGCCATCGATGTAGCTATAGCTGGAAACGCAGCGGCTGGCCGTCGAGTCGAAGAGTGCTCCGGGAGGGTTTGACCGCTGAGTGCCGAGCATTTCCACTGTCCCGACGATGTGGGTGGGCCCGTGCGTAATCTCATTCTGCTTGCCCGCCAGGCACGAGATAAAATCGAACTTGCCGATCCTCGGCAGATCCGCAGCGAAGACCGGACTGGAGCACGCAACGATCACACCCGCAATCATGCAGGCAGCGAGCAGCTTTGAAGTCATGGCAACCTCCCTCCTGGTGGGTGTGCGAAAATTGAAGGCACCGAACCCACGGTTCGGCAATCGGCCTCAACGCTTGCGGGCGACCAGGCAGAACAATGCCAGGAGTCCCTCGTGATCGCGCGGCACCGCCCGCATGATCGAGTCCTCGTCCTGTTCAGCCGGCTTGCCCTGGACATAGTCGCGCAGCAGAACGTCGCTCTCGGGCAGAAGCTCCGCGCATTGCACGTCAACCAGTCCGGTTTTTTCCCAATGCAGCTTCCACCAGTCGACGCTGTGTACGTACGACCAGTGTTTGGCGTACTGCGGGCGCAGGTATTCGGGCGCGTCCTCGATGGATCGAAGCTCGCGGGTGAAGCCGATATCCACCACGCCGATGAAACCGCCGGGCTTGATGAATTGCGCAAGGTAGCCCAGGTAGCGCTCGTCCGTGCCGAAGTAGAGAAAGGAATCGATCGCGATCACGGCGTCGAAGAACTCCTTGGCGAATGGCAGGCTGTGCGCGTCCACCCGCAGCGGATAGACGTTCGCCTCGCATTCCATTCCGATCGCCCGTTTGCGATTCTCGGTGGGGGATGTCGCCTCATCCGCGGCCCACGCCTGGATGCCGAACTCCCGTGCCAGGAAAATCGAGCTGGTGGCCTTGCCGCAGCCCAGATCCAGAACCCGCATCCCGGGCTTAAGCGGAAGTCGGCGCGCGAGGCTCTCCACCTGGCACAGGGCGTTTTCACCGAGTGCGTTGTCGCGAATCCATTGCGGGTCGTATTTCGCCGTCAGCGGAAATGCTGCGGGCGAGACCGCGGCCGGGTTCACCGAATCTTCTCCCCAGCAGGATCTGCGCGCCATTGCAGCGCGCGGCGGTCTTCTTCCGGCCGGCGGGGTCCCTTCACACCGCCCCCCTATTTCCCGCTCAGTGCTTTGCGGAATCCAGGATTCTGAACCAGTTGATGTGTCGCCCCGATCACCGCATCGCTCAGCACTTCGTAGTAGTTGTCCGCTTTATACGCCATGCCAAAGCGGCTCGACGTGCCGGTGGTGGCGACCCCCCAAAGTATATTGCCGTTCGGATCGCTGAAAGCGAGTTGCAGCTGGACTTCTGCGTTGTAGCGCTTGTCCTCCTCGACGAAGAATTTCGTGATGTAGCCGTTGAGGATCACATCGCCGCCGCTTTCCACCACTTTCACCCCCAGCGCGGAGAGGAGCAATTTCATCTGGTAAGTGACGAAACGCGCGACATCGTCGTTGGTGGTCACTTTGCGAAACGGTATCTTGTTGACGCTGTTGCCGATAAAGGCGGGATCCTCGCGTTTGTCCACAAGAGGATCGACCTGCAGCTTGATGCCTTCGAGACCTTGCACATCGACCGGTGTCCTCTCCGACATCGGCGAGGTCGGCCTCCAGGTGAGCGGAATGCCTTCAAGCTTGTCGGCTGCAATGCCCGTCGCAATATTGCTTAGGGACAAGCAGGTAACAACAACTGCCAGCGCAAAACGGAATCTCTTTTTCATCCTGATTACTCCTTGATGAGCGAACTGCATGTGAGCCATCGACAAGTCAACTCGCCCTTTGACACTGTCGTCTTGCAGTGATCGACAACATTGCTGCCAAATCCGGGCTATTCATCACGTTCTGGTTACGAAGTACCACATGCTGTTGAGATCGTACTACGCCGTGACCCCGGCTAGGCTTGGTTCTCCCGCACGGCTTCTCCGCGCAGCCGCCGGAGCCCCTGCGTCGGGGGCGCGCAGAGCACTTCTCCGGTGGGCCGGTAGCGTCCGCCGTGACAAGGGCAGTCCCAGCTCTGGGCGGCGCCATTCCATTGAACAATACAGCCCATATGAGTGCATTTTGCTGAAAGCGCGTGCAGGCTTCCACGTTGGTCGCGATAGACGGCGACCTTCTCACCGTCGATTTCAGCGACTCGCCCTTCACCCACGGGTACGTTCGGCCATCGGCCATGACGGCTGTTTTTCGAGCGGCCAAGTGGGGATTTCTTCGGTCCTTCCGGCGCAGCGGCGGAGTTCACCCGCGAAGGCCGGTACAGTTCCTTCCACGCGTTAGGCCGTTGGAGGATGTTATCCGCCATCAGTATCCCGGCGACAGTGCCGAAGGTGAGCCCTGTTCCCGAAAGACCCGTGGCAACCTGTACGTTGGTCATTCCCGGCAGGCAGCCTATGTAGGGGAGTCCGTCGGCGGACGCGAACACCTGCCCGCTTCCGTGATACTCGGCCGATTGCAAATCAAAGTTCTTGCGGGCATATGCTTCAAGCGCATCGAACCTTTTTTTCGTATTGGGCTCCTGGCCGGTGGGATGATCCTCACCACCTACGAGGAGCAGCTGCCGGTCCTTGTCCCATACGAGGCGAATGTAATGATAGGGCTCTTCGGTGTCCCAAAAGAGACCTTCGGGAAAGCGGGTCCCTCCGAGCCCGAACGCAATCGTGTACGAGGTGGACGGCGAAAGCCGATCCTGCAGTGCGGGCACTCGGTTAATGGGCACATGTGCCGCCATGATCACGGCACCTGCAGTCACGGCCTGCCCTCCCGCGCGCACTACGCACGGAGTTCCGGCGTCGACGGACTCGACGAGCGTGTCGCCGTACACTGCATCAGGTAACGCCGCCGCCAGCGCCTGACAGTAACGCGGCGCATCGAACTGCGCCTGGTTCTCGAAGCGCAGAGATCCCGTTGTTGCCAGGGGAAGGGGCGCGTCGCGTGAAAACGAAGTTGCCAGCCCGAGTTTGCGCGTCAGAGTCTCTTCGCGCATCAGCGATGAAGCGCCTTTGGCAGTCTGGCTGAACCGGAAACCCGGTGTGCGTACGAAATCGCAATCGATATCGAGTTCGGTGACAGTTCGTTCGATGAAGTCGATTGCCTCCATGCTGGACTGTGCCGCAGTTCTCGCCCCGTCCTCACCGAAGCAGGAAATCAACTCCGCGTAGGAGGCATCGAGGCAGGCGGTCAGATGCCCGGTGCTGTCGCCCGTACTGCCGGCTCCGACGGTAGACAGCTCGAGCACGACAACTCTTTTTCCAGCCCGATGCAGTTGCAGCGCCGCTGTCAGCCCTGTAATCCCGGCGCCGATGACCGCCACCTCCACCTCCAACGGTCGCTCCAGTCGGGGATAGCGGGTCGTGGCTGTCGTGTTCCACCAAGAGGTAGCCATGTTCTTGCCCTCGTTAGATCGTCGCCGTGATGTGAGTCTAGGGAAGCTCTGATCAAGTTCCGCGACGCGCGTTGCGCCCGGTGCGGATGACTGCTAGGGACGCCGGAGCGCGGAACAGGGGCCCCCTCTGGGGATGTGACCGCTTAGGCGTCCCAACGAGCGCACATGATCGGCGTGCAATGCGAGCGACTCCGGGTCGCATCCACCGGCCAAGGCCGGCGGAACCTGCTCCGCCTGCGCGCTCGCGCTCCGCAGATGCGGCTGAAGCCCCAGCAAGGCGTGTCGGAGCGCGGAAGAGGGGCCCCTCTGGGGATCGGACCGCGGAGACACGCGTGAGGCCGGTGAGCGACACGCTATGGGCCGGTTACACGGTCACATCCCCGCAAGCGGGGCCCCTGCTCCACGTTCCACCGGCCCGGTAACAACGCAGGCGCCGCACCTGGCACAACCCAAGAACATTCGACTCTTTCGAGGGACCGGGCGATTCGGGCCGATGCCAGCGTCGGCTCCTCCTTATGTAGGCCGGCTACACGGCGTCCTCGCCGTCTTGCCCTCGACCCGAATTGCCACGGTCGCGCATGTGGAACTTGATCAGAGCTTCCCTAAATATTCCAGAAATTGGAGCCTCTATTGTTCCTGGTTATATAGTGAATGCGGCAAGGCGATGGAAATTCCGGCTAGAATCTTAACAACCGCTGCGCAACCGGAGACCGCAGCTGTCAGGGAAAACCTGACATACGCGTGAGTTTCCGAGTCCAGGACTGCCGTATTGAGAAGAGGTTCCGAACCGGAACCGGGAACTATTTGCGCGACGGGTGTTGATCATTTCCACAACCTGTCCGCGACTGGGGAACAGGGCTGCCATGACTTCAGTGGACAACCCGAGGCAAAACCACCTTCTAGCCGCGCTGCCGGCGGAGGATTACGAGCGATTGCTGCCCGAGCTTGAGCTCGTCCCCATGCCGCTGGGATGGGTGGTCTACGAGTCCGGCCGCCAGGTGAGCTACCTCTATTTCCCGACCACCTGCATCGTTTCGCTGCTGTATGTCATGGAAAACGGCGCGTCGGCCGAGATCGCGATAACCGGTAACGAGGGACTGGTCGGCATATCGCTGCTCATGGGCGGCGAAAGCACGCCGAGTCATGCGGTGGTCCAAAGCGGGGGCAACGGCTACCGGCTCAATGCGACTACGTCGAAAAAAGAATTCGCGCTGGGCGGAAATTTGCAGCATTTGGCGCTGCGATATACGCAAGCGCTGATTACGCAGATGGCGCAAACCGCGGTATGCAACCGCCACCACGAGATCGACCAGCAGCTGTGCCGCTGGCTGCTGTTGAGCCTGGATCGCCTGTCGGCCAATGAGCTGGTCATGACCCAGGAACTCATCGCGAACATGCTCGGGGTGCGCCGGGAGGGAGTGACCGAGGCGGCCGGCCGGTTGCAGGCCGAGGGACTGATTCATTACAGCCGCGGCCACATCAGAGTCCCCGACCGGGCAAAACTGGAAGGGCGCGCCTGTGAGTGTTATGCGGTGGTAAAAAAAGAATTCGATCGCCTGCTGCCCTACCAGATTCACGGCCTGTCGAACCGAGCCTCATAACGAAGAGAGGCGTCAGGGTACGTCCGCAGTTCGATTGTCAATCGTCCCCACCGTGGCGATCGCCTCGATCGCAACGAGCACACCCGGAATGTCGGCGCCGAAACGGGCCATCGCACGGGCGGGCTTCGGCCCCGGAAAAAACTCCGCGTAGGCCTCGTTCATCTCCTTGTACAGGTCCGGGCGCGCCAGCAGCACGGTGATCTTGACAATGCGGTCGAGCGAACTTCCGGCCGCCTCGAGGATCATTTTCACATTCCGCAACGATTGGCGGGTTTGCTCCTGCATGGTCGTGCCCACGATCTCGGTGGGGCCGCCGCCTGGCCGCACCGGAATCTGGCCCGATACGAACACGAAGCCGTTTGCGACCACTGCGTGCGAGTAGGGCGAATGCGGCGGTGGGTAGCCTGCTATGTCATTGATGTGACGCGTGGCCATGATCTTTCGGCATGACTAGCCGCCACGCCGCAACTTGGCTTTCAAAGGCGCAGCCATTTTCTTGGCCTTTTGCAACCAGCGTCTAGCCCACATGAATTCGGTTGCAAGAATGGAAAGCCCGATGGGAATGATGATGAATGCCGGTCCGGGCAGCACGATGAGCGCGATCCCGATCAGAGTCACGGTTCCACCAATAATTCCGATGACGACGCGTTTGCCGGTCCGGTGATCCTGGGCACCACCGAGCCAGGATTTCCAACCAGGGGATTCGCTCTTCATCGGATCGGACTGGGTGAAAAGCGATTCAACATGGCTCGCGTCCGTGTTCTGGCACACTGAGGACGCGCACCGTATAGGATTTCAAACTTCGTTCACCAAAGCTCAGGTCGTACCGGCATCGGCCGCCAGCGAATCAAGCATCTTGTCCACAACTTCGTGGTGCGTGCCCTGATAATCCTCGGGGCAATCGTAGTTGATCTCCAGCCGCACCCCTCCGCTTTGCACGTACCAGTGTCTAGCGTAAAGGTTGTCTTCCAGATATTTAAAGGCCAGTCCCTCGAAGTCTCCGAGCTTGGCCTTCTCAGGTTCATATCCATCTTCTATGAGGTCGCGCGCAAACAGGCGGAGATCCTTTTCCGTCATTCCGCCGTAGGCCTTTGCTGTGCGGATGCTCACGGGCGGACCGTCGTCTGGCGGAACAAGCAAATGCTGCCCGGCTTCCCGTTTGTCCGTCCAGCCTTCCGGCAGCTTCAATGTCCATCCCGCGCCTGTAAGCACTTGGCCCATTTGTGTGTGCGATCCGACAGTGTTCATGCGGACAACGATGTCCGCACGCAAATCGATAGTCCTGACGTCAGCAATCATTCTAACGCATCACCTTCCACGCACTTCGGGTTCCGGCGTCCATCAAACGGGGCCGCGGGTGAATCAATCGGGACACAGTCCGCCGGTCGCAGCCCATGCCGTCACGATGCGATTGAACTCTTCCTTGGGCACCGGCACAGGTTCGCGCGGTCTGCCGTAAACGTCGATTCCTGGTTCCCATCCCCACGCCACAAGTTTGTCTTCGGTCAGGTGTTCCACCGTAGCATGCAGGGGGCGATCGCCGTTCCTGCTGCGGTCGGTCAATGCTCGGCATAGTTCCGCGGCGGTTTTGCCTTCCCAGGCCATCGACCTGGGCGCGAGATGCCAGGTGGGCGCACCCGGCACCCCGGCCGAATCGTAGTTGGCCTCGGTATGGCACGCGGAACACTTCAAACCCAACGGCCCGTGATCCTGCGGTCCGCGCGTGATCGGCGGTGAATGCACCCGCTGTTCGAGTCCTTGTTTGGGCGTGTCGTCGCGGGGGTGGCAATTCACGCACCGCGGATGACTTAGCACGGCGTGCATTTGCATATACAGCCGGGCACTCTGCTCCGCCGCAGTGGCTCGCTCGGCTGATACCGTTGCGCGCGCGCGGCCTTCGGGAGACGGCGCGGGCGCGACGCATGCGGAGAGGGCCAATGCCAGCGCAGCCAAGACGAATTGTGGGACGAAGCAGAAATCTTTCACGGGTTTCCGGGCGGTAAGCGGGGCACGTGCACTCCACTCTCCTCGCTTGTACCGCAACACTGTATCAATCCCTGCCGGCTCGCTCTGTGCGCAAGCGCACTTATGTCCGGGCCGATTAAGGGGTAGCCTTGCGTCTCCAGCGTCCGGTCAGAGACCGCGATATGGTGTACGCCAGCCTCTCACTGCTTAACAGCTTGCGATCAGCAGGGCTACACTATCGTCCGCACTCACCGCGTCCTGACTCGCGCGCCCATTTGAACCTGCCGGCTGCCTGCCAATAATGACTCGTCCATCCACACGCAAGCTGCGGCCCTTGGCAGCGGATTGGCTGGTAGGGGGCGGTGAAATGGGCGCCCTCATCCGCAAAAAAAAGTGGTCTGCCACACCGCTCGGCGCGATTGAGGGCTGGCCGCAGAGCCTGCGCAGCGCGGTCAGTATTTTGTTGCCGTCCAAGGCGCAGATCATCCTGTTCTGGGGTCCGGAGCTGGTTGCGATCTACAACGACGCCTATCGCCCGGTGCTCGGCGCCAAGCATCCCGCCGCGCTCGGCGTGCCGGCGCACCAGCTCTTCAGCGAGGCGTGGCACGTGCTCGAGCCGCTGTTCATGGGCGTGGTGAACACCGGTGAAACCTTCTGGGCGAAGGACCACGAGTTCGCCCTTGAGCGCCACGGTTACCTCGAGGAAACCTATTTCGACGTCTCCTACGATCCGGTGCGCGACGAGACCGGCCGCGTGGGGGGTCTGTTCTGCATCGTGAGCGATACCACTGGGCGCATCGTCGGGGAGCGGCGCCTGGCGGCGCTACGCGACCTCGGCGGCATCGGCGCTGGCGCCTCCACTGCGGAAGAAGTTTTGCACAACGCCTGCGCGGTGCTCGAGCACTACCGCAAGGATCTGCCTTTCGCCGCGCTCTACCGCGGCAAGGACCTGGAGGTGTCGTTCGGCATCGATGACGCGGCCCACCGCCATTGGCCGCTAGACGGCGAAGAGGAGCTGGTCCGGGTGCGCGACGCGGCGGTGCTGAAGATCGCCACCCCGGGCCGCGAACGCTATGGCACCCTGGTCGCGGGAATCAACCCGCAGCGCGGGTTCGATGCCGCTTACGCCGATTTCTTCCGCCTCGTCAGCGCGAACATCGCGGGCGCCATCGCCGCGGTCCAGGCGCTGGAGGACGAGCGCCGGCGCGCCGCGGCGCTGGCCGAACTCGACCGCGCGAAAACCGCTTTCTTCAGCAATGTCAGCCATGAATTCCGCACGCCGCTGACGTTGATGCTCGGTCCGCTCGAGGACCTTCTGGCGCGCACGGAAGGCAGCCTGGCCCCGGAGAATCGGGCCCTGCTGACGGTTGTGCAGCGAAACGGGCAGCGGCTGCTGAAGCTCGTCAATACACTGCTCGATTTTGCCCGCATCGAAGCAGGCCGCGCCCAGGCCGTCTATGAGCCCACTGACCTTTCCGCATTGACTGCAGACTTGGCGAGCAATTTCCGC
>Ga0134123_10000585_pt1 | contig 23881 bp, 14 predicted proteins | sample KB303_FD_96460 | JGI IMG/M metagenome (GOLD analysis project Ga0134123, IMG submission 96460) | Terrestrial soil microbial communities without Nitrogen fertilizer from Kellogg Biological Station, Michigan, USA - KB3-0-3 | ecosystem: Environmental > Terrestrial > Soil > Unclassified ...
CTGCATCCCGCCGCTGCGCAACATCAAGGGCGCGTCGTACGGCGCAGACAAGCCGAATGTCTGGGGAAAGAACCTCGTAAAGTATCTCGAGGAGCAGCGCTCGCAGGCCGGGCTCTCGTTCTCGTTCACCGGCGACGCGATGAGCCTGCACTCCAACCGCGTCGAGCTCGACCCGGTCGTGAAGGACTCGTGGGGCATCCCCGTCGCGCGCACGTACTATCACCATCACCGCTACGACACCGATCTCGCGAAGTACGCGCTCGACCGGATGATCGACGTGCTCTCGCCGTACGGCGCGGAAGTGCGCAAGTACGATCCGCAGAAGGAAGACAACCCCGGCTACGGACACGTGCACGGCTGCCTGCGCGCGGGCACGAAGCCGGAGCGCTCCGCGATCGACTCCAACTGCCAGTCGTGGTCGGTGAAAGGCCTCTACGCGATCGACGGCTCGTTCATGCCGACCGCCGGCGCGTCGAATCCGTCGATCACCATGATCGCCAACGCTTACCGCGTCTGCACGCAGCTGCCGAAGCCATGAAGATCATTCACGATCCTCTCCGTAGCCCGCACGCACCCGAGACCGCGCGCTACGGCCTCCTCGGCGCGATCGTCGCCGGCGCCGACGCGCTCCGCCTCCCGATACGCTTCACCTCCGACGGTTACGCCGTCGTCCTCGAGGACGAAACGATCGATCGCCTCACCGGCCGGAAAGGCCGCGTCGCGGAGATGACGCTCAAGCAGCTCCGCGAGCTCGATTTCGGCGCCACGTTCAAGTCGGGCGACGGAAAGCCGTTCGCGTACCGCGCGCGCGTCGAGACGCTGCCGATGCTGCTCGACTTTCTCCCCGGCGACCTCTGGTACGTCATCGACATCAAAGACGCGAAGAAGAAGCTCGCCCGCACCGTGGTCAGCGCGCTCGTCAATCGCGGCGTCGACGATCGCGCGATCCTCGTCGCCGACGATCCGGCCGTTCGCGCCGACGTGCGCGCCGCATCCCCGCGCGTCCTGCTCGCCGCCCGGACGATCGGCGCCGAAGTCGACGCCATTGTCACGGATCTCGATCTGTTTCTCGCCGATCCGACGATCGGCGCCGCCGCGCGCCTCGGCGCGATCGTGATCTCGCCGCCGTCGCGATTCAGCGCCGACGACTACGCGCGCCTGCGCCGCGCGGCCACGATCTGGGGCATTACCACGAGCTCCGTGCTCGACTCCGCGACCGTCACGCGGCCCGGATGGGTGTGGGTCGACGAGAAATGGGGGCAGTCGGCCGCGAAGCACGAGGACGTGAACGCGAACACGTGGCACCTCGGATACGCGAAGTACAACCCGCAGCATCACTGCCACGTGTATCCCGACAAGGGCCTGCACATCTCGATCAAAAAATACGAAGGCCCGATCGACACGAAGCCGACCGGCGATCCGGTGAAGGACGAGCTGAACAAGCTCACCGAGGACTCCTGGTCGGCGATGCGCACCTGGCCGTTCTACGCCGGCGGCGGCGCGGGATTCGCGCCCGGCATCCGCGGCGACTTCTCCGCCGAAGTCGACATCGAGAGCATCGCCGCGCAGCAGGCCACGACCGTCGAGATGGCCGCGCTCAACGTCGATCCCGCCGCGCATCACACGCCGTGGAAGGAAAAGGACGGCAAGTGGGTGCCGAACTATCCGGCGTCCTTCCGCGACAAAGCCACGTTCTTCGATCCGCACGGCGCGCCGCCGTACGTCGGCGTGGAGCACGACGAGGATGACGGCTGGCGCATCAACTGGAACCTCGGCACCGACTACGACGCGAACCAGTACGGCAAAGCGTTCGGTGACGGGAAAGAGCTCACCGGCCGCATGCGCCTCGATCGCCGCGGCGTGCACTGGGCCGCGTTCTATCGTCCGAAAGTCCTGAGCGGCGCCGCGGACTGGATCTGCGTCGGCGCGGTCCGCAACGAGTCGCTCAACTCCGTCGTCTACCTCCGCCTCGCCGGCAAGCGCTGGCGCCAGGAGAACCCCGCGAATCCGAGCGAGTACATGCCCGTCATCCCGAACCACTTCACTTTCCGCAACTTCAAACTCACGCGCTACGTCGAGCCGTAGCCGCAAAGGAGAACAGTCATGCCCATCGACGACCTGCAGGTCCTCAAGAATCTCGCGCGCGAAATCCTCTCGGCCGGCATCCAGGAATCCGACCTCGAGATGTTCCCGACGCCGGAACAGCAGGAAGCGAGTGCGGAAATGATGGCGCAGCTTCCGATCGACTGGCCGGCGGGACTCGCGCCCGTGCCGAAGCCGATCACGCCCGCGCCGAGCCCGAACGCCGCGCTCCCGCAATGCGACGTCGTCGTCGTCACCTGGACCGTCGACGAGCTGATGGCGCTCGCGGACGTGCTCACGCCCGGCTTCAATCGCGACAGGTGGTACCGGTACGCGCGCTTCTACAACGAGAAGTACGACGCGCAGATCCGCAAGGGCGCGCCCGCGAAGGTCGCGAAGCGCCTCGGCAGCTACATGCCCACGAAGATCGGCAATCTCAAGGTCCTCTGCATGAAGTCCGAGCTGCACATGAACCAGGACGGCATCGAGGATCCGAACGATCCGGGCAACGCCACGCTCCCGGTGCGCGACTTCTTCGACCAGATCATCGAGGAGACCGGCGCGCGCTGCGTCATCACCGCCGGCACCGCGGGCGGGGTCTATACCGCGCAGGACCTCGGCGACGTCGTCGTCACGCGCGGCGCGAAGTTCCGCCTGAACCGCGAGTTCAAGAACGCGCCGTACGCCGGCAAGACCTACACCGACGACTGGGACGTGCCGACGAAGTACTTCAAGAAGGCCGAAGAGCTGATGGCGGCGCATAAGAAGGAGCTCGAGCCGGCGTACACGCCGCTGCTTCCGCCGACCGCGTACTACACGCCGCGCGAGCTCAACCTCGTCCCGAAGTCCGAGCGGCAGCCGATCCCCGCGATCTGGCTCGACGGCGCGGAGATCCCGAAGCTCGGCATCGGCAAGAAGATGCCGAAGTTCCATCCGATCCTCACCACCGACTTCTTCGAGTTCGGCACGTCCACGAACAAGCTCGAGGAGGAAGGCAGCGCGTGCGAGATGGGCGACGCGGTTCTCGGATACGTCGTCGATGAGCGCCGCAAAGCCGGCAAGCCCGCGCCGAACTGGATCGCCGTCCGCAACTGCTCCGACCCGCAGATCAACGGCGACCTCGTGGCCAAGCCGTCGAAGATCAGCCAGCAGGCGCTGTGGGCCGTCTACTACTACAAAGGCTACGGCTACTGGACCAGCGTCAACGGCGCGCTCGCCTGCTGGGCCATCATCGCCGGCCTGAACGACGAGGCGTAGCAGATGAGCGACAACCGCATCCCGACCGAGGTCGAGCTCGTGTACGAGCTGATGCCGTGCAACGCCATGCGCGTCGCGCAGGAAGCGGTGCAGAAGGAAAAGCACGCCTGCGCGTACTTCCGCCAGTGGGGCACGTACAACAGCTACGACTACGCGAAGCCGGGAGCGCCGCTCGAGCGCGGCATCAATCAGAAGTGCACCTACGTCGGCCGGGCGGCCATGCTCCCGGAAATGCTCAGCGGATGCCGGAAGACGCCGATCCTCGCGGTCGGCATCAACCCGAACCTGCCCGGCTGGTGGACGAAGACGCGCAGCTGGATGAACCCCGACTTCGACGACTACAAGCAGTACGCGCACTACTTCCGTTATCGCGAGGTCTCCAAGCTCGCGATGCCGATCGACGAGTACACGAAGGTCGGCGGTCCCGCGGAACCGAATCCGTTCGACGACGTCGAGCTGAACGTACCGCTGGATCCCGAAGGCCTGCGCTCCATCAGCATGGAAGAGCAGGCCCAGGGCATGTACCGCACGTACCAGGGCATCCTCGACGACTTCGCGAAGGAGATGGGCTGGAACGATCACAACCTCGTCGTCGGCGAGGACCTCGCCTACGCGAACATGGTCGCCTGTCCCTCGGCGAAGTGGACGACGAAGGCCAATCCCGACGATCCGAACCTGCCGCCGATGACGAACCGCCAGCGCGACGGCATCCTCGACGAGTGTTTCGACGAGCGGCGTTACTTCCTCCGCCAGCTCTTCCAGTCGCTGCCGAGCGTGATCCTCGTGTTCAGCCAGAGCACCGCGAACGCGCTCATCGGCGCGCTGAAGGGGCGCTTCTCCGCCGGCAACCCGCAGCCCGGCGAGCCGGTGACGAAGCTCATCGAGCGCGACATCCGCCTGCACTACGGCGAAGCCGGCGGCACCGTGCTCGATGCGATCGTGCTGTTCGCGCCGCACCCGACCGGCGATCCGCAGAACTGGAAGATCGCACGGCCGAAGTTCATGCAGCGCATGGCGCAGCTCGGCGCGTCGGGACGTCTGAAACTGAACCCCGAGACGAAGCACCTCGCGCGCACCGCCGGCTCCTGCACGTTCTGCACGATGCTCGAGATCGGGAAGTGCGACTACCTGAACGAAATCGTTCCGCTCGAGACGCCGCCGGAGCTGATGGCCGCACCCGCGCCCTCCGAGGCGCCCGACAAGCCGGTGCAGAACGCGATGATGGAAGCGTTCCACGCCGACCTGCAGCGCGAGCGGAGCGGCTGGGACCTCGCGGACGACGCCGTGAACACCGACAGCGCGAAAAACATCGGAGAGTGATTGATGCCTGAGACGGGCGACGTTTTTGTATCCGCATTCTGCGATTCCGAGAAAGACCGCGCCGCCGCGAAACAACTGCTGCGCGATCCCGTCGAGTACGAGGGCGTGATCGAGGGATACGCGACGCGCGACGCGATCAAGGAGCTCACGGCGAAGAAAATCGTCGTCAGCGTCGTGAAATCGGAGCAGCGCTACGGCGACGATCCGCTCGAGCGCCGCTCGAAGTACACCGATCCCGCGCTGATGGACCGTCTCGTCGAGCTCGATCAGAAGGCCGCGCCACCGCTGCCGCCCTCCGGCGGGCTCGAGTCCCTCGGGGCGGAAGAGCCTGAAGGCCCGCAGCCGTACAAAGTCGTCTTCGACGGCCCGATCCGCCCGCAGTGGCGCGACGACCTGAAGGCGCTCGACGCCGAGATCGCCGATCAGACCCAAGGCGTCTACCGCGTCTATGTCGATCCCGAAAACCTCGAAGCCCTGCGCGCGCTGCCGTTCGTCAGGGAAGCGAAGCCGTACGAGCTCGCCGACACCGTCTCGTCGAGCGTGCTGATCTCCATCGACGACAAGAAACAGCAGGAGGAGTCCGGCTTCGAGCTCGCGGGCGCGGAAGAGCCCGAGCCCGAGACGTTCGACGTCATCGTCGGCCGAGAGCACGACCTGCCGCGCATCGTCGAATTCATCAAGTCCCGCGCGGATGCGGAGTACGTCGAGGAATCCTCAACCGCCGTCCGCTTCAAAGCCGTCCCCGACTCCGTCGTCCTCGCCACCGTCGCGAAGATGCCGGGGGTGCAGCGCGTCGTGCACACGATGCAGCCCACGCTCTACGTCGACCACGCGCGCGCGATCGTCGGCGTTACGAAGATCAATGCCGCGGCTCCGCCGAAGCAGTGGACCGGCGCCGGCGAGATCGTGGCGGTGCTCGACAGCGGCATCGACGCCACGCATCCCGACTTCGAGGGACAGCTCCACGTCGACCCGATCTCGTTCCGCAACTGCAGTGTCGTCGACAACGTCGGCCACGGCACGCACGTCGCCGGCATCATCGCCGGCACGGGGAAGAAATCGGGCGGCACGATCGTCGGCGTCGCGCCGGGCGCGAAGCTCGTGATCGTCGGCATGGTCAATGACTCCGAGATCCCGCAGATCCCGCTGGATATCGGCGAGCTGTTGAAGGTGGCGGTCGACGCCGGCGCGAAGATCATCAACGCCAGCTGGGGGCGGCGGCTCGGCAGCACCTACGACTCCGGCTCCCGCAGCGTCGACAAGTTCATCAGCGAACATCCCGACATCCTCGTCCTCGTCGCTGCGGGCAACGAAGGCAAGGCGCCCGACGGACGCTACGAGTTCAGCAGCATCGGCGCGCCCGCGACGGCGAAGAACGTCCTCACCGTCGGCGCCTGCATCACCGACCGTGCCGACATCACCGGCACGTGGGGCACGGTCTTCGGCTCGCTGTTCCCCGAGCCCAACGCCGCGAACGATCCGGTCTCCGGCGATCCCGAGAAAGTCGCCGGCATCAGCAGCCGCGGGCCGACCGACTACGACAGCATCAAGCCCGACGTCATCGCTCCCGGCACATACATCCTCGCGCCACGCGCGAAGGGCTTCAAGAAGAAGCTGCAGTGGAAGGCGTTCGACACCACCGACTACGTCTACGTGGGCGGCACGAGCATGGCCACGCCGGTCGTGAGCGGGCTGGCCGCGCTGCTGCGCGAGTACCTCCGGGTCGAGCGCACCACGCCGAGTCCCTCGGCGGCGCTGCTGAAGGCGATCCTCATCACCGCGACGAAACAGCTGCCCGAGCGCACCAACGATCCGCGGACGAAGAAGATCGGCTATCCCGACTTCGACCAGGGCTTCGGCCGCGTCGACATCAGCGCTCTCTTCTCCGGCCGTCTCACGTTCGTCGACGTCCCGAACGACTCCCCGCTCGCGCTCGAGAGCCGCGTCCCGCCCGGCAGCGCGCGCAAGTCGTCACGCACCTACAAACTGACGGTGGCCGCCGGCGCCCCCGCGCCGCTGGTGATCACGCTCGCCTGGACCGACCCGCCCGGCAACGACCTGCAGAACAACCTGCAGCTCGACGTCCGCGGCGGCGCTGACGATCTCCTCCTCATCGGCAACGCCCGGCACATCTTCCGCAAAGACCCCGACTTCGACGACGTCAGCGCGAACGGCGTCGTCCTCGACAAACGCAACAACGTCGAACAGATCCGCATCGAGGCCGCAAAGCCCGGCGAATACCTCGTCCGCGTCGCCGCCCACAACACCACCCTCCCCCCGCAGGGCTATGCACTCGCGGCGGTGGGAAATATCGAAGGGGAGTTGACGTAGATACAGCGGTTGCGCAGTCACGCAGTCTCGCGGTAGCTACTGCCGCGTAACCGCGCGACCGCGTGACTGCGTAACCGCAATCAGACCTCCACGATCATCGCGGCCGCCTCTCCGCCCCCGATGCAAATGGCGGCGAGGCCGCGTTTCGCGCCGCGGTCGTGCAGCGCGTGGATCAGCGTCACGAGAATGCGCGCGCCGCTCGCGCCGATCGGATGCCCGAGGGCGACCGCGCCGCCGTTCACGTTGATCTTCTCGTGCGGGATGTTCACATCCTTCATCGCCGCCAGCGCGACCGCGGCGAAGGCCTCGTTGATCTCGAACAGATCGATGTCGTCGACGGAGAAGCCGGTCTTCTTCAGCACGATGTCGATCGCCTTCGCCGGCGCGGTCGTGAACCACTCCGGCTCCTGCGCCGCCGTCGCCTGCGCGACGATGCGCGCGATCGGAGTCAGCCCGTTCGCCGACGCGTACTCCGCCGACGTCACCACCAGCGCCGCGGCGCCGTCGTTGATCTTCGACGAGTTCGCCGCCGTCACCGAGCCGCCGTCCTTCACGAACGCCGGCTTCAGCGTCGGCATCTTCTCCAGCGGCGCCGCGAACGGCTCCTCGTCGTCGATCACCATCGACTTCCCTTTTTTACCCTCGATCTCGACGACCGCGATCTCTTTCTTGAACTTCCCGTTCCGGGTCGCGTCCTGCGCGCGGATGTACGACTCCTTCGAGAACGCGTCCTGCTCCTCGCGCGAGAACTTGTACTTCGTCACGCACGCCTCGGCGCACATGCCCATGTGCTTGTCGCCGTACGGATCCCACAGGCCGTCGTGGATCATGAGGTCGACCATTTTGCCGGGGCCCATGCGATAGCCGGCGCGCGCCTGCGGCAGCGCATACGGCGCGTTCGACATCGACTCCATCCCGCCCGCGACCGCGAGGTCGTACTCGCCGCAGCGGATGTCGTTTGCCGCGTACATGACCGCCTTCAGCCCCGACCCGCAGACCTTGTTGATCGTGACCGCGCCGGCATGCACCGGAATGCCCGCGAAGATGCCCGCCTGCCGCGCTGGCGCCTGCCCGATACCGGCCTGCAGCACGTTGCCCATGATCACCTGCTGGATCTGGTCGGGCTGCACGCGCGCGCCTTCGAGCGCGCACCGGATCGCCACCGCGCCGAGGCGCGGGGCCGGGAGGGAGGAGAGCGTGCCGAGGAACGAGCCGATCGGGGTCCGTGCGGCTCCGAGAATGACGATGTCTTTCATGGTTTGTTTGTATCACTCCTCGGTCACGCAGTCACGCGGTCACGCAGTCTCGCGGCTTTCATGTCATCCCGAGCGGAGCGAGGGACCCGGGCGGGCGGGGCGCGGAACACAACCCTCGCAACACCACCCGAGCCCCGGCTCCCTCGCTCCGCTCGGGATGACAAAGCGCCGCGTGACCGCGCGACTGCGTGACCGCGTGACCACCTGATATGATCCCGGCGCTTCAACGCCTCACACAGGAGTCTCGAACCATGCCCACATCCGCCATCACCGACCGCCGGATCCATGTCCAGCCGGCGGAGGTCCACAACGTCCTGTCGCGGCACATGCTCGCCGACGGGTTCGACCTCGTCATGGATCTGAAAAAGTCGAAAGGCTCGTGGGTCTTCGACGCGCGCCGCGGCCGCAACGTCCTCGACTTCTTCACGAACTTCGCGTCCGTCCCGGTCGGCTACAACCATCCGAAGATGGACACGCCGGAGTTCCGCGAGCGCATCGCCGACGCCGCCATCAACAAGCCCGCGAACTCCGACATCTACACGACCTACATGGCCGAGTTCGTCGAGACGTTCGCGCGCGTCGCCATCCCGCCCTCGCTCAACAAGCATCTCTTCTTCATCGAAGGCGGTTCCCTCGGCATCGAGAACGCCATCAAGGCCGCCTTCGACTGGAAGATCCGCAAGAACTTCAAGAAGGGCTATCAGTCCGAAAAAGGCACGCAGGTCATGCACCTGCGCGAAGCCTTCCACGGCCGCAGCGGCTACACCCTCTCGCTGACCAACACCGCCGACCCGCGCAAGACCCAGTACTTCCCCAAGTTCGACTGGCCGCGCATCGACAACCCCAAGCTCTACTTCCCCGCGAATGAGGCCTCGCTCGCCGATGCCGAGCGCCGCGAGAAAGCCGCGCTCGACCAGGCGAAGCAGTTCCTGCACGAGCGGAAGGACGACATCGCCGCGTTCATCATGGAGCCGATCCAGGGCGAAGGCGGAGACAATCACTTCCGCCCCGAGTTCTTCCGCGCCATCCGCGACCTCGCCGATGAGAACGAGCTGCTCCTCATCTTCGACGAAGTGCAGTCCGGCGTCGGCATCACCGGGAAGATGTGGTCGTTCCAGCACTACGGCATCGAGCCCGACCTCTTCTGCTTCGGCAAGAAGACGCAGGTCTGCGGCTTCGCCTCCAGCGACCGCATCATGGAGATCGCCGACAACGTGTTCGTCGTCTCGTCGCGCATCAACTCGACGTGGGGCGGGAACCTCACGGACATGGTCCGCTCCCAGCGCTACTTCGAGATCATCGACGACGAGAACCTCGTCGACAACGCCGCCCGCGTCGGCGCGTACTTCATCAGCGAGCTCGAACGCTTCGCCGAGGACTTCCCGAATCTCGTCACCAACGTCCGCGGCCGCGGCCTCATGACCGCCTTCGACCTCCCCAGCGGCGAGGTCCGCGACAACACCCTCAACGCGTTCATGAACCACGACGTCATGGTCCTCGCCTCCGGCCACCGCTCCGCCCGCTTCCGCCCGCCCCTCAACCTGTCGATGGAGGAAGCCGCGGAAGGGATCCGGAGGATGGAGAAGGCGCTCAGGGAGCTGGCGGCGTAAAATCGCCGCATGAACGAGCGGATCGAGATCAACCCGCTGATCCAGCGGACTTTTAGGAGTGCGGCGGCAAAGCCGCCGCTTTTAGAGCGGTAGCTGGCGCTACCGCACTCCTAAACATAGCAGTTCGTCGTAGAGCAGGATCGACGAGCGCGCGCACTTCTCCCAGTCGCCGAGGTGCAGGCTCTCGTTCTCGGAGTGCGCGTTGCACGGCGGATCCTCGACGCCCATCAGCAGCAGCGGCGTACCGGCGAACGCGGACGCGAAGGCGCCGACGAAGCCGATGGTCCCGCCCGATCCGATCAGCTGCGCCTCGCGGCCGTAGCCGAGGGTCAGCGCGCGGCGGGCGGCGTCGAAGACCGGGCCCGTCGCGTCGGTGATCCACCACGGCACGCTCTTCACGAGCGTCGCGGAAACGAGCGCGTGCGGCGACTCCATTGCGTGGATCCGCGCGGCGAGCTCCTCGCCCGCCTCACGCGAGTCGCGCGGCGGGACCGTGCGGAGCGAGAGCCGCGCGCGTGCCGATGCCGCGATCTGGTTGAACGACTGCGCGACCGGCGGCGCGTCGAAGCCGATGACGGTGATGGCGGGCTTCGTCCAGGTGTCTTCGCGCGTGCCGAGCAGCTCGACGCCGTCGAGGACGCCGAGGTCTTTTCGGAGTGCGGCGGCAGCGCCGCCGGTTTCCAGAGCGGTGGCTTTGCCACCGCACTCCGAGATGATCCGGCAGAGGATCGCGATCGGATCGGGGGCAGCGCCGGAGCCGCGGCCGCTGTGCAGCGGGCGCTCGAGGCAGCGCACCTCGATGTCGATCATGCACATCCCGCGGAGGCGATACGTCAGCCCCGGGATTCCGGTATCGGCGTTCGGCGTGTCCGCAAGCACCACCGCGTCCGCGCGCAGCAGCTCGCCGTAGCGCTCGAGGAACGCCGGAAGGTTCGGCGAGCCGATCTCCTCCTCGCCCTCGATGAAAAACTTCAGGTTGCACGGCGGCGCGCCACGCCAGCTCGCCGAGGCCGCGACGTGCGCGAGCACACCGCCCTTATCGTCCGACGAGCCGCGCGCGAAGAGACGTCCGTCCCGCTCCACCGGCTCGAACGGCGGCGTCATCCAGCGATCGAGCGCGCCGACCGGCTGCACGTCGTGATGTCCGTAGATCAGAATCGTCGGCGCGGTTTCGCCGGCGCGCACCTCGCCGTACACCGCTGGGTGCGCGCCTTCGACTTCGAGCAGCCGCACGCCGCCGATGCCGTGTTTCTCCAGCAGCCGCGCGGTCGCCTCGGCCGACGCGCGCACGGCCTGCGGATCCGACGCCGATACGCCCGGAATCCTGCACAGCTCCTCGAGATCCGCGCGAAACTCGTCGCGACGCTGCGCGAAGCGATCGAGCGCCGCGAGCCGCGCGATGTCGCGCAGATGCCCGGCGTCGTGCTCGCGCATCATCGCCACGAGCTTCGCCAGCGACACGCGTCCGACGTTCTCGAACGTTCCTTCGCGCGCGAGCGCCGCCTCGTCCGCGCCCTCGAGCAGCGCCACGCTCCGCGCCCGCGCCTCGGCGAACGCGCGCAGCGCCTCGTGCAGGTCCTGCTCGAGGTACCGCCGCTCGCGTGCGAGCCGCTCGCCGTCGAGATCGCGCAGCAGCGGGTCATCCTCCCGCAGCAGCTGCTCGATCCGCACCGCGTATCCCTCGGCCTCGATGTCTCGCAGGTGGCAGACGTTCTCGACGATCGCGAACTCGTCCGAGACTTTCATCTTCGCATCGAAGACGCCCTCGATCAGTTCGCCGACGCGTTGCGGGTAGTCGCGCAGCTCGGCGCTATTCACAGAACCTCCGGATGACCTTCACCAGCGCGTCCGAGCATGCGAGCACTTCGTCGACGCGCACGTACTCGTCGATCCCGTGCAGCCCCGCCCCTCCCGGCCCGAACACGATCGACGGCATCCCCGCCGCGCCGAGAATCGCCGCGTCGGTCCAGAACGACATCGCGCGCGCCTCGGCATGCACGATCTCGCCGAGCAGTCGCGGCAGCGCGTGCTCGCGCGGCGTCACGTAGGGCGAGCGCGTGAACAGAAACTTCGAGGTCGCGCAAAACTTCGGATCCTCGGCGCGCAATCGATCGAGCAGCTCCTCGGTCTCGCGGCCGAGGATGCCGGCGTCCTCGCCTTCGACCGTACGCCGCTCGACGTGCAGCGTGCAGCGATCCGGGTACGTGCTCAGCTCGCGGCCGCCGCCGATCAGCGAGGCGTGCAGCGACGGGCGGCCGAGGAGCGGATGCGGACGCGCGGCGAACGACTGATCGAGACGCTCGAACCGCGCGAGCACGCGTCCCATGTGCGCGATCGCGTCGACGCCATCCTCGGGGCGGCTGCCGTGCGCCGCGACTCCCTCCGTGGTGACCTCGACCCACTCGAATCCCTTGTGCCCGATCCCGATCGCGAGATCCGTCGGCTCCGTCACGATTGCCGCGTCGGCGCTCCACTCCTTCACCAGCGCCTCCGCGCCGATGCTCGCGTACTCCTCGTCCGCCACGATCGCCACGACCACCGACCCGCGCTGCAGCCCCTCATCCGCGAGCTTCTGCACTGCGCCGAGGATCGCCGCCACGCCGCCCTTCATATCCTGCGACCCGCGTCCGTACATCCGACCGTCGCGCTCGACCGGATCGAACGGCGCGGACATCCCCTCGACTCCCACCGTGTCGCTGTGCCCGCACAGCATCAGCGACGGCCCGCGCGTCCTGCCCTCGAGCACCGCGACCACATTCGCGCGCCCTGGCGCCGCCTCCTCGATCGCCGCATCGACCCGCATCGCGCGCAGCTTCGCCGCGATGTAGCGCGCGATCTCCGCCTCGCCCGCGCCGCCCGGCACGAGCGACGGATTCACCGAGTCGATGGCGATGAGATCGCGAAGGATGTCGATCATGCGCTGCTCCGTTCGTACGCCATCACCGCCGCCGCGGCATCCTGAAACCCGGCACCGGTGGAGTCGAAGATGATGATCTCGTCCTCTCCGCGGCGGCCCTGCACCTGCCCGCTCACGATCGCGCCAAGCTCCGCGAGCACGTCGCCCCGCGACATCACCCCCGCCGCGATCGCGGCGCGCAGATCGCCGATCGTCGCCGATTGCTCGAGCACATCGGCCACCACGACCGCGTTGCGCATCGCCTCCGGATCGATCTCCGACTTCTCCGGATTGTCCGCGCCGACCGCGGCGACGAATGTCCCCGGCGCGATGTCGCGAAGGAACGCTTTCTTCGACGTCGTGCAGGTGACGATTACGTCCGCCGCCCGCTCCCCCACCTCCGCGCCATGCCGCTCCGCAAACGCCTCGGCACGCGCACGATCGGCATCGACGACGCTCACCCGCTCGATCGGCAGCACGCTGCGAATCGCCGCCAGCTGCGCCGCCGCCTGCTGGCCGCAGCCGTAGATCATCATCGTCCGCGAGCCCGCGCGCGCGAGGTACTTCGCCGCCACCGCGCTCGCCGCCGCCGTCCGCTGTTTCGTGACCTCGATCGAATCCATCACCGCCAGCGGCACGCCGTTCGTCGCATCGAACAGCACCAGCACACCCTGAATCGTCGGCAGCGGCGCGTTCCCCGGAAAGTTCGCGTTCAACTTCGCCGCGAAGTACTTGCCGTACGTCGAGGCCTTGATATGAAACGCCCCCCGCTCCGCGTGCATGCTGAGGATCCCCGCGTGCAGCCGCCCTTCCGCGTATTGCCGGAACGCGTCTTCAACCGCCGCGATGCAGTCGTCCATCGACACGAGCGCGTTGTAGTCGTCGCCGCTGAGGATGATCACCGGACAAAGGTAACGGGGAATGGGGAACGGGGCTAGGAAAGACGGCGCGCGTTTGGAAAAACGATGTCATCCCGACCCTGAGCGAAGCGAAGGGGAGGGATCCGGGGCTCGGGTGGTGCTGCGAGGAACGTGCATCGCGCCCCGCCCGCCCGGGTCCCTCGCTCACGCTCGGGATGACATCGCGCGAAACTCCGCCGGCGTCATCCCGAACTGCCGCCGGAAGGCGGTCGTGAAATGCGACTGATCGTAAAACCCAGCCTCGAGCGCGATCTCCGCGATCGCGCGCGCCGACGACGCGAGCGCGTTGCGCGCATGCTCCAGCCGCAGCCGCCGCACGTACTCGCCCGGCGAGCAGCGCAGATGCGCGCGAAACCCGCGCACGAGACTCGCCGGATGCACCCCGCCCGCCGCCGCGATGTCGGCGAGCGACGGCCGCTCCGCCCAGTGCGCATGAATGAACTCGCGCGCATCCCCCACCCACCGCGGCGGCGCGCTGTCTCGCGCGCGTGAGGACGCGCCGATCAGCTCGAGCACCAGCCCCTCGGTCGAAATCGCCGACGAGTCGTCCCACGCGCGCAGCTCGCGATGAATCCGCATCGCGATGGCCTGCCCGTCCCCGCGCGGCACGCGCCGCGTCGTCGCGAACAGCGAGGTGTACGGCTGCAGCCGCGCGATGCTCTCCTGCGACACCCCGATCAGCACACACCGCGTCCCCGTCGCCGCATATCGATTCGAATGCCGCACCGCCGGCGGCCGCACCATCACGTCGTACGGCGCGCACTCGAAGGTGCACCCATCCACCGATTCCTCGAACGCGCCTCTCACCGCAAAACAAAGCGCGGCCTCGTCGTGACCGTGTCGCGGCAGGGCACGGGAGGGCGTGTAGCTCGTCTCGACGACGACAAACGCACCGGCCTTTACGACATGCAATTCGCGGCCGAGGGTGAGGGGGCGGGGCATGGCGACGGCATGATTATAGGCGGCCGCCAGTCGGGTGCGGTCGGAGGACTCTCGAATGTCGGCGGTGCAGGATCACCGGCGTGCAGGTTCCCTCCATCGCTCGCCCACGCGCTGTCGGCTTCATAGTCGTCCATCGTTTCGCTCCGCGCGTTTTCCCACTCTCGGTTCATTCATCTCCTCCTGTCGCTTTCCGGGAGCGGGTTCCACGGGTATCATTCAGCGGGTCCCGAATTCCGGATAAGTACACATTCGAACGATCGGTCCTGCCGCGCCGAAAGTCGCCCGGGGACGATGGACGATCGTGGAGAACCTCGGCGGAAGCAGCCGAAAAGCGAGGAAAGTTTGGCGAAACGGCGGTGGGGAAGGCCGCAAGGGCTTAATCTCAGGCGTCTGCGGGACCTGACCTATATGACGCAGCCCGAGCTGGCGACCAAAGCCCACGTGACCGACGACACCGTACGGAGCTGGGAGGCCGGCGACCACACACCGACTCAAAAAAATCTGCAGGAGCTGAGCCGCGTCTTCGGACTACCCATCGATCAATTGTGGGAGGCCGCCGTTCTCCTGGTGCCGGAGTTCGACGTCGGTATCCACCTTTTCCCGGCGCCGCCGGTGGCTGCCCGCGAGGAACTGGTCATCGAACCAATCAATCGCAAACTCCGCGCGCAAAACTTCGACCGCCACGTCATCAACGGTTTCGACGAGCTCGGAACGAAACTGGAAGGCAGCGTTCCGGGGAACAGCAGCGAGCCTCATTACAAAGCGCGGCTCCTGGAATGGGTCAAGCAAAAGAAAACAGCGCTCGTCCTGTGCGGGTTTCGGCCGCCCTCGGAGCAGGCCTGGAGAACGTACATCGAGATCATCGGATCGCTGAAATACGACTGTTGCATCGTTGTGATCCAGGCCGTCGACCCCTTCCACATCCAGCCGTTGCTGAATGCGGGCTCTCAGTACGGCGCGAAAACGTACCCGGTGGAGATGGCGCCGCAGGATTACGCCCCGGGCCTTTGCGATCTGCGAGACGAGATTCCCGGATGTTGCATGAAGACGATCCTCGCTCTGCTCGACGGCAGGACGGAAGAAACGCGCAAGGAATGCGTCGCGAAGCTGATCGACGCGAAAATCATGGCACGCCGGAACGATGGTGTGTTCCTGACGTACGGATCCGAACCGCAATGGCGTGAGATCGTCGAACAATGAGCGACCATTCGACATCCGCCGGCTGGCCGCCGAACCCGTTCTCGCCGGGGACGCCGCTGAACGCGGAGTGGCTCGCCGGCCGGGAAAAGGAGCTCGAGAAGCTCGCGAAAGCCGTGCGGGAGCACTGGTCCCGCCTCGTAATCCGCGGTCCGCGCGGAATGGGAAAGACGACGTTCGTCCGCGGCTTCCAGAGCGTCGACGCAGATAAGAAACAAGCGAAGATCGTCATGATCGATCTGCGCGACCACGTCGATCCGCGGAACGTCTCGCGGCCCGACGCAGTCGTCCGCAGCGTCGTGCGCGCCATCCTCGAAGAGTTGCCCCGCCATTTTTCGATTCCGGCACATGAGCTGAGCGAAGCGACGAACGAGCACGACCTGCGCGATATCCTTCAGCACCTGACCGATAGCGGCGAGATGCCGGTCGTCGTCGTCGACGAAGTGGACTTCTCCGGCCTCGAGGCGCAGCTCGCCGTCACTCGCCTCGGAATACCGCGTCCCGGCGTCAGCCGCGCACCGCTCTGGATCTTCATCATCGGCGAGAGCTGGGGAACCACGGGCGGCGCCACACTCCCTTCCGGACAGATGACCGAGATCCGCATCGGTCTTCTGCAGCGCGAGATGATTCTGGATCTCCTTCGGCGGTTTCCGGAACATCAGCTGTTCGCGTTCGACGAATCGGCGGAAGAGCTGATCTGCTCCGAGACGGCCGGGCATCCTCTCTTCCTGGCCGCCGTACTCGACGCGATCTATGACGCGCGATGGGCGTCGGACGATCGCTCGCCGGTGACCCGCGAGGATGTTCGTCGCGCGGTAGCGGTCATCGAGAAGGACCCGTCCGATCGCATCGTGCACGCGCTTCGGCAGGCCGGACCGGCAGCGCTGAGCGTCCTGAAGACGCTCGCCGAACATGGGCGCGAGGCCCTCAGCACCCACGACCTGCGCGAGATCTTCCGGGTCGAATGGCCGGGATGGATTCAGGAGATCGGGCCGGCGCTGACCGCGCTCGAAGGTGCAGCTCTTCTGCGCAATGAGGTCAGCGTGTGGTCGCACCGCATTCCCATCGTGCGGGGCTACGTGGCCGGCCTCCAGCGCGCCGACGTGACCGGCAGCGATCGTCCGCCGCGCGCGGATGCGTGGGCGACATTTACGGAGGGCGAGGACCTGCAGCGCAATGGTCAGGTGGCCGCGGCGATCAACGCGTATCAAAAGGCGGTCGATATCGACGGTGAGTTCTGGATGGCCCGCTGGCACCTCGCGCGCCTGCTGTTCGATTCCACGGAAGAGAGAGATGACGGGGAAGCGATCGCCAGGCTGACGGCCGCGAAAAAGCACCTGATCCACATCGCGGCGGAAGGGGACGTCGGAACCCGCCAGCGTTTCGTCACGGAGATTCTCTGCCGCACGCTTCTCCGTCTCGCGATCGCGCTGCCGAAGTCCGACGCCAATCGCCGGCTGCTGCTGAACGAGCTCAGGGAATATGACGAACATCTGGCGACACCCGGAGCTGCCGATGCACTCGCCGCCACGATCGTGGCGGAATGGGCCAGAAAGCTCAGCGGGGACGCACGCGTCTGGCCGGATCGCACGCGCCAGATGCTGCGCAGCAATGCGCAGGTGGGAGTGAGCCGGCTTCGTCGGGAAGCGATGCAATGGGTCGTGGAGCGTCTGGACAACGGCGAAACGGGGGACACGGTCGTCAACGCCCTGGACGTCGTCCGCTTCGTGGTCCCCGTCCTTCTCGACGAGCGCACATTCGACGAAGAAGTCGAGCCACTCCGCGACGCGCTGCGCTCGTGGCTGCGCCGCAACGCTCGGACGGAACGCGTCGTCGACGGTCCTTACTTCGAGCCGCACGCGTGGGACACACTTTTGCGAATCGCAGCGGCCGGCGAAGTTCTCTCCGATCTGCAGCCCTGGCTCGAGCACGATTTTTCATGGTTCGTCGATACCGCCGGGGGCGCGCAGACGGAGGAGATGCTTCGGTCGGTGACCGATCGGCAGGTAGCTGCCGCGATCGGCGAAGCGCGCGCATCCGGGCTGGCCGCGTCCCTCTGGAAAATTCTCGAGAACGCACTCGAACAGGCTTTTGACGAGGGCGGCGGTAAGCTCGATCGACTGCTCGAGCCGCTCGGGCGCGCGCTGCTCGTGTTCAGAAACACGCGGCGCGCATCCGGGACCGACATCGACGGCATTGTGTCGCTGTACGTCGATTCCGTGGCGGATCGTTCGCGGCTCGCGGCGTCACCAGCCGCCGTCCAGGCGTGGGAAGCTCTGCTCGCCGGAAAAAACACAAAGGAGTTTCTCGGCAAGCTTCACCCGGTCCTTCCGCAGTCCGACGACCTGGTGGAAGACACCGAACGGAAAAAGGTCGAGGGCTGGCTGCAGGACGGCTACTCGATCCGTCAGCGCGTCGAGATCCGGTTGCAGGGATATCCCGCGGACACGTTGAAAGACGTGGTACGGGCCTACCGCGCCGATCCCGTGGGCAGCGGCGACGGCGACGCCGTGATGATTCGGACGTTCAGCCTGCACGTCGCCGACTCGAATACGGAAGGGCTGATGAAGGCGATGTGGGAACGTGAACGGAGGGCGATTGCGACGGTGAGTCTCACGCCCGCCGGACGCGCTCTCCTGCAGTATCGGGAGCACCGGCAGCTGGACGCGGAACACGTCGCCGTTCTGGTCACGGAGTGGCCCGGCGCGAAGACTCTCCGCGATGCGATCCGCTCGAGCTCGGGCGGAACGACGGTACGTGCGCAGCGAGGGCAGCGTCTTTTCTGGGCGCACTTCATTCCCCTGCTGGAGGCAATTGACGCTCTGCACGGCAGCGGCTTCCTGCACCGTGCCATGTCGCCCGAGGCGATCTACGACCGTTCCGATGACCCTTCGACGAAGGAAACGCTGAAGCTTGCGCACTTCGAGTGGTCGGTGTATCTGCGCCGGCTCGACGCTCGGGGACGTCACGGACGGCACAGGGAGCGCGAGCTGAATCGCTACGTTGCGCCGGAAGCGATTCGCGCCGCTCTCCGGATCCCTGATCGGCGCAGCGGCGAGACCTTCGCATCGGACTTCTACGCACTCGGCCTGACACTTTTCGAGTGCATGGTGCGCCCGCTCGATCCCGGCACGGACCTGGGGGTATACAAGAGCGACGAGTCGTACGGCGCGCAGGCGCAGCTGGAACACAGCCGGTGGATCGACAACCTTCGAACCGAAGTTCGAAAGGCTCGGAGCGATGGCCGGATCGAGGAGTTCGAGAACAATATTCTTCTCAAGCTCCTGAAGTTCGACGTCGAAGAGCGACCTTCCAGGCTCGATGAGATTCTCGATCTCGTCCGCAGCGCGAGCATCCTGGAGCGCTCGCAGTTTCAGAATCCGCTGCCGGTTTTCACGTCGCTGCGTTGCCGCCACGAGTCGGGAGATCCGCGCAGAGACTTCCGCAATGTCGCGTTCTTTCTTCGGCGCGAGCTTCCGGAAGTCGATGCGGCGGACGTCGCGAGTCTGGCACCGGCCGGCCTCGCACGCATTCTGAGCGCCGATCTGCGCGGAGCTTCGGTGTTCATCAACACGAACACGGACTCTGCACTGCTGCTCGTCTCGCGCACCGGCACGCTTTACCGTCTGCGGCCATTCCGTCTGCATCAGCAGCCTCAAAAAAAACTAGCGTATCTCGAAGTCGCACATCGGTATCAGGGTGATGAGCCCTTCGGCGAATCCATCGGCGTGCTGGATGCCGGAGTGGACGTGTTCGATGCCGCAATGGACGAATCGAGAGTCGACCGCTACGTCGCCGATCACCCGGAGCGCGGCTGGAAGAATCTCTTCGAGATTGCGGAGAGCGCGAGCGCACTGGTCGAGAAAGAGAACAGTGAGCGCCGGAGCCGTCAGTCGCTGCTCGACGTGCTGGCCATTTCCAATGAGGTCGAATACGCGCTCGCCTGGAAAGAAGCTCCGTTTGCCAGAGCAACACCGGGGACGACGCTCGTACGCTCACCGGAGGGAGAGGAGAAGCTCGCCACAACGGTTGCCGCATGGCTCGCTCGCGATCTCTGGGTGGAAGTGAGCCGTCCCCGCTCCGCGGCAGGCCAGGGACTCGAGGTGAGCCTGACACTCGATGCCCTCGATCTCGAATCGGGGGTCGTCGATCTCAGCAACCCGGACGTCGGCCCGGACAAAATCCCTGAAAAAGGCGTGCTGCGTCCGACGGGAAACCGCGGAGTCGCGACGATCTATCGCCGCCGGAAGGAGGCGTTGCGGCAGATTCGTGAAGATCTCGCTTTGCTGAAGCTGGCCATCACGCCGGGTGACGGCACGATCGAATTGCCGCAACGGCTCGTCGGGCGTACCGAAGCCTTCATCCCGCGCCTCGATGACGACAAACAAAAAATCGTCGAGAGATATCGCCGGATCCGTCCGTGCCTGATCGTTCAGGGACCGCCGGGAACCGGAAAAACCACGCTCGCGACGGAAGTCATCCTGCAAACGCTGCACGAGAACCCGAATGCGCGCATCCTCGTCACGGCGCAGGGCCACGCTCCTCTCGACAACCTTCTCAACCGGCTGATCGAAGAACGAGAGCGGAACCCCGAGGCGGAGAAAAAACTGCGCGAGGCGGAGCTCGTTCGCATCACGTCGGGCAATCGCGCGGATACGGATTACCCTCAGACAGTCCGCGACTTTCTGCCATATCAGCGCGCGGAGCGCCTGTTCCAGGCACTCCGCCGCGAATGCGAGAAAAACCGGAATGCCCTCGGGATTCAGGGCGAAGTCGCGAGACAGATCGCCGACGCCCTCGCACCCTACACGAGCGCTCCCACGTCGCTGCTCCGCCGCATCGAAGACAGCGCGACTCTGGTGTTCGTGACGACCAACGCGAGAGACGTGGAGGACGCTGCGCCCGGCAGTTTCGACGTCGTCATCGTCGAAGAAGCCGCGCGGTGCGTTCCAATGGAGCTTCTCGGTGTCATGAGGCTTGCGCGCCACTGGCTCCTGATCGGCGACCATCAGCAGTTGCCGCCGTTCGGATACGAGCTCGTGATGAACGAAGTCGAGCGGCGCATCCGCGGTCTCATCGAAGACGTCGACCAGCGTCTGATCCTGCGCCGAAGCACCGCCGACGGCGGACGGACAGACCAGCTCGAGCGCGAGGCGGCGCGCGTGCAAACGCTGCTGCAGAACGCGCCGCGCTACATGAATCTGTTCCGGCATCTGCACGTGAGCGGTGACGCCAGGATGACTCCGACGCTTCGAACTCAGTGGCGCATGCACCCGACCCTCGGATCGATGGTCTCGGATGTGTTCTATGGCGGTGAGGCCGTCGTCAATCCAGCTCCCGGAGCCGAGCTCGACGCGCTCGTGAAACGGACGACCCATCAGTTCCGCGAGCCGGCCTTCCTCAAAAACTGCCAGCTCGTCTGGATCAACTTCGATCATGCATCGATCGACGCGGTTTGCGAGGAACGCCGCGGTGCCGGCGGGCAGCTCGAGAACGACGCCGAGCGTCGAACTGCGGTTGCTCTGCTCCGCCAGTTGCGCGCGGACCGGCCGTCCGGCGATATCGCGTTTCTCACACCGTATCGCAGCCAGATGGAGCAGCTGCGGGGACTGATGAGTGAGCGGCAGAACCATTTCGACGCCTTCGGGACTCTCGAAGACAAGATCTTCACGGTCGACTCGTTCCAGGGACAGCAGGCCGGCACAGTCGTGCTGTCTCTCGTGAGGAACAACAACGCAACGACCATCCGCCAGGCTGTCGGGTTTCTCGCAGAGCCTCAGCGCGCGACGGTGATGTTCTCGCGCGCCGAACGGCTTCTCGTCGTTCTCGGCTGCGCTGCGCAGTTCCAGAAATGGGCCGAAACGTCGTGGGTCGTCGAGATCTATCGCCGGGCCATCGTCAAACCGTGGACGGAATTCGTGTCGGTGGAGCAGAGGAAGAAACTTGACCAGCGCCGCATCCGATTCGCCTGAAACCTTCAACGTCCTGGCCGAAGGATTCGTGTATTCGATCCAGGTCGAGACGATCTTCGATGATCTCGACTGGCTGGACAAGGTTCTGCTGCGAGTCACCCAGGACAAAGCATGCAGTCTGCAGGAGCTTTTCGCCGCGCTCGTTCCCCTGCCGCGACGTCTCGTCGAGAATGCCCTCGCGCGCCTCCTCGAGCGCAACGTCATGCTGCTCGATATCTACGACGGCTCCGTGCGTGCAAGCCCTCTGAATGAGAAGCCGGAGTCCAGACGCAGTGAATCCTTCCAGGTCTGGCAGGACCACTCGAGTGGCATGATCGTTCCGCGCGAACTGATCCGTTCATTTGAAAGCGGACAGTCGCGTTCCGACGACATCAAACAACCTTCGCTTCGCCTCGGAGGCGGGCCGCCGAAGCGGACGCCCCTGGAAATGTCCAGCACCGAGCTGCTCCATCAACTTCGCCGGGTTCAGAATCGCATCGATCCCCGCGCGGAAATTCGGGGAACGGAGCGGACCGACCGCGTCTCACTGGACATCAGGACGGTCCGGCGCGAGGACGGCCGCTATGCGTTTCTCGACAGGGTTCCGTGGCGTCTGCGAGCCGCCTGGGCCCGCGTTTCCGGATTACAGACCGTCACCGACACCGCCGAATCCGATGCACCGCTGCCTGTGCACTGGGATCAGGTCGTCGGTCGATGGGCCCAGGACGTATACGACCGCATTCTCAAACAGCCGCGACGCAGGCAGACGGCAGCGTCATCGCTCCTGCTGCAGATTCTGGCTTCCGACCTGTCGATCAGGCTGGTCACGGGCGGTACCGCGGTGACGAAGCAAATGGCCCGTGAGGCAAAGCGCAGTGCGGTCGTCGCCGTTTTCGGAGGGCACGGCAATCCCGGCGACGCCGTTCAGATTTTGATCGAAGCGCCGGTCGCGGAGCGAACTCTCGTCGTCGGCAGCGCGCCGCCGGAATCGAAGCTCGGCGAGTGGAGAAAACAGTCCATCCGGGTCATCTCGACCGGACACCAGGAGGGACCCGACTTCGTGCTGATCGACGGAGTGAACCTTGCGCTGGGCGGCATCCGGGGCGACTCCTCCGGCGTCATTACGATGCACGCTCGAGCGCCGCTCGAAGGCGTCGTGGCATGGCTCGATACCATCGGCGTACCAATCGTTCGAGAGCAGCAAATGGCTGCGTCCGATCTTACGACTGACGTGCAGGAGCTCGAGTATGAGCTTCTCGACCTGCTCGGAGAATCTCCCGCGCAGCGTCAGGGCCAGGAGCGCGCCGAGGAGGCCATTGCATCCATCCGGCAGCATCTGACGAACCGCTGCGGATCCATCGAAGCAAGGTTGCAGCGGCGCAACCCGCTTTCTTTCACCTGGCTGTCTGCTGCGGAAGTCCTCGCGCTGGTGGAGGAATGGCGCGGCACCCTGAGAATCATCGCCCGAACGGAATCGTCTCCGCTCGTCGCCGCTGCTGCTCGTCGCAATGCTGATTGTGCGGTCTGGCCTGCAACCGCGGTCTCCGCCGATTGCGTCATTCTCGATTCGATCGTCATCCTTGGATTCGCGGTGTCGGACAGCAGATGGTCGGCGCCGGAGTTTCTCGCCATCGCCGACTCCGATCTCGCCCGCAAATTGAAGATGGAGACGTCGCTGCTGCGGGTCGGCGCCTGATTACTGGAGCCGCCCCACTCTGTGTGCGGTTTCCGATTCAGCGATACCCGAGTGCGCGGCGGGCACGCCGCCGAGCGCTCGAACCTCGGCCGCCACGCACGCGCACACGCCAGTCGCACGTGCGCATCCGCAAGCTGGATGCGGACTACCACGAGCTGCCCGTGCGCACGCGGGAGCTGGGCGCGGGCTACCGCGAGCTGCGCGTGCGCATGCGGGAGCTGGATGCGGGCTACCGCGAGCTGCCCGTGCGCATGCGGGAGCTGGGCGCGGGCTACCGCGAGCTGCCCGTGCGCACGCGGGAGCTGGATGCGGGCTACCGCGAGCTGCCCGTGCGCACGCGGGAGCTGGATGCGGGCTACCGCGAGCTGCCCGTGCGCACGCGGGAGCTGGGCGCGGGCTACCGCGAGTTGCGCGTGCGCATGC
>Ga0134123_10000586_pt1 | contig 23846 bp, 16 predicted proteins | sample KB303_FD_96460 | JGI IMG/M metagenome (GOLD analysis project Ga0134123, IMG submission 96460) | Terrestrial soil microbial communities without Nitrogen fertilizer from Kellogg Biological Station, Michigan, USA - KB3-0-3 | ecosystem: Environmental > Terrestrial > Soil > Unclassified ...
CGAAAACGCCTTAAGCCGTGAGGTGCTTGTTGACCAGCGCGGTCATCTCGAACATCGAGACCTGCTTCTTGCCGCCGAAGATGACGAGCAGCTTGTCGTCGGCGTTGATCATCCGCTTGTTGGTCTGGTCCTGAAGCCCGTTGGCCTTGATGTAGTCCCAGACATTCTTGGTCACCTGACTGCGGGGGATCGGCTCACTGCCGACGATCTTGGACAGCTCGGGGCTCGGTTGCACCAGTGCCGCCAGACCTTTGCCGCCGCCCTTCGATGCACTCTTCGTAGCCAATTCTTCACCTCTTCGCTTAGTCGTTCGCGACGATTCTGTGCCGAGTGATGCGTCGCCGTCAAACCGGAATCCGTCGCGCTGGCCTCTCTCCTGCACGGAGCGAGCCCTGGCCCGAACACTTTCAAGGAGGATGTCCATTCATGAAGTCGCTTCGGTTGTTCACTCTCATCGCGGTGGTTCTCCTGCTCGCACCGGCCGCCTTCGCGGCTGAATTCGGCTTCCGCGCGGGCCGCCTCAACGACGCGGAAGAAAACTTCGTCGGCGCCGAGATGCTGTTCAATGCCGGCCCCGTCAACGTGAATCCGAACATCGAGTACTGGCTGGTCGACGACGTCACGGCAGGCACGGTGAACCTCGACGTCACGTACGACTTCGGCAGTTCGACGGTGAAGCCGTACGTCGGCGCGGGCATCGGTCTGTTCTACGTCGACGACGACTTCGGGAACGAGACCGAGACCCTCGGCAACCTGATCGGCGGCGTCCAGTTCAACCTCGACTTCCTCAAGCCGTACGCGCAGGTGAAGTGGTCGCGGTCGCTCGAGAACAACGACGGCGGCGACAACGACGAGGTGGCGCTGACGGTGGGCCTCAGGTTCTGAGCGCATAATCGATGAGTGGATGCGCATACCGCGCAACTCGATGAGGCAGCGTCCGGCCAGACGCTGCCTCCCGATTTCCTCGCGGGCTGGGACCGCTACGCGATCGTCAGCCGTCTGGGCTCCGGCGGGATGGGCGAGGTCTTCAAAGCCTGGGACCCGCGACTCGGGCGCCACGTAGCGCTGAAGTTCCTCTACGGAACGGACACCCAGACGCTCGACCGTTTCACGCGCGAGGCGCACTCGCAGGCGCGCGTCGATCATCCCGGCATCTGCAAGGTGTACGAAGTCGGCAACGTCGCCGGCCGGCCGTACATCGCGATGCAGGAGATCGACGGCGTCACGCTCGACGAAGCGGCGCGCTCGCTGACGCTCGAACAGAAGGTACGCCTCGTGGCCGACGTCGCCGAGGCCATCCACGCCGCGCACCGGCTCGGCCTGATCCATCGCGACCTCAAGCCGCACAACATCCTCGTCGAGCGCTCCGACGACGGATCGCTGCGGCCGTACGTCGTCGACTTCGGCCTCGCGCGCGATCAGGAATCGCCGAGCGGCTATACGCTCGCCGGCGCGATCTTCGGCACGATCGGCTACATGTCGCCGGAGCAGACCCGCGGCGCGCAGGAGCAGATCGACCGCCGCACCGACGTCTACAACCTCGGCGTGATCCTCTATGAGCTGCTGACCGGCCGCACGCCGTTCAGCGCCGACGGTCTCATCGCGTCGGTCGTCGCGGTGCAGAGCGAAGACGCGCCGTCGCCGCGCCGCTTCCAGCCGTCGATCCCGCGCGACCTCGAGACGATCATCCTGAAATGCCTGGAGCGCGATCCCGCGCGGCGCTATGACTCCGCGCGCGCCGTCGCCGAGGACCTCGCGCGGTTTCTCGACGGCGAGCCGATCCACGCGCGGCCGGCGAGCCTGCTCTATCGCGTTCAAAAACGCATCGCCAAGAATCGCCTGCTCGCGGCGGTGATCGTCGTCGCCGTCATCCTCCTCGGCGCGACGGGCGGGGCGGTGCTCTGGTCACGCTGGGAAGCGGACCGCCGCGCCGAGCTCGCCCATCGCTTCGGCGTCGAGGCGACGGAGATGGAGCTCGTCACGCGCATCGCCAACCTGCTGCCACCCGAGCGCGCGACGCCGCCACGGCGTCTGCTCGCGCCGCGCATGCAGCGGCTGCAGCGCGAGATGAACGCGCTCGGCACGCTCGCGCGCGGCCCCGGCTACTACGCACTCGCGCGCGGCAATCTGGCCCTCGACGAGCTCGAGCAGGCGAAGGCGATGATCGATCGCGCGTGGGCGAACGGCTACGACACCGCCGACGCGCGCTACACGCGCGGCCAGATCCTCGGCCGCCTGTACCAGATCGCGCTGCAGCGCGCGGCGCACATCACCGACCGCGATCTGCGCGAGAACGCCATCGGCGTCGCGAAACGGAAGTATCGCGATCCCGCGCTCGCCGATCTCCGCCGCGCGACCGGCGCGACGGTCGAGAGCCCGGCGATGCTCGAGGCGGAGATCGCGTTCTTCGAGGAACGGTGGGACGACGCGGCCGCGGCGGCCCGGCGCGCCGCGGCGGGAACGCCGTGGCTGTATGAGGCGAAGCTGCTCGAGGCGACGATTCTCCGCACGCGCGCGATCAGCCAGGGCTACAGCGGCGACGTCGACGCGGCGCTGCGGATGCTCGACGAGGCCGGCGCGGCGATGAGCGACGTGCTGCGCATCGCGCGCAGCGATGCCGGCGCGTACACCGAGGAGTGCACGCGGCGCGCGGCGCGGCTGCGCCTCGTCGAGTTCAAGCGTCCGCTGACCGACGGCGACGTGAGCGACAGCATCGCGCCGTGCAATCAGGCCGTGGCCATCGATCCGCAGGCGGCGACGGCGTGGTACACCATCGCGCGCGTCAACGACGTCGTCGCCGAGGCGCGCGTGCGCGTCGGCATTGACCCGAAGCCGAACGCCGACGCGGCGGTGGCCGCGGCCGACCGCGCGCTCGCGATCCGCCCCGACTTCGCGGAGGCGCATCACACCCGCGGCGTGACGTGGCTGAGCCGCGCGCGCTGGGCGTACAACCACGGCGCGGATCCGCGGCCCGAGCTTGACGCCGCCGCGCGCTCGCTGCGCCGCGCGATCGAGCTCGATCCGCGCTCCCCGCATTTCCACAATGCGCTCTCGAACGCGCTCGTGTTCCGCGCGTATTACGAGGACCGCATCGGCAGCGACAACACGGCGTCTCTGCGCGAAGCCATCGCGCATTACGAGAGCGCTCTCGACGCGTTCCCGGAGTTCGTCCTCACGATGTCGAACCTCGGCAGCGCGCGCGTACAGCTCGCCGACCGTATCTCCCGCAGCGGCGGCGACGCGCGGCCCGAGCTCGAGAAGGCCATCGCCGAGCTCGCGCACGCCGCGGCGCGCATGCCGTCGAACGTCGCGGTGCACAACAACCGCGGCAACGCGCTGCTCACGCTCGCGGAAGTGACGCTCGCCAGGGGCGGCGATCCGACGCCACACGCCGAGGCGGCGATCGCCTCTCTGCGTAAGGCCATCGAGCTGCGGCCCGACGCAACGATCCCGCGATACAACATCGCCTACTCGCAGCGGCTCATCGCCGACCACCGCCTGCGCCGCGGCCTCGATCCCGCACCGGCGATCGCGGCGGCGGAAGCGGAGCTGCAGCGCTACGACGCGGTCTCGCCGGGCGATCCCGACTCGGCGATGCAGCATGCGAGGCTCGCCATCCTCCGCGCGCGTTACGTGCTGAGCCGCGGCGGCGATCCGCGCGCCGACCTCGCGTCCGCGGAGCGCTACGCACGCTCCGGCGACACCGACGGATTCCGCCTCGCGCTCGCCGAGCGCTACCGTTGGGAGGCGGAATGGCTGCGCCGCCGCGGGCAGAGCGACGCCCTGCCCGTCGCGCGCGGACTCGAAGCCGTGCGCCTCGCCGCGCGCACTCCCGAGGCGCAGGCCCTCGAAGCAGCTCTTCGGCGCAAATGATCAGCGGAACTTGCGTCCGAACTTCTTCTCCAGCTTGTCGTGCGCCAGCGTGGCGGCCACATCGGTGGCTACGGCCATCGCCGCGCCCACGATGATCTCCTTCGCGTGCTCGCGGATGACCTTCTTCACCTTGTTCCGCCGTCGCAGGGCCTTCAGTTTCTTGATCATGCCGGAGAGACTTGCAAGGCTCGCTCCGCCCGGACGCGCGCGATGGCACGCATGACCAGATAAAGCGCCAGCAGGATCAGCGCGGCCGAGGTAATGCCGTTCACCATTGACACCGGATCGTTCGCCGCCGTCGCGAAATTGGCGATCGTCAGCCGTACCAGCGCGTAGAGCGTCGTCACCAGCACGAACACCATCGGGATCAGCGTGAACGCGACGTGCTGCCGCCGCTGGTGCAGCCACACCGTGATCGCCAGCAGCGTCAGCGCGGCGAGGAGCTGATTCGACGCGCCGAACAGCGTCCAGAACCGCACCCACGTCCCCGCCGGCGCGAACGCCACGAAGTACACCGGCAGCGCGACGGTCAGCAGCGTTCCCACCCACGCGCCGAAGCGCGTCGGCCAGCGGAAGAGCTCCTGCACGATGTAGCGGCCGAGGCGCGTCGAGACGTCGACGGTGTCGAAGACGAACGTCGAGAACGCCATCGCGCCGAAGGTGATCGCGTAGTTGCGATGCTTTTCGCCGATGATCAGCGTCAGGAAGTCGCCGATGCCGTTGCCGTAGATCGTCCCCGGCTTCAGTCCGGTGAGGTCCTTTTGCGCGACGATCATCACCGTGACCATCGCGATCAGCGCGACGAAGGCCTCGGCGAGCATGCCGCCGTAGCCCACGGGACGGATGTGGGTCTCGCGGTCGATCTGCTTCGACGTGGTCCCGGAACAGACCAGTCCATGGAATCCGGAACAGGCGCCGCAGGCGATCGTCACGAAGAGGAAGGGGAACAGCAGCCCGGTCATGCCGCCGCTGTTGAACGACTTGAACGCCGGCTGCTGGATCGTGTAGCCGCCGAAGAAGACGCCGATGATGCCGAGGGCCAGCGCGAAATAGAGCACGTAGCCGCCGAGATAGCCGCGCGGCTGCAGCAGGGACCACATCGGAACCATCGAGGCGACGCAGCAGTACGCGAGGATCAGCAGCGCCCACCACTTCACGTCCAGCACGAACAGCGTCGAGAACCGCGTGCCGAGCCACACCGCGAAGAACGTCGCCGGCACGAACACGATCGTCACGAGCCACAGCGGCGGATTCAGGAACCGCTGGACGAGTCCCATGATTACCGCGAGCAGCAGGTAGAAGATGCTCGCCGCCGCGACCGCGCCGCCGGGATGGAACGCCGTCGCGACGCCCGCCAGCTCCTCGGTGCCGGTGACGAAGCTCGACGCGGTGATGTCGGCGAAGGCCACGATGACGTACACCAGCGCGAGCCAGATGAAGGCCATCATCGCCACGCCGGCGCGCGGGCCGAGGTGCTCGCGCGTGATGTCGGCGATCGAGCGCGCGCCGTGGCGCACCGACGCGGCGAGGGCCATGAAGTCGTGCACCGCGCCGATCAGCACGACGCCGAGCCCGATCCACAGCAGGCACGGAAGCCAGCCGAACGCCTGGCAGGCGATGATCGGTCCGGCGATCGGTCCCGCAGCGGCGATTGCCGCGAAATGCTGGCCAAACAGATAGAACGGCTTCGTCGGCACGAAGTCGACGCCGTCGTTCAGCTCATGCGCCGGCGTCGTCGCGGCCGGGTCGAGCTGCAGCTGCCGCGCGATCCACCCGCCGTACACCCGGTACGCCAGCGCAATCAGCGTGAGAAACACCACCGCGATCAGCGTGAGTTGCATAGGCGGAATTCTATGACGCGGCCCCTGCTCCCGGCGCCTGTTCCACGTTCTGGGTCTCGGTTTTGTTGCGCAGGTAGTTCTTCAATCCGAAGATCGACTGCAGCGCGTCGTGCCAGAACGGCGCGCCGAGGCTGAGCAGGAACGCCATCAGGATCCAGCCGAGGACCACCTTGACCTTCTCCAGCGCCGTGGTGCGGTTCCAGAACGCCTCGACGTCGAGCAGCTCGAGTCCGAGCGCGGGGTACGACGCCGTCGCTTCATCCACCTCGTCGTTCAGACGCGCGGTGAGCTCCTGCAGCAGCGGCTGGTCGTTGGCCACGCGCGCCTGTTCGATGCGCGCCATGTAGCGCTGCTGGATCGCGGTTGCTTCGCTCAGCACGCGCTGCTTCGACACCTCGTCCGTCGCCATCCGCTTGTAGAGCCGCGGCAGGTTCGCGTCGAGCACGATCGTCACGATCGCGGCGAGGAAGAACGCCCACGTCTTCATGTGCCGCGCGTAGCGCTCCTCGAATCCCTGCATGATCGGGTCGTACCACGCCTCGATCGCGTCGAGGCGCTCGCTCAGCCGCGCGCCGAGCTCGGCGAGCTTGCCGTGCAGCTCGGACGCCGCTGTCGTCAGCTCCTTCGCCGTCGCGACGGCCTTCTGCAGCACCGCGTCGGCCGGCGTTCCCGCCGCGGCCTGCTCGAGATGTCCCTGCACCTCGGCAACGAGGCGCAGCACGTCGGCGGTGACGAACCCGCGCAGCGCGGCGACGTCCTTCACGATCAGCTCCGCCTTCAGCTTCCCCTGGTCGTCGATGATCTGCCCGACGTGCGTGAGCAGCGGCATGACCTGCTGCCGCAGCTCCGCCAGCTTCGCCACGACCGCCTCCGGCATCGGCGTGTTCGCCAGCGCGTCGATCGCCGTCTGCGCCTTCGTCACCGCGCCGAGCAGCGACGACAGCGTCTCCTTCGTCTTCTGCGGCAGCATCGACGACGCCTCGATCGTGGCCACGACTTTCGTGAGGTCCGCCTTCGAGATCGACTCGATCGCCGTCTTGTTGAACGCGGTCACGCGGCCCATGTCGCTGAAGTGATCGAGCACCGCCTGCGCGGTGGCCGCCCCGGCCGGCGGCGCGCTCGGCGCCGTTTTCTCGAACAGGTTCTCGAGCGATTTCCGGATCTGATTCGATTTGAAATTCAGCAGCTTCTTGAGAAACGTCTGCACCGACTGCACGACCATGCTGAGCAGAAGGATGACCACGATGACGCCGATGACGTTGTCGAGCACTCCGAGATCGACCATGAAAACGGACCTCCCTCTAGTGCATCGATAGTAGCGCCTGATCGAGCATCCGTCGCGGCTCATCGAGCGCGACGTCCCCGATGCCGAGGTGGCGCAGCGCGAGCAGCAGTGTCTCGCGGACGCGCGCGTCGTCGAGCGCGGGGAGCGGGAGCGCGCCGTCGCGTTTGCCGAGCTTCGAGCCGTCGGGCGCGAGGACGAGCGGGAGGTGGGCGTAAGAAGGCGTCGGATATCCGAGCGCTCGCTGCAATGCGATCTGCCGCGGCGTGGAAGTCAGGAGGTCCGCGCCGCGCACGATCTGCGTCACGCCCTGCTCCGCATCGTCGATGACCACCGCGAGCTGATACGCGAACAGTCCGTCCGCGCGGCGCACGACGAAGTCGCCGGTGCGCTCGGCGACGTTTTCCTCGACGCGTCCCGCGATGAGATCGTCGAACGCGATCGTTTGGTCCGGCGCGCGAAACCGGATCGCGCGCGCGGCGCGTCCGGGCGGCAATCCATTGCGGCACGTGCCGGGATAGACCGCCTCCGCGCCGAGCGGTGCGGACGCGGCTCGCTGCAGATCGGCGCGCGAGCAGGCGCAGTCGAAGACGTGGCCGCGTTCGCGCAGCAGCGCGAGCGCGTCTACGTAGAGCGCGGTGCGGCGCGACTGCCACACGACTTCGCCGTCCCACTCGAGTCCGTAGCGCCGCAGCGCGCCGAGGATCTCCTCGGCGGATCCCGGAATCACGCGCGGCGTGTCGATGTCCTCGATGCGCACCAGCCACCGCCCGCCCGCGCGACGCGCGTGCAGCCACGACCCGGCCGCGGCGACCAGACTGCCGAGGTGCAGCGGACCGGTCGGCGACGGCGCGAAGCGTCCGGTGATCATCGCAGCGACGCGACCAGCTCCGCGACCGCGGCATGCTCGTGCGACCACCCGGCCCACACCGACGCGCTCCAGCGACGCACCACCTCGGCATGCTCCTCGGGGGTCGACGCGAGCGCGACGTCGGCGACGTTGAGCTCCCACGCGCACGACGGAGGCTGGAAGTGCGGCCACACTTTGACCGACTGCGCGAGCTGCTGCAGCAGGGGCGAGACTTCGGTCGGCCGCAGACCGCGCTCGAGCACGAGATGCAGTCCGGCGAGATGCACGTCGAGCGACTTGTCGGGATGCGGTCCGCCGGCGTGCTGCACCGCGTACGTGTCGACGGTCCGCTGATGCACCTGCCCGAACAGCACGGCGTTCGAATACTCCGCGGCGAGCACCTCGGTGTACACCACCCAGCACTCCGCCGACTGGTGGTAGTAGCTGTGCGCCGTCAGCGCCGGGCGGCGCGGCATCACGAGCCCGCAGCCGGGACAGGCGATCTCGTCCATAGGGTTCGCCTTCTGTTTTATCACGCGCCGCGGGATAAGATTCGCACCATGCGCATCATCGCCGTCACGCTGCTCTCGCTGCTTCCGCTCGCCGCCTATGCACAACAACCACAGCCGGCCATGCCGCGCGACGAGAAGGTCGAGCTGGTGGCCAACGATCTCCACTGCCTCGGCCGCATCGCCGACGTCTCGAAGGACCTGAACGACTCGCGGCAGGTCCTGCTCGCGATCGCCGACAACGACATCCGCACGCTGCGCGACCCGCGCGACGACGGCACGTACCGCTGGGCGTCGTTGCAGCGCGAGGAAGGCGGGCGCGTCAACGAAGAGAAGACGATCGAGCACGTCTACACCGAAAAGGAGCTGCGCTACGTCCCGGTGTCGGGACCGAACGGCTACCGCGTCGAGGTCACCGTGCCGAAGAAGCGCGGCACGTTCTCGGCGAACAACCGCGTGTGGGTGCGCAACGTCCTCGTCGACTCGACCGGCTTCGACGGCAAGACCACGCATCACGAGCTGCCGGTGAACGCGTGGGTGAACCCCGGCGACGCCACCGGCGTCGCACTGCCGGAGATCGGAAAGTCGGTGAAGGCGACCGCGGAACTGGGCGTCGAAAGCGGCAACAAGGCCGCGGTCGCGACGGTCTCGGTCGTGCAGGCGAAGCTGGTCGACGATCCGAACAGCCCGTACTACCCGGCCGTGAAGCGCCTGCTGCAGATCCGCGACTTCACCGCCGAGCGCACCATCAATCGCGGCAACCTGAAGAACGCGATCGACGAAGGCATGCTCACCCTCCCCGGCGAGCTCGAAAAACGGACCGCCGAAATGCAGCGCATCGCCGAAGAGCGCCGCCGCCTCACCGAGACCGGCCAGACCAAAGGCACGATCGCCGCCGGCGACTGCACTCCCGATGTCTCGAACGAGCTCACCGCGATCTCGACGATGCTGGGAGGAACGCTGCAGGAGCAGACCGATGCGCGCGCGAGACTCGCGGCGTTGATCGAGGCGTTGAGAGCGAAGCCGTAGAAGCGTGTTCCGTGTTCCGTGTTTCGTGACCCGGGCTTCATTGCCTGATGTCCAGGCCAGGAAGCCCGGGTCACGGACTACGGAACACGAGCCACATTCACAGCCTCAACTTCCCAAATCTCATCCGCGTACTCACGCACCGTCCGGTCCGCCGAAAAGAACCCGCTGCGCGCGCAGTTGAGGATCGACATGCGCGTCCAGTCGTCGCGACGGGTCCAGGTCTCGGCGGCACGGCGCTGGGTATCGACGTAGGACGCGAAGTCGGCGCAGTGATGGTAGCGGTCCTTCGTGCGGAGGATGTCGGCGAGCTGCGGGCTGAGCGTGGCGATGGTGTCGAGGACGCGCTGCAGCTCCGGCGCCAGCTCGAACTGCACCTGCCCTGAGGCGATCTCCGTGGCGGTCCGGCCGAAGACGAACATGTTCTCCTCGCCGACCTCTTCGCGGATCTCGATGTTTGCGCCGTCGAGCGTGCCGATGATCACGCCTCCGTTCAGCACCGCCTTCATGCAGCCCGTTCCCGACGCCTCGGTGCCCGCGGTCGAGATCTGTTCTGAAAGCTCCGTCGCCGGAAACAGCACCTCGGCGGCGGAGACGTTGTAGTCCGGCACGAATACGACCTTCAGCTTCTGCGCGAACGACGGATTCGCGTCCACCATCGCGCCCACGTCGTGAATCAGCTTGATGATCAGCTTCGCCACGGCGTAGGTCGGCGCGGCCTTGCCGCCGAAAATGACCGTGCGCGGGACGATCGACGTGTCGCCGTCCGCGAGCCGGTGGTACAGCGCGATCACGTGCATCGCGTTCAGCAGCTGCCGCTTGTACTCGTGCATCCGCTTGATCTGCACGTCGAACAGCGTCTCGGGATCGACCTCGATCCGGTGGTTGCCGCGCAGCCACTTCGCGAGCGCTTCCTTCCGCTCCAGCTTCACCCGCTGCCACCGCTCGCGGAAGGTCGCATCGTCCGCGAGCGGCTCGAGCGCGCGCAGGCGCGCGAGGTCGCGCGGCCAGTCGCCGCCGATCGTCTCGGTGATCAGCGCCGACAGCTCCGGATTCGCCGCCAGCAGCCAGCGCCGCGGCGTGATGCCGTTGGTCTTGTTGTTGAACTTCTTCGGGAAGAACCGGTCGAAATCGGGAAAGATGCGCGAGCGCAGGATCTCGGTGTGCAGCCGCGCCACGCCGTTCACCGAATGCGAGCCGACGATCGCCAAGTGCGCCATGCGCACGTTCTGCGCCGCGTCGTCGACGATCGCCATGCGCTTCACTTTCGCGTCGTCGTTCGGATGGACGCGCACGATCGCGGCACGGAAGCGGCGGTCGATCTCTTCGATGATCTGCAGGTGGCGCGGCAGAAGTTTGCCCATCAGCTCCTTCGACCACGCCTCCAGCGCCTCCGGCAGCACGGTGTGGTTCGTGTACGCGAACACGCGCTCGCAGAGCCACCACGCCTCGTCCCACTCGACCGCTTCCTGGTCGACGAGCACGCGCATCATCTCCGGGATCGCGATCGCCGGATGGGTGTCATTCAACTGGATCGCGACCTTGTCGGGCAGCTCTTCCCACTTGCGGCCGGGATATTTCCGGAAGCGGCGGATGACGTCCTGGATCGTCGCCGAGGTGAAGAAGTACTGCTGCTTGAGCCGCAGCTCCTTCCCCGCCGACTGGTCGTCCGGCGGATAGAGCACGCGCGAGATGTTCTCGCTGCTGTTCTTGTCCTCCACCGCCGCGACGTACGCGCCGGCGTTGAACTTCTCGAGGTCGAGCTCGCGGCTCGACTTCGCGCACCACAGCCGCAGCGAGTTGACGATGCCGTTGCAGCTGCCCGGAGCCGCCAGGTCGTAGGCCATCGCGTAGACGTCGTGCGTGTCGACCCAGCGGATGCGCGCGCGGCCCTGGTCGTCGGTGTAGTTCTCCGCGCGTCCGTAGTATTTGACCGGGAACAGGACGTCGGGCCGCGCGACCTCCCATGGACAGCCGTAGCGTAGCCAGTTGTCGGGCGCCTCGAACTGCCGCCCGTCCTGCAGCCGCTGGCGGAAGATGCCGTACTCGTAGCGGATACCGTAGCCGTAGAACGGGAGTGCGAGCGTGGACGCGGAGTCGAGGAAGCAGGTCGCGAGACGTTTGAGTCCGCCGTTGCCGAGGCCCGCGTCCGGCTCGCGCTCGGCGATGCGGTCGATGTCGAAGCCGATCCGGTCCATCGCCTGCCCGAACCCTTCCTCGGCGCAGAGGTTGAGGATGTTGTTCTTCAGCAGGCGCCCGAGGAGGAACTCGAGCGAGAGGTAGTAGACGCGCTTCACGTCCTGCCGGTAGTACGCGTCCTGCGTCGCGAACCAGCGGTCCATCAGCCGGTCGCGCACCGCGTAGGCGAGCGCCTGATACGTGTTCTCCTCGGTGGCGTTAAACTCGTCGCGCGCGACCGAGTACATCATCCGGTGCGCGAACGCGTCGATGATCGAGTCCGGATCGAGCCCGCCCGGCTTCGGTTTGGGGATCGTGGGGGGATGACTCACTGCTGTCCGGAATCGTAGCGCTTCCGGCAAAAATGGTAGGGAAATTCCTCGCTGCGACACTCCTCAGAGAACGCAGTCCCCGGGCGAGAGGTAAATGAACAAGGACAAAATGAGCGTCCGCGTCGGCCAGACCGGCACGACTCTGACGAGTGCGCACTGGCTCGACGTGCTGGGGCAGGTCACGTCCGGGATTCGCGCGACGCCGGCCCGCGAGATCGAGCTCGATCTTTCCGAGGTCTACTGGATCGGCCATCTGCCGCTGCTCGGTCTCTGCATGGGAGTCGAGGAGATCCACAACGCCCATTTCGACCGCTGCTCGATCCGGATGCCGCAGAACGACCCGACGCGCGCGTTCCTGCAGCGGTGGGCGTTCTACAAGCTCGCCGAAACAAAGAAATTCTCCTGGGACCAGAGCGTCGAAAACCCGTACCGGCAGGCCAAAAACACCTCCTGCGTCCTCCCGATCCGCAGGTTCGCGAAGCTCGAGGACGCGAAGGAAGTCCGCGACGAGCTGCGGCATACCGACACCGAGGTCTACAACCTGCTGAAGACGGCCGCCTTTCTCGACGAGGAAGACATTCGCGGCCTGGCCGATCTGATCGTTTTCGAGCTTTGCAAGAACGCGATCGAGCACGGCCGGACTCCCGCGGATTCGTTCATCTTCGGACGGGTGAGCAAGTCCGACGAAAGGGTCCGGCCCGCGCCCTGGGAGGCCGCGTTCTTCAAGGCGATCCGCGGCGAGGGGATGACCGAAATCGTGCTCGGCGACGCCGGAGTCGGCATCATCTCGTCACTCACCGCGAAGGCGAAGCGGCACAAAAAGTACGCGGCCAATGACATTCTGGAGTGGGCGTTCGCACCGTTCTCGACGCGGAAAGCGCAGAACGAGGACCACACGCGCGGACTCTGGGCGGTCAGGAACAAGGTCCGCGAGCTGCGCGGCGTGCTGTACGTGCGGACCTCCGTCGATGAGCCCGGCCGCACCGGCGGCGTGAGCGCCTCGTGGGACTTCTTCAACGAGCCTTCGAAGGATGAGCCGGACATCCACCGCGACCAGACGCGGTTTCGCGGGACGCAGATTCAGATCCTGCTGCCTCACCGCTCGCCCGAACGGCCGTACACGTTCATCTCCTGGAGCCGGGCGGCCGCCGCTTCCGCCCGCCGCGTATTCCGGCCGAGGGGACTGCAGATTCCGGTCGTCCCGCCGGCGAACGGCAAGCTCGACATCCGTTCGCACATCGAGGGGATGGGGCCGGACGACGTGCTGTTCATCGACATGTCGCGGATGGACGAGAACGCGTGGCACCGCACGGAAGTCGATGCCCTGCAGCGCGAGATTACGTTCCGGAATCTCAGCGACGACCTCTATGCCGCGCTCGACTCCAGGTTCCGGCGCGTCTGGCTGATGAACCCGAAGCCGCGCACCGTCGAGTGGCTGCGCGCGAGCAGCTGGGTCACGACGCTCTGGCAGCAGCACGGCATCCTGCAGCCGGCGGTCACCATCGACGGGAAGGACCGCAGCAAGCCGCCCGGCGTGCAGTTCATCGCCAGCGACACGGCGGCGCGCTCGTCGGGCGAGGGGGACACGTGGCAGAGCCGGAAGGCGCTGGTCCGCCTGATCAGGAAAGTGATCTCGGAGGAGCCCGACCCGATCAACATCCGTTCGTTCCTGAAGGAGGAGAACCTCTCACCGGAAGAACGGGACTGGGTGACCACGCATCTGGCGATGAACAGTGCGATCGTCGACGCGGGCCTGGACGAGGACGGAGGGCCGCGGCCGGCGCTCGACATCGAAACGCTCGCCAGCGCGACGATCGAGGCGCTGCTGCCCGACACGCTCCGCAACGAGGTCGAGGAGCGCATCCGGCAGCAGAACGCCACGCCCGACCGCGCGTGGTATCAGCTGCCCTCGGGCCGGTTCTGCAGGAACTACATCGACCCGCACATCCTCACCGAGCTCGATGCTCCCGCACGCAATGCGATGGACAAATGGATCGAGCAGCACGTCGCCGCGTCGCACGCGGAGTACGCGATTTCGTACACCAGTTTCGCCAACCAGCTGCTCACTCGCGCCGCGCGCGGCCACGCCGGCCTGAAGGGACTGATCCCGCTCAAGCATTACCTCGGCACGTATGAAGAGCTGGACGACGCGATCCCGCCGTCCTCGCACGTGGTGCTGCTGGTGGCCATCAGCGGCTCCGGCTCCACGATCGAGCGGATCCTGCAGCATCTGCAGTCGCGCAACTGCACCGCCACGGTGATCTGTCTGATCGACACCGGCACCGCCGAACAGCGGGCAAAGCTGCCGCTGCTGGCCCGGCTCGACGGGAAGGAAGGCGTCCACTATCTGCTGCGGAAGGGGATCCCGGTCTACGAGCACCACGAGATCGCGAAGGGTCCGGACGCGGGTCTGCCGATCGCCACCATCGATCCGGATACGCTCGTCCCGATTGCTCCCGTGCGTTCCTTCAGCAGTCTGATCACCGACGGCGAGTACTGGTGGCTGCTCGGCGCATCGGAAGGGCTGGGCAACGAGCCGGTCGAATACAAGGGGCACCACTACACGACGTTCCCCTGGATGCGGAACATCTTCAAACCGCTGCCGGAGAAGGTTCGCCAGCAGCAGGAAGCGAAGCAGGGAGAACCGCTCAAAGACGCCGTCGACCTCGTTCTGGAGCACATGAAAACGTGTTTCGGCCGGGAGATGACCCCCGACATCATCTGCGTGAACGCGGAAACGAATGCGGCGCTCCGCGGGACGGGAGCGACGAGCCGGACGCGCGATTTTTTCAAGCAGCAGGCGAAGATCCTCCCGGAAAACGATCCGGCCTTCGACGCGGAGACGCAGAACCTCCAGGCGAAGTTCGTCATCATCTTCGCCGCCGCGGCGAACTCGGGCACCGGCATCGCGCGGCTCCTGAAGCGCTTCGAGACCGCGCGGCGCATTCACATCTGCGTCTTCATCAGCCGCATTCCCGAGGCGACCATCGCCTCGTTCACCCGCCAGCCGAAGGTGACGTTCAACGCCTTCCGGCGCATTTTCAGCGGCTCATCCGAAACGAGCACCGGGACGTCGCGAAGCATTCGCCTCAAGAATCTCGCCGATTACCGTCCGTCCTGCATCTCGAACCGGCTGCTGTTGTTCGTCGAGGAACAGGAACATGCGGCCGCCCGCCATCTCGTCGCGCAGGAGCCGGACGATCTCGAACTGATCACCCGGACGCTCCCGCGTCCCGACATCGAGCTCTTCCGCCGCGGGGAAACGTACGACTTCTCGTCGGTGACGTCGCGGAAACACCTGCAGGCGCTCGTCCGCCGCTGCAACGACTACGACGCGCCCTGGCTCACCGCCGTCCTCGACGAGATCGCCAGCCGCGAGGCCTCGCGCGACCTCGATCGCAGGAACGCGAGTCCCACGCTTCCGCAGGACCAGCGTCCCGCCCATACGACGGGAGACCGTTACGTCGAGAATGTGTACGAGCTGTACCGGAGCGCGCCGAATCTGCCGGGCATGACGGTGAAGACCGCCATCATGACGTCGCTGATTCTAGACCGCTGGCATGGACGGGAGGAGATCACGCCGCACGGCGGCCACGGCTTCGGCGTCACCCTGCTCAATGAACTGCAGCACGAACAGGCGCCGCCGGCCTTTTACGCCGCGTGCATCCGGACGATCTCCAAGGTCGACCGGAACCTGCTGATCGACAATCTCAGCGACTTCATCGAGGTCGCGCGCCGCAGCAGGGACGTGGAGCTCACGCTGTCGCTGGAGCTGACGAAGATCCTCGACGACGAAAAGACCGCCGAGCCGCTGCTGGCGCGCCTGAACGAGATCGTCCTGGAGCGCAGCGCGCTGCGGTTTTCGGATGAGGACGAAACCGCGTCGGACGTCGCGCTCGACAGCCTCCTGAACGATCTCGGGCTGCACATCGACGACAGCGGCAATGTGGCGTTTCTCCACTACGAAGCGGTGTTCAGCATCCTGCGCTCCGAGCCGCCCAGCGCCGCGCGCACGATCCGCGCGCTGATCCGCGCCGCGCGCGGCCTGCTCGGCCCGCGCGCTCACTTCCTCTATTACCGCGAGATGTCCCGCGATCGCTTCGTCTACTTCGACGCCTGGCCGCGCAAGGAAGCGAACGAGCCGCAGACGGTCCGCCAGCGAAACGTCCGCGCCGCGCGGCTCCTCGACGGCAATCAGCCCGACTATTTTTCGGAGGACGTCAGCACCGACCCGGCCGCGCGTCATGCGTATTACGACGGGCTCGGGCCGAACGACAAGATCCACCTGAAGAACCGCGCGCTGGGCGTTTACCGCCTCGGCGAGAACGGGTTCTTCCGGGTCTTCTACGACGTCTCCGGCGATCACGTCATCCCGATGGATTCGTTCCGCGAGCTGCAGAAGGCGATCGAGGCCGCCGGGGAGCTGCTCGAGCGTCCGGAATCCTCCCTGACCCGCATCGGCACGTTCCAGTATCGGGAGACGGTGGAGAAGTTCCAGTCGCAGGGCGGGCAGCCCGGCGACGTCAATCCGCTGCGCGAGTACGCGGAACGCGTGCGCTCGCTCCTCGGCGCCGACGTCGGCAGTCTGGTCGTCTTCGACTCCGAGCGCGACATGTGGACTCGCGACACGATCCTCGGACGTCCCACTCCCGACGGCATCGTGGAGTTCGGCCGCAACGAAGAAGACCGCGTGACGAACGCGGTCGCCGAAAGCCGTACGCATCTCAAATTCCACGACAGCCGCCATCGGGAGGCGGAGGGTTTCCCGCATCCCGGCATCGCGCGGTGGGTGGAGGGGTGGCTGTCGATGCCGCTGCCGCAGCACGACGAGTGCCGCGTCGTCGTGCACCTCTGGCATCACATCCCCGGCTGGTTCGACGCGTACGGCGATGACCTCATCGAGGCGCTGAGCAAGCTGGGGGGCGGCATCGCCGAAATCCAGGCGGCCTACGACCGCGCGCGCAACGCGCAGCGGTTCACCTTCGACCGGATCGAGGTCGACAACATCTCCTCGAAGCTGCGCAACCTCACGCTCATCGCCGAGGGACTCGCCATGACCGCGCGCGAAGACGGCAGCACGGAGTCGCTCGACGATCTGGCGATGCGGGTGCGCGACATCCACAGCCATGTCGAGGCGCTGCTGCAGGTCTTCAACGAAGTCGACGTCGTCCCGGCGTCGGTCGAGCTGCCGGCGATCGTGAATGCGGCGGTCGCGACGGCGAAGGAACTGTACGGCGATCAGAAGTTCGTGCTCACCATGCCGGACGACCTGAGCGGCACTATCCTCGAGCCGCGGATGCTGTCGCGCACCCTCGCCGAGCTGCTGAAAAACGCGAAAGCGCATCTCCGGCCGGAAGGACAGGTGCACATCGACGTCCGCTTCCGGGACGCCCATTCGGCGGCCGCGATCTCAATCGAAGTCAAGAACCCCGGCTGGGGCGTGCGTCCGGAGGAGAAGCTCCGGATCTTCGAGAACGGCGTCGGGCTGAGGCTCGCGAAGGTGACGGCGCGGCGTCACGGCGGGCATATCGTCGAAGATGGCGAGTTCGGTGAAAATGCCCTGTTCCGGCTGACCATCCCGATCCAGCGCCTGGAGACGAACTGATGAAGGTCCTCTACGTCGATGAGGTCAGAACGATCGGCGAGCTGCTGAAGAGCCGCCTTTCCCCGGCGCGCCGCACCGCGCGCGACGGCACGCGGTACGAGCTGCACATCACCGACGACTATGAGGCCGCGCGGGGGATGTTGCTCGACCCCGACCTCTACGACGTCGTGATCATCGAGACCAGCACGGGCGGCCGGCCGAGCTCCATCGCCCGCGACATCATCGAGTCCCTCAATGGAAAACGCACCATCACGATCATCCTCACCTCGCTGCCGTCGCTGCCGGACTGCATCGAGTCGATGCGCCGCGGGGCATGGGATTACATTGGCAAACTGCACTCGATCGACCAGATCACGCAGCAGCTCACGGAGTCGATCGACCGGGCCTATGAAAAGCGCCCCGCGAATTGCGCCGATCCGGACGCGCTCTACGTCGACCGGAACTTCAGGAAGCTCGCGGAGAGACACCCCGGGCGCTGGATTGCGGTCGGCGATGGGCGGTTCCTCGATGCCGCCGAAACGTACGAGAAGCTCGTGAGCCAGGTCGCGCAGATCCCGGTCCCGCAGCCGAAATTCTGGCGCATGCCGCCGCGGAGCGATGACTGATGGAGCTCCGGACGCGCTCCTGGGGACTGGAGATCCGCCGTCCGCGCGAGCAGCGATTCGCGGACCGCGGCGTTCCGATGGTGGAGATGTGGGCCAGCGGTCCGAAATGCCTGTTCACGCGGCTGACCGGCGTGGTCGATTCCGGATCGAAGCTGACGTTCATCCCCGCGCGGACGGCGGTGCTGCTGGGGTTCCCGAAACCCGCGGCCCAGGGCATGCAGCGGATGAACGCCGTCGGCGGGCCGATCGACTTCACGACGGCGCGGGTACAATTCCGCCTGCCTTTGCGCGACCGGCCGTCCGTCACCTTCTACCTCGACGTGGGGATCTCCGCGCAGATCAACCACGCCCTCTTCGGGAACGATCTGCTGCGGTACTTCAGGATCCTCGTCGGGCCCGATGAAGTGTTCTTTCTCGCCGACGAGCATCGCGGAGGAACCGCCGAGCCATGATCTCGAACCTGATGCGGCGAGGGGATCCGCGCCTCGCCCGTCTGATGCGCGCCGTGAGGCCGGTTCCCGGTTTCGTCGGCGCGGTCGACGGCCAGAGCGGCACGAAGGAGCCGCTCGTCGAGGTGATCGTCCTCCTGAATCGCGATGCGCGGCCGGCGATCTTCGCCGATTTCGAGTGGCACACCATCGCCGAGCGCATGTACACGGTCGTTCTCGCCCAGGACCGGCTGCGCGACCTGCTCGAGTGCCCGGACGTCGACATGGTGTATCCGCCCGAGCCGGTGCATGCCGCGATCGACGACTCGATGCAGCACCTGAAGCTGCCGGCGGTACACCAGGGTCAGCCACTGTCCCGCAAGGGACGGCGGGTGATCGTCGGCATCATCGACTTCGGATTCGACCTGACGCTCGACGACTTTCAAAAGAGCAACGGCGAGACGCGGCTCCTGTACTTCTGGGACCAGACCCAGAAGCGGCGGCCGGGGTACCCGGCGCCGTTCGGCTACGGAGTGCAGTACGACGCGAAGAAGATCAACGCCGCGCTGAAGGGGCAGACCGCCGAGATGCTGCGCCATCACCCCGAGCCGGGCGCGCACGGAACGCACGTCGCCGGGATCGCGGCCGGAAACGGGCGGTCGCACGATTCCACGTACCCGGCGGGTCGATTCATCGGCGCAGCCCCGGACGCGAAGCTCATCTTCGTGCACCTCGCCCTGCGGCGCGGCCAGACCGAGGAAGGCGAAGCGACCTTCGAAGACCTCACCAGCTCCATGCGCGTCGTCGAAGCACTCACCTACATCTTCGAAAAAGCGGACGAAGAAGACGCCGCCTGCGTGATCAACCTGAGCGTCAGCCAGAACAGCGGCGGCCACGACGGCCTGTCCCCCGTCGAACTGGCGATCGACCGTCTCGTCACCGCGAAGTCGGGGCGTGCGGTGGTCGTGGCGGCGGGCAACTACGGCGACGCCGGGATCCACGCCCGCTGGGAGTACGACGCCGGCGCGTCCACGGAACTGTCGTGGGTCATCCCCGCCGTCTCCGAGGACGTGCGTCCGGACTCCTGGGACCTGCACATGTGGTATCCCTCCCGCGACACGATCCGCGTTTCGCTCGCCGCGCCGAACGGCGAAACGGCGGCGGCCGTGATCCCGCCCGCCGACACGGAGCTGAAGCTGGCGGGCACGCCGGTGCGCCTCTCTTCCCTGCGCTTCGTCAGCCCCGGCGGAGACTCGCGCATCTTCATCTCCGTCGGTGACCCGGGCGCGGGCGTCATGCCGGGAACGTGGACCGTTCGCCTCGAGGCGCTCGCCGAGTCGCATCACGGATTCCTCGACGCATGGATCGAGCGCACCGCGGACAGAGTCGCGCGCGCGTATTTCGAGGGCGCGGGCGTCACGACGTCCGGCACTCTCGGCTCGCCGGCGACGTCGCGCTACGGCATCACCGTCGGCAACATCAACCACCGCACGAGCCGGGTGGAAGACTCGAGCGGCCGCGGCCCGACGCGCGACGCGAGGGAGAAACCGGAGATCGTCGCGCCGGGAGTCAACATCCGGTCATCCGGCGCGATGGCCGGGACGCGCACGCAGCCTCACGGGCCGGTCGAGCCCGTTCGCGTGGCGAAGTACGGAAGCAGCATGAGCGCTCCGCACATCACCGGCATCATCGCCTGCATGTTCGAGGAAGAGCGCCAGCTGACCGCGCCGCAGATCCAGAAGATTCTGGTCGCGGCGGCGAACGGGAGCGGGTACGACGAGGCGGCGGGGTTCGGGCTCGTGGACGCGACGCTCGCGCTGCAGTTCGTGACCGAGTATGTCCGCTCTCAGCGGAGCCGGTCGTCGGCTTCGACGTAGAGAACGTCGGTCACCTTCGCAACGGCATTGAGACGGCGCGTGGGGACGTCGACGCGGATGAAGCCCGTGGTTCGTGATCCGGCGGAGGCGTAGACGTGGGCTCCGATCTTCTCCAGCTCCCGCTTCAGATTGCGGAAATCGGAATCGCGCGCGACTTCGACGAGACCTTCGACGACATCGTTCCTGCGAGAGGAGGCGAGACTTCGCGCGCGAGGTCCCAGTTTCCACGACAGCGGCATAATCGCTCCGTTCCCACTACTACCGCGCGCTACGAAATCGGGTTGTTTCAACTGTGATGCCTACTGAACCGTCCCTTAAGGAGAGCCCGAGCTCGTCCATTCCCATACCACCAGAATTGTCCAGTCTGCCACTTCTGTCATTGATCAACGTCACATCCGGAAAAAGGTTTACCCGGGTGATCAGAATGTCAGCCGCACACCGAGCCGCGCGCTCGTCGGCGCCGTTCGCAATGCAGCCTTTCGATACCCGTCGTTCTTCGGTGTCAACCGCTCGTTGTCCGCCTCCTCGAAGCCCCAGCGCTGATCGAGCAGCACCGCTCGCTGCGTATTCAGCACGCTGAAGACGTCGAGGATCAGATTGACGGTCATGCCGTGTCCGACATCGACCGGATACCCGAGGTGCACGTCGACGTCGAAATTGCTCGGCGTCCGTCCCTCGCCGCCGCGGTTGGTCAGGAAGAACTCGTAGCGGCCGTACGCATTCGAATAGCCGTAGCGCGTCACCGGAGTTCCGCTGCGCCAGTAACCGGCGGCACCGATCGAAAACCGCCACGGCGTCTCGTACACGCCCGAGACCTTGAACTGATGCCGGCGATCGTTCGACAGCGGTCCGCGATTCGTGATCTTCGTCAGATCCTTGCCGTTGGTGAAAAAGTCGAAGTAGTCGTACGCGGCGCTGATGTTCGGATCGGCGCCGACGTTCGTGAACGGCGCGTACTCGCCGTCGAAATTGCCGTCGAGGCGCGAGTAGAGATACGAGGCGATGGCCTGCCAGTGGTTCGAGAAGCGCTTCGTGGCGTCGAACTGCACGCCCTTGAACGTCCGCTTCGGCTTCGGCGCCGGCAGCGTCTGCGAGTAATCGAGCGTGAAGATCTCCTTCATGATCCCCTCGGCCGGATTGCCGATGCAGTACGTGCCGTCGTCCGCACAGAGGAAGTCCTCGATGACCTGGCCGTAGTTGCGGTAGATGCCCTTGACGCCGATCGCGAGATCGTTCCGCACCTCGCGCTCGTAGCCGAGGATGTACTCGTTGATGTACTGGTTCTCCATGTCCGGCTCGGACGGCTCGGTGAAACCGCCGAGGATCCCGGACTCCGTCTTCGCGTCGGCCTCGAAATTGAAATCATCCTCGGCATGGAGATCGGGCGTGAGGCCCGTCGGCGAGTAATTGATGATGCGCGGCTGCCGTTCATACGAGAACGAGCGGATGACGAGATCCATCGGGATCTCTTCGTAATAGCGGCCGAACGAGCCGAAGAACTTCGCCTGATGCGTGCCGGTCGGGTCGTACGTGAAGCCGAGGCGCGGCGCGTAATCCTGGTCGAGATCGATCTGCGTCACGCCCGAGGCATCGATGATCTCCTGCCGGTCCCACCGCACGCCGAAGCTGACGACGAGGTTGTCGTTCACGTTCCAGCGGTCCTGCAGGAACAGAGTCGTGACCTTGTGCTCCGGTGACGCGTTCAGCCGCGACAGCGGCGCGTTCGCGAGCGTGGCGTCGGGCGTCGTCCAGTAGAAGTGCCGATAGATCGGCTTCGCCGGATTCACCTTGTTCGCGAAGATGTCGACCTGCTGTCCGCCGGACATCTCCTTCGTGACCTCGGCCTTGTCGTGCTGGAACTCCACGCCGCCCTTGAGCTCGTGATGTCCGAGGAATCGCGACGCCGAGGCCGAGTAGTGCTTGCGATCGAACTCCTTGTTCTGAATCAGACCGAAGCCGCCGGTCTGGAAGAAGTCGTTCTCGACGTCGCGGAACTGCACCGCGTCGCCGGCGCTCGACGCCGGTCCGACGGAGTTGCTCTCCTTGTGCTGCGCGGCCTGCGCGCTGATCAGCCAGTTCGACGCGAACGTGCCGTCGTAGCGCAGCGCGTAATCGCGTCCGCCGAACTCCTGCTCGCCGAGGTACGTCGAGGGATCGCCGTTCAGCGTGTGATTCGCGTCGTTGATCGCGCCGGTATCGGAGCGCGGGTCCTGCAGGAACGTGAACACGAGCGACTGTCCGGCGGCGAGGTTGTAGGTCAGCTTCGCGGACGCGAGATCGCGGTCGCTCTTCGACGTCTCGATCACGCCGGCGCGCGGGCCCTCGGGCAGCGCGCTGTCGCGCGAATTCTTCACCGCGTCGTACGCGCCGAAGAACCACAGCTTGTCGCGGATCAGAAAACCGCCGACGTCGACGCCGAAGTCGCGGCGCGTGAATCCCTCCACCGTACCGCCCGTCGAGACGACTGCATCCGCGTCCGACTGCAGCGTGTCGGAGTCGTAGTAGCCGAAGACGTCGCCCGAGATCTCATTGCCGCCCGACTTCGTGATCACATTGATGATGCCGCCGGTCGCGCGGCCGTACTCCGCTTCATATCCGCCGGTCTTGACGTTGATCTCGCGGATGAACTCGAAGTTCAGCTCCTTCCCCTGAAAGCCGTACTCGAGGTTCGTCGTGTTCACACCGTCGACGTAGAACGCGTTCTCCGCGCCCGACGAGCCATACACGGAGATCGTGTTCTGGTCCGGATTCGACGGATTTGCATCCGACGCAACACCCGGCGCGACCTGCACGATCGACGAGTAGTTGCGTCCCGTCGGCAGCGACTCGATCGCGCGCTCGCCGAGGTTCGTGTCGAGCGAGGCCGTCGTCGGGTCGAGCAGCGGCGCCTCGGCGGTCACGGACATCGACTCCGCGAACGCCTGGAGTTTCATGTCGGCGTCGACGAACGCCGTCTGTCCGAGCGGAACGCGCGTGTTGCGCGTCACGGGCTCGAATGCCTGCATCTCGAGCTTCACTGTGTATGCGCCGGGCGGGAGCGCGCCAAAGACCGCTCGACCATTCGCGTCGGACATTCCGGTGCGCGTACCCTGCAAATCGGGGCTCGAAATGTTGATGGTGACGCCCGGTAGCGGATTGCCGTCCATCGATACGTCGACGACGAGCGTCCCGAGGGTCTGCGCGAACGCGGTCGTTGCAATGAAAAGCAGGGGAAGGACCCGGAGAAAACGCATGGGGAGCCTCCTTGTGTGCCCTCAGTCTACCAAGCGCCGCAGTTCCGGCTGATTCGGATCGATGGCAAGCGACCGCCGCACCGCCTCCTCCGCCGCGCGCTCGTTGCCGAGGCACCCCTCCGCCGCCGCGATCGACGCCCACAGCAGCGCGCTCTCCTTCGCGACTCTCCGCAGATCGGCGATCGCGCCGCGGCAGTCGTTCGCGCG
>Ga0134123_10000587_pt1 | contig 23820 bp, 21 predicted proteins | sample KB303_FD_96460 | JGI IMG/M metagenome (GOLD analysis project Ga0134123, IMG submission 96460) | Terrestrial soil microbial communities without Nitrogen fertilizer from Kellogg Biological Station, Michigan, USA - KB3-0-3 | ecosystem: Environmental > Terrestrial > Soil > Unclassified ...
CACCCTACGCACACGGACCATTGTCCCCTCCCTGGTCATATTGCCAGTAAGTCGCTGAATAAGTTAGCGGAAAGGGGGGTGTGCGTCAAACCCGGAGACTGCGAACGCAGAACGCAGAACGCAGAACGGAGAGGTCAGAAAGCGTCTTTTCTTCGTTCTGCGCTCTGCGTTCTGCGCTCTGCGTTCAGGGTTTCACCGCAACGCGAGCGTGCCGTCGGCCTCGGGAACCGACCCGCCGAGCTGGTCCTTCTGGTACTTCTCCAGCTGCTTCGTGCGCTTGTCGTAGTTCTTCAGGACCTTCTTCACGTACGTGCGGGTCTCGCGGAACGGAGGGACTCCGCGGTAGCGCTGGACGTTGCCTTCGCCGGCGTTGTAGGCGGCGATGGTCTTCTTCAGATCGCCGTTGAAGCGCTGGTGGAGGTACTTGATGTACTTCACGCCGGCGTCGACGTTCTGCTCGGGATCGTAGAGGTTCTGCGCGCCCATCCAGCGGCCGGTGCGCGGCATGAGCTGCATCAGACCGCGCGCGCCGACGGGCGACTTCGCCTTCGGGCGGAAGCGCGACTCCTGCTCGATCACCGCGGCGACGAGCGCCGGATCGACGTTGTACTTGACCGCCTTCTGGTGAATCAGCTCGCCGTAGGGCATCGACTCGGCGAAGAACTCCGCGCGGATGGTGTTGTGGAGCCGATGGATTTCCTCGAAGAACAGGCCGCGGCTGTGCGGCACGCGCTCGCCGGCCGACCACTTCTCCGTCGCGATCCACTTCTGATCGAACAGCGCCAGCTCGCGGGAGACGTACTTCGCGGGAAGCGCCTGCGAGAGCTTGAACACCGTGTTGCCGGTGAAGCCGCCGTTGAGGCTCGCGACGACACGCTCGTCGTCGCCGCGCTGGCGCACGACGCGGACGGCGTCGAGGTCTTTCTGCACGAGGAAATGGACGCCGCGCATCGTCTCGGAGAGACCGCCGATCGAGAGCGCGGTGCCGAGGAGCAGCGCGACCGAGCCGCGGCCGCCGAGGAAGCGGAAAACCCTGTGGCGCTCGGACGCTTTGCGCGCGCGCGCAACACGGGCCGAGATCGAGACCTTGAGGGGGCGAGTTCCCGGACGAGTGTTATTGGGCATGTCGCGCGTTGAAACGCCCCCTGAACGCGGGAATATGCCTCGATGAGCTCGTATCAGTTGTTAAGTCTTTACTGATGAGCCATTTGCTCGTTGAAAACTTCTGCTGAAAAGCGCTCGATCCGGCACTCCGAGGCCTTCCAGGACTCCGGCGGCAGGCCCGCCTTCACGCAGGTCTGGCGGAGGAAGGTATCGCGATCCCACCCGTATTCGGTCGCGACCTGCGGCAGAAGCAGCCCGGCGTTGCGTCCGCGGCTCACGATCAGTCCATCGCGGCCGACCACGATCTCCTCGAAGCTCACCACCGGCACGATCGGTCCCATGACCGAGATCTCGATCTCGATTTCCGCCAGTTCTTCCTTCCGCAGCGGCAGAAACCGCGGATCGCGGAACGCGGCGTTGACCGCGCTGGCCGATACCGCCTGGTACAGCGGCGCGACGGGATGGATCGAGCCGATGCAGCCTCGCAGCTCGCCGCCGCGGGTGAGCGTCACGAACGAGCCGGCCGGCCGGCGCAGCTCCTCATCGGGCGGCGCGGGCTCGGGATGCTGTCCGTCGAGCACCGCCTGGATGGATTCACGGGCGATCCGGAGAAGGTGGAGGCGCTGTTCCGTCGTGAGCATGCGAGGCGCGGCTGTGAATCAGCATCAGGTTGCGGGCGTAGACGATCAGCCCCGCTCCCTGCGCGATCGTAAACACGGTGTCGCGAATGTGAATTGCGTAGACCAGCGTGATGATGCCGCCGGTCAGCGAGAGGTACCAGAACACGATCGGAATGTAGCTGACCTTCTTCCGCTCCGACGCGATCCACTGAATGATGAAACGCGAGCCGAAGATGATCTGGCCGACGAGGCCGAAGGCGACCCAGAGGTCCCAGTTGAAACCCTTCACCGCCGCCCCCCGCCCCGGTTGCGCGGTTGCGCGGTTGCGCGGTTGCGCGGCACGCCCAATCCACGACCGCGTAACCGCGTAACCGCGTAACCGCGCAACCACTTCATCGCTTGTCCTCCAACACCCGATAATCCAGCCCCCTCTTCCCCATCCACCGGACCGCGAAGCAGTCGGCGAGGCCGCGGAAGGCGCGGTTCATGGCGCCGTACTTCGACTGGCCGAACTGGCGCGGGCGGTGGTTTACCGGCATCTCGACCACGCGGTAGCCGGCGTGGCGGACGAGGGTCGGGAGGAAGCGGTGCATGCCGGTGAAGAGGTGCACGCGGTCGATCGCCTCGCGCTTCACCAGCTTCAGCGAGCAGCCGGTGTCGGTGATCGAGTCGCCGGTGATCCAGTTGCGCACGCCGTTGCCGATGCGCGACTGCAATTTGCGGCTCCATGTATCCTGGCGGTTCACGCGTACGCCGATCACCATGTCCGAGGCCGTCTCCTCCAGCTTCTTCACCATCGCCGGAATGTCGGCCGGATCGTTCTGCAGGTCCGCGTCGAGCGAGACCACCAGCCGGCCCCGCGCGGCGCGCCACGCCGCGTCGAGCGCCGCGGTCTGGCCGCTGTTCTTCTCGAACGCCAGCACGCGGAGGCTCGGATACTGCGCGTGCAGCTCGCGGAGCACGGCGAGGCTGCGGTCGGTCGAGCCGTCGTCGACGGCCACGATCTCGTACGTCCAGCCCTTTCCCTCGAGCGCGGCGGCGATCTCGCGGAGGAGGATGGGGATGTTCTCTTCCTCGTTGTAGACGGGGAAGACGACGGAGAGGTCGGGCTGCGGAGTCGGCGGCATCAGGGCTGCGAAAGTCTAACCGAGAAGGCGCGCTCGAAATTGGAGGTGGTCTGCTCGGCGACGCGCTCGAGCGGCACGTTCCACAGACTCGCCAGCAGCTCCGCGACTTTGATCACGTACGCCGGCTCGTTCTGCCGGCCGCGGAAGGGCACCGGCGCGAGATACGGCGTGTCGGTCTCGATGAGCACGCGGTCGTGCGGCAGCGCGCGCGCGACCTCGCGCAGCGGTTCGGCGCTGCGGAACGTCACGATGCCGGAGAAGGAGATGTAGTAGCCGTGATCGACGAGCGTGCGCGCGACGTCGAGCGACTCGGTATAGGAGTGCAGGATGCCGCGCGCGCCGCTGCGCGAGAGGATCGCGAGCATGTCCTCGGTCGACTCGCGGTTGTGCACGATGATCGGCTTGTCCAGCTCCTTCGCCAGGGCGATGTGCCGCTCGAATACCGCGCGCTGCACATCGCGCGGCGAGTGGTCGTAGTGGTAGTCGAGGCCGATCTCGCCGACCGCGACGACGCGCTCCTCGCGCGCGAGCCGCGCGATCTCCGCGAACGCCGCGTCGTCGCAGTCCTTCGCCTCGTGCGGATGAAAGCCGACCGCGGCCCAGACATCGGCGTTCGCGTCCGCGATCCGCACGGCCTGCGGCGCGTCCTCGAGCTTCGTGCCCGGCACGACGAAGCCGCGCACGCCCGCCTCGCGCGCCGCGGCGAGGTTCTCCGCGGCATTCGACATCGTGAGGTGGCAGTGGGAGTCGGTGAATTGCATCAGTGCCGCACCGAGCGCGTGCGAATCGGCGGTGCCGCGCGGATGAAGACGCGGGGAGCGCCGGAGATGGGAGTCTCGAGAGGCAGTCGTACGTAGGCGAGCGACAGTTGATTCGCGCCGAACAACTGCATCGAGCGCGGCGGGCCGGCGCCGTCCGCGGGAGTCGTCACCGGAATTCGCTCCACGGCGAACGTGCCGTTGTCGGTCAGGCGCAGGAGCTCCTGCGGCTGCGATCCGTCCTGGAGGGGATCGAAGAGCGGCGCAAGGCATTCCGTGGCGGTGCATCGGAACGCCAGCTGCGGAACGAACAGACTGACATCGGTCATGCTCACGAAGGTTCCGTCTCGCGCCACGCGTCGCAGATGGAGCGTCCCCGACTCGGCGGTCGCGAGGATATAGCTCGTGCCGGTCCACGCCACCCCGCGCATCGTGCCGGGGTTGAAGAGCATCCGGTCGACCGTTCCCTCGCTCGTGACATGCGCGGCATTCCGTCCCCAGGCGATCAGAAAGCCGTCGCCGTCGCTGGCGACCTTCGTCGTCGTCGCTTCCGAGGAGGACGTCGCGACCGGAAAGACATTCAACAGCGTGCCGTCGCGCGTCACACGCGCGGCTTTCGCATCCGCATTTCCCGTGTCGATCACCCGGCGCTCGGTCCACGCGACGAGATAGTCGGTGCCGTTCCAGGCGATCGAAGGGGCGGCGCCGCAGTCGATCGGCGAGGATGCGATGCTGAACGGCGCCGGATGTGTGCCGTCCGCCCGGATCAGCTGTCCGATGAACGCTCTCGTATCGCGCCAGACCACCAGGAAATCGCTGCCGTCGGACGCCGTGGCCGGCGAAAGTGAATCGCACGTCGCCGGGCTGATGAGGATCGAATCCGGATCGAGCACGGTACCGGCGGGATCGACGCGAGTAGCGTACAGTGCGAGCGGTCCGTCGGGCGTGACGCGTTCCCGCCACACGACGATCGAATTCACCGCCGCGGACGCGGCAACGGGCGTCTCCTGCGCGAATGCGCCGCGCACGGGATCGTGCTCGGGCGCGGTTTCGGTCATGAGCGGATCGCCGGCAATCCGCACGCGCAGGTCCGTGTCGAACGACGCCGTTCTCTTTTCATAGACCAGCGCCACGAGCCCCGGCAACGCCGCCACGTTCAGCGAGCGAGTCGCGATTGCCTGGTCCTGGTTGAGCGCGTGAATGGGCGTCGTGTCGAGGAGCGCCCCCGACGGCGCAATGCGCATGGCCCAGAGATTCGGCAGCCCCTGGCCCGAGACACCGAGCTCCGTCCAGAAGTAATACGTGTACTTCGTGCCGTCCCAGGTCATGCCCGCCGGGCCGGGCCCGTTTCGATTGGTGAAGCCGAACGTTCCCGTCGCGGCAGCGACATCCCCGAGCGGCCGGATCCAGTAGCCGCGATAGATCGTGCCCGCGGTGTTCGGCTCCCTCAACATCATCAGGAAGTCCGTGCCCGCGCTCGCGAGCCCCACGCTCGCGCCGAGGTTCGAGGAACTGATCAGCTCCCGATGCCACAGCTCCCGGCCTTCGCCGTCGAACATCGCGCCATACACCTGGATATTGATCTGCGACGGCCGATAAAGAAGGAGCGTGGTCCTGCCGTTGGTGGCGAAGGCCAGCAGAGAATCGAGCCCGGCGGAATACGTCTGCTGCCGCAGGACGCCGAGCGTGACGGGATCGAGTGCACGGATGAAGATCCTGGTCAGGCCGGGGTCGTAGGTCGAGACGAGAATCGCCGACCCTGTCCAGACGGCACGCGGATCGGAGCCCGGGATGAGCTCGCTGAAAAGCTGCCGCTTCTGATCGAGCAGCGTCCCCTCGGGACTGACCCGCACGTATCCACCCGTGTCAAACACCAGCCAGTACGTTCCAGCCCACACGGTGCTGAAATGCGTGACCGGAACCCCGATCGGATACTCGTCCAGGATTCTGCCCGCGGCGTCGATGCGAATCACCTCTCCGACCGGATTCTCCTCGGTGCCATGCACCGGAAGGTCCGCGCGGAAGTCGGTCCAGCTCACGAGGAGCCCATTGCCGTTCGAGGAGATCCTGGAGGTCTCGCTCCAGACGCGCGCGGGGATTCCCGTGCGCGCGACGGAGACCGGCCGCTCGTGGCCGACGTGGATCGCGGCCAGCAGCGTCAGGAAGGATCGGAGAACGAGCGACATGGCTACGCGACCCTCCCCTCGAGCAGCGCCACCACCATCTCCTGGTACGCGTCGACGGCGGCGAGGAGCTCGCGTTTCGAGATCCGCTCCCGGCCGCCGTGCGCGTCGAGGATCGAGCCGGGGCCGAAGAGCAGGGCCTTGCCGAGGTTGGGGAGCCAGGGGACGTCGGTGTTGAACGCGACCACGGTGGATTTCTGTCCCTCGGGAACGGTCATGAACTGCGGCGGGTTGCCGCGCGAGGCGACGATCGTGCCTCCGTGCTGCGCGAGGATGTCGGCGAGGCGCTCCTGCACGTCCTCGGGGGTGGTGACGAGGCGGAAGATCATCTCGCATTCGGCGAGCGCGGGGATGATGTTGGGCTTTTCGCCGCCGCGGACGACGCCGACGTTCACCGTCGCCCTGCCCAGCACGTCGTGCGTGCCCCAGTCGGCGCGGTTGATCTCGGCGATCGCGGCGACCATGCGATTGATCGCGGAATCACCGAGGTGCGGATAAGCCGAATGCGCGGCCACGCCTTCGAAACGCACCGTGCAGGTGAGCGCGCCCTTCGACGCGCGCGCGAACGTCGACTCCGTCGGCTCGCCGACGACGACGTACTCCGATCCGAGGCCGGCGAACGCGAAGTTCGCCTGCTTCGCGCCGATCGAGTCCGTCTCCTCGCCGACGACGAAGAGATAGGCGAACTCGCGGATACCGCGTGCGAGCAGCCGCTCGCCGGCGGCGATCATGGCGGCGATCACGCCTTTGGTGTCGCACGCGCCGCGCCCGTAAATGTGCTCGTCGTCCTCGGAGGAGATGAACCACGGCGGCACGGTGTCGATGTGGGAGTTGAGGATCACGCGCGGAGTCGCGCCGGTGGACGCGTAGAGATTGAAGCGCGTGGCGGTGACGTCGTGACGGCGCGTCGTGAAGCCGAGGCGCGTCAGCTCCAGATCGAGCAGCTCGCCGATTGCGTTCTCGAACTCCGTCGGCGACGGAACATCGATCAGGCGGCGGGTGAAGGCAAGGGGATCGATCGCCATCGCGCGCGGATTATCGTCCAAAAACGAGCTCGCCGGCCGGGTGTGATCCCGGCCGGCGAGTTTGAGGCGGATCTGTTGTCGCCCTGGGCTAGTTCATGTTGAACGCGACCCAGCGGAACGCTTTGTTCGGGCTGCCCGTCGCGACGAAGGATCCGTTCGTCTGCGACTCGGTGCCGAGCGCGTTGCCGTTGGACACGTTGATGTAGATCAGCAGGATCACGCTCCGGCTGGTGATGCTGGGGTGGCTGATGGTGATCTTGCCCGGAGGCGGGAACTCCGAGACACCAGACACCATCGTGACGCCGCCGTTCTGCCCGGCCGGTCCCTGCGGTCCCATCGGTCCCACCTCACCACGGTCGCCCTTGTCGCCCTTCGCGCCCTGTGCTCCCTGCGCGCCGGCTTCGCCACGGTCGCCCTTGTCGCCCTTGAGTCCCTGCGCGCCGGCTTCGCCACGGTCGCCTTTGTCGCCCTTGAGTCCCTGCGCGCCGGCTTCGCCACGGTCGCCCTTGTCGCCCTTGAGACCCTGCGCACCGGCTTCGCCGTTGTCGCCCTTGTCGCCCTTGAGTCCCTGCGCGCCGGCTTCGCCACGGTCGCCCTTGTCGCCTTTGAGTCCCTGCGCACCGGCTTCACCGTTGTCGCCCTTGTCGCCCTTGAGTCCCTGCGCGCCGGCCTGACCGTTCTCGCCCTTCTCACCCTTTTCGCCGCGCTCGCCCTGGTCGCCCTTCGGGCCGACGAGACCGTAGCCGTCCGGATCGGGCCAGAAGTAACCGATGATGTCGATCACGAGGTGCGTGGCCTTGTTGGGCTGGACACGGAAGCTCTGCGCGTGCAGGGCCACATCGGCTTCCCGCATCGCGTCGATCTGGTCCTGGAATTCAACGGCCGGGTAGCTGTACGAAGTGAACGTGGAGGGCGCGAGGTAGACCGCGCCGTTGCCTTCGGGGTCGAACGCCATGATGCGGAGCGCGACCGCGATCGACTTCGGATCCACGACTTCGGAGCAGGGGTTCACCCAGTCGCCGTTGCGGAGAACGCCGATCGGGAAGTACGTGCGGCTCTCGTCCGCCTTGAACTCCTTGCCGCCCCAGGGCGCCGGATAGTTGTCGGCTTCCAGCGTGCTGATGAACCGGCAGGGACGGATTTCCTGGAACAGCGTCGGTCCGTGCTGCACCGGCTTGTCATCGCCGAACGGCGACTGGGTGATCAGGTTCGACCGGAGCTGGTGTCCGAGGACGGTGTACGGGTTGTGGTTTTGCAGCTCCGCGGCATTGACGAATCCCGTGAAGCTGGCGATCAGGACGATCGCGGTGAGTTTCAGGTTGCGGATGATTTGCTGAGCGTTCATGACTTTCTCCTCTGTATGGCCCCAATCTGGAGCCGCGGGGAAAAAGCCGACAGGACGCCTGTACACAGCGGTTAGGAGAGGTGAGTACCGCGCCTTGTGACCATGATCACAATGGCGCGGGGATCAGGTCACATCCTCAGTTCACATCCATGATCAGGTCCTCGAGCTCGTCCTTCTTGTGCAGGGTCATCGAGGACCGCCGGACGGTGAGGATCTTCTGATCCCTGAAGCGTTTAAGCAGACGAGTGACCGTTTCGCGCGAGGTGCCGATGAGCTGCGAGATCTCCTCGTGCGTCATGACGACCGGGAACCGCATTCCGCTGGCGGACGGGCTGCCCGACTGCTCGCACCAGGCCAGCAGCAGCTGTGCGAGGCGCTCGGCCGCGGAGTTCGCGAGCCCGAGGTTGCGGATCTGATCGGCGTCGGACTCGCACTCCTCGATCAGCTGCCGGGCGATGTTGAAGGAGACGTCGCGATGCTCGGCGTAAAAGCGGAGGAAGTCCTCGCGTTTGACGAACTTCAGCTGCGACGGACGGACGGTCTCGGCGCTCGCCTTGTAGGGATTGCCCGAGAGCACGCTGGAGAGGCCGAGCACCTCGCCCGCCTGCACCATGCGCTTGATCAGGGTCTTGCCGCTGCCCGACGCGGAGATGGTCAGCTTCACCTGCCCGTAGCAAAGAACGAACAGGCCCTGCGGCGTCTCGCCTTCGGTGTACAGCAGGGCGCCATCGGGATAGACGTTGGTGAAGGTGATCGAGTCGAAGGCCTTCAGGGTCTCGGGGTCGAACTGGCAGAAGAAATCGTCATTTCGCCACTGGCAGGCGTCGCAATGATTGCAGGGCTCGATTCCATAACGAGTCATAGGAGTTCTCGGGGACGGGCAAATCAGTATACCGCCTAATGCGGGCGCGGACGCCCGCGCCGGAACGGCCTCTGCGGTTGATTTCCAATGAGTTGACGGAACCGCATCAGGTCGGGATCGCGCGGACTCATGGCCTCGAGGTCCTCCAGCAGCGCGCGCACGCGAGGGCGGTCGCCGTCGAGCCAGGCGAGCGCCACGTCGGTCAGCGTTCGCTCGCGCGCATTGAGCCGGTCGCCGTCTTCCAGCGCCGCGCCCAGCTCGCGCCGCGCCAGGTCGTTGTCGCGCGCGAACAGCGCCATCTCGCCGAGGCGGAAGTGCGCGCGCGCGTGGTGCGGATCCTTCGCGACCGCGGCTTCGAACGCCTGCCGCGCGAGCAGCGGCTCCCGCGAGACCAGCCGCGCGACGCCGTCGTTGTAGTCGTCGTCGGCGGTGCGGGGGGCCGGGGTGGGTGGTTGGGGCTCGGGAACCGGGGCCGGGGTTGGAGGAGGAACGCGGACGACCGGCTCTTCGACGATCGTCGCCGGTGCCGGCGGCGGCGGCGACGATGTCGTCGGCGCGGTGACGTTCACCTCGGTGGTGGCGGTATTCGGCGGGGGCTCGGTGACGGTGGTCGCCGGCGCGGCAACGGTCTGCGGCGGCGGTTGTTTGTTGAGCTGCGACATGACGAACGCGCCGAGGCCCGCGGCGAGGAGGAGCAGCGCGACCGCGGCGATCCAGACCCAGGCGCGGGAACCGGCCGGCGCGGGCTGGATGCGCGTGCCGGTGATCACCGTCGGAGCGGCCGCGCGCTCGGGCGGACGCGTGAGCGGGGCGGTCGGCGCGACCGCGAGCTGCTGCTCGAGCGCCTGCGCGACTTCGCGCGCGGAGGCATAGCGCTCCTCGCGGTCCTTGCGCATGCAGCGCGCGATGATCGTCGCGAGTCCCTGCGACACGCCGGCCGGGATCGGCGCCTCGTCGCGAATGATGCGGGTGATGGTGTCGGTGGTCGTGTCGCCGCGGAACGGACGGCGGCCGGTGACGGCTTCGTAGAGCACCACGCCGAGGGAGAACAGATCCGTGCGCGCGTCGAGCGGCTTGCCCAGCGCCTGCTCCGGCGACATGTAGAACACCGTCCCGATGATCATCCCCTGCTGTGTGAGCACGGTCGTCGGATCGTTCGCGTCGACGTTCTGCGGCTCGACCTGTTTCGCGATCCCGAAGTCCAGCACCTTCACGCGCGAGCCGCTGACGATCACGTTGTCCGGCTTGATGTCGCGATGCACGATCCCCTTCTCGTGCGCCTCCGCCAGCGCGTCGGCGATGCTGCGTCCGATGCGGCACACGTCCGCGTCGGCGATCGGCCCGCGCGCGATCAGCTTCGTCAGCGGCTCGCCGTCGACGTACTCCATCGCGATGAAGATGCGGCCCTCCGCCTCCTCGAACGCGTGAATGGTGGCGATGTTCGGGTGATACAGCTGCGCCGCCGTGCGCGCCTCGCGCTTCATCCGCGCGATCGCATGCGCATCCGCCGCGACCGCCTGCGGCAGGATCTTGATCGCGACCGTCCGCCCGAGCCGCGTGTCCTCCGCCTTCCACACCTCCCCCATCCCGCCCGCACCGAGCTTGCTGAGCAGGCGGTAGTTGCCGAGAGGAGCGTCAGGCTGCAGCATCGCGCGGACATATTGTACTCATATCAGGGCAAACGTTTGAAAGGAAATAGGTTAGGAAGCATTATCCGTTTCGCGAGGCATGGCAGTGATGCTCCTTGTCGCCGCGCTCACCTTCGTCTCCCCCCTTCCCGGCTCGCAGGCCGTCGGCGTGCAGGCGCTCGAGGTGACGACGACCGCGGCGAACGTCGACCGCGTCGACTTCACCGTCGACGGCGTGCTCGCGGGGGTCGCGCGCAAGCCACCGTATCGCATCGCCTTCGATTTCGGCACGACGCTGATGCCGCGCACGGTGACGGCGAAGGTGTGGTCGAACGGATACAAATCGAGCGAGAGCGCCTCGGTGACGACGGCGGCGCTGAGCGCGAACGATACGGTGACGGTCGATCTCGTGGAAGTGCCGCTGCGCGTGCGCTCGGCGCGCGCGTTGCGTGCGGGCGATCTCCGTGTGCGCGAGAACGGAGTCGAGCAGACGATCCGCGAGGTGCTGCGCGAGCGGCCGCCGGCGCATTTCGCGTTCGTGGTCGACCGCTCGCTCAGCATGGGCGGCGGAAAGCTGGACGCGGCACTGCGCGCGGTGCAGGCGGCGACGGCGCAGCTGCGCGCCGGCGATACGTCGTCGATCGTGTTTTTCAACCACAACGTGACGCAGGCGCAGCCGGTCGCGCGCTCGTATCGCGACGTTGTCCCCTCGGGCGGGACGTCGCTGCGCGATGCGCTGGCGTCGATCGCGTCGAAGCAGCGGACGTATGCGATCGCGATCACCGACGGCGGCGACCGCAACAGCGAGCTGACCGACGAGCAGGCGCTGCGCAAAATCAGCGGCACGAAGACGGTCGTCCACGCGATCGTCCTCGGCGACTCGCACACACGCTTCCTCGACCGCGCGACCGCCAACACCGGCGGCAGCGTCGTCGAGGCGTCGAAGGAGTCCGTGTCGCGCGAGCTCGCGCGCATCCTCGAGGACATCAACAGCCGCTACCTCGTCATCTATCAGAGCGCCGGCACGAAGCGCGGCTGGCGGACGATCGACGTGAAGCCGCGCGGCTCCGGCCTGTCGATCCTGAGCGCGCGCAAGGGGTACTTCGCCGAATGAGACGCCCGAGTGTCATCCCGAGCGTGAGCCTCGCGCCCCGCCCGCGCAGGTCCCTCGCTACGCTCGGGATGACACTTTTGTTCGCATTTCCGTTGCTCGCGCAGCAGCCGCGCATCGCCTCGGACTTCGAGATCGCGCAGATGGAGAAGCAGCTGGCGCGCTCGCAGAGCTTCGAGGCCCAGCTCTCGGGCCGCCTGAACCTCGGCGACCTGCGGGCGGCGCGCAGCGAGCTCTCGCTCGCGCGCGCGGAGTACGGCAGGGCGTACGAGCTCGCGGAGCGGGAGCGCCTCGACGCGCGGCGCGACTCGAGCCTCTCGCGCTACGCGACGGCCACGTCGTACGCGGGCCTCGCGCAGGCCAAGCTCGGCCGGAAGGGGCGCGCGTTCGAACTGCTCGAGGAATCGGCGCGCTATGCGAGCGACGACGCGGAGTCCTGGAATGTCTACGCCTCCGCGATGCGGGCGCTGGGGTATCCGCGCAAGGCCGCGAGCGCGGCGCGCAACGCGGTGGCGCTGGCGAAGAAGCCGCTCGACGTCGCGATCTACCAGCACGCGCTGGCGACGGCGCTGCTCGAGTCGGGCGAGAACGACGAGGCGGAGCGGCTGCTCGTGACGGTCGCGGAGTCGCTGCGGTCTTCGAAGTTCGAGGCGCTGCAGCGCGAGGTCGCGCGCGGCGAGTCGTTCGAGATCTACACCTCGGCGCGCGGCGACGTGGCCGCGTACGTCTCGCTGCTCAACCGCGCGCAGCTGCGCCTGGCCGCTTTGTACGAACAGCGCGGCGACGCCGAGCGCGCGCGCACGCAGTACCGCCGCGTGCTCGACGCGCGCAGCGACGACGCCTCCGCGCTCGCCGGCCTCGCGCGACTCGCGGCCACGGACGCGGAGCGCGAGCGGTTGTACGCGGAGGCGTTCGAGGCGAATCCGTTTTCGATGGCGCTCATCCGCGAGTACCAACACCATGTCATCCCGAGCGTGAGCGAGGGACCCGGGCGGGAGGGGCTGCGCGACCCCGCCCTCACAGGTCCCTCGCTCACGCTCGGGATGACAATGCGGAAAGCCGTCGTCCAGCTCACGCGCGGCGACAACCGCGCGGCGCGCGAGACGCTCGATGCGCTGCTCGTGAAGTTTCCGGAGAACGAGACGCTGCGGACGCTGCGGCGCGAAGCGGAGCAGACGCGCCCGGCGTCTCTTCCTTCGCCGGTCCCCACCGAAAACGAGCTGCGCGCGCTCCTCGACTCGTTCGAGCGCCTCACGCCCGAGCAGCGCGTGGCGCTCGATCGGGCGTCGTTCACCAGCGTGGCGACGTTCGCGAATGCGCAGGTCGCGAATCAGCAGACGGTCTTCGAGTCGGGAACGATCGCCGGCGTGCCGTTCCGCTTCAGCGAGCCGATGGCGTTCAACGGCGTGTTCGGCGTGAGCGCGCGCCTGACCTATCGCATCCTCGGCATCACGCGCGCGGGCGACGCGGACGCGCTGCTGCTCGAGCCGCTGGGAGTGCAGCCATGAAACGCCTGCTCCTGCTGCTGGCGCTCGCGGCACCGTCGTTCGCGCAGATCGTGAGCGCGACCTCGCACGGCGCCGTCGTCGCGCACGACGGCCGCATTCACCTCGACCGCGGCTGGACCGCGGACGGCGTGCAGAACGCGACCGCGATCGTCGTCGGCCCCGACCGCGTCGCCGTGCTGGATGCGCTGAACAACGAAGCCGTGATCGCCGACCTCACTACCGGGAAGACGACGCGCGTGCGCACCGCCGAGACTCCGATCGCCGGCGCGTTCGTCGGGCGCGATCTGTACATCCTCGCGCGCGACGCGCGACTGGTCGAGAGAATCGACGGTCCGCGCTTCCGCGTCGATCCCGACCCCGCCTTCCTCCGCGAGGCCGGCGGCCGGCTGTACGTCTACTCGCGCGCCACCGGCGTGATCGAGGAGATCGGCACGAAGCGCCGCGTGACGGTCGCGCCGTTCGCCTCCGACTTCGAGATCAGCGGCAGCACGGCCTACCTCGCGTTTCCGCGCGAGGCGCGGATTCGAATGGTCGATTTGCGGACGATGAAACCGCGCGGCGCGGTCACCGTCGGCGCGGTGCCGGTCGATCTGGCATTCGCGGGCGGCGGCACGGCGCTCACGGCGCGCATTCTCGCGGTCGCCGATCCGTCGGCGAAACGGGTCTGGCTCACCGAGACGACGCAGTCGACGGCGCAGGCCATCGCCCGCGGCTTCCTGCGCGGATTTCTCGGCCTCGGGCTCTTCGGCAGCCGCTCGTCACAGTTCCCGACCGGCGTCGACCGCGTGGCCGTGCGCGACAAACTCTGGGTCGCCTACGACTCGAGCAGCGGCACGCTCTATCGCTTCACGAAGTCGAAGAGCTCCGTGATCGCGAAAGGCATTGCTCCTCAGGGGTTTGCCCTCACGGCGGGCGGCGTCGTGTACTGGAAGGACGGCACCCTGGTTGCACAGGAGAGGGCTCGATGAGCGAACAGAGACGATGCGTCCGATGCGAACGGGCGATCGACGGATGGGCAAGGATCTGCCCGTACTGCAACTGGGACCAGTCGCGTCCGGCTCCGGTGCACGAAGTCGTTCCGGCGCCGGTCGCCGAGTACAAGCCGCCCGCGGAAAAGACTCTGCAACAGAAACTGATGTACGCGGGTGCGGGCGTGCTGCTGCTCATCGTCGCGTTCGGCGTCGGGATGTTCATCAACCGCGACGGCGCGCCGAAGAATGTGCCCGAGTCCGTCATCGACAGCGAAGAACAGGCCGCGGTCTCGGCGCGGAAGCGCGCCGACACTCCGCTGGTGCCGACGAACGAGCGCGGCGGATTCGAGGCGCCGATCACCAGCGCGCCGGTGAACGATCCGGCGGAAGGCGTGGCCGCGAACGAGTGGGACCGCAGCGACGCGACGGCGGTGTCGTCCGCCGAATACGCGCAGCTCGCGCGCCGAGCACAGGCCGAGAAGAAGCAGACCACCGCGCTCGTCGATCCGCGCACGATCACCGGCAGCGCGTACGGACAGGAGGCCGCGGCGCCGCGCCGGCACGCGCCGGTCACCGCCACCGACCAGGTCGCGTCCTCGCTCCGCACGCGTCCGGTGCCGTTGTCCCAGCCCGTCCCACGCCTGGCCGCGCGAGGCTCGGCGCGGCTCGACCTCGTGATCGGTCCCGACGGCCGGGTGAAGGACATCAACGTGCGCCGCTCGATCAGCGGCAACTCCGCCGCGCTGATCGGGGCGGTACAGCAGTGGCGTTTCAAGCCGGCGACCGCGAACGGACGCCCCGTCGCCGCGCCGTACAGCGTTGAAATATCATTCAAACCATGAGCGATGGCGTTTGCGCTGCCTGCCGGCGCTCGATCGATGCGGCGGCGAAACTCTGTCCGTACTGCGGGGCGAATCCCGCGACCGGCGAGCGCTTCGACACCCAGGCGATCCTGCAGGAGGTTTTCCAGGGGAAGTCGCTGACGCGCACGGAGAACGTGCTCGAATACGCGCGGCAGCGGCAGGGCATCGTGATCGGCATCAGCGTCGCGGTGGTGTTCGTGCTGCTCGCGCTGCTGCATCAGTTCGTGACGGCGCGCAATGACCGCTCGGTCTCCGACGCGCCGCCGGTGCCGCTGACGGAGATCGCCGACATCGCGAACCAGACCGGCGATGCCACGCCCGCTCCGCTGCCGCCGCTGGACTTTCAGTACGGCGGGCGCCCCGAGGCGATGCGGACGCTCATCGTCGAGCCGGGAGCGATCGCGCCGCAGCCGGCGCAGCCCGCCGCCCCCGCACAACAGCCTCCGCCCGCGCGTCCTCCGCAACCGCAGCCTCGATGAGCATCTGGTTCTGGTCCATCTTCATCGCCATCGCGCTGATCGGCTGGCTCTTCGCGTACATGATCGCGCAGAAGCCGATCACGAACGTGCAGCAGCTCATCCAGCAGCGGCGCTTCGAGGACGCGGTGATGGAGGCGAACCGCACGGGCGACGTCTTTCACCGCGCCGAGGCGCTGAAGCTCCTCGGCCGGTTCGACGAGGCGATCGACTCCTATCGCCAGTCGGACGACCCCGCAGCCCGCGAGGGCATCGCCCTCTCACTCGCCCACCTCGGCCGCGATCTCGACGAAGCGCGCTCGCTGATGGAGACGCAGATCGCGCAATATCCGCAGATCCAGGAGTTCCAGGCGCTCGCGCTCGCGTACATCCTGCTCCGCGCCGGCGACCGCGAGACGGCCCTGCGCCTCTATCGCGACAACGTCGAGCTGCTCGAGACGCGCTTCCGCGACGACTACACCGACCCCGATCCGCTCCTGTCCGAGACGCTGTATCTGTTCGCGAAACTCGCCGAAGCCGCGGGCGAGGACGCGCGGGCGGCCGCGCTCGCGCGTCAGGCCCGCGACTGGGGCTGGCGGTGAAACTCCTCGCGGATCCGCTGCATCCCGATCGACGCCGCGCACGGATGCACGCGATTCGTGAGCAGCACCGAGATCCGGTCGCCCTGCACCCATGACGACGTGCCGGTGAAGCCGTTGTGGCCGTAGCCGAGCTTCGTGATCTGCCATCCGAGCCCGCGGTCTTCGATGTGCGGGCGCGTCGATTCCTCGACCAGCTCGCGCGGCACGAGCTCGCCGCGCGCGAACGCCTGGATGATCCGAAGGATGTCGCGCGCGGTGGCGAAGAGACCCGCGTTCCCGCACGTACCGCCGGCGTGGAAGGAATTGCCGTCGTTCACCTCGCCCCACATCAGCCCCTGCCGGAATCCCGCGAAGGCGATCGAGCGCGTCGCGGCCATCCCGGTCTCGAAGCGCTGTCCCCACTCCGTCGCCGCGATGCGCGGCCTGAGCAGCGTCGGGGGGTTGAACATCGCGTCGCGCAGCTGCAGCGGCGCGAAGATCCGCTCGCGCGCCGCCGCGACGTAGTCGCCGAAGATCTCGGTCAACGCGAAGTACAGCAGTACGAAGTTGAGGTCGGAGTAGACGACGCGCGAGCCGCGCGGATACTCCGGACCCTTCTCCTCGATCGCGCGGAGGTAATCGCCGAGGGCGTAGAGCGGCAGCCACGCCCGCAGCCCCGACGAATGCGTGAGCAGCTCGCGATAGGTGTAGCCCCGATACTCGTCGTCGAGCGCGATCCGCCGCTCCGCGACGGCCTGCAGGACGAGGATCGTCGTGATCGCGACTTTGATCAGCGACGCGCAGTCATAGATGGTGTCGCTGCTCGCGCGGATGCGGAGCGGCACGGCGACGGCATCGCCGAAGGCGTTCTCGCGCTCGAGCGCGGCGGCCGTCCCGATCGCATAGCTCGCGCTCGGGAAAGAGCCGGCCCGGATTTCGCGTTGGAGAAAGTCGTTATAAAAGTGCACACGAACCGCTGCCACCATGCGTGTGGTGGGGTGTTACCCTCGGCCAGGAAATGTTCCGACTCGACAAACTCGAAATCCACGGCTTCAAATCGTTCTACGATCCAGCCAATCTTACCTTTCCCGCGCCGCTGACGGCCGTCGTCGGTCCGAACGGCTGCGGGAAGTCGAACATCTGCGACGCGCTCATCTGGGTGCTCGGCGAAAACCGTGCCGCGCACATCCGCGGCGAGACGATGGACGACGTCATCTTCCAGGGCTCGGCGCGCCGGCGGCCGCTGTCGATGGGCGAAGTGACGCTGACGCTCGCGACGAGCAACGGCGACAGCGACCATCCGATGGCCGACGACGGCAGGATCGTGATCAACCGCCGCGTGTTCCGCACCGGCGAGTCGGAGTTCCGCCTCAACGGCAAGCGCGTCCGGATGAAGGACATCTCCGACATCCTGATGGACACCGGCCTCGGCATCCGCAACTACTCCGTGATGGAGCAGGGCAAGATCGATCTGATCCTCTCGAACAAGCCGCAGGACCGCCGCCGGCTGATCGAGGAAGCCGCGGGCATCACGAAATACAAAACGAAGCGCCGCGCGGCCGAGCTGAAGCTCGAAGAGACGCAGCAGAACCTGCTGCGCATCGACGACACGCTCTCCGAGGTCACGCGCAATCTGAACTCCCTCAAACGCCAGGCCGGAAAAGCGCGGCGCCATCGCGAGGTCGCCGAGCAGCTCTCCACCGCGAAGCGCGCGCTGTACAAGGGCCGCATCGTCCTCGCGCAGATCGAGGAAGCGGCGGCGAACACATCGCTCGCCGATGCGCAGGGCCGCGAGTCCGAGCTCGCCGCGCAACTCGGCAGCGACGAATCCGAGCTCGCCGAAACGCGCACCGTGCACATCGATCGCTCCCATCGCGCGTCGAAGGTGCGCGAGGAGATCGCCGGACTCGCTGGCGACGTCGAGCGTCTCCGCTCGTTCCTGCAGCAGTCCGAGACGAACCTCGGCGATCTGGTGCAGCGCATCGACAACGCGCGCGGCCAGATCTCGACGCTGGAGCAGGAAGGCGCGGAGCAGCAGGCCGCGCTCGATGAGAAAACGCAGCAGCTCGAGTCGGCGCGCGCGGAGCGCAACCGCTTCCGCGAGGCCGCCGATCAGGTGGAGCGCGACCGGCAGGAGAAATCGGACGCGGTCCGCCAGCAGGAGAAGGCGCTCGCCGACGCGCGCGAGTCGCTGATGCGCACCATCGCCCGGATCTCCGAGGCCCGCAACCAGGTGCACCAGATCGAGATCGCGGTCGAGAAGTGCGAGTTCTATCTGACGAAACTGACCGAGAGCGCGCGGCGCGCGGCGGAGAGCCGCGACGGCGCGCTGGCGCAGATGAACGACTGGGAGCAGTCGGTGAGCGATGCCGAGGCCGCGCTCGAGGCGGCGCGGCAGTACGCGCAGGAAGCGCTGCGCGTCCGCGATGACCTCGTCGCGCGGCGCGATTCATTGCGCGAGTCGCTCGCCGGCACGCGCGACCGCGTGTCGCAGACGACGTACAAGATCGACTCGCTGCGCGGACTCCTCGCGTCCCTCGAAGCGCAGGACGAAGACGTCCGCCGCGCGATCCTCGAGCTGATCCCGAACGCCGTCTCCGCCGCGGAAGCGGTGAGCGCCGCGCCGGGATACGAGGCCGCGCTCGACACGCTGCTGCGCGAAGTGTCGAAGGCGGTCGTCGTCGAGTCGAGCAGCACCGCGTCCGAGGCCATCCGCCGGCTGCGCGAGCGCGGCGCGGGACGCGGCGCCTTCATCACGCTCGACTACGCCGCGCAGGGTACCGGCACGCGGCGCGGCGACGCGGCGCATTCGGTGATGGGCGAAGGCTCCATCGCCGACGCCGTGCGCCAGGCGATGCCGGAGGCGTACATCGTCGGGTCGCTCAGCGAGGCGATGGAGCGCGCGAAGGATCGTCCGCACGCGACGTTCGTGACGCTCGAGGGTGATTTCGTCCGCGGACCGCTGGTGATCGGCGGCAAGACCGAAGGCGCGACGCCGGGCGTGTTCTCGATCAAGCGCGAGATCGCCGATCTCGAGGCCTTCCTCGGCACGGAGGAAACGCGCGCCAGCGGCATCGCCGCGGAATTGCAGACGCTCGAGGACGAGCTGCGCGCCGCCGACGACGCGCGCATCCTCACCGAAGAGCGCGCGCGCACGGCGGAGCAGGAACTGCGCGAGCGCCGCGGCCATCGCGAGCGCGCCGGCGCGGAGCTGCAGCGCTTCGAGAAGGACCTCGCCGTCGCGTCGGAAGAGCAGACGCTGTACGCCGAGGAGAAGGACCAGCTGTTCGCCCGCCGGCAGGCCGCGATCGCGGAGATGCAGGAGCTCGAGGCGCGCGAGCAGGAGCTGCACGGCAGCATCCGCCAGCACGAGGAAGAGCTGTCCGTCTCGCGCACGTCCTTCGAGGAAGTGACGGAGATCGCGTCGAAGGCGCGCGTCGACGTCGAGAGCGCGACCGGCAACGTGAACGCGGTCCAGCGCGAGCACGAGAATCTCTCGCGCGTCGTGATCTCCCTCGGCGCGCGCGCGACGCAGCTGCAGCAGGAGATCGAGACGCTCCTGCGCAAGCAGGAGGAGACCGGCGTCGCCGCCGAGAACGCGCGCGGCCAGCTCGACCAGTCGCTGACGAAGCTGCACGAGCTCTCCGAGCTGCGCGTCGCGCTCGAAGCCGAAGTCGCCGACCTCGACTCCCGCGTGCAGGAGCTCGAGTCGCGCGCCGTCGCGTCGCGCGAGCAGTGGAACACCGCGAAGGACGCGCTCTTCGAGTCGGAGCGCCGCGTCGACCGCGCGAAGTCGGCGTTCGACCTGCTGCGCGAGCAGATCTCGCTCGACCTCCACGCCGGCATCGACGCGCTGGCGGACGTCGAGCCGCCCGCGGACGACGACGCGCGCCTCGCGCTCGATGCCGAGGTCGCGAAGCTCACCGACCAGCTGGAGAAGATCGGACCGGTGAACGTGCTGGCGATCGAGGAGCACCAGGAGCTGGAGCAGCGCGAGTCGTTCCTCCGCACGCAGCGCGACGATCTCGTGCAGTCGATCGAGTCGCTGCGCCAGACCATCCGCAAGATCAACCTCACCTCGCGCGAGCTGTTCCGCGACGCGTTCAACGCCACGAACGTCTTCTTCGGCGAGATCTTCACCTCGCTCTTCGGCGGCGGCACCGCGCGCATGCAGCTGCTCGATGAGGAGGATGTGCTGGAGAGCGGCATCGAGCTCGTCGCCCAGCCGCCCGGCAAGAAGAACCAGTCCATCGCGCTGCTGTCCGGCGGCGAGCGCGCCCTGACCGCGATCGCGCTCCTCTTCGCGATCTTCCGCTACAAACCGAGCCCCTTCTGCATCCTCGACGAAGTCGACGCCCCGCTGGATGAAGTGAACACCGAACGCTTCGTCCGCCTCGTCCGCGACATGTCCCGCGACACCCAGTTCATCGTCATCACCCACTCCCGCCGCACCATGGAAGCCGCGGACGTGCTGTACGGCGTGACGATGGAGGAGGCCGGCTGCTCGCGCCTGGTGTCGGTGAACTTTGCGGAGATGGAGGGGTAGCGTCGCGGTTACGCATTTACGAAGTCGGCTAAGTCGGGGTCACATCTGGAATTTCAACTTGCGGGGGCAAGGCACCGCACGCGCTCTCGGCAAGTTTCCATTGTCGAGAGATGTGGGGCGGCGTCATATCAGGACGCGCAAGATGGATCGTGTCTGCGGAAATTGGGTTGAATTTCCAGATGTGACCCCGGCCCTACGCCGTTTTCGCGATCAGCGGAACGATCACCACCTCGCCGCCGGGGCCGGTCATGAGGCGCCAGGCGGCGGTGTCGCTAATGTCGGCGAGTTTCGACTGCGCGCCGCAGTTGCGGCACGCGCCGGTGGCCGGCGCGGCGCCGATGGGGACGAAGTGGAAGCGCTCTTTGCGGCAGTGGTCGCAAAGCTCGCGCAGGACGTCATAGTTGATCAGGGACAGCCGTTCCTTACCCATACACCCTCTCTTTGGCGCCGCGGATTCTAAGGGCGGAGCTCGCTGGATTTTGTGAGCGGCATCACGACGCGCGTCACGGCCCACGCGACCACGAGACCGACCGCGGCGGACGCGGTGACGTCGGACAGCCAGTGCCGGAACGCGAGGACGCGCGACAATCCGACGGCGGCGGCGAGCAGGAGCACGATGATGCGCAGCGGCCAGTTGCGCGAGGCGAAGAGCAGCACGCCGGCGAGCGCGAACGCGCCGACGGTGTGTCCGCTCGGAAACGACGTCGACGAGCCGGGCGCGTAGTGCGACGGGCCGAGCCACAGCTCCGGACGCGCGCGGCCGACGAGCTGCTTGATGATCTGACCGATGATGCCGGCGGCGAGTCCGCCAATCGCCATCGCGATCGCGTACGACACCCACCGCCGCTCGAGATACGCGACGCCGGCGATGAGGAAGAACAGCACGATCATCACCGGGTTCATCCCGCCGCCGAAGCGATTCACGATGCGGATGACGTTTTCCGTCAAATCCGATTGCACGCCCTCCGCCCAAGCCAGCACCGGCTGGTCGAGCACGAGCCAGACGAACACGGTCGCCGCGGCTCCCGCGAGCAGCCCGATCGCGGCGCGGGGCCAGAGGCCGCGGTCGACGCGGAGCGCGCGCAGCCGGCGGAGCGGCTCGGCGAAATCGCGCGAGTCGGCGCTTTGCAGGATGATCAGCAGCAGCAGGCCGGCGAAACACCAGAAGACGACGTCCCAGGACGGCGCCTCGCGGCCGAGGAACGAAAGCTCGTCGACGGAGAGCCGCTCGCCCAGCCAGAGACGGTTCGCGGACACGATCGGCGACGGCCAGAACACCGACAGGATCAGCAGCGTCACGAACGCAGCCGACGCGTAGCGGCGCTTACCTTCGGTAGACATCGAACCACTTTCCGATCATCTGCAGCTCGTCGACGCGGCGGTAGCCGCGCAGGACGTCACCGATCGCGCCGGAGTCCTTCCGCCGCGCGACGATCAGGCGCGGCGGGCGGATGGCGCGCAGCTCGTCGGCGTCGACATAGCGCACGTGCGAGAGCGAGTCCGGCATCCCGCGGATCCAGAGATGCGGAGCGACGTAGAGCGCCATCTCCTCCGGCGGCACGTCGCGCTGGCGCAGCAGCGCGCGAACGAGCGGGCGCGTCGACGCCATCTCGTTCGCCATCGGTACGAGCGCGACCGCCGCATACGCGAGCGCCGCGACGGCGATGAAGCCGACCGCGATCGTGGACGCGACCAGCCGCGCGCGGATCGTAACCACGATTGCGGCGAGGGCGGCGATGCCGAGAACCGCGAACAGCGTGCGGGCCGCCGGACCCTGGATCTCGGGACGCTGGATCAGCATCCCGATGATGCCGAGCGAGAGAAACAGGATCGCCATCAGGGCGTTCGCGGCGTAACCCCAGCGGGTGAAGCGATCCTCCGCCGCGAGAAAGCGCGCGATGAGCAGCGCCATCGGCGGGATCATGGCGATCATGTAGACGTCGAGCTTCGACGACAGCAGCGAGTACGGCACGACGACGGCGGCGATCCAGCTGACGTAGAACTTCGCGCGCTCGTCGCCGCGTTTGAACGCCGCCACGAGCGCGGCGACTAGCAGGAAGAACCACGGCAGCAGCGTCAGCGGCGCGCGGACGAGGTAGAACCAGGGCGGCGACCGATGGACCCATGAGCCGACCGCGCGTCCCACGGTCTGCTTGAAGAAGATCTCGCGCCAGAACGCCTCGCCGCCGATCAGCACCGCCGGCACGAGCCACAGCAGCGGGATCACGATCATCCACCCGAGCGCGCGCCAGTAATGGCCGCGCGGCAGCGTGCGCCGGCGCAGCGCTTCGAACGCGAACAGAAAACCGACGATCACCGGCGCCATCGGACCTTTGACCACGGTCGCGAGTCCGGTCGCGATCCCCACCCATCCCAGCGTTTGCTCACCGTCGAAGAAGCGCCGCAGCATCCACGCAGCGACGACGAGCAGCGCCGTGAAGGAGAGATCCATGCGCGCGGTCTGCGCGGAGCCCCAGATCATCAGCGATGTGCCGCACACGAACGCCGCCATCGAGCCCTCCATCTTCCGGAGCAGCCAAAGCAGCAGCACGAATGCGATCAGCGACGGGAGCACGAACGGCCAGATCGAGTAGACGCCGAACGGATAGGTGAGCAGGTCGACGATCCAGAAATGCAGCGGCGGCTTGTGCGTGAACGGACTGCCCTCGAGCGTGGGCAGAAAAAAAGAGCCCGCGCGCATCTCGCGCACCACCTGGCTGTACTTCGTCTCATCGCCGACGTAGAGCTCGCGCTGGAAGGGGGAGAGGAAGACGGTGAGGACGAGGAGCGCGAGCGCAGTGCGCATGGGCGGGCATTGTAGTGGCGGGAGAGGAGTCTCCTGGTCTCCGAGTCTCCTGGTCTCCGAGGAGAAAAAGCACGGGCGGGCGGATCTATGAGACCAGGAGACCAGGAGACCAGGAGACTCCTAAGTCACTACAAGACAGCCAGTTACGCAACCCGCCCCACCGCCCTGACCCGGTGCTAGAATCTACTCTGCGGATAACTTCGAAGGAGGACAATCGATGTCAGATTTCGCTGAGATTCAACGCACCCTCGCCGACGCAGATCCCGAGTTCCGTACGTGGTCCGAAGAGCATCGCCAGTGCGAGCTTCGTCTGAATGAGCTGATGAC
>Ga0134123_10000591_pt1 | contig 23726 bp, 50 predicted proteins | sample KB303_FD_96460 | JGI IMG/M metagenome (GOLD analysis project Ga0134123, IMG submission 96460) | Terrestrial soil microbial communities without Nitrogen fertilizer from Kellogg Biological Station, Michigan, USA - KB3-0-3 | ecosystem: Environmental > Terrestrial > Soil > Unclassified ...
TGGGCACAGTTATTCACACCACGAGGTAAGCATTATGTCAGTAAGTGAGCAAGAGACTGCCGTTGTTGTTGGTGGAACAGGCACTGGTGGTCAGGTGATTGTGACACCTGTTGGTCAGCCGAATATCATCATCAAAGTCATCACACCGTTCGCTGTGATCTTGGTGCGGGCACTTAAGACATACTTTCAAACGCTGGCGGGGTTGATGAGTGCGAGCGTGGCGGGGGCTGCGCAGAACACACTTCCTGCAGGTGATTTTTTCCACACGCTACAGATTTGTGCAGGACTCTCACTTGGTGCTGCAGTAATGTCTATTTTGACAAACCTTCCGATCCTGTTGACAGACCTTGGTGATCGGTTTCCAACTTTGAAGGTCTAACCATGGCAGAATATTGTGCGACTTGTGGTCAGCGTATTCCACAACCACCAAAGCCTGCGCGCATCTGTAGTGTATGTCAGCAACCGATCATGAAGGGTCACAAATGGCAGATCGTGGATAGCAAGATCCAACACCGTGTCTGTGAACGTCCAGACACCTACCGGAAGGAGTTCTAGAAGGGCTGTTCTGCCTGCGGGCGGGCACACAGGACCGATTTTGTCTTGTGTGCCAGACCTGAGTCAGGCTCTGGCTCTGATGGTTCATTTTATAAGGGTTTCTTTATAAACCGTTGGGAGGCTCTAGGACCGACCGGATTCTGGACTAGGCTCTGCCCTTGGGCACCCTGCGAACGACGTGCCAGGACCTTCCTAGAGGGTCAGATTTCAGTAGTCGGCCAACAATGCGCAGGCTGCTGCCCGACACTTCTCTTCGTGCCCATAGTTCTTGATATCCCTGCCAGAAGAACACCAGCACGGTTCAGTTTTCGTGAGTGAACACACGCCCAGCAATGCCTTCTGAAGTTCCCGCACCTGTGCTTCAGCCAATTCAGTGCGTGCTTTCAAAGCGTGATACACACGATCACTGAACTTGGCACCATACAAGCTGTCGAGACTAGCTTGTAATCTTTCAATCTCTTTCAACTGTCGTTCATAACGACTTACACATGAGCATCCATGCCCTGCAGCACCAACAGGATGATCACGATCACCATTACACACCACATCATGACAGTGTTCATGAGTCACCGCAAGACTCCTTCCACCACATACAGCATCATGAGTAGCACCAACCCTACGAGAATGATACCTGTGATGTCTTTGTGCTTCATAGCAGTGCTTTCGCTTGCTGAATAGCGTCAATGGATTCTTGTGTAAGAGTAGATACTCTTACAGGTATTTCTAGTAAGTTATTGATTGCTTGTTTAAGAGTGCGCACCTGATGTTTAAGTACATCGCAGGCTTCAGCTTCCGCACGGGTTTGCCATCGCGCACCATCAGCCAATAATGAATGACGACCAGCAATATATGCTTCGCGCATGAGTGGTGCTTGCTTCTTGACACCACACGGATTCTCATCTTCAGCCGCACGTTGCTCGAGCCAATCTTCAAATGTCATAATCAATCCACTGATACTTCATAGAAGTTACTGTATATCAACATGCCATAAGAGATTGATGCATTGGGTGCCCCTTCTGCTTCACAATAATCAACCCATTCTTTCATAGTGCTTTCACGCAGTACGACAAAGGGTTGCCGATGCCTTGTACCTTTTGCGCAGATTGTGCCCTGTTCAGGTCCAACACGTTGACCTACTTCAAAAGTTTCTAGCGTGCCAATAATCACTTGCTCACCGGCGGAGGCACCAGCACAACGGCCCCGTCCTTATACAGCTTGATCCACCACACGATGCTTGGATGGTTCGTCCATGGATACGACACGCGCAGTGTCTTGTCTTGCCCGCACGCAAGCACCACTTCGTCTGTGCCCTTTTCGAAATCAGGATGGTCTGGATAGTCTGCTAACTTTGTACTGGCAAACATCATCAATTTCCATGTGCCTGCATTCGCCACATGGGCAGTGGCTGCAATATCAAGCAGTATGTTGGTTTGTGTGAACCCCACAGAGTCATACTTCGGTGGGTTCAATACAGAGCACGGTGGCGGTGGCGGTGGCGGTGGCGGTGGCGGTGGCGGTGGCGGTGGCGGTGGCGGAGCAGTCAACCTAAACGTTCCGCGCTTCTGTGAGCATGGACCGGGACCATAGCCGCCATAGTTCCCGATGATGGTGTTGTCATCAGGCATGGTCGCGCCTGCTTCATACCCGCAGACAGTGCCTCCACCAGGGTTGGTTGTTGCGCGTATCTTCAGTGCGTCCAATGCCCCAGTCACTTCGCCTGCATAGTCCACGTTCAGGCGATTGGAGTGCCATGTCAAGGTGATGAAGACATTTGCACCAGTCGGTTCAGCAATGAACTTGGCGGTCAGGGTGCCGCTCTCACCGACTTGTGCGGTCTCTTCACCAGTGAACGTGCGACCTGTGAGCACAGCAGCGGCAGTCAGGCGGGCACCACCAGCGCCCTCGGGGATGGCGTCAGGGTTCAGAACAGTGCGATGATGTTCAAAACTGCAGGCAGAACTTACGAGCAAGACAAGAACAATTCGTTTCATGTTGTTTCCTTAATGACAGATTCTTTCAACACCCATTCTAAGGCTTCAATCCAGGCTCTATCTGTGTGTTCTTCAGTTGATCGACCAGACTCTAGTGCGGTTTCACGACGATCTATTTCTGCTCTGATGATATCTTCAAGGTCCACTGCAATCATCACGCGAGTCACGTAGTTAACCATGACTCTATCTCCTGTTGATAACTGCACTAAGACCCGTGATCTGTGCCCACAGCTTGTTACGGCGCTCTTTGGCATCTGTCAGGGTTGCTGTCAATGCCACGATACTCTTGTCAACTTCCTCCGCTTCAAACTCCAGCACACGGCGCTTACTGGCAATCACACTCGTGTTGGCATGGGCATAGACCTGTGCAATGGAGTTTGCCAGCACGTCATATTTGGTTGGACGCTTCATGAATTCATCACTCCTACAAAAGGGTTAGCGCGCGCTTTCCAGTTCTCAAAATACATATTCACCATCCACTGTTCGAGCCACTCGCGGTCAGGATCAGCTGCGACAGGTGCATCATGCAGTAAATCTTTGATCTGCTGCTCAAGTTCTCCTGCCTTTGTCAGGGCATCTTGAATAGGCACCTGTCCAAGTCGCACTGCATAGGTGAATGCTCGATCCTTCTCTGCCATCGGCAGTGTGAGACGCCCTGTGGTCATTAACTCCACGCCTTGAAAGCCAAGCCTGAGAATGTGCATCGCATACTTGGTATCGTAGCCATGCTTCGCCTCAAGGTCTGGACGATTCACTTTCTTCTGTCCACGTTCACCCAGCAACCGCTGACGCTGCGCCTCTAGATACCCGAGGTAGCGTGCGCCTGCATGGCGGCTCACTATCATTGGGGCAAGGTCTTGTAGCTGTCCACCGCGAGCATCGCGAATCAGGCAGAGCGCCGGAGGCACGAACAGGCACTGCAGAATCTGTGGGTTGCCTTGCATCGCGAGACGCAGGAACTTCCGCAGGCTGAAGATGGTCAGGTCTAGATCACCAGCACGACTCGGGGCATCATGCTTGCCTTCACGTTCTGCTGCAGTGCGGTAGATGTATTGCTCAAATGGAGTGAACCCCATGGCAGCATCTAAGTCTTCAATGCAGATGGCTACTTCGTCACGATCATCCGTGCCTGGGATATGCAGCCCATGCAGTGTTGATCCTGCCGGCACACGCAAGATAGTGGTCCGCTCTGCCATGACTCGCTGTGGATCACCCCCAACTACCCCACTCATCATTTCTCCTTAAGATCTAAGAATTCGCCGCCTGATAGCTACACCCTCGGCAGAGAATGCGCTATGCAGAATTGCCACTCAGTGTCTCTCAGTCCACTGAGGCAGGCGGCGAAAGTCAAACCACTTACGGAACGATACCGCGTCCGGGGTCTTTGCAGGCCACGGCCCCGCACGGACCATTGCCAGGGATAGGCGTATCATCACACGCCACCACTCCACATGGCCCGTTGCCAGTCGAGGGTGGGTCTTCACAGGCTCTGTCTCCGCACGGTCCAGAAATCAACCCCAACGCTATGAGAATCGCAATCAATACAAACATTGTTCTTTTCCTATTCTTGTTTTGGTTTTTGGGTGTTGCATCAGGTGTGCTCTCGGAATTGAGAGCACACCTGATAATCACTTTCTTCTTACCTTCTCACACTTACATCCCTGCGTTACCTTCCATCGCCACCGGGTCAAAACTAGTGGCATCTTCATCACCAGCTTCACGATCGATCACGATGTTCTTCTTTTCGAATGATGTGGCCAGCGCACTGCACAGTTCTCGCACTGCTGTCGGTGTGACTCCTTCCTGCTTGAGGTTGTATGCGCCCCACGAGTAGTTCTGATCCTTGTCCATCTTGGTGGTCAGTGAGAACGTGCGTGCCCATGCAGGCGGGTCTTGAATGATCTTCCCCGCCAGACTCGGGTGCACCAAGTCGCCTCGCAATGGCTGCTTGATCTTGCCATTCAACTGCACAGCCACTTTCAACTGTGACCCTTTCATGGACAACACCGCTGGCTCTTGATGGTCCGGCAACCAGACAAGGTAATCCCGGAACATCGTCGCCACCGGCTTCTGTCTCTTGCCGTCTTCTCCTGTCGTGAACTGCGTGCGCGGATCGTTCGCCTTGACATCAAAGTCAACGACTCCGCCACCCTCATCCATGGAGCGGAACTCGATATACTTCGGTGGCAGTGCCTTGAGCACCACGAACTTGAGCGGACCACGGTGGTAGTTCTCTCCGCTCAGGTCGTTGAACATATCGAGTTCATTCAGACCTGGGATCTGTTTCGGATCATCAGGCTTGCGATAGGGAGAGCCAGCCTGACAGATCAGAATGCGCGGTGGTTTGACATCATTGGTGCCGATGTCTTCTGTGCCGCGTCCCGCATCCCTGAGAAGGTCTGTGGGTGCTTCCTCGAGTTGAGTGTTCGCGTCCGTGGTTTGCAGTTTCGTGTCCATTGTTCTGTCTCCAGTTGTTTAGTTGTTGAGAGTCGCTCCGTAGTTCTTCGGTTTCCTTCCTCTGCATCGCTTGCAGCAAATGAATGTTTGATCTTCGACAATCTTGTTACAACGCGGGCACCTCCCTTCTTCCTTTCGCCTCTCGCGGTCCTTCTGATTTTGCTTGGCTTGCCGCGAGTTACTCCGCGTGATTCTCACTTGCGTGCCTCCATCATGGCATCTGCCCATCGATAGGCATTCTTAGCAAATGATTGAAGTGCAGTATCACTCCAGTCATTCATGGATGATGGTGGTGCTGGGGCATGTGCTGCGAAGTAATCCCGCAATGACATGCCAGTTGCAGTGACATCAGTTTCGACTCCATATGTGCCTCTATCATGGTCCCATGATTGATGGACATTGAGAATCGGAAATGCCGGACCGCCATCATCATCATTCATGACAAAACCTCTAGCATCTTTGTCAAGATGCGTTTCCAGCAAGAGGCGCAGTAATCAGGTTCTTCCTCGCGCGCTCCTATAGCCTGCAGATGCACGATGTGTGACTGCTGATTTTGCACGTCAAACTGCACCCATCTCTGATACAGCTCAACAACAGCATCGCACAGGTCGCAATGGGGTTTATGCATCTTTCTTCACTCCAGCATCTTCAGGACGATTCACTTCAACAGCTAAATGGATACGTAAGTCTCCTTCTGGGCAAGCTTCACGCAGCTGGAGGTATGCTTCGAGAAATGTATCAATCACCAAACGGTTCTGATGATTGGCTATCTTCTCCTCTATGCGTGGAATGATACGCGTGATTCCATACACCAGCTTGGACATCACTTCCCCTTTTCAAAGAAGACCTTCGGGCGCATGTAGCACTCCGTGCCAGGAGGCTCATTCTCCCCGGCCACGAGCATGTCCTTCGCGAGTTTGTTAGCCTTGCCCCATGGCAACACCATATCATGGTCAAAGCCGTTCTGAACACACCACAGCCGGAATTTCTCCTTGTCTGTGACCACGAGATGGGGTTCAGGTTGCCATCGCACCTTGTCGCGGTTGGAGAGCGTCATCCCGCGCACATCTTCAGCCTCGAACTGGTCAATCATCAACAGCATGACAGCAGCCAGTCGAAGTTTGACATCACTGAGCGCAGCTGCCTTCTCTTCTGCCTCACGCCGCAAGTCGGCATAGGTCTGTGCAATGCTGGAGGCATACTGTTGGAAGTCCGCATCATTGACGATCTGTTCCTTCAACTGCATGACCTTCGCATAGTAACTCGGCTTGATGCCGATCATGCGCGGTAGTTCAATGCCCTTGTATTTGCCACTCGGGATGCGATAGCGTTCGTTGGTAGTCACGACTGCCACTTCATCATCATCAGGTTCGCCCTGTGCGAATGGGCTGTCCAGTTCTGCAAGAGCGTCTTCGATGTTTTGATCCATTTTACATATCTCCCTGATCTCTTGCTGTCAGTATCTGCCCATTTTTGGTAATGGTCAGTGAGGATGCCCACTCGCGTTTGACAAATGCTTCAGCGTTGGCGCGGGACCATCCACCATGCCCACGCTGTTGATCCCACTCATCCCCATGCTCGACCAGATAGTCAATCAGTTCTTCCTTCGTCGCGAAGTGTGGTGTAACTGGTGTGCCTTCGCTCACTGTCTCATAGACCTGATAGTGTGTCATGCTCTCATTGGGCCAGTCGGGGCGATAGTATTCCGGATCGGGCGGCATGCCGTCCCATTGCCAAAAGAACGGATACTCTGCTTTGTTCGGGTCTGTGCCGTTGTCCCATGCAACAGCTTTGTCCATCCATTCACGTGCTGCTTGCATGAAAGACTTGTTGAACATCGGTTGATACTGTTCAACTACCCGCCTCGTTCGCGGGTCATACTGTTCTTTTTTTGGATGATCCCAGTCTGCTGGCACTCGCCGTATTTCGCGTCCCATTGTTGGTTACTCCCTGTATGTGTCGTAGATTTCAACCGGGCAAGCGCACCAATTCAAACTCAATACCGTCATGCCGTTCTCTGTCTGGCAACCTCACGACAACAACCTCTCTAAACTGACGCACCAGATCTTCAAGAGATGCTGCCTCAATGATCCACTTGACATCAGCATTGTTAAACCGGCGATAGATGCCGATCTCATTCACACCATGTTCTGAACCCTCGGACAACCATGGTTTGCGGCCATAGCGCGGGAGATTTGCATCGTGTTCCTCTGGTGTCTTGAATGTTCGTTGGTCCCACCGCGTTACAGACACCTTTGTGGCATGATCACAGGGCGGGGTGTGATCATCATAAATGGATGTACGACGGATGTAATACCTCATGACCGATCACCAGACAGCAACGCCGGCTCATCACACACCCACTGCACTTCATCAACCACGTGCGCTTCCTGTGCAGGGATCAATCTGGTGCCCGTCACCACGCGCCTACAGACAGTGCCACGATCCGCGTTGACATCCAGAATGATGTCAGACCCGAACTCCTTCCGCAGTGAAAACCAATGGTCGTTGTAGACCTTCTCCCACGAAGCTTGCCGGGCATGCTGAGAGACTTCCTCTCGCGTGTTCAAGAACACATTGAAGGTATGATAGCGGGGGCACTGCACGCCCGGGTGTGTCTCAATGAACGCAGCCAAGTCCCGCAGCCCTTGCACGAATGCAGCACGGCGCTGGTCTTCTTTGACAGTCTTCACCATTTGTTCAGCCGCCAAGTCGAACATGTCAGACATCGTATGGTCCTTTCAGCTTTGAAAGTGCAGGAGAGCCAAACGCTCTCCTGCACAGGTTAACCGCTCCGACTTACGCGGCCTGTGAGCTCGCCCACACCAGCGTCTGCTTGGCGCGGGTGATAGCCACATACGCGATATTGTCTTCCTCACCACCAGAGCGCAGGGTGTCGCGCAGGATGAACACGCGGTCTGCCTCACGGCCCTTCGCCTTGTGCACGCTGCTGCAGACAATCAGACCCTTGTCACCAAGACCGTCATCCGTGAACAGTCCTGTAATCCTTGTTTCAATCTCATTGACTGACGGAGCGCCGTCCGCCAATGAGATGAGCATCGCGGCCTTATCCGCAATGCCTTCCATCTTCTGCTCGATGGTGCGCTTGCGGCCATTGGTTGCCTTTGCCAGAGCAGGTTCGAAGCGCTTCAGTTCGCGCGTTTCCCAGCTAGCTACCTTCGACAGGAAGTCCGAGACGCTCTTGCCCTTCAGCTTGCGCACCAGAGCAATCAGGCCAGTGCCGATGTCGCGTCCAGCAATCTTGGTGCGCTTGCCCGAGCGGAGAAGCTTCATCGCAATGCTGACCAGAGGAGCATTCACGCGGGACAGGATGAAGTCGCTTGGCTTGGCAGCAGTGGTGAGGGTGTCGCCATTGGTGGTGCCATCAGCATTGAACCCAAGGTCCAGAATCTCGCCCTCGGGGTTGTTCGGGCCGGCTTCGAAATCAGGCACATAACTCTGAGCCAGTCTGACAATGGCCTGTCCGCAGCGGTAGGTGACATTCAAGGGAAGTTCATCAGCGTTCAGCGCATTCTTGAGTCTGCCGAGTGAGCCAGAGTCTGCACCAGCGAATCCGAAGATGGCTTGCATCGGGTCGCCGACTACGATCATGCTGTAGCGGCAGACACCAAGTGCCAATTCCAACTGAGCCGCGTTCATGTCTTGACCCTCATCCACGACCACGCCATCAAAGGTCTTCCGCAGCCAGCCGTTGCGCACTGGCAGGTAGACCATGTCAGCACCATCAATACCAGTGCGAACCGGCTTTTCTGCTGCCGCGAGTTCCATCGCCTGCAGTGCCTTTTGGCAGACATACTCCAGACCGAATCCATCAGCTTCCCACTCGGCGTCCGGGGTGCACTCAAACTCAATGGCCACGTTGATCAGATCATCAGGTTTGGCAGCATGCGGGGTGGTCAGCCGCCCTTTGGTGCACAGCTTGCCGACCAGCTTCTTGATCGCATCAGGTGCTGCACTGCGGCAGACACGCTCAGCTAGATCCTGTTCGCGCTCCGGGCCATAGCTGACCTTGACATCAGGCCAGAACTTTTTGACAAACTGCAGTCCGAGAGAGTGCAGGGTGCGCACTTCCACCGGCGTGCCCTTGAGGCGCTCTGCAAGTTCCACTTGAATGTCTTTGCCGAAGGCACAGACAAGCATTTTGAATCCAGCCGGCACATACTGCATGGCCGCACAGATCGTGGTGGTCTTCCCAGTGCCTGCACGAGCCACTACGACAAGGTGTCTGACCACTCCAACGCTGAGGTTTGAAAACCAGTTGAAGATCGCCAGTTGCTTCTCGGAAGGTGCGTGGGTGAATGCCATGTCTCTGTCTCCTGTGCAGCATCTGATGGCTGCGTCATTGGCTGAATCAGTCAACCAACATCCACAACTGTAGCACGGGCTAAAAATCCTGTCAACCCCCTGAAATCCTTAAGGATTTCGCGTGTTTTTCATCAACAGGCGTATCTCGGCCGTGATGCTGTCTTCAGTGCGTGGTGAGCGCCCTGCATACTCCAGATCCACCATGAACTCGCATCCAGAGCAGGACACTGCAGTGGTCGGCGTTTCGAATTCTGGCAACGGCTCGCCGCGCACATGGTAGCCAGGATGGTACTCCCGGATGGTGGTGCACAGCACTACTTCAAGACGCGTGTTGCAGAGCGGGCATCGAAGCTGCGCAGCCATCAGCGCACCGCCTTGAACCGGCACACAGGGTAGCAGTAGGTGGTCAGGCACAGATGCCGACGCCAGCCTGAGAAGGTGCGCTCGGCTCTGCCTTGTGCCTTCAGCCGCTTCAGAGATGCTACGACTTGCCCTTCTGATAGCTTGGTGTCCCAAGCCAGATTGACCACGCGCAGGGTGTGGGTTTGGAGTGCTGCGAAAACCTTGTCGTCCCGCTCTGCAAAGATGGTGGACATCTGTCGGTCCTTTCAGTCACCAACCATTGGCGACTCCACAGACTCTAGCACAGGTTAAAAACACCTGTCAACTTTTATTTCTGACTGCGAGTTCTTGTGCGGCAATGAAGGCATTTCGCAATTCTCTTTCCAGTAGGTCAGCACACTGTGCGTGGCAGAAGACTGATAAAATCTCATCATCTTCACTCCATCCAACCGTTGCATCCTCACGACTTTTTCCGCAGCGATAGGCTTTCACTTTCACTGGGTTTTCTGGGTGCCATATCTCCAGATTACACACATCACAAAACCATTTGATCATGACCATTCATCTTTCATGAAAATGACAAGTGCAGTTTGTTGCCAGCCAACTGTTAACTCTACTTTCCCACGATACGTATGTATTTGCGCATTATGTTTTAAGGCTTGTTTCACTTTGTCGAGAATTATCTCATCTCGTGACTTTCCGAGTAAGATGTCCTGTGCTTCTTTCTCCGTCATCTGCTGTGCCCAACGACCTTTAGGACAGGGGTTTGGTGCTGTGAAGGTCGTGCCATGTATCATGCAAAAGTGCGGCCTGCCAATGCAGTAGGCAGATGAACTGTTCTCACTGTGTTGATGTGTGATGATGCAATCTTCAATCATGATTTCGCCTTCCACTCCACACACCCGAAATCTGCTCGTGTTGCTAGCCCAACACCAGAAGGATCGTCATTGGTATACACATAGAACCGGAGTTCAGATTGATCAAGGATATAGGTTCCTTCTATCGCTCTATCACATTCTTGAATGCCATCACGGGTCTTCCAATAGGCACACGTTTCACAGCGCGGTATTGGCATGTAGGCGACGTCGGGCTTGAGCGGACAGTCCTTCACGATGGCCATTAAACCTTGCCCTCATTCCCTCTTCCCTTATTGAACTCCTCGTACGTCTGCTGCCCGCACGCGCATCGCTCTGGCGGCGTGACGCGATCGACCCACACGAAGACATGACTGATCTCGCTTTGCGTGCCGTCGGCGCGCGTGTAGGGCATCTTGCAGGGCGGGGCTGGATATTTTGTTCGTGCCATCACTTTTCCTCCAATGTGCGAATGTTAGGAGTGCAGTAACACATCACTCATCCTCTTGAGTCAATATTAAGGTCAAGTCTCCAATGCGTCGAGGTAATGCAGGCACAAAGTCTGTAATGTCAATAGGTTTGATTTCCCATACTTCTCCTCGAGCATGGCCTTCAATAGTGAGCATGACAGGATTCGCAGACATGGGTTTCCCTGGTACGTTCCAAGGGTCTTGCTGAACTATCACAGGTTCTGCTCTCACCATGCCGCTAGGGCGTATCGTCAGGTCAATCACTCCATCGATTACCTTCTCAGCTATCACGATTCCATCAAAGGTCCATGTCATGCCATCTGGAAATGCAATGCGAAAGGGTAACAGCTTCTGTAATGGTGGTTGGTTCCAAAAGGCTGGTGTGGTATCTGTCAGGTCAATCAGCGGAGCCACTGCCGCGGCAGTGATGGCCCCGAACATCTGGATGAGCATGTCACGTCTGTTCATTATCTTTTTCCATATGTCTTCGAAGTCTTGTAATAGCTTGCAGCAAAAGAAACATCGTCTTATTCAATCGCCGTATAGAATAGGAGAGTTCAATGGCAGCCCCTAAGATCGTGACCAGAATAATACTAATGAGGAGAGAATCATCTAGTATCATGATACTACGCGTTTTAATCGGATGGTAACTGATGCTTCACACTTAAAGCAAGTAAAACTACTCCCTTGCTCATTTGTGCCAACCAATTGCATAGTGTCTCGACACGAATCGCAAATGACTTGAATTAAGATATTCAAAAGTGCTCACTCTTCCATCGCCTGCAGCCACTGGTCAGTCGTCCACTTTGCCACGTCTTCACGTTCGCGTCTGGCTTTTATAATTGCATGGTCAATAGTCTTCTGGCCCTGCGGCCCAGTGGCGATGATATCAACATAACTAACAGCATGAACTTGACCAGGACGATCCACTCGGGCTGCTGTTTGTTGCGCCTTCCAGAGTGAATAGTCAAAAGACATGTTAATAACTGTGTGGCAAGCCGTGAGGTTAATCCCGAGCGCGCCTGTGCCATAGGTGCCTCCGAAGAATACAGGTCCGGGTGGTGCAGTGCGCGGGTCAAGCAGTCGCAAGGAAAACTCTCGCTCTAAGCGCTTTTGACCGCCCCATATCTGCCCAGTCTCAATAGTAGGAACCTGCACGCGGATGTTCTGCACTGCTAACATCATGCGTGCAAGTTCAGCCCTGAACCTACACCACACAATCAGTTTCAACACAGGGTCTGCCTCGAGCCACTGCTTGTGTAGGTCTAGCACGAAGTCGAGTTTCTCACGGCCTACCGCTTGAACAGTTCGCGTCGATAGATTATCCCGTAGATGATCAGAATCAGCCCGATTGCTCCCATCAAGATTGCCCACAGTAGGATCGGCATCGATTCCAGCATTTTCTATACCTCCAATAAACCCACTCGTGATCTGTGATAGTCGCAAGGCTTTAATCGCTGCGGTTGGTGAGATGGCCACATCACCAGACTTCAACCACACAATCATTTCATCCCGCATGCTCTTGTAGTGTGGCCACGATTCATTCAAAGGCACATAGTGCGCAACAGGCGGAAGTGCCTCGGGCAAATCCAGACAATCCTTCTTGAGTCTTCTCAGCACATACGGCGCAAACTTGCTGGTTAGTTCTGAAAGATTGCGCCATCCCACAATGGTGCGTATCTCACGCCCTCGTGGCGTCATCATGGTTCGTCCATGGCTCACCACAGCTTGCTCGATGGCATACTGACTCTTGAAATGTGTGATGTATTTCAACCCATGCACCGAGGGGTGCATCATGTTGCCTTGTGAGAACAGGTCCAATGGACTGTGCGCAATGGGTGTGCCGTTGAGTAACACTACACGCCCACAGGCTGCACGCAGCTTGAAACAGGCTTTCGTTCTGGCACTGTCATAGCTTTTGATGTAGGCGCTCTCATCAAGCACGAGCAGTGTCTTAGGCGTGCAGAATGGTAGGAGTTTGTCGAGGCGTTGCTTGCTCACGAGGAATTCATAGTTGGTAATCATCCATTCTAGCTTCTTGACTTGCTTTGCGACGTCATCACACGTGAATAGCCAATGGCGAATGCGCGCATGATACTCGGTGACAGCGCTTTGAATGAAGAGGTGCTTTTGGAGTTCGCCTAGCTCACTATCGAACCACACGCCCCGAACACTCGCCGGCGCGACGACAAGCACCTTGTCAATGATGCCTGCCTCGAAGAGGAACTGCGCAGCAATGATCACCTGTGCAGACTTCATCGCGCCCATTTCATCGGTAAGGAAAAAATAGGGATGAGTCACTAACGCCTGCACGCCGACTTTCACATGCGCCTTGACAGGTGACAGGGTGCCATCAGCTAGAGGCACCGCACGGCACTTTGAGAAATCAAGGGTCACAACTTCACCACACGTATGAGCGGTAATTCAACCTTACACAGTTTACATCCATCATAGTGATCGCGGTATTCCCCTTGGAACAGATGCATGTAATCAATCTCGATATCATCTTCTTCCATGGGTTGATAGCTCTCATCCATGGCCATATGCACCACTAGGGCATCCTGTGGTGCAGTCTTCAAGCGTTCAATGAGTTCAGCAACCGTCATCTTCCACCCGCCAACCACCGCAGCATCACCCAGATCACCATGGGTTGAATGAACAGTCCAAGGTAGGAATACCAATCCACTTTGCGTTCGTCTTTGTGATGATCAAAGTGCATAGTCAAAATGTTCACAAGCAGCAGCAACCCTGCACAGTGCCAGAAGGTAATGACTGGCAATCCCAGCGGGACCATGAACCACGCCCATGCAGGATACAACCACCATGTGCGCCACAACAGCCCAAGGATGCTCAGCACAGTCAATGGAATGATCATGATGATGAAGGCCCCGACTGCTACAAGGAATTTCATCATGGCACCACCGCTCGTGCAGCCTGTGCAGTAATCTGTGCTGCATCCAGTTCGCGACGGGTATCTTCTCGTTCGCCTTCAACTTCCCGAATTTGATTCTTCAACCATGTTAAGCGGTGTTCCATATAGGCAAGACGATCTTTGATGTCTGATACTCTTTTCTCTGCTTCTTCTGCTAGCCGGCGATACTCCTCACTCATTTCATGACTCCTTCTCATTCATCTGCACGATCTCTCGTGATGCCTGCCGGAACCCTTTCGCCTCGAAGAACGCAGCCATCACACCAGCAATGAACGCAGTGCAATCTGCATCAGACAGTGTGCCGCTTGGTGGCGGACCTGCCATAGCCATGACGGCTTTGTCGAATTCTTCTGTGGTGGTGATAGTAACTGTTCTCATAACATGTGCCTCAACTGCTTGACAGTTTCAGGATGCATGATCAGGGTGTTGGCATCCAGTTGAACCGCTCCCTTATAGGGGATCACAGGTGTGATAGTCCGGGTGGTGGTGAATGGATGCCATGGTCTAGAAAACAGACGCTCACGCCAGCTGCGTTTAACTTGGTATGGTTTCCCAAGTTGTGTGAGTAAGACACTCTCAATGATACGCATGCCATTGAACATCATTTCAAAAACCTCAACACTTCTCGGGGCACATAGGCTGATAGATCTTGCCCCATTGCATACAGTTGTCGCACCATGGAAGAACTGATGTGAAAGTGTTCTTGTTTTGCAGGAAAATACACTGTGGTGATTTCAGGCGCTAACCTTTTGTTCACAAGAGTCATAGGAAACTCATAGTCGAAATCTATCCCTGCCCGGAGACTTCGCACAATATGTGTGCACTGATATTGTCGAGCGGCACTAATCAACAACCCACTGAAGGACACCACAGTCAAAGAAGGGCGCACGAGTTGCATCATCTCTAGTCGAGTTGATGTGGCAAATCGTGGAAGTTTATCAGGGTTTGATCCAACCGCCCAGATCACCTGATCAAAGAGTTCAAGTGCTTGCTGTAGCACATCAAGATGCCCAAAGTGCACCGGGTCAAACGTGCCTGGAAATATTGCTCGTGTAATCATAACCAGTAAATTACAGCAAGGAGACACAACAGGTGCATTGTTTCATCTACGTCTTTGTAGACAATAGAAGTGAACGCCACATCAAACTCGCGGTATCGGTCAGTTGAAGTAATGGCCGCTTGAAAGGTTCGTCCGCGGATGAACCCTAGCCACTTATTCGCCAATGACCAGTGATCAATGATCCAATGAGGCACAAAGATAGCAATAGCCATGCGTGGATCATGGGTGCCTAACATGGCCATCAGGACACCGGTGTAGATGCAGACATGCACGGTGCAGAGCATGACACCATACCATGTCTTATCAGCCTTATGTAAGGCCATCTTTTTGGATTGGAGCATTAAATCTCCGATGCGGTGCCCGAGAAAGGCAAGCCAGAGAGTCATGGCGTTGGAAACTTGCCCATCAATGCCTGCTGTGCCAATGCCTTCACATCTGCAGAGAAGTCATTCGCCAGGATGAACTTCCAATAACCCTTATCAGCATTCTTCATCGGCTGCATTTTGAACTTGCCCCACTGTGTAAAGCAGGGCACGCCGTCCACGAAGCGGAACTTGCCATCCGGGTCAATCCATCCGGGCCACTGTGTGGCATGCAGGATATCGAGATCTCGAGGCAGTGTCTGATACTTCTGTAACTGTGCCTCAATTACTTCAGCAGTCATACGCACATCAGCGAGTGCTTGGTGTGCATCCACAGGTTCTCGGCCGAGGTGTTTCTTGTAGAGATTTGATAGTGTTCGTGGTTCGCCGAGTTGTTCAAGCCTGTCTGCGTCGATGATGCGCGCTTTGCTGTAAGACCATAGAACCTGTACGCGTCCAAACTCGGTAGCCAATATACGTAAGTCATAGCGGATGTTCTTCCCAGCGAAGTCGACATCAGTGAATCCTTTCGCGAGGTTTGGTGCAATCTGTGCAAAAGTCGGCCATGGCTTAAATGATTCACACGAACAGAAATCATCCATTCGAGCAGTCACATCAACTGGGTTCTTTCCACAGACACGGCACTTATGTAACTGCTCATTGGAAATGTGATGCACCTTCTCAGCCTCTGCAGAAATGATCACGCCGGGGTTGATCAGTGAACGCCACTCCTTATCCATACCCTCTGGCGTCCACCGTTGAAACCCTAACTCGATGATGCGCGCCGTCTTCACATCCAGGCCAGTAGTCTCAACATCGAACACGATTAGTGGACGCGTGAGGGTTAAGAGTTGGTGGAGCATAGAGTCGCCAATAACTGATGCAGATGTTGTGCACGTTTCAAGTCCGAGAACAGAATGATCACCTTTGGTAATGCATCTGGACCACTGACTACCATCAGGGCAGCACCACGAAGTGCTTCGATCAATTCATCATTGGTCATGGTTCAAACCCCGGTGCCAGTTCATAAGGTAGCTTGACAACTTTGAAGTAACGCGCACTGTGCTCACCTACCTGCTTATTCATCCAATCCGCCTGTGCCTGTGCGGCAGCTTCTGTCTCGTAATATCCCTCGACAAACGATTCGTTCGGATAGTCACCGCCAAAATTGTCAGTGTTCACGATGCGGTAAGTCATCGCTCATTCCAAATATTCAGAATTGACCCTGCACCATAGAGCACGATCATCACCACCGGCACCCACGTTCCAACAGCGATATAACCGACGATCATAAGCACAATGTGCCCACCGAATATCACGAGATCATCGCCTGGTCGATCAGGATAACTCATTCATGCACCGGTTCATTCTCTGTCAATTCTTCAAGGGATAGCCCACGGTGATAGGCTTCATTCGATAAGACATTCACCCACAGACGGCGTTGAACGGGATCCGTTGGAAAGACCTTTGTGCCATGTGGAGACATATTACGGAAGCACCGGATGATGTTCAACAGGTGTGAGTCTTTCAAATCTTTGACAGCAATTCGCTTTCCTGCTGCGGTGCGCCAGATTGAGTCGCGGGTGATTTCATCATCCCGCTGGAACTCATCCATCCATATCTCTTGCTCGCGGTAGTAGTCTGCCATGTCGCCCATACCATAGTGCTCCTCATATCGCCGATTAGCAAACTTCTCATTTCATTTTCAACCGTTCTATCGCAGCTAAGGCTGCTTGACGCGGGCAGTCTGGCTTGTGCCCCGCTCTTCCGTAGTAATCCTCATCCATCTGCGGGTCACTCTTCCACCCACTGCACCAATGACAACTGGGAGTATGTCCATCATATCCATGACCACGCCACTCCACCATGAATAACGCCTTCTCAATGATGGCAAGGTCTTTCATGGCTTCGGTCCCACATAACGATCACCATAGCTCCAGCCTTGTGACTGATAACCACAGCGCATACACTCGGTCCATACACGGACTGGGGCAGTGCTGTCGATCCGTAAGATGGTTTCATGGCCGATGAACAGCCAGCAACACCATTGCATAAACCTCATGACAACTCCTTCAATGCCTCTTCCAAGGTGTCAACCACTGTGATGCAATCAAGGTAGTGGAAGATGTTGACTCGTGGCCCGATCATGATGATGCGTTTGTCTAGGGCTAGCGCATAGCCAAACTCAATGTGTCGCCCGCCAGTGCCCCGATCCATCCATCCTTCTGGGTTGTAAGCCAGTAAGACATCCGCTGCGGCCACATCATCTAAGTCTTCCAAAGCATAGCGGTTGCTTGACTCTCCTTGCGGGTCCACAATCCATCGCGAAGTAACCTGATGGCCTGCACGAACTAGGGCAGTGCGGATGTCTGTGGCTTCAAACAGACGCATGGAGTAGGGTGCGGCAATGTAGACCTTCATCAGTATTTCTTCCCATCTGCCTTCAAGCGGCTTTCGATCTTGTGGTCTGCACGTTGAGCATTGTACGCCATCTTTTCTTCATAGGCACCACCAAGATCCAGTCCAAGACCCCCAGCAATGTCGAGGATTCGAATGAGGCAGTCTGCTAATTCAACCTCGAACATCTTGCGGTGTGGCAGCTTATCATCCATCAAGTTCTTGCGATGGCCTTCCAGTGCTTCAGATAGTTCACTGACACAGAGCATGAGGAGTTCACCAACATTACGCTCTATAGGTTCCCCTGTGTAGAGATCAACCCACCACTTGGCGTTCGCCTCATGAACTCGTGTTGCTTGCACATTGAATTGATTATCAACTGATGATGTATTCATCACTTTTGCAACAACCCTTCCTCAATCAGTCCTGACGCCACCGCAGATACCGAGGTGCCTCGCCTGTCTGCTTCAGCCTTCAGCGCATCTTTCCCTTCCTCGGTGACCATGACGCCAAGGAACTTGGTGCGGTTACCTTTGACATAGGGTTTCCACACTCCTGCTTTGTGCAAGATCTGTTGCACGCGTTGGCGGCTGATGCGAAACTTCGAGGCACACTCTGAACACTTATGGCCTGCTGTGTAGTAATCACAGACCGCCTTATCTCGAGCCACGCGCTGTGCTTGCTTCTCTTCGTCAGTCATCATACCGTCCTTCTGTACGCCCTTCTTCAAGTCCAGCTTTGTATCCGTTGTCATAAGCATCTTCTTCAAGATCCACTTCGCGCGGGTGTAATGCTTGATCATGCATATGAATAGGACAGAACATGTTTTGTCCTTGCGTCAATGCCACACACCAAGAAATCGCACATGGAACCATAGGTTAACTCCTCATCAACATAATGACACACACATGATCCGGGCCGTCTGTCCAGAGTGATGCACCAGTGGCATCTTTCACAGCCATTGTCACAGCAGCGGAAGATGCGGCCTGTAAAAAGTCCAAGACATACTCCCCGTTGATGCAGATCTTCAGGGGCTCTCCGCTGTAGTTTGCAGACACCATCTCACTTGCTGATCCCACTTCGGCTGATGCAGAAGAGAGTTCTACTGCATCAGTGGAGAGTGCCACATAGACCGCTTTGTTCGCATCAGCTGCCACCAGAATGCGCTTCAATGCAGCCATCAACCCAGAACGATCTATTGTGGCCTGCTTGTGATTCTCTCGCGGAATGATGCGCTCATACTTCGGGAATTCCCCATCAATGGTGCGTGAGATAATGACCTTGTCACCAATGGTAAATTGCAGATGCTTGTCCGCAATGATTTCAATGTCTCCACCATCCGATTGGTCTGAGAGCACATCTAGTGCCTTCATCGGGATCACGAAGCGTTGATTGGACTCTGCAGTATTCATGGTGGTCAACACCAATCGTGTGCCATCAGTGCTGACCATGGCGGCAACAGACCCAACTACAGTGAGTAGTGCCCCCTTCAGTACATACTTATTGGAGTTGGCAGAGATGGCAGGGCGCACACGTTCGATGAGTTGACGGAGTTGAAGAAAGTCGAGAGTGAATGGCACACCCTCGACTTCTTGAATTTTAGGGAAGTCTTTGGCGGGCATGGCTTGCAGGCGGGATTTGAAGGCAGCACACCGCACTTGAACGTGGCTTTTGTCTAAGGACAGAGCCACGTCCGCATCTGGAAACTGCTCGACAAGGGACAGGAACTTCGCGACAGGGAGACAGATATCTCCTGGCGTCGTGACCTGTGCCGGGCAATTGGTGCTCAGTCCGACTTCCAGATCTGTGGCGTAGAAGTGCAGCGCATCACCTTCAGCATGCAGCAGGGCATGATTGAGAATAGCAATGGCTGGCTTGGTCGGCACAATGTTCTTGAGCAACCGCAGTTCAGAGGCGAGAACCTGACTGTTCACAGTGACGATCATTTTAATAGCGTGTCCAACGCTTTCGCAAGGTTTGGCTCTGGTGGCACTTCATTACCAAGACAAGTCCATCCTGGCCGTTGTCGGCGTGCAAACAGTTCGCAGTATGGTCCTTGATAGAGTGACTCCACAATCTCGAAGAACTTCTCGGGCTTTTCTGAGTGCTTGCCCACAGGTGCAGATAGCCCATCAAACTCAGTGACAAACGTACTGCGTATGGAGTGGTCCTGCACTTCAGGACGCCCGCGTGTGGCCACTAAACAGATCTCGTGCTCGGCTCGTGTGATATGCCCCATACCAAACCATCGGTTACCATGCACAGTCTTCTTCAGCCAGACGATCTCTGTCTTGACGGTGAACCCCCAGTGACTAATCACTGCAAGTGCTTCTTCCTGCATGGATGCCACACGCCAGAAGAACAGCACGCAATCAGGTGCCAGCGGCGGCAGTGGAAACTCGAACAGGTCTGCTGTAGTCATGCAGGCATACTGTTTGGAGGCACCCCGGGTATCTCCAGGCAGATGATCATCAAAGAGCCATGGGCAGTCCGCGACGAGCACCTTAAACACGGGGTGTCCATCCATGTGTTGATAACCATGTTTGACAGGCTTTGCAGAAGCACATGAGTGCACGTCTGCAGATCACACAGCGATCACCTTCTTCATTGAAGGTCGGGCGCTTACAGATGTTACATTCCATGCATCTTCCTAATCTGTTCGACAAGCCACTTGTGGTCATAGCCGATGCAATAGGTATCAGTCTTCAGATCACCTATGTCCTTTGGATGCACGATCAGGGTGCGCTTCCCATGTCCATACATGGTTTCTTGCCAAATGACATAGCGTGCATGCCCCACTGCAGCCAACCGCAGCATCATCAGTTCTTGAATGCCATGCGTGACAAACCCAGGAGTGGCGTGCTTGAACTCCCATCTCGAAGAAATACCACGTCCAACTATCTCACGATCAGGTGCGCCAACAGTGGCATACTCTAACACCAGAAAGTTCGGGCACTGTAACCGTAACTCCTTCATGACAGCAGCCTTGAGTTCCGCTTCTCTTTTCTCCATGGACTTTCCTAGCTTAGCATAGACTTTTATGTTTGTCCAGAAGTAAAGACAGCCACATCCATCAACAGACTAATGATGCGCTTACGCTTAATATCTTCTCCATTTCGCAAACCTTCTAGTTCTTTCTGAACACGAATGTGCAGGCCATTCACTGGTGGCGTAGGCAGTGGCGTGGACAGCGGTTGTGTTACTACCCCGCGTCTACGACTTATCCAATACTCTCCAGCTTTCCAGGCATCTTCTCGTGTCAACATTTTCATTCCAGCAATACTCGTTGTCTGAATCCCATTCTTTGGGTTGCTGAAGTAACTGTTAAAAGTAGACCGCTTCACCCCGAGGGCATCACACACATCTACTGCTCGAAACAACCGTTGATCAGCCACTCGTTGGAGTAACTTTGAAAGATTGCCATGCATTTCTTCCTTAGTGAATTGCAAAGACGGTGTATTCCCCTTTGTTCTTGTCTCACCGCCGTCTTGTAAGGTCTTACGACACACTGATTGAATGGCTTTTTTGATTGCTTCATCAGACACATACCTTGGGATGTGCCAGACTCCTCCAACCTTCTCCGCAGGGATTGACGATGCCCGAATCGTTCGTTGAATAATCCCTTCACGAACCTTCATACGCTCTGCCACTTCCGCGACGGTGTCATAGGTTTTCACTGCCTTTACTCCTTTGTTGTTTACTTACACTCAGCCCAGTTCTTACCCGTCTTACATTCCCAGAGAATAGGCACTTTCAGATCAAAACTTTGCTGATTCAGTATGTCACTCACTAAGGCGTGTGTTTCTGCTGTATATTGTGCATCACCACCAACTGCATCATGCACGGTGAGTCGCATCAGGAACCCTGTGCGTTTTCTCTCGCGGTGGAGTTCAATAAGTTTCTGCTTCATGATGTCAGCCCCAGTGCCCTGCAGCACGCGATTCGGACCGATGTAAGTCTTATAGTTCGTCGGAAACCTGGAGCGTCTCCCGAGCAGGGTCTTGACAAAACCTCGGTGCGGATACTTGCGGTGCAGAGCATCACTAGTCTTGCAATACTTATCGCACTCAGGCTTCGCCAGATGTGAAGCGCGTTCTAGCAGAGCATCACCCTCGGGCATCATGCGCTTGTAGGCCGCTTCGATTTCATGAATGGTTGTGAGTCTGGGATCATTCCATCGCTTAGCAGCGCGAATTTCTTCGCCCTGCTGCTCAGAAATGAACTTCATCATGACAGCCAGCTTGATGCTGCGTGCACCATACTGCTTGGCGAAGTTGAAACTCTTCTGATGCGTATAGACCATGTCAGGTTTATACGTCTTCATCATGCTCCATGTCATTTTGTGAAAAGACAGCCATGGATCTTCTGCATACTTCGCGAATATTTCTGCGTTGTTGGCATAGTGCGCGAACAGTCGATACTCTATTTGTGCCGCATCGGCTTCGAGATACACTCCCGAGGCTGGGATGAAGAGGCGTCGCGGAAACAGGTCTTCACCAAAGACGGCTGCATGATTGTCATGATTAGGCACCTGTTGCACATACCCGATACTGAATCGTCCACTGACCGTTCCGCCTTCATCACCACGCAGCTGATTGATGTCAAATCGTAAGATACCTTTTGCATTGACATTCTCGCGGTAGGCTTTGAAGGTCTTACTATTCAGTGAGGCATACTGTGCGGCAAGATGTGCTTTCTTGACTAGTGGATGATCAATGACTGAGATCACATCTTCTGCCACTGAGTCAGTAGGCGGCAGCCCAAGCTTCTCGAAGAGGCGTTGCCAACTCTTCGATGTGTGGTCAAAGGCGAACCCAACTTCATTGGCGACTTCATAGAGCAGGGCATTATGCTGCCGCTCTGCCTCCTGACTATATTGCTCGAGGAGTGCTGTGTCGAGTAGCGCCCCGTTCTCCTCCATTTCTACGACACACGGGATCACACCATCTTCCAAGTTCTGCACCGCACGTAGATCTTGCTCATCAATCTGCGGGTCCATGACTGCATGGAGTTTTCCCACTAACTGAGCCGTGAATCGTTCGCGCTCTGCTACTTCTGAGGCATGATAGGATGCATGGCGAGTCTCATCCACTCTCTGCACCATGCGCAGTGTCGGGAGATAGTCTGCAGCCAGCACATCGATCCCAAACCGCTTACGATGATCATCCAGTAAGGCTGCGGTATGCTGGATATCCGTGAACGTGCAGCCCTGCTCCTCGAAATCTACTCCGAGTGCCTTGCCCATGTGCAGGTCGAAGCGTGTATTACTGTTATGGATCTTCTTATGCTTAATGCTGCGTAAGAACTGCAACACTTGTGCAGGATCGAGGTTCCCGCCCCCTTGAAATGCAAACGGTAAGAATCGTGTGAGTTGACCATCCAGTGTGCTCACCGTCACACCGACTGGCTTGTGGCCATTCGCCCAGTCTAATCCATCCGTGGCGAAGTTCAATATCACGTCCTTGATGTCTTCAGCAAGGACTGGTATCTCATCAGGCATCCAATTCACCACAGGCCGTGACGGTTCACTCCCAAGGAACTCTGCCAGTGTCTGTTGTGGTCCTGTCTCAAAGAGTGTTGGAGCCGGCGAAGGAATTGAACCTTCAGCAACAGTTTGAGTAGCGCTACTCTCATGCAGTGCTTCCGGCTGTGGCGCATGCTCCACAACCACCGGCATATCAACCCATGGCTCCGCCAATGCAATCAGTGCTTCGCGATGCTGCTTGATCAGTGCGCGATCCGCATCTGACAGACGCGATGCCTCTGACACGAAGAATTTTCCATCACGCAGCAGCAGGCGATGCCCGCGTGAGGTTAGCCATGCCTTGACGCCAGATGCGCCATGCAGTGGACAATGCGAGGCAGCAACCAGAGTGCCTGTGCAGAGACAGGCTCCCGTCTGGCTTGGAACCGGCCTAGAAGGCTCAGCGGGAGCCGGAGGAGCCGGACTGGCCGGCTTTTCTGGCTCTCTCAAGGCAAA
>Ga0134123_10000597_pt1 | contig 23649 bp, 24 predicted proteins | sample KB303_FD_96460 | JGI IMG/M metagenome (GOLD analysis project Ga0134123, IMG submission 96460) | Terrestrial soil microbial communities without Nitrogen fertilizer from Kellogg Biological Station, Michigan, USA - KB3-0-3 | ecosystem: Environmental > Terrestrial > Soil > Unclassified ...
ACGTCACCGAGGTGTGCGTAGACGATGCGGCGACCCGTCCCGACCGCCACGGACACATCGCGTCCCCCGATCGTCGAGGTGATAGCCGAGGCCCACGGGGCTTCGCTCTGCACGTGCGAGACCCGGAAACTCTGTGTCTGCGCGGGTGTCTGTCTCGGTGATGGACCCGGGCGTTGACCCGCGATCACCGGGGTCGGTGGATCGCTCGCGCGTGGAGTGTCGGTGGTCACGAGGGACGTGCACGCGACCTGGGCCACGATCGAGCACGCGATCAGGGCAGCGTGTGACGCCTGCCGACGGAACCCGACGGCAGGTAGCCTCGTCACGTGCTTCCCATCCTGATCACCATCCTCATCATTGGGGCGGTGCTCGCGGGCGTCTACTTCGTGGGTTCCTTGCGGTCCGAGGAGAAAGCCAAGCCCGGTCAACGGCGATCCAAGACCGGGCTCCGACAGAAGGCCGGCCAGAAGGCAAGACCGTCGGACCGCCGCTCCCGGTTCCAAGAGCCGCCGCTGTGGATCCGGAAGCTTCCGCTCGTCCTCCTGATCGCCGCGGTCGCGGCCCTCGTCGTCGCGCTCGCGCAGTTCCGCGTCGCGAAGAGTCAGGCGACGCCGGTCATCGTGCTCGTGATCGATGCCTCGAACTCGATGGACGCCACGGACGTCCAGCCCGATCGGCTCGCCGCCGCTGAAGCTGCGGCGCAGGGGTTCCTCCAGCAGCTGCCGCCGGATTTCGCGGTTGCCTTGGTGTCGTTCGCCGACACGCCGCAGGAGCTTGCCGCCCCCACGACGAGCCATGATCTCGTGAGCAAGGCGCTTGCGGATCCGCCCCGTGGCCAGGGCACGGTCATCGGCGACGGACTCACGACCGCGTTGGACGAGATCCAAGCACAGTGGGCCGGATCCAGCGAAGGACCGGCGGCCGTCGTGTTGCTGTCCGACGGCAACGACACCGGCAGCAAGGTGACTCCGCAGGACGCCGCCAACCGCGCGGCGAGCCTCGGGGTGCCGGTCTACACCGTCGTCCTCGGGCAACAGACGTCCGGCGGGGGCGGCGCGGACGTCGGGTTGCTCCAAGGGATCGCGACCACGACGGGCGCGCAGATGGCGACCGCGGAGACATCCGGCGAGCTATCGAACGTGTACGACCAGCTCGGTTCGCAGCTGTCGTCGCAGCTCAAGATCAGCAGCTCGGCGCAGCTGTTCGTGTTCCTCGCCATCGCGCTGGCGATCGGTGCTGCAGTGGTGCTCCTGATCCTGACCCTGCGACGGCAGACCTGACCCTCAGCTCTCCGGCTCTGTGACATCGGCGACCGTCGCGTTGGTCGCTCGGAGCAGGTCTGCTGCGGTCATATGCATGTTCACCCCGTGCGCGCCCCCACCGATCGCGACGGGATCGCCCGGCGCGCCGACGCTCGCGTCGGCGATCACCGGCCACTCGTGCGACGAGCCGAAGGGCGTGATCGCGCCGCGCTCATAGCCGGTGGCGTCCTTCGCTTCCTCGGCGTCGGGCAGCGCAAGACGTCGGGTTCCGAGATGGGCGCGCAGCTTCGGCCAGTCGATCCGACGGCCCCCGGGCACGAGCACGAACACGTAGTCGTCTGCCCCGCGGCGCACGACGATCGTGCGGAGGAGTTGCCCGAGCTCGATCCCCTGCAGCGACGCGCTCTCCTCAGGGCTGTGTGCCCGCTCGGTCCGTTCGATCTCGAACGGGATGCCCGCCGCTCGAGCCGCCGTGGTGCCGGGGGTGTCGGCGCTCACGCCGCGCTCCGAACCGCGATCGACGCGTCCACCTCGACGCCGGTTCGCAGGGTGTCCAGCACGACGCAATAGCGCTCGGCGCTGCGGAGCAGCCGTTCGGCGCGTTCGCCATCGGCATCGTCGTCGATCGTGACCTGCGTGTGGCAGCGGATCGATCGGATCCCGACCGGGAACTCGCGTCCCATGGCGAGCGTTCCGCGCGAGTCCCAGTCCGCATCGACCTCCACCGTGAGCTCGCGGATCTCGACGCCCATGTTCGCCGCGACCATCCGGAGCGTGATCTCCTGGCACGCGGCCAGCGCTCCCAGAAGCAGGTCGCCGCTGCAGGGGACGTCGCCGTCGCCTCCGACCGCGGCGTGCGCGCCGCTTCGCCACACGACGCCCGGGAACCGCGTCGGGCCGACCTCGCAATGCAGCGGGTCCGCGAGGTCGGCGCCTAGGCTGTGGACCTCCAGCCGTTGGATCGCGCTGTCCGGCTCGGATCGATAGCGCTCGCGCAGCGGGGCTTGTCGTTGCCGGATGTCCACGATCCGCTCCTCAGGGTCGGCGTCGGCCGATGCTCCCTGGGGAGGGATCGTGGGTCAAGCGGCGAAGCTCAGTGGCTGGCGGCCGACGCACGCGATGTCTTACTGCGAAACGGCATGGGCGTGCCCGCTGACGAGCGGATGCGTCCCGTCGCTGCCGGCGTCGTGCGTCTCGGCATCCGCGGAACCACCCGACGTGAAGCCGTGCCTCCGTTCCCTCCCGTGTGGAGCCAGTACGGGCGAGGCCGCGCAGCGGTTCGTGGGGCCGCAGTAGGCTGCGCCCCGACGCGCCTGGGGGTGAAGCGATGACGACGACGGGTGGGCCTCGCGAGGTGCGGGCGCCGCGTGGGACCGAGTTGACCTGCAAGGGCTGGCAACAGGAAGCCGCGATGCGGATGCTCATGAACAACCTCGACCCCGAGGTGGCCGAGCGTCCTGACGATCTCGTCGTCTACGGCGGCACCGGCAAAGCGGCGCGGTCGTGGCCCGCGTTCGACGCGATCGTGCGCGAGCTGCGGCGGCTCGAGGGCGACGAAACCCTGCTCGTGCAGTCGGGCAAGCCCGTCGGCGTGGTCCAGACACATGAGTGGGCGCCACGCGTGCTGATCGCGAACTCGAACCTCGTGCCGGAGTGGGCGACCTGGGAGCAGTTCCGCAGGCTCGAGGCGCTCGGTCTGACGATGTACGGCCAGATGACCGCCGGCTCCTGGATCTACATCGGCACCCAGGGCATCCTCCAGGGCACCTACGAGACGTTCGCGGCGATCGGGGCGAAGCGCGGCGGCACGCTCGCCGGCACGATCGCGGTCACCGCCGGGCTCGGTGGGATGGGCGGCGCCCAGCCGCTGGCCGTCACGATGAACGACGGCGTCGTCGTCTGCGTCGAGGTCGACCCGGCTCGGATCGAGCGCCGCATCAAGCACCGCTACCTCGACGTGGCGGTCGAGGACGTCGACGAGGCGCTGCGGATGGCGGTCGACGCCCGCGATCGCCGAGAGCCGTTGTCGATCGGACTCCTGGGCAACGCTGCCGATGTCGTGCCGCGGCTCGCGGCGATGGACGCGCCGATCGACATCGTGACCGACCAGACGAGCGCGCACGATCCGCTGAGCTACATCCCCCAGAGCATGACCCTCGACGAAGCAGCTGACCTCCGCACGAGCGATCAAGCCGAGTACACGCGGCGAGCGCGCGCGTCGATGGCCGCGCACTGTGCGGGCCTCGTCGCGTTCCTCGACACGGGTGCGGAGGTCTTCGACTACGGCAACAACCTGCGCGCCGAGGCAGAGCACGGTGGGTTCGAGCGCGCCTTCTCCTATCCGGGGTTCATCCCCGCATACATCCGTCCGCTCTTCTGTGAGGGGAAAGGTCCGTTCCGGTGGGCAGCGCTGTCGGGTGACGCGGCAGACATCGCGGCGACCGACCGCGCGGTGCTCGAGGAGTTCCCCGACAACGAGCCGCTCGCGCGGTGGATCCGGATGGCGGGCGAGCGGGTCGCCTCCCAGGGGCTCCCGGCGCGGATCTGCTGGCTCGGCTACGGGGAGCGCCACCGGCTGGGCATGCGCTTCAATGACATGGTCGCCTCTGGCGACCTGCGGGCCCCGATCGTGATCGGGCGGGACCACCTCGACACCGGCAGCGTGGCCTCGCCCTATCGCGAGACCGAGGCGATGGCCGATGGCTCCGACGCGATCGCCGACTGGCCGCTGCTGAACGCGCTCGTGAACACCGCGAGCGGTGCGTCGTGGGTGAGCATCCACCACGGGGGCGGTGTGGGGATCGGGCGTTCGATCCATGCGGGCCAGGTGGTCGTCGTCGATGGCACCGAGCTGTCCGGTCGGAAAGCCGAGCGTGTGCTGACCAACGACCCGGGCACCGGCGTGCTCCGCCACGTCGATGCCGGCTACGACGAGGCGAAGAGGGTCGCGGCCGAGCGCGGCATCCGGATCCCGATGGCGGAGCGCTAGTGCTCGTCGATCACATCGGGGAGCTCGTCACGAACGAGCCGTCATGGGGCGGGACGCTCGGCATCGTGCACGACGCCGCCGTCGTGATCGAGGGCGACCGCCTGGCGTGGGTCGGGGAGAGCCGTCAGGTGCCGGAGGACGTCGAGGGGCCGTTGGTCGATGCGGCGGGCGCCGCGGCGCTGCCGGGGTTCGTCGACAGCCACACCCATCTCGTGTTCGCGGGCGATCGCACGGCGGAGTTCGACGCGCGGATGCGCGGCGAGCGCTACGCGGCCGGCGGGATCCAGACGACGGTACGGGCGACGGTCGAGGCCAGCGAGGAACAGCTGCGCGCCAACGCGCGCCGCCTGGTCGACGAGGCGCTGCGATCGGGCACGACCCATCTGGAGATCAAGTCCGGCTACGGCCTCGGGATGGTGAAAGAGCGGAGGCTGCTCGAGATCGCCGGCGAGTTCACCGACGACGTGACGTTCCTCGGTGCACACGTCGTTCCCGAGGACTGGAAGGGAACGACGGGTCAGTACGCGGCGCTGGTCGCGGGCGCGATGCTCGATGCGTGCGCCCCCTTGGCCCGGTGGGTCGACGTGTTCTGCGAACAAGGTGCGTTCGATGAACGGCAATCACGTTCGGTGCTCGTCGCCGCCCGCGAGAAGGGCCTCGGCCTGCGCATCCACGCGAACCAGCTCGGCCCGGGTCCGGGGGCGAAGCTGGCCGCGGAGCTCGGGGCGGCGAGCGCCGATCATCTGACCTACCTCACCGATGACGACATCGCGGCGCTCTCGGAAGCCGGCGTGGTCGCCACGCTCTTGCCGGTCGCGGACCTCTCGACGCGAGAGCCATGGCCCGACGCTCGGGGGCTCATCGAGGCCGGAGCGACCGTCGCGCTCGCAACGGACTGCAACCCGGGAACGAGCTTCACGACGAACATGCCGATCGTGATCGCCCTCGCGGTGACCGCGATGCGCATGACCCCGGCGGAGGCGGTCTGGTCGGCCACGGCGGGTGGTGCGCGCGCCCTCCAACGCGACGACGTGGGGACCCTGCGGCAGGGCGCGCGCGCCGATCTCGTGATCCTCGATGCCCCGAGCCACGTCCATCTCGCCTATCGACCGGGCGTCCCCCTCGTTCGAACGGTGATCAAGGCGGGCGCGGTGGGCTAGGTGCCGTCGCTCAACCGGTCTGGCCGGTCCGACGATATCCCGACCATGTCCGTTCGGGGGGTTCGCCTGCGTGTGCTTGCGTTGTGCCTCGCCGTGGCCGCGGTGATGGCCGGGATGGCGACGTCGCATGCCAGCACCACCGACCGGCTCGATCGGGCCAAGGCTCGACTGCAGGCACTCTCCGACGACGTCGCCGCCCAGACCGCCGCCGTGCAGGCCGCCCAGGATGAGGCGGCAGCAGCCGAGGCCCGCGCGAGCGAGGCGAGCCAGGCGCTGATCCCGCTGACGGTCCATCGTGTCCAGGTCGCTCAGCGCCTCGACCAGGTGAACGCCGAGCTCGATGCGGCTCGAGAGCAGTTCAACCAGGCGATCGTCGATACGTTCGTCGGATCACCGGGAACCGTGCCCGGCCTCGACACGTTCGCGGCGGTCCTCGGCTCCCAGTCGCTCGATCAGCTCCAGGACCAGATCGCGTTCGGTGACGCGGTCACGAGGGAGCGCGAGTCGGCCCTGACCCGGGTCACCAACCTGCAGCGGCACCTCACGGATGAGGGGGCGACCCTCGATGTGCTGATGGCCGCCGCGCGCGAGGTGCGCACCCGGCGGGACCAGGCGCTCGCGGAACAGCAGGCGGCGCTCGTGCGGGAGCAAGGGTCCCTGGAGGCGCTCGACGCCGCGCGCGCCGAGGTCGTGGCCTTGATCGATCGGCTCCGCGCGCGGCTCGCACCTCAGGACATCAGCGACGTCGCGACGGCGTTCCAGGGTTCGAACAACCTCTCCTACGGAGATTGGGCGAAAGCGTTCCTGCGTGTGATGGGTGCGCCGACATGCCACGCGAACCTCGTTGTGACCATCGCCTGGCAGGCCCAGGAAGGCACTCAGGCCGCGTGGAACCCACTCGCGACGACGCACGGGATGACGGGCTCGACCGACTTCAACGACGTCGGGGTGCAGAACTACCGATCGCTCGCGCAAGGGCTGCGCGCAACGCAGGAAACGATCGAGCACGGGTGGTCCGACTACGGCTACGGGGCGATCATCCGCTCGATGAAGGATTGCACAGGAGCGCTGAACACCGCGGCGGCGATCGCAGCCTCGCGGTGGTGCGCCGGGTGCGCGAGCGGGCAGTACGTGATCGGGCTCGTGCCAGCGGTGCAGGAGTCTTTCGAGACCTACGCCGAGCTCTAGTGGAAGCGTTCCGCCGGAAGCGCTCTCGCGGGTCCCCTACAGGCCGATGAGTCGTCTGCCGATTGCCGACGGGGAAGGTCCGATCCCGGACCCGGCCCAAGGAGGCCATCGTGCAGACCGAGCAGAAGCGCACGTGTGCGAGCTGCGGCGCGGACAACAAGCCGCAGGCCGGTTTCTGCTGGCAGTGCTACGCGCCCTTCGCGCCAGCTCGGCCGACGCCCGGAACGCCGTCGCTGCCGCCGACGCCCGGCGCCGCTCGACCGTTCACCCCCGCGCAGACACCCGTTGCCGCGCCTGCCACGAGTGGCCGGGTCGGCATGGTCGCGCGGATCGCGCTCGGCGTCGTCGTGGCGATCATCGTCAGCTCGGTGGTGCGCAACATGCTCACCCCGACGTATCACGTGCCGGATACCTTGATGGGCGAGCCGCGTCTGCACACGGCAGACACCCAACGGTTCGAGCAGTCGATGGCCGACGAGGGCGACAAGTACGACATCCAGTTCGAGTCTGCGGTCTACGGCCAGGGTGACCAGCCCGACGTCTTCCTCGTCCTGGCCAACGGCCACGCCCAAGAGTCGGCCGACGAGCTGTTCGACGGCTTCCTCAGCGGCGTCGAGTCCGCCGGCGTCAGCGTTGACCGCAGCAGGGCGATCACCGGCCAGCACGGGGACGCGGACTACCGATGCGTGCCCCTCTCGGCCCGGATCCAGGCAGTCGCGTGCATCTGGCGCGAGGACCGAAGCGTGGGCATGACGCTCGACGGCTCACCGGACACCGACCTCACGTCGACGTTGTTCGCCGCGTACGACGCGACGCACAGCTGAGCTAGTCGTTCAGCTCCGCCCTGATCGCCATCAAACGTCGGTACAGCGGGTCCTGCGTCAGCGTCGCGGTCGGCATGCTCGTTCGCCCCGCGATCCCGACGTCGTCCAGGAAGGTGGCCTGCCGGCGGGCGCCCTCGAGCACTCGGAGCATCGCGCGCGCCTCGCCGTGGACCTGCGGATCGGGGTCCTCGGTCAGCACCGTCACGCGCTCCTGGACGGCCTCGATCGTCTGGCGCACCACGCGGTTCTCGTAGATGTCCGCGGTCAGGGCGCGCCGCTCGTCCAGCGTGTAGACGGGACGCCCCTCTGGATCCAGGTTGCCGGGCTTGCGCATCGAGCGGATCAGCTCGCGCGGTTCGGGGTGCCGCACGAGCTCCTCTTTCGACCAATGCGGCGAGGTCCGGAGCTCCCGTCGGTGGCTGATCTGCAGCATCGGCAGGACCGTCGCGAGGCCGGCGACCCCCGCACCGCCGTAGATCGCGCGACGCATCAGCGCGAGCTCGCCGCGGACGACCCGCCCGGGGAGCTCAGAAGAAGGAGACGAAACCATGCGCGTTCAGCTCCGCGCGCATCGACCGCGCTTTCTGGTTCGACAGCGGGAAGCGGCCTTCCGTCAGCGTGATGAACGCGTCGATCGCCGCGCCGGCGTCGCTGTCGCCCCGCAGCCGCGGGAGCACCTTCTGTACGAGCTGCTCGTCGAGAGCGTGGGACTGATCGGTGCCGATCTCGGTCGCCGCGATCACGTAGGAGTTGATCTCGTCGAGCACGCGGAAGCCGAACGGCGCGACCTCGACGAGGGCGTCCCAGATCTGCAGGACGGTCTCGGCCCAGGGGTAGCCCTCCATGTGGGCGGTGACCTGGTCGCGTGGGAGCGGCAGCTCGAGGATCTGTGCGCGGTCATAGACCTTGTCGGCGAAGCCGTGCGTGGTCTCGTCGATGTTGACGGTGCCGACGAACTTCAGGTTGGGCGTGAGCTCCACCGTGTGGCCGGGCGCGAGGTCCAGCCGCGCGATGCCCTCGCGGGTCCGGACCTCCATCGCCGACAGGAACCGGCTGAAGTAGTGCTCGACTCGCGCGAGGTTCATCTCGTCCAAGATCACGTGGAACTCTCGCGACACGCGGCCCGCCTGGTTCGACGCGTTCCATTCGCGGGCGGAGTCCGCCACGAACTCGCTGAACGGCGTGTGATGGTAGAAGCCGTCGAGGGGAGAGAGGTATCCGAGCAGGTCCTCGTTCGACGACCAGCTCGGGTCGACCGCGACGAGCTTTTGGCGTGCCCCGATCACGTTCGCGTACGCCTGGGCGAGCCAGGTCTTCCCGGTTCCGCTCGGTCCGCAGAGGATGACGAATCCGCGGGTGGATTCCGCCAGGTGGTATCGCCGGATCACATCATCCGAGATGCGGAACGTGGGGTTGTCGATGTGGAACCGCTCCACCAGCTCGTTGAACGCTTCGCCCGCAGCTGATTGAAGCTCTGCCGATACGTGTCTGCTGGTCATAGCCATGATCGGAAGCACCCTCCGTACCGCCGCCCGAGCCGGCGGCATCGTGCGAGGGTACCCGTCCTCGCGGTTGGGCGCCATCAGCCCTTCGGCTCCGGGGGAGGACGGAAGGCTCAGGTCAGACGGTATCCGCACTATCGAGCGCGGCGAAGAGTCGTTGCAGGGGACCCTTCAGCCCGAGCTCGGCAGCGTCGTCCACCAGGCCCGGGTCCCGCTCGCCCGCCCACAAGGTAAGGGGTGCATCGGAATTGATCGGCACGAGCCGCTGCATATCGGCCAGGTAGCCGCGCGCATCGAGCAGCTTCGCGCGGACGCCAGGCTTGATCAGGACCGCCCCCGCCTCGGCGGCCTCGAGCATCGCGTCGATCGACGGGTAGGCGTTCACGAGCTCACGCGCTGTCTTCTCACCGACCCCGCGGACGCCGGGAAGCCCGTCGGAGGGGTCGCCGCGGAGGATCGCGAACTCTGCATAGCGGTTCGCGGGCACGCTGTACTTGGCGAGCACCCCCGCCTCGTCGTACACGCCAAGGTCCGAGACGCCCCGGAGCGTGAACAGCAGCTTCACGACCGGGTCGCGCACGAGCTGGATCAGGTCGCGGTCGCCGCTCACGATCTCGATCAGGTCGTCGTCGGCGGCCTCCACGCAGAAGGCGCCGATCGCGTCCTCGGCCTCCCAGTTCTCGGTCTGGGCCTGCAACATGCCGGTGCGGTCGAGCAGGTCGCGCAGCAGTGCGAACTGGACGGTGAGGTCCTCCGGCTCGGGGGGACGCGCCGACTTGTAGCCCGGGTAGATGTCGGTGCGCGCCATCGGTCGCCAGTCGTGGTCATAGACGTGGACCACCTCGTCCGGGCGGCGGTCGACGACGAGCTTGGTGACCATGTCGAGGTAGCCGTGGAGCGCGCTGACCGACCGACCGTCCTTCGCGAAGACGCCGGGTTCCCGCATCGCGAAGTACGCCCGGTACACCATGCTCGAGACGTCCAGAAGGACCCGGTGAGTCACCGCGCGAGACTAGCCCTTCGGCGGTGACCGGGGATCTGGCGTCGCGAGGACGACGAGTTCCTCCGCGGCCTTCGTGAGTCCCGCTGACGAGCCCCGTCAACGCGCGCTCCCGGATCGTTCAACGGCCCAGGATCACGAAGCCATGCGCAACGGATCCGGATCGCGGAAACTCACGGCGAGCCCGACACGTCCGGCCACGGCAAGCGGAGCGTGTCCAGGAGATCGAGGTCGCCGGGTGACTGGCCGCTTTCGGTGAAGTAGCGCGCGAGTTCGCTGCGGTGCTGGGTCCCGTGGTTCACGATGTGCGCGATCACCAGCCATCGCGGCACCGCATCGTTGGGGTCTGGACCCAGTTGCATCGACTCGTCGAGGCCCGCTCGGTCGAGAGACTCGACGTAGCTCCGCAGGCGCGCGTCCTCCTCGAGACAGAACGCGTGGAGGCCCGGCAGGTCGTCGAGCTCGAAGCCGTGATCCCAGACGTAGGTGTCGCCGATGTCGTTCCCGACGCAGAGCTCGCGCCAGCTCCAGTCGACGTCAACGAGATGTCGCAACGTCTCGAAGGAGCTGCCGTGGTCGAGCACGCCGTCCATGCGGAACTGCGCATCCGAGAGGCCGGCAGCCGTCGTCAGGATCCTGTCGTTCGCCCATGCATGGAAGCGGACGAACGCCAGGAGGTCGTCAGCATCCATCTCAGACCGACGGGCCGTGCGTCACGGTGCCGGCGACAGGAACTCGATCGAATGCACGGGCTCGTCACCGACCACCCAGCCGTCGTGACCGGGTCTGATCTCGTAGGCCTCGCCGGGACCGATCTCCGTCTCGTCCCCGTCCTCGGGGGCAACGTGCAAGGTGCCCGACAGGATGTAGCCCATGTGATGCACCTGACAGGAGTCGGTCTTGGCGAGCGGCTTGACGCTCGTCGACCACCGCCATCCGGGCTCGAACGTGTTGCGGTTGATCGTGACGCCTCCGAGCGTCACGACCTCGACCCGGCCCTTGTCGAACGTCTTCGTCTCATCAGGAGTCGTCATCGGACGCTTCTCGACACCCATCTCGTCTCCTTCGGTCGGATCCCTCGAGCCTAGCTGCCGTCGGCGATGACGTGCTCGACGGGGGTCGCGGCAGCCAGGGTCCGCGAGACGGTGCAGAGATCGTTCTGGACCTTCGAGCGCGACCGCTCGACCTTCCGCTCGTCGGCGCCCTCGTGCACGTGGTAGGTGACGCGGAGCCACTGCATCCGGTTGTCGTCCTTGTCGCCGTCGACCTCGATCCGCAGCGGCTCGACGGGGTCGCGTTGCTTCGTCATGAGGAGGGCGAAGTCAACCGCGCTGCAGCTCCCGAGCGCCGCCAGCATGAGCTCGAGCGGGGAGAGGCCGCGGATCCCGTCGCAGTCGACCAGGAGCTCAGTCCCGTGCTTGTTGGTGACGGTCACGGTGTCATCGGGGTTGACGGTCATCTGGAGGTGTCGGTTGCCGGTCATGCACCCAAGGGTAGACGGGTGCGGTAGCGTTCCGCCCGATGTCGCCACCCGAGAGCGCGGTCGACCTGGGCCTGATGACCGGCGTGCCCCCGTTCGCCGCCGCCGGCCTCGTGACCCTGGACAACTGGCAGGATCCGCCGTTCAACCGGTGGGGGTTCCAGCACGTCCGCGAGCTGATCCCGACCGCGAACATCGCGCGCGGGTCGGATCGGCCGTGGGAGCTCCGCCGCGCGGAACGCGACCTCGACGAGTTCGAACTCCAGGTCGGACGGCGAACGCTGCGGCTGCCGGAGTTCCTCGAGGAGACCTACACCGATGGGTTCCTGGTGCTGCATCGCGGACGGGTCGTGACCGAGCGGTACCTCAACGGCATGCAGCCCGACACGCGCCACCTGTTGATGTCGGTGTCGAAGTCGGTGACCTCGGCGACCTGCGGCTCGCTCGTCGAGCAGAGCGTGCTCGCGCCGAACGATCTCGTGACGAGACACATCCCGGAGCTCGCCGGCACGGCGTGGGAGGGCTGCACGGTGCGCCACCTGCTCGACATGCGAGCGGGCACCAAGTTCAACGAGGACTACACGGATCTGACCGCCGAGGTGCGCGTCTACGAGCAGATCTACCTGTGGCGCCGACGTTCCGATCCGACGCTGCCGTTCGACATGACGGCGTACTACCCGACGTTGCAGAACCAGGGACCGCACGGTGGCTCCTTCGAGTACCGCTCGATCCTGACCGACATGCTCGGCTGGGTCATGGAACGCGCGAGCGGCGTGCGTCTGCACGAGCTCATCTCGCGCTACCTCTGGCGACCGATGGGGGCCGCGTTCGACGCGGAGATCACCGTTGACGCGCACGGGAACGCGATGGCCGACGGCGGCATCTCGACGACGCTCGGCGACCTCGCGCGCTTCGGTCAGCTGCTGATCAGCGGCGGTCGCCGTGGCCGCACACCGGTGATCCCCCGGGCGTGGCTGCGCGACACGCTCACGCCGGAACCGGACAGCCGTTCCGCCTTCGAAGCGTCGGAGGATCACCACGGTCTCCCGCCGACGTCGTATTACCGAAACCAGTTCTGGGTGATCGACCCACGCGCGCCGATCTTCCAGTGCAGCGGGATCCATGGGCAGACGGTGTTCGTGCACGGACCGTCGAAGGTCGTGGTCGCGAAGTTCTCGACGTGGCCCGACGCCTGGACGGAGGCCTTCGCGGGGATGACGCGGCTCGGGCTCACCTCGCTCGCCGAGCAGATCGCGTCGGGTTAGGCGCGGAGCGCGCTGCCGACGGCCAGCGCTCCCGACAGCGCGAGCAGCCCCAGCACAGCGGTTCGGAAGGGTCCCGCGTGCACCCTCGGCGCGAGCCGGTCGCCGATCAGCGCACCGACCACCGCGGCGGGCGCGCCCGCGAGGAACGCGACACCGACATCGCGCACGAACAGCCCCTGCCACCAGAACAGGGCGAGCGCGATCGAGCCCTGGCCGACGAAGCAAGCCTGCAACGTGGCCCGGAACGCAGCGGGCTCGAGGCCGACCGCCTGGAAGGCGATGACGAGCGGCGGCCCGTTCGTGCCGACGCTGGTGGCGAGCGCTCCCGATGAGAACCCGGCTGCGAGCTCGGTCGTCCGTCCCCCGGGCAGGGTGAGCCCTCGCCAGAGCCACAACGTCAAGACGAGGATCGTGACGCCGATCACGACCGTCAGGACGCGGTCGTTCGCTCGCGTCAGGACCACCAGTCCGATCGGCATCCCTGCCAGCGCCGCCACGGAGGTCGTCACCGCCTCGCGCATGAGGATGTCCCTGCGCCACCGGATCGCGTTCCAGATCACGAGCGGAACGCCGATCGAGCTCATCGCGACGACGCCGACCTTGGGACCCAGCAGGATCGCGAGCCCGGGCACCACGATCAACGCGAAGCCGAAGCCGGTGATCGATTGGGTCGCCGCCGCGAACGCGACGATGAAGATGATCGCCAGGATCAGGGTCATCCCGCGAACGGGTCGGTCATCTGCTCGGCGATCGCCACCGCGTCGTCCATGAGCGCCTCGGCGGCGCAGATGTTGGCCTCGGCGCCGGAGTTGGCGGAGACCTCGCCGTCGTCCACCCCGTCGGCGACGCGGCCGGTGTCGCGGTCATAGACCGCGACACCGGCCGCATCGCGGAGGTCGAACCAACCGCGGGCGTCGGCTGCCGCCGACGCCCACCGCTCCTCACCGGTGGCGGCGGCGAGCGCGTCGCACACGAGGATGCATGAGGACACCTCGTAGGGGATCGTGGTCGGCGCCTCGAACCGGCGTTCCACCGCAGGGAGGGTGACCTTCTCGGCGCTCGCGACGGCGGCATCGAGCAGACTTCGGTCCGACAGCGCGATCGATGCCGAGGCGAGCACGGCTTCCTGGATGTGCGCCCACAGATGGGGCTCGCCGACCTCGTAGGTCGAGTTCTTGAGGACATCTCCGTTGCGACAGGAGACGATCTCGTTGGACCAACGGCGCACGAGCCCGAGGTCGGCGTCCTCGTGGCGGAGCATCGTCGCGAGATGCAACGAACGGATGTCCGGCGGCGCGTCCTCGGCGGCAGCGCGCGCGAGACCGCGGGCGAAGGCGGCATCCGCGGCAGCGTCGTCGAACGCCCGGGCGGCGCGCCCGACGCCCGCCAGCGCTCGCGCCTGCCAGAAGTTCTGGCCGCTCATGGACGTGATCCCGTGCCGGTTCTTCTCGCCGTCCCAATCGGTCACGAAGTTGAGCCAGGTGCCGTCGGGCTCCTGCATCCAGAGCACGAAGTCGAGCAACCCGCGGGCCCATCGCTCGATCCACGGCTTTGGTGCGCGCTCCCACACATCGGACAGCACGCTGAGCAGTCGGGCGGCGTCGTCGACGCAGGTCACGCCCTCCAGGCCGGATTCCTGGGCGATCACGGCGCCGTCGGGGTGATCATAGATCGTCACGCCGAGCGCGTCGTGGCCGGCGGCCGGCAGCGGTCGAGTGAGACGAGCGAGTTGTCGAAGCACGATCTAGACGGAGGCGAGGGTGGCGAGCACGTCGTCGATGGCCATGTCCGCCGCGCACAGGCTCGTGTCGGCGGCGCCGTAGTAGACGCGGATGCGGCCGTCGCCGAGCTCGATGTGCCCGCTCGGGAAGACGACGTCATGCAGGAAGCCGTCCTGCTCGTAGGGTTCCTCGGCCGTGAGGAGCGGGCGCGTCGAGCGCGCGAGCACCTTCGTGGGATCGCCGTGATCGAGCAGCAGCGCGCCCATCCCGTAGCGGTTCATACGATCGGCCCCGTGGTAGATCTCGAGCCACCCGTCGTCGGTACGGATGGGCACGAGGGACGCGCCGATGCGCATCTCGTCCCACATACGGTGGCGCGGCTCCGCGACCATCCGATGCCCACCCCAGTGGTCCAGGTCGTCGCTCTCGGCGAGCCAGAGCCCGAGGACGCGTCCGAACGACCCCGGCATCGGCCTGGTGAACGCGAGGTAGCGCCCGTTCACCTTCTCGGGGAACAGCACGACGTCCTTCTGGTCGGGGTACATGATCGTGCCGAACCGCTCGAAGGAGCGGAAATCTCGTGTCGTGAGTCGCGCCGTCGTGATCCCGAGGCGGCTCACCGCCACATAGGTGATGTGGTAGAGCCCATCGATCTGCGTGATGCGCGGATCCTCGACGCCGTAGGCCTCCGTCGGGTCCAGCGCCGTGATCTGCACGTCGGGGTCGAGCGTGAAATGCTCGCCGTCATCGCTGCGCGCGACGCGCAGATGGGAGATGTGGGACAGGTAGTCGGTGAACTCCTCTTGCCCCGGCGTGAATCCACCCGCGGTGTTGCGGTAGCGGATCGTGCGTGGATCCGACAGGTCGAGTCCCGGCAGGTCCCTCGGTACGTAGCCGATCACGACCTCGGGCGGCTCCCGGTCGTGGTCGAAGTAGGCCATGCCGATCAGTTGATCGGGCTGCAGCCCGATCGGGAGGGGTGCTAGGCGCGGGACCGGCCCCGAGAGGTCGACCATCTTCGCGTCAGGCTCGAGGGCGACGTCCCTGCGCGGTCGCTCCACGACCCGGACCAACAGGATCGTGTCGTCGCCCACGGTGGCGACGCCAGGGTTGATGGTGGAGACGACCTCGAAGCCGGGCTGAGACGGTTCGATCTGATCCGGGGTGATCAGCGGGTTGCTCTTCACGCGGAACGCGACCTCGACCGGCCCTTCCTTCGCCCGCTTGCGCGTGGGGGTCTGCGGATGCTCGTCGACGAGCTCCTGCATCGCGGCCAGGAACCGGGCGCCGGTCTTCGGCCAGGTGGCTTGGTTCGCGTACGCATACGCGTTCTTCTCGAGCCGGGCCTTGCGCTTCGGATCGTCGAGGATCGTGTTGACGGCCTCGGCGATCGCTTCGGCGGAGCGGAACTCGACGAGGATCCCACGGTCCTTCGCGAGCGCTTCCTGCGCGTGCAGGTACGGGGTCGAGACGACCGCCTTCCCCGCGCCCAGCGCGTAGGACAACGTGCCGCTCGTGATCTGGTTGGGGTCGAGGTACGGGGTGACGTAGACGTCGGTCGCGAGCAGGTACTCGATCACGTCCTTCTGGTCGAGGTACTGGTTCACGAACGAGACGTGATCGCTCAGCCCGAGCTCGTCGACCAGCGTCTGCAGCCGGTTGCGGTATTCCTCACCGCGCTCCTTCAGCAGCTCGGGGTGGGTCTGGCCGGCGATCAGGTAGAGCGCTTCGGGATGCCTCGCGGCGATCGCCGGCATCGCCTCGATCGCGTACTCGAGGCCCTTGCCCGGTCCGACCAGGCCGAACGTCGAGACGATCGTTCTTCCGTCGAGCCCGAGCTTGGCCTTCAGGCGCCGGCGTCCCTTGGGCTCGATGTGGGGCATCCCGTGCGGGATGACGAGCGGGTGCTCCTTGATCCCGTAATCGCGCTCGAGGATCTCCACGGCGCTTTCCGCCATGACGACGAGCCCGTGCGCAGACTCGGAGATCGATCGCACCGCCTCGCGGATCGCAGGCGACGGATCGGGCAGCACCGTGTGCATGTTCACCAGGGCGGGCTTCTTCAGCTCCTCGAGGAAGGCCGTCAGGTGGTCCTCGTACATCCCTTCGATCCAGTGGTCTCCGACGAAGCCGCCGCCCTTCCAGAGCCCGTACAGACCGAACTCGTGCTGGACGCATACGACGTCGGCGGTCGAGCGATCGATGGCTTGCGCGGCAGCCCGGTAGGGACCGGGGCTGCCCTGCCGGATCCGCCAGCGGACCTCGTTCCCGTAGGCCCGGACGGAGTTCCGCTCGTCGATCGCGGCCACCCGCGACCGGGTCGATGGGTCGGCCTCCCGCACGGCGTTGATCAGGTCGGCCGTGAAGGTGGCGATCCCACACCGTCTCGGTGGATACGTCGAAACGAACGCGATCCGCATAGAACCCTAGGGTAACGGGGCGGCCGGACCCCGTCGGCGAACGTCTGCCAGGATGGGCGCCCGATGGACAGGCTGCGCATCGGTATCCAGCTTCCCGAGGTCGAACGCGAGGTGCGCTGGCCGGAGTACGCGGCCATGGCACGGGCGGCCGAGGAGGTCGGCTTCGACTCGATCTGGGTCGGCGACCACTACCTCTATCGGGGCGACGGGAGGCCCGAGCGTGGGCCCTGGGAAGCCTGGACGATGCTCGCCGCGCTCGCGAGCATCACCGAGCGCGTGGCGATCGGTCCCTTGGTCGCCTGTCTCGGGTTCCATGAGCCGGCGGTCCTCGCGAAGATGGCGGCGACGGTCGACGAAGTGAGCGGTGGCCGGTTGGTGTTCGGTCTGGGTGCGGGCTGGAACGCCACCGAGTTCCGGGCGTTCGGCATCCCGTACGACCACCGCGTCTCTCGGTTCGAGGAGTCCTTCGAGATCGTGCGGCGGCTCCTGGCGGGGGAGCGTGTCACCTTCCACGGCACGTACGCGGACGTCGACGAGGTCGTACTGCTGCCGCAGCCGGGGCGCCGTCCCACGTTGATGGTGGGGAGCTCGAGCGAACGGATGCTGTCCGTCACCCTGCCGCACGTCGACGCGTGGAACACGTGGTTCGACGAGTACGGGAACACGCCGGACGGGTATGCGGTCCTGCGGGATCGGATCGACACCGCCTGTCAGGTCGCCGGTCGCGACCGGGCCGACGTCGAGAGGAGTGTGTGCACGCTGATCGCGATCGAGGGAGGCGCCGGCGAGCGTGCCTTGCCGGAGGGGATGCGTCCGGTGACCGGATCGATGCAGGATGTGGCGAAGCACCTGCGCGCGCTCGCAACGCTGGGTGTCGCAGAGGTCATCGTCGTCGCCGACCCCATCACGGAGGCATCGATCCGCTCGCTCGGCGACGCGCTGCGGATCCTGCGCACATGAGTAGCCTCGAGCCGGGGCCGCTCGCCCTGGTGGGTGGCGACGAGCTGAACCCCGGGAACGAGGAGCAGGATCGGTTGCTCGTCGCGGCCGCCGGTGGCGGGCCCGCGTATGTGCTGGCGACGGCCGCGGGGCGACAGCGGCCGGACCTCGCCGTCCGGCATGCCGCCTCGTGGTTCCGCACGCTGGGCTTGGAGGCCGAAGAGCTTCCCGCGACGAAGCGGTCGCACGCGACATCGAGTGAGAACGCCGAACGAGCGCGAGCTGGCCGGTTCTTCTACCTCGTCGGTGGCGACCCCGGACTCGTCCCGAAGACGCTGTCCGGCACGCCACTGTGGGACGCGATCGTCAAGGCGTGGCGTGGCGGTGCCGCGCTCGGGGGTTCCTCAGCGGGAGCGATGGCGCTCGGCGAGTGGACGCTCATCCGCGACCGGATGCCGGGCGATGACCGCCGCCAGTACCGACCGGCACTCGGGCTCGTCCGGCGGATCGCGGTGTTGCCGCACTTCGACACGTTCGGCCATCGGTGGGTCGACAGCGCGATCGAGGCCGCGCCCCGTCCGGATGTCGTCCTCGTCGGCGTTGACGAGCGGAGTGCCGCGATGTGGCAGGACGGTGCGTGGCGGAGCTACGGTCCCGGCGGCGTGACGGTGATCGCCGGTGGCCAGCAACGTCGGTTCGACTCAGGCGAGATCGCCGATCTCCCGGCGCCCGCCTGAGCTGCACGCACACCGGCCCAACCGGTTCGCCCCGCTTCGTCGTCCGCGGGTACGCTCGGGCCGATGGGGCGGATCGTGGTCACGGAGTTCATGACGCTCGACGGCGTGATGGAAGCGCCGGGGCACGAGGATCATCGCGACGGCAAGAACGCCTGGGCCTTGCAGGCAGGTACTGAGGACCAACAACGATTCAAGGTCGACGAGCTTCTGGCAGCGGATGCCATCCTGCTCGGCCGGGTGACGTATCAGATCTGGGCCAGCTTCTGGCCCAACGCACCTCGTGACCATGGGTTCGCCGACAAGATGAACGCCATCGACAAATACGTCGTGTCCGCCAGTCTCCGCACCACGTCATGGAACAACACGACGATCATCGACGGTGACGTCGCAGGTGAGATCGCCGGGCTCAAGGAGCGCTACGAGGGCGACATCCTGGTGTTCGGGAGCGCCGAGCTCGTCGATGCGCTGATCGAGTTCCGTCTCGTCGATGAGATGCGGATCATGCTCTTCCCCCTCGTGTTGGGAAGCGGGACACGCCTGTTCCGCGAGGAGCGCGACATCTCGCACTTCCAGCTCGTCGGCACTCGAACCTTCACCTCAGGGGTCGTGCTGCTGACGTACGAGCCGAGGGGCGAGGGCCCCTCGAGCCCCTACGTGGAAACGTTCGCCTGGACCCGAGAGCAGATGCAGTCGTGGAACGCCGCGCAGGACACCAAGCGGGTGCTCGCGTCGGTCCTGTTCACCGACATCGTGAGCTCCACCGAACGAGCAGCGGCCTTGGGGGACCGGCGATGGCGGCAGCTCCTCGATCGGCACGATCGGACCGCACGGGCTGAGGTCGATCGGTACCACGGCAGGCTCGTCAAGACGACCGGCGACGGCATCCTCGCGACGTTCGACGCGCCCACACGCGCGCTGCGATGCGCGTTCGGCCTGATCGCGACGCTCGGCGAGGAAGGTCTCGGTATACGGGCAGCCATCCACACCGGCGAGATCGAGGTTGGCGAGGACGATGTCGGCGGGATCGGCGTACACATCGCCTCGCGTGTGCTCGCCGAGGCGGGCGACCGTAAGGTGGTGGTGACCCGGACCGTGCGCGACCTCGCAACCGGCACCGATCTCTCTTTCGAGCCGCTCGGGTCGGTCGGTCTACGAGGGGTGCCCGGCGAATGGGAGCTCTTCGAAGCATCGACGACGTGAAGGGAGACCCGATGGAGACCGTCCGATCTGCTGATGGCACCGAGATCGCGTTCGACCGGTTGGGGAGCGGACCTCCGGTCGTCCTGGTGTGCGGCGGATCCGTCGACCGCTCGGATGATGCGCCTCTCGCCGAGCTCCTCTCGGCCGACCTCACGGTCTTCAACTACGACCGCCGGGGTCGAGGCGACAGTGGGGACACCCAGCCCTACGCGATCGAACGCGAGGTCGAGGACATCGGTGCCGTGATCGAGGCGGCCGGGGGGCGGGCCAACCTCTGGGGATCTTCCTCGGGTGCCGTGCTCGCGCTCATCGCGACCGCACGCGGGGTCCCGGTCTCGAAGCTCGCGCTCTGGGAGCCCCCCTTCATCCCCGAAGGTGTCCCGAAGCCGCCCGAAGACCAGGTGGCGCAGTACGAGCGGATGATCGCGGAGGACCGGCGGGGCGACGCCGTCGAGTACTTCATGTCGAAGGTCGTCGGCCTCCCGCCCGAGATGGTTGCGGGCGCTCGGAGCCAGCCCTGGTGGCAGAAGACCGAGGGGCTGGCGCACACGCTCGCCTACGACGCTCGGATCATGGGCGACTACAACATCCCGAGCGACGAGGCGAAGTCGGTCGAGGCCCCCGCGCTCGTCGTCGCGGGTGGCGCCGATATGCCGTGGATGCGTGACACCGCGACCGCGTTGGCCGGCGCGCTTCCCAACGGCGACGTTCGCCTGCTCGACGGTCAGGGGCACGATGTCGACCCTGCGGTCCTAGCGCCGGTGCTGGTGGAGTTCTTCACCGCTGCCTGAGCAGGTGCCCAGCGTCTATGACCTGACCCGGGAAGAGCTCGGGGAGCGTCTCACGTCGTGGGGAGAGCCCGCCTTCCGCGCGAAGCAGCTCTGGCGGCAGCTGTGGAAGCGTGCCGCCACCTACGAGGAGATGGCCGACATCCCCGGCGCGTTGCGAGAACGACTCGCAACGGAGCTCCCCTCCGGCGTCGAGGTCCTGACGGAGCGAACGGCCGATCGGGGTGCGACCCGCAAGGCCCTCCTCAAGCTCGGCGGTCAGCACGTCGTCGAGGCGGTCCTGATGGGGTACGCGGACCGGGTCACCGTGTGCATCTCTTCACAGGCAGGATGCGCGATGGGCTGCACGTTCTGCGCGACCGGCCAGATGGGCCTGCGGAACAACCTCACCGCGGGAGAGATCGCCGCACAGGCGGTGTGGGCGCGCCGCGAAGCGGCGCGCCTGCCCGCGACCATGCCACAGCGACTGACCAACATCGTGTTCATGGGGATGGGGGAGCCGTTCGCCAACCAGCGTCACGTGTTCGCGTCGTTGGAGCGCCTCACCGATCCCGAGGCGTTCGGTCTGGGAGCGCGACACATCACGGTCTCGACGGTCGGCATCGTGCCGGGCATCGAGCGCATGGCCGAGCGCGCGCCACAGGTGGGTCTGGCGGTGAGCTTCCACGCGGCGAGCGATGAGCTACGCGACCAGCTCGTCCCGCCGAACACCAGGTATCCGCTCGCCCAGCTCGAGCGAGCGATGGCCGAGTGGCGGGCGAGGACCCGGCGCCGTCCATCGATCGAGTGGGCCTTGATCGACCGCGTCAACGACACGGTCGAGCAGGCGGAGCTCTTGGCGCCGATCTCCCGCCGGCTCGGCGCCCACATCAACCTGATCCCGCTCAACCCCACGCCGGGCTATCCCGTGCTGGGCTCGCCGCCCTCACGCATCCGCCGGTTCGTGGCGACGCTCGAGGGTCTCGGCGCGAACGTCACCGTGCGCGACACGCGAGGGCGCTCGATCGACGCCGCATGCGGCCAGCTCGCGCTTTCCGCAACGACCTAGCGACGCTTGCGAGCCTCGAGCTCCGCGATCCGCGCCTTCACGATCTTCTTGACCAACGCGACGGGGAGTCGCTCGTCGTACCTGAATTGGATCGTTCCCTTGCCGGTGGCACGTGCCCCGAGCTGCTCGCGGTTGTCCTCGATCACCTGCTTGCTCATCGGGAACAGGCTGTAGTGATCCTTGAACGCCGCGTAGCAGACCAGCCCGCGGTCCCCGAACTTGAACGCCGCCATCGCGTAGCTGATCCCCTCGGTCGCATCGGGCGCGGCGGCCCGGATCGTGGCGCGGAGCTTGTCGAGGGCGGCTCGCTGCTCCGCGGGAAGGCCGGCCAGGTACTCCTCGACGCTGGTGATCTTCTCCATCGGCTCAGTCGTCGTCGGGCGGAGGCGGCTCGCTCTTGCGGCGCTCCATGAACGCGATGAGCTCGGCGTCGACGTCGGGGTCGATGCCCGGGTCCTCGTAGGACTCCAGCAGCTGCTTCCACCGGCGGTTGGCTCGGGCCGCCGCCTCCTCCCCGCCGGCTGCCGACCACGTCGTGAAGTCCTGGGTGATGAACAGCGGCGAGATGTACTGCCACTCCTTGAAGTGGTTCATCGTGTGCTCGGCGGCGAGCCACAGCCCACCGGGTCCGACCTCTTTCAGCGCGTCGAACGCGAACTCCTCCTCGCTGAACCCGATCCCTCGCTGGTGGATCTGCAGCTGCTCGAGCAGCTCGACATCGAGCGCGAACTTCTCGAGGGATGCGGTCAGGCCGCCCTCGAGCCAGCCAGCCGCGTGCAGCACCACGTCGGTGCCGGCGAGCATCGTCGCCCACAGCATGAACGAGGACTCGGCCGACGCCTGCGCGTCGACGGCGTTGGAGGAGCACAGACCGCCCCCACCGCGGAACGGCAGGCCGTAGCGCCGGGCGAGTTGCGCGCCGGCGAACACACCGAAGATCGACTCGGGAGTGCCGAGCGCCGGCGCTCCCGTTCGCATGTCGGTCGCCTGGAAGAAGGAGCCGTACAGGCACGGCGCACCGGTCCGAACCGTCTGCACGATCGCGACCCCCGACAGCGCCTCGGCCACCTGCTGCGCCAGGCCGCCCGCGACGCTGACAGCAGCCGTCGCCCCGCCGAGCAGGAACGGCGTCACGATCGTCGCCTGGTTCGACTCGGCCCACGCGACCATCGCGTCGACCATCCGGAAGTCCCAGATCAGGGGGCTGACCGAGTTGACGACGCCCATGAGCGCGGTGCGATCGCCGAGTTCGCCGCCGTGCGTGATCCGCGCCATCTCGATCCCGTCGCGCGCCTTCGGTCCGCTCGTGCCGTAGGTCGTATACGGCAGGTCGGACCAGCGAAGCGTGGAGTACTCCATGTCGAGGTGTCGCGTATGGACGTCCATCTTCACGGGCTCGCACGCGCCGGTCTGGACGCAGTTGAGCGGCGAGGAGGCCTGCGTCAGTTTGATGATCGTGTCGTGACCTTCGAGGGTTCCGCCCCGGCGGCCCTCGTCGAGATCGCTCAGGAACGGCGGACCGCCGACCCCCATCCACAGCGGCGTGCCACCGCCAACCTCGACCGAGTTATCCGGGTTGCGGGCGTGCAGCATGAACGTGTGCGGCGCCTTCGCCACCTGTTCCATGACGAAGTCGCGGTCGAAGTACACGCGATCGCCGTCGACCTTCTGCCCGGCTTCCTCGAGGAGCTTCCGCGCGTCGTGGTGCAGCACGTCGAGCCCGATCTCCTCCAAGATCCGCATCGCGTAGCCGTGGACCTGCTCTTCCTGCTCGTCGGTCAGCAGACGGGGTGCGTGTTCAGGCGTGTACAGCATCGGCGTCCTCCTCGATGAGGGGAGTCAGTAGGGCATCGAGCGGCTCGATGCCGAGGTCGTGGATCTCCAGCGGTTTGTGCATGTACGCGGCGATCTCGCGGGCCTTCGCCTCGCGCTCAGCGTCGGGGTGCTGGCGGACGAACAGCACCCTCGTGAGGTTGCCGAAGTACGTCTCGTTCAGCCACGGGAACCGGTCGAGGCCCAGACCCTTGATGACGGCTCGGTCCCAGTTGGTGACGAGCCAGTCTGTGAGGAAGTAGATCCCGTAGTCCTCATCGAACCTCGAGAACAGATCACCCGCGTACCACTGG
>Ga0134123_10000598_pt1 | contig 23644 bp, 18 predicted proteins | sample KB303_FD_96460 | JGI IMG/M metagenome (GOLD analysis project Ga0134123, IMG submission 96460) | Terrestrial soil microbial communities without Nitrogen fertilizer from Kellogg Biological Station, Michigan, USA - KB3-0-3 | ecosystem: Environmental > Terrestrial > Soil > Unclassified ...
GCGCCCGCACGTCCTCGGAGCGCTTGGTGTCGTGCGTCGACGTCGCGTTCATCGTGTGCGGCCAGTCGCGCGCGATGCGCTCGTTGCGCGCGTGCAGCTCCGCGACCGCATCGAACGACTCGCGTCCCGGCTCGCCGCCGACGTCGTTCAGCGAGACGAGGCGGTTGTAGTTGTAGAACGCCGTGTCCTCGACGCCCTTCGCCATCACGCGAGGCGTGAACTGCTGCCAGCGCATCACGAACGCGGTCCATTTCTCGCGCTCGCCGGCGATGTACGGCGGAGGATCGAGATGCAGCACGCGCTCGAGGAAATCGAACAGGCGCTTGTCGACGCGGTCGCAGGAGCGGCGCCGCGCCTCCGACAGCGCGCGGCCGAGGAACGCGTGATCGGACTGCGAGACCTCGCCCTCGCGCAGGTACGTGCGGTACACCGGCATGCAGGCCGTGACCTCGACCAGCGCCGCCAGCAATTCGCTCGGCGAGAAATCGCGCGCGTTGCGGTCCGCCACGGCGAGCGCGCCGAGGTGCGCGCCGAGCGCGCGCATCTCCCCGGAGAACAACTGGTCGATGACCTGCTTCTTCTTCTCGTACACGACGTCCTCGAACGACGCGGTGATGCCGGTGTACGCGCGATAGAAATCGGTGAGTTGCGCGAGGCCGCCGGGATCGACGAAGAGCGCGTTCGCGGTGTCGAGGAAGTCGTAGCCCGTCGTGCCGGCGACCGGGAACGCCGCCGGCAGTACTTCGTCGCGCGCGAGGATCTTCTCCACGACGATGTAGACCGGCCCGGAGAGCCGGTGCTGCAGTTGCGTGAGATAGCCGGCGGGATCGTACAGGCCGTCGATGTGATCGATGCGCAGGCCGGTGACCATCCCCTCGCCGATCAGATCCGCAACGCGCCGGTTGCGCGCCTCGAAGACCTCGGGGTTCTCGACGCGGACGCCGACGAGGTCCGTCACGTCGAAGAAGCGCCGGTAGTTGATGGTCTCGCTGGCGATGCGCCAGTACGCGAGGCGGTACCACTGCGCGGCGAGGAGCTGATCGAGGCGATCGACGTCCTCGTTCGCGCGCGCGATCGCCGCGTCGAGGGCGCCGCGGAACGCGTCCGACTCCTCGTAAATGCGCGCGAGCGTTTCCTTCACGAATTTTCTGTTCGCGAACGCGCCGTCGTTCTGTGCGAGGTCGCGCACCTCGACGCCGACGCCGCCGGCCGGCACCGCGTCGACGCACTCGCGCAGGATCAGCGCGTACGAATGCGGCGCGAGCGGCAGGCGCTTGTCGTAGTAGGTGAAGAAGAAGCCGTCGGCGTCGAAGCCGAGGCGGATCTCGTTCGACTCCAGCGTCTCGCCGTAGGGGCGGCCGAGGATGGGGAGCAGCAGGCGGTCGTCGCGCCAGTCGATGTCGAAGTAGTGGAGGAAGCGCGACTGCGGGCCGTTCTCGAGGACGCTCGTCCACCACGCGTTCTCGTGGCTGACGGCCATGTGGTTCGGCACGACGTCGAGCACGAGACCCATGCCGCGGCGTTCGAGCTCGGCGGCCAGCCCGGCGAAATCCTCCTCGGTCCCGAGCTCGGGATTGAGCATCGCCGCGTCGACGACGTCGTAGCCGTGCATGCTCCCCTTCCGCGCCCGGAGGATCGGCGAGGCGTAGACGTCGGTGATGCCGAGGTCCGCGAGCCAGGGAGCGATCTCCCTCGCGCGGGCGAAGGGGAACTGCGCGTTGAACTGCAGACGGTACGTGGCGAGCGGAATGCGAAACACTGCTGCCCGAACCGGTGCAACCTCAGTGCCCTTTAGGAGTGCGGCGGCATAGCCGCCGCTTTCAGAGCGGTGGCTCTGCCACCGCACTCCTGAATACCGCGAATGAAGTCGGGGGCAGGGTCAGGCGATTGCCTTCGAGCTTCGCGCCGGTGTCGATGAGGGCGTTCCAGGCGGCGGGGGCGAACGGGAGGTCGATGCACTGCGCTTTTTCGCCGAAGTTGAAGGCGACCAGCGTGTCATCGCGCCGGACGAGCAGGAGGCGGCGCTCGTCGTCGGCGTGGGTCTCGACGGCGTCGAGGTCGAGGCGGCGGAGCGCGGGGACGTCGCGGCGCAGGGCGAGGAGCAGCTTGTACAGGCGGCGGATCGACGCGTGCTCGTCGCGCGCGGCCAGCGACCAGTTCAGCTTCGAGCGCACGAACGTCTGCTCGTCGTGCGGATCGGGCGGATCGCCTTCCCAGTCGAAGTCGTCGAACTCCTCGAGCCGTCCCTTCCGCACCGCCTCGATCAGATCGGAGTCGCCGTGCGAGGTGAAGTACTGGAACGGCGCGAGCTCGCCGTACTCCTCCCCCATGAACAGCATCGGCAGGAACGGCGAGAGCACGATCGCCGCGGCGGCGACGCGCACCTTCTCGACCGACACGAGCGCGGCCAGACGCTCGCCATGCATGCGATTGCCGACCTGGTCGTGGTTCTGCGCGGAGACGATGAACTGCGCGCCGTCGCGCGTCTTCGGCAGCGCGCCGTATTTGCGTCCGCGATACGGCGAGTGCTGGCCGGTGAAGAGATAGCCGCTGGTCAGCCCGCGCGAGAGATCGCTAGGCTGCCCGGAGAAGCTCTCGTAATAGCCGTCGCTCTCGCCGGTGAGAATCCGGTGCAATGCGTGGTGATAGTCGTCGCTCCACTGCGAGTCGAATCCGAGGCCGTAGTCTCCGGCCGGCGTGATCACGCGCGGGTCATTCAGATCGCTCTCCGCAATCGCAACCACGCGCCGCCCCAGCGCTTCGGCGCGCGCGTGCACGGCGCGCGTAAGGTCCTGCAGGAACGGCTCGGCGGACGTGTCGACGATCGCGTGCACGGCGTCGACGCGCAGCCCGTCGATGTGGAACTCGTCGATCCACTGCAGCGCGTTGTGGAGGAAGAACCAGCGCACGTCGTCGCTGCGCGGGCCGTCGAAGTTGAGCGCGAGGCCCCACGGCGTTTTGTAGCGGTCCGTGAAGTACGGCGCGAACTCGGAGAGGTAGTTCCCCTCCGGCCCGAGGTGGTTGTAGACGACGTCGAGCAGGATCGCGAGGCCGCGCTGATGACAGGCGTCGACGAGGCGCTTCAGCGCGCGCGGGCCGCCGTACGAATGCTGCGCGGCGCCGACGTACGTGCCGTCATAGCCCCAGTTGCGCGTGCCGGGAAACTGTCCGACCGGCAGGAGCTCGATCGCGGTGATACCGAGGTCCTTCAGCTCGTCGAGATGCGGAACGATCGCGTCGAACGTGCCGTGCGGCGTGAACGTGCCGGCGTGCAGTTCGTAGATCACGTAGTCCTCGAGCGCGATGCCGGTCCAGTGCGGGTCGTGCCACTCGAAGTCTCTGCCGATGACTTCGGAAGCGCGATGGACTCCCTCGGGCTGCGAGCGCGATGCGGGATCGGGGCGCTCATTGCCGCCATCGAGCACGAAGAAGTACCGCGTGCCTTCCGGACAGCCGCCGATCACCGCCTCGTGATAGCCGCCGCTCGTCTTTTCCATCGCCACCCGCCGCTCGTCCGGCGCGACGATGTGCACGTCGACGCGCTCGCGGTCCGGCGCCCACACGCGAAACTCGCAGCGGCCGTCGTTCAGGAGGCGCGCGCCGAGGGAGATGCCTTGCGTCATTTCGCGCGCCGCCGTGCGGGTTTGCGCTTCGGTTTCGGCTTCGCCTCGGGCTCGGGCTCCGGCGGCGCCGGCACGTTCTGCAGGAACACCGCGCCGAGCGGCGGCAGCGTGAGCGTTACCGACCACTTCCTCGCATGCACCGGAATCGGCGCCGCGTCGACGCCGCCCATGTTCCCCTGCCCGCTCCCGCCGTACAGCGCGGCGTCGCTGTTCAGCAGCTCGCGCCAGTGACCGCCGCGCGGCACGCCGATCTGATAGTTGTGCCGCGGGATCTCCGTGAAATTGAGCGCGATCACCACTTCGTCTTCCGGCGCTTTCCCGCGGCGGATCAGGCTCGCGACGCTGTTCTCCGTGTCGCAGCAGTCGATCCACTCGAAGCCCTCGGGGCTCATGTCCAGCTCGTGCAGCGCGCGCATGTCGCGGTAGGCCTTGTTCAGGTCCTCGACCCAGCGCGCGAGCCCGGCGTGAAACGGGAGATCGAGCAGGTCCCAGTCGAGGCTCGCGTCGTGATTCCACTCGCGCCACTGCCCGAACTCGCCGCTCATGAACAGCAGTTTCTTGCCGGGGTTCGCGACCATCCACGCGAAGAGCAGGCGCAGGTTCGCGAAGCGCTGCCACTCGTCTCCCGGCATCTTGCGGATCAGCGATCCCTTGCCGTGCACGACCTCGTCGTGCGACAGCGGCAGCACGAAGTTCTCGCTGAACGCGTACATCATCCGGAACGTGAGGTCGTTGTGGTGGAAGCGGCGATAGATCGGCTCCTTCGCGAAGTAGCGGAGCGTGTCGTGCATCCAGCCCATGTCCCACTTCATGCCGAATCCGAGGCCGCCGACGTAGAGCGGACGCGACACCATCGGCCACGCCGTCGACTCCTCGGCGATCATCTGCACGTCGGGGTGGACCTTGTAGACGTCGGCGTTCACCTGGCGGAGGAACGCGATCGCCTCGAGGTTCTCGCGGCCGCCGTGCTCGTTCGGCACCCACTCCCCATGCTTGCGCGAGTAGTCGAGGTACAGCATCGACGCCACCGCGTCGACGCGCAGGCCGTCGGCGTGATACTCGCCGAGCCAGTACAGCGCGCTCGTGAGCAGGAACGACCGCACCTCGGGGCGTCCGTAGTTGAAGATCAGCGAGTTCCAGTCGGGATGGAAGCCCTTCCGCGGATCGGCGTGCTCGTACAGATGCGTACCGTCGAAATACGAGAGCCCGTGCTCGTCGCTCGGGAAATGCGACGGCACCCAGTCGAGGATCACGCCGATGCCGTGTTGATGCAGCACGTCGACGAGGTACTTGAAATCCTGCGGCGTGCCGTAGCGGCTCGTCGGCGCGAAGAAGCCGGTGACCTGATAGCCCCACGAGCCATAGAACGGATGCTCCATCACCGGCATCAGCTCGACGTGGGTGAAGTTCATCTTCTTCACGTACGTCGCGAGCGGATGGGCGATCTCGCGATAGCTCATCGACCGCCAGGTCGTGCCGTCGTCGCTCGTGCGGCGCCAGGAGCCGAGGTGCACCTCGTACTTCGACATCGGCGCCTCGAACGCATTGCGCTCGCGGCGATCGCGCATCCACTCGCCGTCGTTCCACTCGTACTCGAGGTCCCACACGATCGACGCCGTCTCCGGCGAGGTCTCGTGATGCACGCCGAACGGATCGGCCTTGTCGACGCGATAGCCGTGGAAGCGCGAGACGATGTGGTACTTGTAGTGCGCCCCCTTGCCGAGGCCGGGGACGAGTCCCTCCCAGATCCCGGAGCAGCCGCGGAGCTCCAGCGGGTTCGCGCTCACGTCCCAGCCGTTGAAGTCGCCGATGACGCTGACGCGCGTCGCGTTCGGGGCCCATACGCCGAAGATCACTCCCTCGGCGGTGAGATGCGCGCCGAGCTTTTCCCACAGCCGGTGATGCGTCCCTTCGTTGAAGAGGTGGAAGTCCCAGTCCGACAGCAGCGAGCTGGGATTCGAGGGATGCACTTCGATCGGCACGCTCGGCACCACGTCGGCGCCGACGGTCTGCAGTTCTTCGACGACGTCCTGCGTTTTTCTCTTTTTTACAGCCATGCGTTTCCTTAGCCGCGGATTTGCAGCATCTGCGCCGCCACGCTGATGGCGATCTCCTGCGGATGATTCGAGCCGATCTCGAGGCCCACCGGGCAGAAGAACGCCTTCGTCAGCTCCTCGGCGAGCCCGGCGTCGCGCACATCCTGCTTCAGCCGCTTCGCTTTCGCGTTGCTGCCGATCACGCCGAGGTACGGGAACGTGCGGGTGCGGAGAATCTCGATCAGGATCGGCCTGTCGGTCGTGTGCCCCATCGTCATCAGCACGACGAACGCGCCTTCTGGAAGCTTCGCCACTTCGCCCGGAAGATCGGCGGACAGGACTTTCGTCAGCTTCGGCGAGGACGGCAGGCGCGCGAGCCACTCCTCGCGCGTGTCGTAGCAGGTGACGCGGCAGTCGAGCCTCACGAGGAGGTCGACCAGCGCGCTCGCGACGTGGCCCGCGCCGAAGACGGCGATCTTCCAGCGCGCGACGTTGAAGGCCTCGAAGTAGACGCGCACGATCCCGCCGCAGGTCATGCCGATGTCCTTCTCGAGGCTCCACTGATGGAAGCGCGTCTTCGGCGCCGCGTCATCGCCCAGCAGCTGCAGCGCCTCCTGAATCGCCCGCGCCTCGATCTTCCCGCCGCCGACCGTGCCGAAGAAGCGGCCGGCGTCGGTCACGAGCATCTTCGCGCCGCGGTCCTGGGGCGTGGAGCCGAGCGTGTCGACGACCGTGACGGCGACGAACGGCGCGCCGCTCTGCACCAGCTCGTTCTCGGCTTCGAAGAAGGTGGTCATGTCATCCCGAGCGTAGCGAGGGACCTGTGCGGGCGGAGCACGACGCATGAGCCTCGCAGCCCCACCCGAGCCCCGGGTCCCTCGCTCACGCTCGGGATGACAGTAACATCAGGCCATGCGAATCCGCAGCACGCGCGTCGTGACGCCGTCGGGCATCGCGCCGGCGACGATCCACATCGAGGGTGAGCGCATCGCGGCGATCGAGGAGAACTCCCCGGCCGACGTCGACTACGGCAATCTCGTGATCATGCCCGGCCTCGTCGACTCGCACGTGCACGTGAACGAGCCGGGGCGGACGGAGTGGGAGGGATTCGAGACCGCGACGCGCGCGGCGGCGGCGGGCGGGATCACGACCATCGTCGACATGCCGCTCAACAGCCTGCCGCCGGTGACGACGGTCGACGCGCTGGAGAAAAAGCAGAGCGTCGCGCGCGGCGACGTGAACGTCGAGCTGTGGGGTGGCGTGATCCCGGGTAACACGCGCGAGCTGAAGCCGATGCTCGAGCGCGGCGCGCGCGGCTTCAAATGCTTCCTCGTGCACTCGGGCGTCGACGAGTTCCCGAACGTGAACGAAAAGCAGCTGCGCGAGGCGGCGCAGACGCTCGCGCGGAGCGGAGCGCCGCTGCTCGTGCACGCGGAGTTGCCGGGGCCGATCGAAGGCGCCTGCGCGGCGATCGCGGGCGCGGATCCGGACGACTACCGCACCTGGCTGCACTCGCGCCCCGCCGCCGCGGAAGACGAGGCGATCGAGCTGCTGCTGCGCGTCTGCCGCGACACAGGCGCGCGCATGCACGTGGTGCATCTCTCGTCCGCAGGCGCGCTCGCGATCCTCGCCCGCGCGCGCAGGGATCAGCTGCCGCTGACCGCGGAGACGACGCCGCACTACCTGCACTTCGACGCGGAGTCGGTGCCGCGCGGCCATACGGAGTACAAATGCGCGCCCCCGATCCGCGAGAGCGCGAACCGCGAGAAGCTGTGGGAAGGGCTGCGCGACGGCACGATCTCGATTGTGGTGAGCGATCACTCGCCCTGCACGCCCGAGCTCAAGCGCGGGACGTTCGACCAGGCCTGGGGCGGCATCGCCTCGCTGCAGTTCGTCCTCCCGATCGTCTGGACCGGCGCCCTCCGCCGCCGCTTTTCCCTCAGCGACGTCGCACGCTGGTGCTGCGAAATGCCCGCCCGCCTCGCCCGCCTCGAGCACAAAGGCGTCCTCGCCGCCGGCTACGACGCCGATCTGGTGATCTGGTCGCCGGAGGAGTCGTTCGTGGTGACGGAGGAGATGGTGCTGCATCGGCATCGGGTGACGCCGTATGTTGGCGCGCGATTGACGGGAGTGGTGAAGGGGGTGTTTGTGCGAGGGACGGGGCGTTGGTAGTTGGTGGTTGGTAGTTGGTGGTTGGTGGTTGGTAATTAGGGGGTGCGCTCGGGAAGAAGTCCCTCAACTACGAATCACCAACTACCAATCACCCTTGCTAAAGTACACACCCGTGCCCCACTTCACCGACCTCCTCGACCTCGCATCCGAGCGCCTCGGCGGCAGCGTGCTCGACACCAGCGATGACTATTTCGCGGAGAAGGAAAATCTCATCAAACCGCACGCGCCGGTGTGGAAGGAGCATGAGTACACCGATCGCGGGAAGTGGATGGATGGGTGGGAGAGCCGGCGGAAGCGGGTACCGGGGTATGACTGGGCGACCCTGCGCCTCGGCGTGCGCGGGGTCGTGCGCGGCGTGGTCGTCGACACGAGCTTCTTTCGCGGCAACTATCCGGAGTCCTGCTCGATCGACGGGTCGGTGGACGGCGAGCAGTGGACGGAGCTCCTTCCGCGCTCGCCGCTGCAGGGCGACAGCCAGAATCTGTTCGAGGTCACGCAGCCGTACGCGGTGACGCATCTGCGCCTGAACATCTTTCCCGACGGCGGCGTGGCGCGGCTGCGCGTGCACGGCAACGTCGTGCCGGAGTGGCGGCTCGTGGGCGGCCTCGGGAACGAGGTCGATCTCGCGGCGGCGGAGAACGGCGGCGAAGTGCTGACCTGCAGCGACATGTTCTTCGGGCCGAAGCACAACCTGATCATGCCCGGCCGCGCGCACAACATGAGCGACGGCTGGGAAACGAAGCGCCGCCGCGGGCCGGGTCACGACTGGGTCATCGTCAAACTCGCGACCGAGGGGATGGTGCGGCGCATCGAAGTCGACACGAATCACTTCAAGGGCAACTATCCCGACACCGCGTCGATCGAAGGCTCCGCGGACGGCGAGCACTGGACCGACCTCCTGCCACGCACGAAACTGCAGGCGCACACACGGCACTTCTTCATCGACGAGCTCGCGAGCGCCGGCCCGTTCACGCACCTCCGCCTCAACGTCTACCCCGACGGCGGCGTGAGCCGGCTGCGGGTGTGGGGCCGCGCGACGGAAGCGGGGCGGCGGACGGCGGCGGTGGAGCGCGTGAACACGCTCCTCGACGCGCGCGAGCTGCAACGCGTCTGCGCCTCGGAGCGATGGGCGAACGCGGTCGCGAGCGGGCGTCCGTACGGGTCGTGGGACGAGTTGCTGGAGACTGCGAATCGCGCGTGGTTCGGGCTCGAGTCGCGCGACTGGCTCGAGGCCTTCGCCGCGCACCCGCGCATCGGCGATCGCAAACCGGGGTGGTCGTCGCAGGAGCAGTCAGGCACTCGCGGCGCGAGCGACGAGACCATGCGTGCGCTCGCCGAAGGGAATCGCGCATACGAAGAGAAGTTCGGCTTCGTGTATTTGATTTGCGCCACCGGCCGGAGCGCCGACGAGATGCTCGTAAACCTGCGCGAGCGGCTGGAGCACGACCGCGAGACCGAGCTGCGCATCGCCGCTCAGGAGCATGCGAAGATCACGGCGCTGCGCCTGGAGAAACTGGTGCTCTGATGGCCGGAATCACGACTCACGTGCTCGACACCGCCAAAGGCCGCCCCGCCGCCGGCATGCGCCTCGTGCTGCAACGCGGCGACTCGGTCCTCTTCGAGGGCGCGACCGACCACGACGGCCGCGCGCGCCTCCTCGAGCACGCGGAGCCGGGCACGTATCGGCTCACCTTCGCCACCGGCGACTACAACCCCGAGGGCTTCTTCCCTGAGGCGATCATCGTGTTCCGCATCGACAACAGCGCGCAGCATTACCACGTGCCTCTGCTTCTGAGTCCGTTCGGGTACGCGACCTATCGCGGAAGTTGAAAAGGAGACGCCATGACATCCGCCGACGACCTGCACACGCCCGTTTCGAACGAAGAGCTCGAGGAGCTGAAGGACGTCGGCGAGGCGTCGTTCGGGGCGGCGGGGCTCGAGGCGCTCATCGGCCCGGACGACCGGAAGCAGATCGCCGACACGACGGTGTTTCCGAATCGCGCGATCGCGTCGCTGCTGATCACGGCGCGCGACAACTCGCGGTGGATCGGGACGGCGTGGTTCATCAGTCCGCGCACGCTCGCGACCGCCGGCCACTGCGTGTTCATCCGGAGCAGCGGCGTGGCGGGGCGGGATGGGTGGGTGAAGCGCATCACCGTGATCCCGGGGCGCAACGGCGGGCAGCGGCCGTTCGGCGCGAAGGACAGCACGACCTTCCGCTCCGTCACCGGCTGGACGACGAGCGGGAACGAAAACACCGACTACGGCGCGATCGCCCTCCCCGAGGCATTCGCCGCGGACCTGGGTGTCTTCGGGTTCGGAGTCTTCACCGACGCCGACCTCCTCACCGTCGACGCCACCGTCTCGGGCTATCCGAGCGACAAGCCGGGCACGCAGTGGTTCCACTCGCGCAGGGTCACCGAGGTCGGGCCGCAGAAGGTGTTCTACGACATCGACACCGTCGGCGGACAGAGCGGCGCGCCGGTGTGGCGCGTCGTCGACAACCAGCCGGTCGCGATCGCCGTGCACGCGTACGGCGGGGTCACTTCGAACTCCGGCACGCGCATCGACAACACCGTGAACGCGAATTTGAACGCGTGGAAGGCGTAGTTTGCCGCTGCCCCGTGTCATCCCGAGCGTAGCGAGGGACCCGGGCGGGCGGAGTGGAACGCACGCGCCTCGCAGCACCACCCGAGCCCCGGGTCCCTCGCTCACGCTCGGGATGACACCATGCCATTGATCGCCGGGATCGTCGTCGATTCGCACCGCCGGCCGGTCGCCGATGCGCGGATCGCGTTCAGCCGAGCGCCGGTGGCGATGCCGGACATTGCGATGCTGACCGACGAGCGAGGCGCGTTCACACTGTCCGTGCCGGTGGAGGGTGCGTACGAGCTGACGATCACGGCGGATCCGCATCCGCCGCGCAGCGTCACCGTGCACGTGGATGCGGAGCGGGTGGAGGTCGAGCTACGGGTGCTGTGAGCGGCGGCCCTGGAGGATCTTCACGAACGAGCGGGAGCGGAGCTCGTCGAGGGTGAGGCCGGTGGCGAGGGCTTCGTCCTCGGTGAGGGCGCCGCTGTTCACGCCGCGGATGAAGTAGTTCAGCAGACCCTGGCCGGTCGCGGCGTCGTCGAAGACGTCGCCGACGAGCGTGGCCTGTCCGGCCTTCTGCATGAAGTTGCGCAGGCGCTCGGTGGCGGCGGCCAGGCCTTCGAGGAAGAACGAGTAGACGGCGGCGTAGCGCGTCGGCAGCTGCGCGGGATGGAGGTCCCAGCCCTGGTAGTATGCGTGGACGAGCGAGTGGCGGATGTGCTCGACGTGCAGGTGCCAGGCGCGATGGATGGTCTCGCGGTCGCCGATGGGCAGGATGTTCGTCGCGCCGTCGGAGAGCCAGAGGCCGGTGCCGGCGTATGCGACCTGCATCATGTGCCGCGCGAAGTCGCAGGCGGGGTGGTCCATGCGCTGTTCGGCCGCGGTGATGTTACAGCTGGCGGTGTAGTCGTAGGTGCCGAAGTGCGCGGCGACGGCGCGTCCGCGCGCGGCGTCGAGGAAGCGCGGCAGGTTGGACTCGCCGCGCTCGCTGAGGATCGACTGCGTGGTCTCGATCATGAACTCGAGCTTCAGCGTGCCGGCCGCGAGCCCGATGCGCGGCTCGAGGGTGTCGTAGATATCGGCGAGCAGCGTGACCTGCTCGGGGAGCTGGATCTTCGGCAGCGTGACGACGAAGTGCCCCGGCAGCACGCCCTTCGTCTCGCCGAGGAGCGTAGTGAGGACGATGTCGAGCGTGCGGATGCCGCGGCGGAACAGCTCGGACGAGAAGGGCTTGATGCGGATGCCGATGAACGGAGGCAGCGTGCCCTCGCGCATGCCTGTCGCGAGCTCGCGCGCGACGCGCTCCGCATCGCGGTCTTCCTCGTCGTCGGGACGGTTGCCGTAGCCGTCCTCGAAGTCGACGCGAAAGTCCTCGACCGGCTCGCGCCCGAGCTTCTCGACCACGCGCTGCCAGATCGTCTCCGCGTGAACGTCGGCGATGCCCACGGCGCGCGCGAACGTGAACGGATCGACGCCATGCTCGTCGAGCACGCTCCGCGCCTTCTCGCCCAGCTTGCGCGTCGTATCGGCCTTGAACAGCTGCGCCCCGCCGTACACCGTATGCACCGGCTGCCGCTCGCCGGCATTTCCGGGGAAGCGGTGCATGAACGGGACTAGCGCGTGTTGGAGCGGTTTGGTGAGTTTTTCGAGCTCGGTTTCGTTGAGGGTTGTCGTCATATCGGTTACGCGGTTGCGCGGTTACGCGGTTGCGCGGCAGGAAGACACCGCGTCACCGCGCAACCGCGCAACCTAGTGTTTACGAATCACATGCGCGGCCGCCCAGCCCACCAATGTCAGCACCGAGAGAACAATCCACCCCCGCGGGTTCCCGTAGGTGGTGACGGGGAAGTGGTTGCTGATCATGATGAGGACGACGGGGATGACGATGTAGGTGTTGTGTTTGGAGCGGAATTTGGCGCGGTCGGCGAGGCGCTGGTCGGGCTCGAGGCCTTCGTTCACGGCGGCGACCATTTTCTTCTGCGCAGGGATGATGCGCTCCCAGACGTTCGCGGCCATACAGGTTCCGAGGAGCGCGCCGACGTGCATCCAGGCGGCGCGCGGACTCATCACCTGCGGCAGCCACCAGGAGAGAAACACGATCGCCCCGTACGAGACGACGATCAGCAGCGGCTCGGGCAGCGGCGAGAGCCAGAGGAGGTCATAGACCTTCCAGCCGACGAAGATCACGGCCATGCCGATGATCGCCGCGACCTTGAACGACGGCTTCCCCGGCTCGCCGTCGGTGAGCAGACCGCCGAGGTAGTAGACGAGGATGAGCAGCGGCAGGCCGGTCAGCCACGTCAGCCCCGCCTCCCATTTGAACCAGTGCAGCGTATGCGCCGCCGACGGCTTGCTCGTCTTGTTGACGACATAAAACCCGCCGCTGTGCACCATCCACACCTGATCCGGATCGCTCGTATGGAACCGGCGATCGAGCCAGGTGAAGTAGTACGTCGCGCCGACCCACATGATGCCGGAGAAGACATGGGCCCAGCGGAGGGCGAGGTTGAGCCATTCCTGTAGTACGTAGTTCATAGAATCTGAACGCAGAACGCAGAGCGCAGAACGAAGAGCGAAGAAAACGACGGAATCAGCATCTTTCTCAATTCTTCGTTCTGCGCTCTGCGTTCATCCTACCGCCGCAGTCCTGCGCGAATACTCCGTCAACCTGGAAAGAATCTCCTCCCCCGTCGCCGGCAGCCGCAGCCGCGCGATCTCCCCATTCGACACGTACCCGAGCGCGTTCTTGACAGCGCACCAGATCGAGATCGCCATCAGCAGCGGCGGCTCGCCTACGGCCTTGCTGCCGCGCACGTTCAGGGGGTTTTCCTGGTCGATCCAGTCGACGTTAAAGGTTTCGGGGACGTCGTGGATGTTGGGGATCTTGTATGTGGTCGGGGAGTGGGCGAGGAGGACGCCTTTTTCGTCGTAGCGCAGTTCCTCGGTGGTCACCCAGCCCATTCCCTGGATGAAGGCGCCGATGAGCTGGCCGCGGTCGATGCCGGGGTTGATCGGTTTGCCGATGTCCATCAGCACGTCGGAGCGCAGGACTTTCAGCTCGCCGGTGAAGCGGTCGATCAGGACCTCGGAGCAGGCGGTTCCCATAGTGAAGTAGAGGAACGGGTTGCCGCTGCCGCTGGTCCAGTCCCAGTCGAGGCGCGGCGTGGCGTAGAACCCCCGCTCGCCGAGGGGGACGCGCTCGTGATACGCGAGCTTGATCAGCTGCTCCCACGTCACCGGCGCGCCGTGCGCCTTCTCGACGTCGTCGAGGCGCGCGCGGATGCGGCGCGCGGCGTCGACGGCGGCGCTGCCGTTCAGATCGGCCGCGCTCGAGGCCGCGCTCGCCGACGTGTTGTTGTTCTTCTCCGTCGACGTGATCATCACCGTCACGCGCTCGAGCGGGATACGCAGCTCGTCGGCCACGAGCTGTCCGATCTTCGTGTTCACGCCCTGCCCCATCTCCGTCGCGCCGGTCGAGACCTGCACGCTGCCGTCGAGGTAGACGTTCACCAGCGCGTTCGCCTGGTTCAGGAACTTCGTGTTGAACGAGATCCCGAACTTCACCGCCGTCAGCGCGATGCCTTTGAGCTGCGTCTGCGACGATGCGTTGAACGCGCGGACGGCGGTCCAGCGTGCGCGATAGTCGCAGCGCTCGGTCAGTTCGGTGAAGAGACGCGGTAGCGTGTTGTTCGGCACGACCTGACCGTACGGCGTGGTGTTGCGCGAGTCGACGCCGTAGCAGTTCACGCGGCGGACGTCGAGCGCGTCCCTCTTCAGGAACGCTCCGATTTCCTCGATGATGTTCTCCATCGTCGCCACGCCCTGCGGTCCGCCGAAGCCGCGGAAGGCGGTATTCGGGGGCGTGTTGGTGCGGCAGACCGTGCCGCGGATCTCGATGTTCGGGATGTAGTAGGCGTTCTCGGCGTGCGTCATCGCGCGCGCCATGACCGCCGGCGAGAGGTCGGCGTACGCGCCGCCGTCGGAATGGAAATCGACCTTCAGCGCGACGATCTCGCCCGCGCGCGTGAAGCCGACGCGGTAGCGGTTCTGGAAGGGGTGGCGCTTCCCCGTCACGTGCATGTCGGTGTCTTTGTCGTAGACGATGCGCGCGGGGCGTTTCGTTTTCTGCGCGACCAGCGCCGCCATCGTCGCGGGATGCGTAGCCTGCGCTTCCTTGCCGCCGAACGCGCCGCCCATGCGTTTCGTGGTGACGACGACCTGATTCATCTGCAGGCCGAGGAGGTGCGCGATGACTTCCTGCACCTCGGTGGGGTGCTGCGTCGAGGACAGCACGTGCATCGCGCCAAACTCGCCCGGCACCACCAGCGCCGCCTGCGACTCGAGATAGAAATGATCCTGTCCCGCGTTGAGGAACACGCCGTCGAGGATGTGGTCCGCCGTCGCGAATGCGGCGTCGGGATCGCCGCGGCGGATCACCTTCGTGTCGCCGATGAAGCTCTGCGCGGCGATCGCGTCGTCGATTGTGAGGATCGGCTTGCGCTCCTCGAATTCGATGCGGACCGCGCGCTTCGCGGCGAGGGCCGCCTGCGGCGTCTCCGCGGCGATGACGACGATGAGCTGTCCGCGGAACGTGCAGACGTCTTCGGCGAGCAGCGGCTCGTCCGCGATGATCGGTCCGAGGCGGTTGTGATGGAGGTCGCGATACGTGTAGATCCCGGCGACGCCCGGTACCGCGCGCGCGGCCTCGAGGTCCATCGAGACGATGCGCGCGTGCGCGTAAGGACACCAGACGAAGTCGACCACGAGCTCGCCGTGCATCGGCAGCACGTCGTCGACATACAGCGACTCGCCGGTCACATGACCGCGGGCGGAATCATGGGGAACGTCTTTGCCGACGGATGCCATCGCGGTGACCCGTGATTGTACGATGGGTCGCCCCGCGAATGATTTTTCGCGGCTGAGCCGTCCAACAGGCGAAATGGACACGATCGAGCACGCCGACCGGTTCCTCGTCGCGCGGATGTTGCGCGGAGACGAGGCGGCGTTCACGGAGTTCTTCGACGCGAGCTTCGGGCCGATGGTGCGGTTCGCGCTGCCGCGCGTCGCCGGCGACGCCGACGCGGCCGAGGAAATCGTGCAGCGCGCGCTCTGCCGGGCGGTCCGCAAGCTCTCGAATTACCGCGGCGAGGCGGCGCTGCTGACGTGGCTCTTCACGATCTGCCGCCACGAGATCCATGACTGGCTCGAACAGCAAAGGAGGGTCCCGCCGATGGTGGAGCTCGCCGAGGACCTGCCGGAGATCCGCGCGGCCCTCGATTCACTCGACGCGCTGCAGCAGAAGGAGACCGCGCGGCGCGTGCAGCTGATCCTCGACCGCCTGCCGGGACGCTACGGCGACGCGCTGGAGTGGAAGTACATCGAAGGCCGGTCGGTCGCGGAGATCGGCGAGCGCCTCGGCATCGCGACCAAGGCGGCGGAGTCGCTGCTGGCGCGGGCGCGCGTCGCGTTTCGGGATGCATTCAGCGCCGTTGCGGGCGCGGGAGCGGAAGCATGAGCGAAGAAATCGATGACCCGATCGCGGAGCTGATCCGCCTCGCCGGACCGCGTCCGCGGCTGAGCGAGGAGCGGATGGCGCGCGTGCGGGCGGAAGTACACGAGGAATGGCTGCGCGGCGTGCGCCGGCGGACGCGCGTGCGCTGGCTCAGCGCGGCCGCGATTGCCGCGGCGATGATGATCGCGGCGGTGCTGTTCCTCCCGCGCGAGCGCGTGACTCCGGCGACGCCTCCCGCGATCGTCGCGCAGGTGCAGGCGGTCCAGGGCACGGCCAGCGTGGCCCTCGGCGCGAAGGTGGCCGTGGGCACGTGGATCGAGACGATGCCCGGCGGCACGCTCTCGCTCGACTGGAACGGCGCGACGCTGCGCCTCGACGAAGGGACGCGCGTGCGCCTCGAGTCGGCGCGTGCAGCGCAGCTCGAGCGCGGTGCGATCTTCTTCGCCGGGGACAAGGGAACGGGAATCGTGGTGCGGACCGCGCTCGGCGACGTCCGCGACATCGGGACGCAGTTCGAAGCACGCCTGCGCGACGAAACGCTGCGCGTGCGCGTCCGCGAGGGCCGCGTCGACCTTCGCGGCGAGATCGCCGAGGCCGCGACGGAGCTGATCGCGGACCGGAGCTCCGTAAAGAAACAGGCGATCCCGATCTCCGGCGCGGAGTGGAAGTGGATCGAGAACGCGGCGCCGCCGCTGCGGCTCGAAGGGCTGACGCTGCAGGACGCGCTCGCGCGGGTCGCGCGCGAGAAGGGTTTGCGCGTTCAGCTGCGCGGCGTCGACGGCGGCATCACGCTGCACGGCAACGTCGACTTCGCTCCGGACGAGGCGCTCGACGCCGCGACCGCGGCGACGGCGTCGTCGTATCGCATCGAGAACGATACGCTGATCGTGAGCGGGAGACCGCGATGATCCTGCTGCTCCTGGTCCTCGCGAGCGTCCGCCACTACGCCGGCCTCCCGCTCGCCGACGCGCTGCGCGACCTCGAGTCGCAGGGACTGCGCCTCGTGTACAGCGACGACGTGGTGACGCGCGACATGATCGTGAAGAACGAGCCGCGCGCGACCGAGCCGCGGCGCGTGCTGGACGAGCTGCTGCGCGAGCATCGGCTGGCCGTCGCGCGCGGACCGCGCGGCACGCTGCTGGTGGTGCGCGCGAAGGAGGAGCCGCGCGAGGAGCAGGCGCCGAAGGCCGAGCCGAAGATGCCGGTGACGCTCGCGGAGATCGTCGTCACGCCGAGCCGCTACGAGCTCCTCGGCGAAGAGCCGGAGCAGCGGCAATTCCTCAGCCGCGAGGAAGTGCGCCGAGTGCCGCACATCTCCGACGATTTCTATCGCGCGATCCGCCGCATCCCCGGCGCCGCGTCGGACGATCTCACCGCGCGCTTCAACATCCGCGGCGGCGAGGAGGACGAGGCCGTCGTCCTGCTCGACGGCGCGGAGATCTACGACCCCTTCCACGTGAAGGATCTCGTGCGCGCGTTCTCGACGATCGACGTCGAGGCCATCGGCTCCGTCGACATCCTCACCGGCGGCTTTCCGGCGGAGTACGGCGGACGGATGAGCGGCGTGATCGACATCGGCACGCTCGCGCCGACGGACACGAAGACCGAGATCGGCGTCAGCCTGCTCAACCTCCGCGCGCTGACGGAAGGAACGATGGCGAACGGGCGCGGGCAGTGGCTGCTTTCCGTCCGCCGCGGCTACCTGCATGAGCTGCTGGAGCTGGTCGACTCGACGAACGACGTCGATCCGCGCTACTACGACGTGCTCGGCAAGGTGCAGTGGACGCTCGGCACGAAGCACGTGCTGTCGGCGCACATCCTCGCATCGCGCGACATCCTGCGGCTCGAGGAGGCGAGCGACGACGATGTGAAGGCGACCTACGACGACACGTACGCGTGGCTGAATCTCCGCAGCACGCCGCGCGCCGGCCTGCTCGTACAGAACGTGCTGGAGTACGGCTCGTCGAGGCGCAATCGCCGCGGCTCGTACGACGATGTCTTCGAGATCGGCCGGGTCGACGACCGCCGCGACTTCGAGTTCATCGGCCTGAAGAACGACACGTCGTTCGATGTGTCGCCGCGGAATGTGATCAAGGCGGGCGTCTTCGTGAAGCGCGCCGACGCGCGTTATGACTACGAGGGTGATGCGACGATCAACGCGACCTTCCTCGATTTCGAGGCGCCGCCGCGGCGCATCACGCAGTCCGCGCACCTCGGCGTCTCATCCACCGAGGTCGCGGTGTACGCGTCGGACCGCTTCCGGATCGGCGAGCGGTTCATCCTCGAAACGGGCGGGCGGTGGGAGACGGAGAGCCATACGCCGGACGGCGGCCATTTCTCGCCGCGCGTCAACGCCGCGTGGACGCTCTCGCCGGCGACGACGCTTCGCGCGGCGTGGGGGTACTTCCATCAGCCGCAGGGCATTTACGAGCTGCAGGTCGAAGACGGCGTGACGGAGTTTTCGGGCGCGCAGCGCGCGGAGCATCGCGTGCTCGGCGTCGATCATCGCTTCGGCCCCGCGGTCACCGCGCGCGTCGAGCTGTACGACAAGGTGGTCACCGATCCGCGGCCGCGGTTCGAGAATCTCTTCGACCGCATCATCGTCTTTCCGGAGCTGCGCGCCGACCGCACGCGCGTCGCGCCGGAGCGCTCCAGCGCGCGCGGCGTCGAGCTGCTGCTGCGGCACGAGTCGCCGGGCGCGCTCAGCGGCTGGATCAACTTCACGCACGCGTCGGTGACCGACGAGATCGGCGGACTCGAGATTCCGCGCGCGTGGGACCAGCGCAACGCGGCCACGTTCAGCGTGAACTACAAGATCGGCGAGCACTGGAACTTCAACCTCGCCGGCACGTGGCACAGCGGCTGGCCGATGACGCCGCTCGTCGCCACGCTCGACGGCACGCAGCTCGAGACCGAGCTCGGACCGCTGCGCTCCCAGCGCCTGCGCGCCTATCGCCGCGCGGACATCCGCGTCTCGCACCGCCTCGTCACGTCGCGCGGCGCGCTCACGTTCTTCCTCGATATCTTCAACGCGCTGAACTTCTCCAACGTCAGCAGCGTGAACGGGTTCTTCGTCGAGCAGCAGCGCGACGGAACGATCTCCACGCGGCCGATCGAGGATCCGGTCGTCGGCGTCATCCCCTCATTCGGCATTTCGTGGCAGTTCTGAACGGAGACCAGCATGCGTAAAACGACTCTCGTCCTCGCCGCCGTCGTCGTCTTCACGTTTGCCGCCGCGCGGAGGCGCTCGGTGACCGCGCCCGGCCCGCCGACCTTCAACAGGGAGGTCGTGCGCATCCTCCAGGACAACTGCCAGAGCTGCCATCGCCCCGGCGACATCGCGCCGTTTCCGCTGATCTCGTACAACGACGCGGTCGCGATGGCGCCGCAGATCAGGATCATGACGCAGCTGCGGAAGATGCCGCCCTGGAAGCCGGCCGAAGGCGCGGGCGACTTCGTCGGCGTGCGGCGGTTGTCGCAGCGCGACATCAATACGCTCGCGCAATGGGTCGACGCCGGCGCGCCCGAGGGACGGCCCGAGGATCTGCCGCCCGCGCCGCCGGCGAAGGGCGACTGGGTCCTCGGACAGCCCGACCTCGTCCTGTCCATGCCGAAGCCGTTCACGCCGCCGTTCGATCGCGACGAGTACCGCTGCTTCTCGATTCCCGTCCCCGCGAACAACGATCTCTGGATCTCGACCATCGATTTCAGGCCCGGCGACCGCGCGACGGTCCATCACATCGTGCAGTACCTCGATCTGTCCGGCGCGAGCGCGCAACTCGACAAGGACGGCAGCGGCTTCACCTGTTTCGGCGGTCCGCTCGTGGAAGACGCGGACGTCGTCGGTGCGTGGTCGCCCGGCGCGCGGCCGGTTCCTCTGCCGGAAGGAACCGCGGTCCGCATCCCGAAGGGCGCGCGCATTCTGATGCAGGTGCACTACCACCCGCACTTCGGCAAGGTCGGCGTCGATCAGACCTCGGTCGGACTCTATTTCGCGAAAACGGAAGTGAAGAAGCAGCTTCGCTACGATGCGGTGCTGAATACGAGACTGTTCATCCCCGCGGGCGCGGCGAACCAGAAGATCGAGGCCTCGGCGACGCTCGACGCGGAGATCGAGATCGTGTCGATCTATCCGCACATGCATCTCCTCGGGCAGCGCATCCGCGTCGACGCGACCCTCCCCGACGGCACGATCGTCCCGATGATCAACATCCCGCAATACGAGTTTCAGTGGCAGGGCTCGTACGTGTACCGCAACCCCGTCAGGCTGCCGCGCGGCACGAAGCTGCACATCGAGGCGTGGTACGATAACTCGGAGGGCAACCTGCAGAACCCGAACTCGCCGCCGAAGGATGTGCGCTGGGGAGAAGCGAGCACGGACGAGATGTGTATCGCGCTGTTCGGCTACACGACGTCGTAGTAAAAGCGCTGCAGGACGTTTTCGGCGAGCTGCAGGCGGAAGTCGCGGGAGCCGCGGACGTCGGAGATGGGGGCGACTTCGCCGCGGGCGATCTCGCCGGCTTCGGCAAAGGTCTCGCGCGCGAGGGCTTTGCCGGCGAGGAACTCCTCGGTCTTCGGGAGGCGGAGCACGACCGGCGCGACGCCGCCGTAAGCGATGCGGATGGAGTCGACGCGGCCGTCCGTTCTCTGCATGAGCATCGCCGCGGTGAACGATGAGATGTCGAGGTGGCTGCGCTTCGAGATCTTGTACAGGCGCAGCGTCTCGTTCTTCGACGGCAGCGGGATGACAATGCGGGTGATGATCTCGTCGGGGCGCAGATCGAGCTTCTTGTAGCCGAGGTAGAAGTCGCCGATGGCGACGGTGCGCGTGCCGGAGAGACCGGTGAGATCGAGCGACGCGTTCGTCACGAAGAGGAACGGCAGCGAGTCGGCGATCGGCGAGGCGTTGGCGATGTTGCCCGCGAGCGTGCCGGCGTTCTTGATCTGCGGCGAGCCGAAGCGGTCCATGATCGGCGCGAGCTCGGGGATGAGATCGCGGACGGCGCGCTCGAAGTCGGCCAGCGACGCGCGGCCACCGACGATCAGCGTGCCGTTCTCCTGGCGGATGTCGCCGAGGCCCTCGACCGCGTCGAGCGAGAGCATCGCGTCGGCGACGAAGCCGCGCTTGTTGCACCAGACGCCGAAGTCGGTCGCGCCCTGCACGATCACGCACTTCGGGTTCTCGGACTTGAACCGGATCGCGCTCTCGAGATCGGCGGGCTTGAAGAAATTCGCGATCCGCACCGGCTCGCGCTCGTGCGCGCGGATCTCGTCGAGGATCGGCGCGCCAGGATAGAGCTGCTCGATCTTCGGCTGCGCCGTCGCCTCGAGTCCCGCCTTCACGATCGACTCGTAGCCGGTGCAGCGGCAGAGGTTTCCGGTGAGCGCGGCGCGGACGTCCTGCGCGGTCGGCTCCGAGGTGCATTCGTACATGCCGGCCATGGCCATGATGAAGCCGGGCGTGCAGTAGCCGCACTGTGCGCCATGGCAGCGCACCATCGCGTCCTGCACGGGCGTCAGCTCGCCGCCGCGCGCGAGGCCTTCGACGGTCACGACGTGCGTGCAGTCGAGCTGAAACAGGAACTGGATGCAGGAGTTGACAGGGCGGTAGCGCAGCGCGCCGTTCTCGCCGCGCCCGACGAGCACCGTGCACGCGCCGCAGTCGCCTTCCTCGCACACGATCTTCGTCCCCGTCGCGCGCTGGTCGTACCGGAGGAAACGCGAGAGCGTCTGAAACGCACGCTCGTCGCCGATGCGATGGGGAACGCCGTTGACGTGAAGGAGCAGGTGGTCGCGCATCGAGTGCGGGCGATTGTAGATCAGATCATTTCCGCCCCGCCCTGCGCTTCGGGAACTGCAACGCCGAGCGCCACTCGCCGACGACGGCGATCCCGAGTCCGAGGCGTGCTTCGATCGGGAACTGTGCGGCGATCAACTGCGGCGCCGCGAAGTCGACGTGGTACACGTAGTAACGGTTCGCGGCCCGGAAGCCCGACGCATCCGGCGTCAGCGCGACAAACGTCGCCGGCACGGGATAGGTCGCGCGCAGCGTCCCGCCGAGGTCGTAGCGGCGGACGTCGTTGCCTGTTGCGATCAGCAGGTCGCCGCCCGGAAGCTGTCGCAGCGAGCCGGGCTCGCTGTCGAACGGAAGCGTGAGGAGGTCCGGAAGCGTGGTACCCGTGCAGATGTCGTAACGCCGCACGCGCAGCGACTGGGCGCGAAGGCGCACGAGCCCGAAGTCGGCGCTGTTCCAGACCACGGTGCACTGATCGGCGAGGAGCTCCATGTGACCGACGCCGTAGTAGTCGTGCATCCCCTCCGCCGGCACGTCGGTCAGCGTTCGGTCGCGCACGATCCGGCCGGAGGCGTCGATCTGCACGATGCGCGGCTTCGTATGACTGGTGAACGACTCGGCGATCAGCAAGTCTCCGGAGCGCATCGGCACGATCTCGCCGGGTGACTGGAGCGAGAGACCACGGATCGCTTCGGCGCGGACTCCGTCTCTCACCACGTAGACGGCGCGAGACGACGTGGTGACCAGGACGCGCTCCGGCTCGGGCGCGAAAATCCCGCGCACGGCCGTAAGCTCCGGAAATGCGAGCTTCTTTTCCGTTCCAAAGTCGTCATAGAAAGCGAGGCGTTCCGGCGGCGGTGTGCCGTCGATGAAGCCTCCGCCATTGAACGCGGTCTGCAGGACGACGTCGCCGCGTTCGAGGACAACCCGAGCGAGCGTGATTCCATGCGTGAGACTCCCCTGCGTGCCATCCTCGGTCGACGCCGCATCGTCGGCGGCCGCTCCGAACGCGATCAGGAGGAGGAAAACAACAAAAGATGCTCGCATGGCGAGCACTATACGCTTAAAAGTTATTCAATGGATACCAGCTCAAGCTCGAACGTCAGGTCCTTGCCGGCGAGCGGATGGTTCGCGTCGAGCGTCACCGACTGGCCGTCGAGCGCGGCGACCTGCACGGCCGCGCTGGTGCCGTCGGGGAAGCCGACGCGCAGCATGTCGCCGACTTCGATCTCGCTGTCGATCGGCATCTGCTCGCGGCCGACGGTGAAGACCAGCTCTTCGCGGCGCTCGCCGTACGCATTTTCGGCGGAGATGGTGTGCGTTTTCTTCTCGCCGGCGGACATGCCTTCAATCGCGGTCTCGAAGCCGGGGATCACTTCCCCGGCGCCGAGAGTGAAGGAGATCGGGTCGCCGCCGGCGGAGTTGTCGAACTCCGAGCCGTCGGCGAGCGTCCCGCGATAGTGAACGTGAACGGTGTCGCCGCGTTTGGCGCTTTGCATGAGGACACTCCTTCGGAGGACCGCGCAACCGCGGGACTCATGACCGGACGCGTGGAGACGCTACAGGCTGCGCTTCTTGCCGCGGATGTTGCGCCGGCTGCCTTTCGGCTTGCCGCCGCCGCCGAAGCGATCGCCGCCGCCACCGCCGCCGTAACCACCGCCGCCGCCGTAGTCGCCGCCGCCACCACCGTAGCCGCCGCCACCACCGCCGCCGCCCGGCCGGTATCCACCGCCGCCGCCACCGCCGGTACGCGGACGATCCTCGGCGGGATTGACGCGCAGCGCGCGGCCGGCGAGCTCGTAGCCGTTGAACTTCTCGATCGCTTTCGCGGCGTCTTCATCCGACGCGAACTCGACGAACGCGAACCCCCTCGGCCGGCCGCTCTCGCGATCCGTTGGCAGGAAGACATCGCGGA